>Ga0210400_10006188_pt1 | contig 10100 bp, 7 predicted proteins | sample IncBWH26MmetaG_FD_155456 | JGI IMG/M metagenome (GOLD analysis project Ga0210400, IMG submission 155456) | Forest soil microbial communities from Barre Woods Harvard Forest LTER site, Petersham, Massachusetts, United States - Inc-BW-H-26-M | ecosystem: Environmental > Terrestrial > Soil >... | reverse complement strand
CGGCATGTTCTGGACCGTTCGCGGTGCCAATGCCATCATCGCCCTTCGTTGCTGCCGGCTCAGCGGTCGCTTCGAGGATTATTGGGAAGCCAGGTGCGCCTAACTTCCACTTTCATGTCGCGCACCCGATGCAGATGCAATTGAACTCTTGCAGTTTCTAGTTGTGATAAGGAACACTCTCATGTGTAATACATCATCAGTTCATCGGCTTAATTGCACTTTGTATTCTTAATACTGAACCCAATAGCCGGAGGTGTGGCACATGGGGTTTTCAAAGTCCTTCGAAAAAGAACTGGACAAACTATTTCGCCAACGGACTCATTGGCTACGCAAAGAACTCGGTCGGTCTACGGCTGGCAAGCCTCCTGTATTCAATCGAAAGACTGTCAACAAAGGAATCCAGAAACTTCAAAACATCGCCTCAGATGCTCTAGTCCGGTGGCTCGCAAAGACCGAATTCAACAAACACATTGCTCATCGGAAAAACTACACAATTAGAGGACGTGGCCCCGCTGACAAAAGGGGTCACTTCGAAGGATGGTTTGCCAAGAGCTTCAAGAAAACGAAGGGCCTGATTTACGCATTTTGGAGAAGAGATGGGAAATGCATTTATATCGGTCGCACAGGATCACACGGTAGCCGACCTTCATCTCATTTCGACAGGTATTGGTTTACAGGTGTTACGCGAGTCACGATCTTTGCTGTTACTGGAAGAAGTCACATTCCCAAGTTAGAGTGCCTCGCGATTCATCATTTTCAGCCCAAGATCAATAAGAATAAAGCGGCGACAAAAAAATGGACAAAGGCCTGTCCCTTATGCACGACGCACAAATACATCGAAACGGAGCTACGCAAGATATTCCGCTTTAGATGAACTCCTCCCCAGATCAGGGATAGCAACTGCCCCAGGGGTAGCCCAAGGGTTCACTTCAACTCAGATCGCGACCGGCCCTGAAATAAGACATTCTGTGAGATGGCCGGTGTTGAGAGTTTATTCCGGAAGCACCATCATCTCCAGGTTGGTTGGGCTCTCGTCCGTGTGGTAGACGCGGTGCGTTGCTTTTTGGAAGTCGCTTTCCTGGGCGGTATAGATGTTCACAAATTTCTGTGGGTTGCGATCCACCAAGGGGAACCAACTGCTTTGAATCTGCACCATGATGCGGTGGCCCTTCTTGAATGTGTGATGGACGTCCCAAAGGGTGTAGCTTACCGGGGTGACCTGGTTAGGAGTCAAAGGTTCCGGTTCTTCGTAGCTCTTGCGGAAACGCGAGCGCATCACGTCCGCGCGCACCAGCATTTCATAGCCCGCGAGGGGCGGAGCCGGCATGGTGCCCGGAGGAAACGACGGAGTACGCGTACCTCTCTGCGTGGCGGTGGCTTCCGAACCATTCTCCGGCGTGTCGTTGGGAAAGACATCGATCAGTTTCACCACCCAATCGGCGTCTGTTCCGGTGGTAGAGACGAAAAGGTTCGCTTTGATGGGACCAACAACAGTCATGTCCTGTTGCAGGGGATCGCCGGTGTAAGTGAGCACATCGGGGCGGCGCTCGGCGAAACGCTGGTCCTCGATCATGTAGGTAACGCCCCGGCCCATGGAGACGCGGCTGGTATAAGGCACGGGATGGGCGGGATCGCTTACGAACTCCTCATAGGCGTTGCCAGACGACGATTTATCGAAGCCCAGCTTGCCGCCGGCATGAAGATAAAGGGACTTGGTCTGAGCATTGGCCGGCGGCCACGCATCGTATTTCTTCCACTCATTCAGGCCTGTGCGGAAAGCGTAGACCTGAGGCAGATCGCCCGGTCCCTGGTCTTTCAGGTGATAGTTAAAAAAACGGGCCTCAATCTGCTCCTGAAAAAACTTGGAGGGTGACGGACCGAAATTGATGTCCGCCAATGCGTTGTAGGTTGGCGATGCCCAGCAACCGTGGCACCACGGACCAAAGACAAAGCTTTCCCTGGTGTTAGAACTGGTCTTCTTGATCTGCTGATAAATATGGGTGGGACCATATAAATCTTCCGCGTCAAACAGGCCTCCCACAACCATGACCGCCGGAGTGACGTCTTTCAGGTGAGGCAGCAGATTGCGCGATTGCCAGAACTCATCGTAATTCGGATGCTGGAGCTGATCTTCCCAGAATGCAATTTCTCCATGGAAGTATTTCTTATCAACATTGGGAAGAGGACCCATATCCAGGAAGAAGCGATAGGCATCATTCATGCCAAATTCAAATCGGGCAGGTCCTTGCGTGGTCGGTTTGGGCCTCGGTTGGCCGAAACCTGAGAAAAAGCTGAAATCGTCCAGCAGGAAGTAAGCGCCGTTGTGATGCATGTCATCGCCAATGAACCAATCCGCGATAGGGGCCTGGGGCGAGACTGCTTTCAAGGCGGGATGCGCACGAACGGTAGCCGCTGCCGCGTAAAAACCAGGGTAAGAGATTCCCCAGATGCCGACGCGGCCATTGTTCGGCTGGGCATTTTTCAGAAGCCATTCGATGGTGTCGTAGGTATCCGTGGATTCATCGATCTGCTGCGGCGACTTAGACGCCTCCTTCAGCATGGGACGCATATTGCTGAACTCGCCTTCCGACATCCAGCGCCCGCGCACGTCACAGTACGCGAAAATATAGCCTTCCCGGGCCAGCGCCTGCGAAGGCCCTACAGACCTCCTGTAAGCGTCTGGACCGTAGGGAGCGGCGCTGTAGGGAGTCCGGGTCATCAAGATCGGATAGCGCTTGCTGGTGTCCCGGGGAGTATAGATAGAGACAAACAGCTTTACGCCATCGCGCATAGGCACCTGTACCTCGGTTTTCTGATAGGTCGTCTTTACGTCGACCGGTGCAGGGTCCTGCTGGGCCCACGCCTGAAGAGCGATTAAGAGGATGCAGAAAAGAAAGAAGACGGAACGTTTATACGGGCTCGAATGACTGAGAATCATGCGACGTAACGTAAATCAATGCCATGGATTTGCGCAACCAGAGAACCTTCCCCAGAGAACTTTCTGAGTGGTTAAGCGACCTTACGTGAAAGGAACCTTACCAACAAGATTTTCAGCCGAAGTTCGGCGCTTTCGCAAGGCTCTCGCTGGCAAAGTGCAGAACAGCTTTTATCTCCTCCGCCGTCACGTCAAAAACTTCTGTTATCTCACCAATCGACATACCAGCTTCAATATTCTCGAATACCGTCTGAACCGGCATCCGCGTTCCCCGAAAGACCCACGCGCCACTGACCTTGCCTGGGATGCTCTCGACAGCAGGACATTGCGACCAATCAAGACTTGCCATGCAAGGACTCCTTCTTTCAGGATAACTCAGGCACAGGGCGCGAAAAACCGCCTTTCGCCTGACAATACACGATTTTTGGCAGAATCGTCATCCGGTGTCAAGGCGAGAGTAGTACAAAAAAATCGCCCCGATCAAATTGCTGAACGCGCCTTTCCGGCATCCAGCGCCTGGCAGTTAACCGTACACTATTAAGATATCGGCAAAATATTATGAAACCGACCTCAGCAAAAAGAATGCAGCTTCTGAAAAAGGTGGAACGGGTTGAAGCAAGGCTCAATTCGCAGCAAAAGCAGCGGATCGAATATGCCGCCAGTATCAAAGGAACTTCGCTTTCTGATTTCATTATCGGCAGTGCCGATGCCGCTGCCGCCCGCGCAATTCAGGAACATGAAGCCTGGACATTGACCGGCAAAGACCGGGAGGTATTTGTGAATGCATTCCTCCATACACCTGAGCCTAGCCAGCGGATGAAAGCGGCTGCCACCCGATATAAGAAGCGTGTTGGACTTTCGTCGTGATCGAGTCCTCAGCCGAGATTGCCTATCGAATCGAGCCACTTCATGATCGTCATGATCGAGCTATCTTTTCTTGTGGAGTTGAATCGCTTGACCATTAGTATCTTCGAATACAGGCGGGGCGTAATCTCAAGAAGCGGGTAGCGGCGGTCTTTGTGGCGACTCCCGATGGCAAAACCATTGCCGGATTTTATACGCTCTCAGCCCACTTACTAAAGCTGGGCGACCTTCCCGCTGAGATTGGGAAAAAGCTCCCGAAGTATCCTGATCTGCCGACCACCTTGCTCGGTCGCTTGGCGGTGAGCCTTGATTTTCGCGGTCAAGGTCTCGGTGAATTTTTGCTTCTTGATGCACTGCGGCGTGCTCTGGCCGGTTCCAGGCAGGTGGCTTCGGCGGCGGTTGTGGTCGATGCAAAGGACGAGAAAGCCTCTGCTTTCTATCGGCATTACGATTTTATTTCCTTGTCAACTCAACCCAGTCGCCTCTTTTATCTCATGAGTTCGATTGCTCGACTCTTTGAATGAACGAAATCAGGGATTCATTCGTGCCGCAGAGCGACTACCGGATCGACTCGCATGGCGCGACGCGCAGGCAGATAGCAAGCAATGAGTGTCACAGCAGTCATGAGCGACGCGACTGCGGCAAATGTCGATGGATCGTTCGGACTTACTCCGTATAGCAAACTCCTCACTACTCTGCTCAACGCCAAGGCGCCTCCCAGTCCGATTCCCACGCCTGCGAGCGTCAGGACCACTCCCCTTCGGAAGACCAGCCAGAGAACCTGGCGGTGAGATGCACCCAGGGCCATGCGAATTCCAAACTCGTGAGTCGAGCGTTTCGTAACGTAAGCAATCAGCCCATAGACCCCGGCGGCCGAAAGCACCGTGGCCAACAGCGCGAAAACCACGAGCAGGAAGGCAACAAAGCGCTCTTCCGCAAGGGCCGTGGCTAGCTGTTCCCGGAGAGTGCGTATGTGGAATACAGGCAAGTCGGGGTTCACGCTGGTCACCGCCGCTTTGATGGAAGGAAGGATCGCTGCAGGCTCACCAGCCGTTCGTGCCAATATGGTGATGTCCGGTTGCCAGGGAAACATCAGATAACTCTGGGCAAGGGGAAAGTACACGAGCGGACCCGGCGGTTTGCGCAGGTCGCCGGAAGCCACGTCACCAACAACACCCACGACTTCAAACGTGGACGACTTTGGGCCAACGTGGCTGATATGTTTTCCAATTGGGCTTTGATGAGGCCAATATTTGCGGGCCAGGTTGGCACTTATGATCGCCACGCCGGAAGCACCTGCACTGTCCGAACGATTGAAGTCACGCCCGCTCAGTAACGGAATCCTGAGTGTAGTGAAGTAGCCGGGACTGGCACGAATCACTTCTACCTTTTCACCCATTGCGTCATGGCCTTCCATCTGGACTGTAGTGGTCATAAGCCATTGCATCGGAAGGGGCCCCAGCGAGGCCGATTCAATGCCGGGCTGGGAACGCACAGCATCCAGGAGCGGATCGAGCAGGGTGGACGCTGCAACTTTATCGTATCCCTGGCGTATGGGATCAGTGGATGCGCCCATAGCGTGATCCGGATCAAAACCAAGGCCTACGTGTGAGGCCTCCCAGAGCGTACGAGCCAGCAAACCGGCCCCGATCAGGAGAAAGACTGAAGCTGTTATCTGGGCCAGCACCAACAGACTCCGCAACGAGACATGGGCCGAAATAGCGCTGAGGACGCGGGGCTCCCCTTTCATGGCCAGCGCCAGATCAGGGCGCGAATATTTCATTGCCGGAGCAAGGCTGCTGATTAGCCCGGCAAACACGGCAGCCACCGCGACAAAGGCGAGAACACGCAGGTCAAGGATGGAGGCGGCACGCTCCATTGGAATGGGCAGATTCGAGGGCGAGAAAGCCACAAGCAAGTGGGCAGCCCAATTGGCAAGCAGGCAGCCTAAGAGAGCGCCCAGCAAGGAGACGACCAACCCTTCCATCAGTTGCAGCGAGATGATCCTGAAGCGCGTGGCTCCCAGAGCCAGGCGAACGACAATTTCTTTTTGACGCCCCTCGGAGCGGGCCAGCACAAGTCCCGCGACGTCAGCGCAGGCGATCAGCAAAACCAGAAACACGATACTCAATACCAGAAGAGAGAAGCTTGATCCGTACAGTCTGGCTGCCTCCGTGGCCGGAACCAGAACGGGCCAGGGCCGTGTCCAGCCTGGCCCTTCTTTGGCATCGGGCTGACCGGCGCCGAGGCGCGCTGCCAGCGCGTCGAGCTGCGCCTGGGCTTGCGTTATTGAGGTGCCTGGCTTCAGCCTTCCAACGACCCGGAAGGGACTGAAGGACTCACTGCCGAGCGGCATCTGGCTTTTCAGGAGAGGATCCACCTGAAATCCATAATTCATGGGCAGCCAGACTTCGGGAAGATTTTCAAAGCTCACACCGCCAAACCCCGCAGGGGTCACGCCCACAACCGTAAAGGGCTGGCCATCCACAACTACCGTGAGGCCGAGCACCGCCGCATCTGCCGAAAAATGGCGGCGCCAATAGTTGTGGCTGAGTAGCACCACCGGAGCGGTGCCCTGCCGATCATCTGCCGGAATGAGCGTGCGGCCAAGCTCAGGGCTGACGCCAAGCGTCTGAAAATAATTTCCAGTCACCATACCTGCGACCACACGCTCCGAACCCAGGCTACCCGCGGACAAATTCACCGGAAGACGATCAACGTAAGCCGCAAGACCGGAGAAAGCATCGGCATGATCGCGATAAGCAAGATAGCCCGGAAAAGACATGGACCCGGCCTGTCCATCCCCTTTTTTCGAACTGCTGCCCAGCCGGACGACCTGGCTGGAGTCTTTAATAGGAAGAGGACGAAACAACACAACGTCAACCAGGCTGAAGATGGCGGTGTTGGCGCCTATGCCCAGAGCCAGGATAAGCACGGCAGCGATGGTGAAGCCGGCGTTCTTCCGCAACATCCGCATAGCGTAGCGCAGGTCCTGAATCAGATGTTCCATTATGGAAATACTGCGATGCTCCCGGTGCTGCTCCTTCACCGCCTCGGTACCGCCAGATCTGATGAACGTCACGCCGCGCCTCCTGAATGGATCATGTCAGGAGCGAGGATGACACATTGACTATGTGGAGGCAACAGCAAAGAAGCAGGACAAAATTCGACAAAGGGCAGAGGAAGCTTAAAACCTCGCAGCGGGGAAAGGGCCTCGCAGAAAAAAGCCGCCCACAGAGTTCTGCGCGGGCGGCCGTTGATTCGGTTGGATCGTCTGCTTGTGACTTGCTTATTTGAAGAAGCTCTCAGCCTGAGACAGGCGCTTGTTCACCTCATCCCAGTTCACCACATTCCACCAGGCTTTCAGGTAGTCGGGGCGCCGGTTCTGATACTTCAAATAATAGGCATGCTCCCACACATCGTTGCCCATCACCGGGAACTCTCCATGCGACATTGGATTGTCCTGGTTGGGTGTGGACGTTATCTTGAACTCTCCTGACTTGGTGCGGACCAGCCACGCCCAGCCACTGCCGAACTGGTTGACGCCGGCCGCTTCGAATTTTTCTTTGAAGGCATCAAAGCTGCCAAAGGTCTTGTTGATGACCTCGGCAATGGCGCCGGTCGGGTTTCCGCCCTTCTGCGGTCCCATGATCTGCCAGAACATGGTGTGGTTGACATGACCACCACCATTGTTTCGGACCACACCCCGGATATCTTCAGGAAGCGCGCTCAAGTTGCGGATCAATTCTTCCGCGCTCTTCTTCTGCAGGTCAGGATATTTTTCCACTGCGCCATTGAGCTTTGCGACATAAGCAGCATGATGCTTGTCATGGTGCAGGTGCATGGTTTGATCGTCAATGTGCGGTTCAAGAGCGTTGTAGGCGTAGGGCAAGGGAGGGACTTCGTAGGCCATTTCAACCACCTTTCGTATTCTCTAATCAATCTGAATGCTCAAAATAGTTCAATGCACAGTTCAAAACGCCGCGAACGCCAATTCCATCAGGGCCTTCTGCTCCAACTCGTGGGCAGTATGCGACCCGGTGGCCGGCGTGGACGAAGGCGAGCGCTTCACCGAGCGGACCCGATTGCCCCGCGCCAGGCGTTCCAACTGGGGAATGATATAGCTCAGCGGTCCCATATTGGCCGGTTCTTCCTGCACCCAGAGAAATTCACGCGCATTGGTGTGCTGGGCAAAGGCCGCTTCCAATTCGGCTTCCGGCAGCGGAAAGAGCTGCTCAAGGAAGATGATCGCGGTACGGGTATCGTTACGGCGTTTCCGTTCCCGGCGCAATTCGTGCCCAATTTTTCCCGTGCACAGGATCACCCGCTCGTCATTCGTGATTTCATTATCCTGAATCACGTTGTGAAACTTACCGGCACTCAGATCATGCAAAGAGCTGGCCGCATCGGGGTGGCGCAGCATTCCTTTAGGAGTAAATACGATCAGGGGTTTTCTCCAGGCGCGCAAAGCCTGGCGGCGCAGCAAGTGGAAATACTGGCCTGCCGTTGAGGGCTGGCATACCTGGATGTTGTCTTTGGCCGCAAGCTGCAGATAGCGCTCCATGCGTCCGCTGGAGTGCTCCGGCCCCTGTCCTTCATATCCATGCGGAAGCAACATGACTAAACCGGAGAGCAGGCCCCATTTGTCTTCGCCAGACACAATGAATTGGTCGACGATGATCTGAGCCCCGTTGGCGAAATCGCCAAATTGAGCTTCCCATAGCACAAGACCGTCGGGATAGTCGCGGCTGAACCCGTACTCAAAACCCAGGACCGCAGCTTCGGAAAGAATGGAGTTGTAGGCCGCAAACCATGCCTGGTTAGGCGAGAGATGGCAAAGCGGCACGTATTCCTGCTCATTTTCAGTATCAATCAAGACCGAATGGCGGTGGTTGAAGGTGCCGCGGCGGCTGTCCTGTCCTGAAAGCCGGACCGGCACGCCCGAGGTCAAGAGCGAGGCAAACGACAATGCTTCAGCCATACCGTAGTCGATCGGCAGCTTGCCCGTCCCCATTTTTTGGCGCTGCTCAAGCAGCTTCTTTACTTTGGGGTGGATGGCAAATCCTTCGGGATATGTAGTGAGCTTCTCCGTGAGTTGCTGCAGAGTCTCTTCGGGTACGGCAGTCGGGACCTCATAAGCGGGGTTGTAACGGCCGCCGACGTATTTGTCCCAATAAGCGGGAAGCCGGCGAAGGACGGGAGCTTTTTCCATCTTCGCAGCTTTGTCGTAGGCTTCGTCGATGTGGGCACGATAGCGCGCCTGCATCTCCGAGGTGTCAATGTTGTTCTTCTTGGCGTAGAGCTCAAACAACGGCGGGTGGGAGTTGATCTTCTTGTATAGCAGCGGCTGGGTAATAGTGGGGTCATCAACCTCACTGTGGCCGTGGCGACGGTATCCGATCAGGTCAATCACTACGTCACTGCCAAACTGGAAACGGTATTCCGCCGCCAGCCTGGACACCCGCAGCACGGCTTCCGGGTCTTCCGTATTTACATGAAAGATGGGCACGGGCTGGCGTTTGGCCAAATCCGCAGAAAAACGCGAAGTATGCAGCTCCGGGGGAGTGGTGGTAAAGCCAATCAGGTTGTTCACGATCACGTGGATACACCCGCCCACGTTAAATCCCTTTAGCCCGGCATAATTGAGAGCCTCAGCCAGAATCCCCTGGCCGGCGAAGGCCGCATCGCCGTGCATCACGATGGGCAGCACCTCACGCTCGCCGTTTTCCCCTACATGGGTCTGCTTGGCGCGGGTACGGCCCAGGGCCACGGGATCAACCGCTTCCAGGTGGCTGGGGTTGGAAACCAGGTGCATGCGGATGATCTTTCCGTTGCGGGTGCGATATTGGCCGGTAGCTCCCTTGTGATATTTCACATCGCCGCCGCCCAGAACGCTGCGGGGATCAACGTCTTCAAAACCCGCCAGGACATCTTCCGCGGGAATGCCCACGGTCAGCGTCATCAGCGTCAAACGGCCACGATGCGTGCCGCCGATTACACAGGTGTTAGCACCCAGATCCGCGGCCGTCTCCAAAACCGCATCGAGCAATGGGATCTGCGAAGTGTTGCCTTCGCCCGAGTAGCGTTTGGTCCCGAGATAGCGGGTTTGAAGAATCTGCTCGAAAAGATCGGCTTGCAGGAGACGCTCCGCGAGCCAACGCCGATCCACCGCCAGCGGGGCCGGGTTTTCGATTCTCTGCTGAAGCCATTCGCGGCGTTCGCGATTGAGAATGTGCATGAACTCGAACCCGATACTGCTGCAATAGATCCGGCGGGCCTGCTCCGCGATCTCGCCTTTCAT
>Ga0210400_10006187_pt1 | contig 10101 bp, 7 predicted proteins | sample IncBWH26MmetaG_FD_155456 | JGI IMG/M metagenome (GOLD analysis project Ga0210400, IMG submission 155456) | Forest soil microbial communities from Barre Woods Harvard Forest LTER site, Petersham, Massachusetts, United States - Inc-BW-H-26-M | ecosystem: Environmental > Terrestrial > Soil >... | reverse complement strand
TGGTGGAAAAATTGAATTCCCCGTGGAAGCGAGCGCGCTGATTGACTTGCCCATAGCCAGCTACGAGCCGGACGAGTGCCCTCTCTGTCGAGACGGCACCGCGGCAGTCAAGCCCGGCAGCCGCTTCCTTCGTTCTGCGTCCTAGCCGGCGTTTCCGAGCAGCGTCTGGACTCTCGCTCTCGCATAACTGATAATTTCTCGCTCCATGCGCTATTTCAAGTTGGTCATCGCCTACGACGGCACGGATTTCCACGGCTGGCAGATCCAATCGAATAAGCCCACCATTCAGGGCGAAATCGTCAATGTGCTGCGCCGCATCACACAGGAAAATGTGCAATTGCACGGCGCAGGCCGTACAGACGCGGGAGTTCACGCTCTCGGCCAAGTCGGCAGTTTTCGCACGCAGTCGGCGCTCTCCGCGGGAGAATTTCAGCGCGCACTAAACGCGCTTCTGCCGCCTGCCATTCGCATCGCCGCAGCCGAGGAGGTCGGCCCGGACTTCAACGCACGCTGGTCCGCTCGCGGCAAAATCTATCGGTATCGCTTGTATCGCGGCAAAGTCGTTCCGCCCATGCTTTGGCGCTACGTGCTGCACTATCCGTTTCCGTTGGACGAAGAAGCTATGCGCGATGCCTCCGCGCGCTTTGTAGGCGTGCATGATTTCGCCTCCTTCGCCGCTTCGACGGGTTCGGAAGACGACGACAAGGAGCGTTCGACGGAGCGTGAGATTTATTCGACGGAGTTGGCGCGCTCGCCAGACCGCGAAGAATTAGTCTTCACCGTACGCGGGCGCTCCTTCCTCCGCTACATGGTGCGAAAAATGACGGGAACTTTGCTGGACGTCGGACGTGGCAAGCTCAAACCAGACGACATTGACCGCCTCTACGAACTGAAAGATCGGTCAAAATCCGGGCCAACCGTCCCACCCCATGGCCTCTGCATGGTTAGTGTCGAACACGACGAGGCTTACCGCGTCCCTGTGCCGTAGCCCTTCGAGAGGAATATAATTGGCTTATGTATATCGGCCCAGGCCCGCATCTTTTTTGGCATTTCAGGGTGGTCCTCGCACCCCTTTACCGATAAAATTTCAAGTACTCCTTAGAATGATTCGCAAGTAAGAGCTTTTTCTTTGAAGGGCTCTTGGAAGCTGAATAGATTCTTATGATTTGGGGTTAGTGACAAAAATGCGATTTAAGATTTCAGGCGACAAAGTGTTTGTAGTCGTTTTCGCCGCTGTTCTGCTGCTGCTGTCATGGCCATCCTCGGTCTGCGCGGACAACGCCGCTTTTGACCTGATCGGCCCTCGCATCGAGATGAAGGTGACCCGTGGCGGAAAGCCGCTGCCTATCTCCGATGTCCCCAATCTCCAGCCGGGAGATCGCTTGTGGATCCATCCGGACTTTCCCGAGGACCAATCTGCCCGCTACATTCTCGTAGTCGCATTTCTTCGTGGGTCCACCAACCCGCCGCCCGAAAATTGGTTGACGCGCGTCGAGACCTGGAAGAAGCAGGTGCGGCAAGAGGGTTTCGTGGTAACCGTTCCGCAGGACGCACAGCAGGCTCTCCTTTTCCTGGCTCCCGAAACCGGCGGAGATTTCAGCACTCTACGTTCCGCCGTCCGTGATAAGCCGGGCGTGTTCGTCCGCGCATCGCAAGATCTAAATCAGGCCAGTTTGGACCGCACGCGCCTCGAGAAATATCTCACCGATGTGCACCAGATTTCCGACACCGATCCCAAAGCCCTGCACGAACGCTCCATCCTCTTGGCGCGCACGCTCGGAATACGCGTGGATCAGGAATGTTTCCAGAGGCCACTCGATCAGCAAGCTCAATGCCTTACGCAAAATACCGGCAACCTTGTTCTTGATGACGGGCACAGCCAGTCGATGGTGGCCGCGCTCACTTCGGGTCCGAACTCTGATTTGATCGGCGCGGTCAGTGCCACACCGCTCGGCGGCGGAGGATTTTACAGCGCCTACGTAGGCGCCGTCGTCGATCTCGCTCGGGTACTCAGCAACATCCATACGGCCTCGTATCAATACATTCCGGCGTTGGTTCTGCCCAAAAAAGAGCAGATGAACCTGAAGTTGAACAATCCGCCTTCGTTTCGCAAACCGATGTCGGTCATCGTTGTCGGACTGCCCGCGGTAGAGGCGCCACAGTTGCCGCCTATGCGCAGCGTCGACCCGAAACAGGTGTATTGCTTGCAGAAGTCGCCGTTGGTATTGCCCGTCGAGGGCGCTCCGCTCGTTTTCTCCGCGGATATAGCGCACGATTTTGTGCTCCGTGTGCAGGATTCAAGCGGAGCCGCGCTGAACCTCCCAGCGCGCGCCGACGCCGCGAGCGGCGGTTTCGTGGTCGACACACACACCGTAGAATCGGCAAAGCTCGATCCAGAAGTTAGCGGCACGTTGCACGGCTTTTGGGGCTATGAGGCGTTCGATGGTCCAAACTTTCGTCTGAAAATCGCTCGTTCGTCGCATTGGAGCATTCCGCCTGCTGAGGAAAGCGCTCTCATCGTCGGCCGCGAGGACACCATCCACGTGGAAGCACCGGGCGCAGTGTGCGTCAACAATGTCAGCGTTCAGGACACGCAAGGCCGCGAGGTAAAAGCAAGCTGGAAGCTGGACAAGCCTGAACAACTTGAAGTCAAAGTTGCGCTTAAAGATCAACCAGCCGGACCTATGAAACTAAAGGTCCACCAGTTTGGGCTGGCCCATCCAGACGAAATGCCCGTACAAGCCTATTCTGAAGCGGCGCACCTGGAGAGTTTCACGATCAATGCCGGTGACGTCCAAGGAGTATTGAAGGGAAGCCGCCTGGATGAAGTGGAACGCTTTGAGCTGAAGGGAGCGCGTTTCGTTCCCGCAAAGCTGACGCGCGCCAATGAGAAAGATGAGCTGCGCCTGGAGGCAAAGGAAGGAACCCCAGCGGCGCTTCAGCCGAGTGAGCACTTGGTCGCACGTGTCGCTCTCAAAGATGGCCGTGTGCTCGAGCTCTCTACCGTTGTGGCGTCTCCGCGTCCGAAAGTGACGCTCGTGAGTAAAAGTATTCGCCCCGGTCCAGTGCCATCGACGATCAGCCTGGGCAACCAGGACGAACTCCCGTTAGATGGACAGATCTCATTCCTTCTAAAAACGGAAATTCCAAACAGATTTGTGCGTGCCGAGAAGATTGAAGTCGCCACCGCGGATGAATTGCTCAGTACCGTTCTCAGCTTCAGTGACGGAAGCCTCGTTCTGCGGGATTCCGAGAGTCTCGTTGCGACTCTGGAACCGCTGAAAGCCTTTGGCTCGTCAGCTTTCGGTCCTCTTCAGTTTCGTCCAGTGGATCCCGATGGGGGTAAAGGCGATTGGCAACCTCTCGCGATACTCGTTCGCCTTCCCGCACTGAAAGAGATTCGCTGCTCCGCAAGTCCCGACAAACCGTGCCAATTGAGCGGCAACAATCTGTACCTGATCGACTCCGTAGCCTCCGACGCGCAATTCACGCACACAGCCCCAGTGCCAACAGGCTTCCTGGACGCAACGCTAAGCATCCCGCATCCCGGCGAGACCGGCTTATTTCTCAAGCTGCGCGATGACCCCTCGACAATAAGCACGACGACTCTGCCCATTACGCCCGAAGAGTGACGCTCTTCGCTTCACATCGTCAGAACGACGCGAAACTGTGCTTTGCCGCTCAACATGCGCGCATAGGCCTCGGCTGCTTTTTCCAATGGGTATGTTTCGATCATAGGACGCACACCGCTTAGCTCCGCGAAGCGCAGCGTGTCCTCAGCATCCGCTGGTGTTCCCGAGGCCCAGCCTTGAAGAGATCGACTTCCGGTAATGAGCTGTACCGGTGTGACGTTGATGGGCTCCATATCCGCGCCGACGACCATGAGCTTCCCGTTCGGCGCCAGGCCGTCAATCACCTCAGACATCGCTTTCGAGCTCGGGACTGTGGACAGAATTACCTGTGCGCCTCCCAATTTCTGCAATGCCTCGGCCGCGTTCGTCGCTTTGTTATCGATGTACACGCTCGCTCCAAGTTTCTTGGCGAGCGCCGCGCTTTCCGCCCCGCGCCCGACCGCCGCGACTTTATAGCCAAACTTGCTCGCGAATTGAATTCCGAGGTGACCCAGACCGCCGATACCGAGCACCGCAACAACGTCACCGGGCATCGCACCGCTATGGCGCAGCGCATTGTACGTGGTAATTCCAGCGCAGAGCAGGGGCGCTGCCTCGACGTCGCTCAGATTTTCCGGTATCGCCGTCAGCGCCTCCATAGGAGCCACCATATATTGCTGGTATCCGCCGTCATAGCTGATGCCCGCTATTTTCAGGTTCTGGCAATTGCGGAAATCACCGCGCCGGCAAGCCAGGCACGTGCCGTCGTGGCCCCCGTGCCATCCAACGCCCGCACGCTGACCTTTGTTCCAGCCTGTGACGCCAGCGCCAATCTCATCAATCACACCAGCGATTTCGTGTCCCGGCACGCGCGGGTATTCGATCCCGGGCCACACGCCTTCTTTGGTGAACAGGTCGCTGTGACACACACCGCAGGCCTGCACCTTGATGCGCACCTGACCCGCGGCCGGCTGCGGAATCTCGCGCTCGACGATTTCAAAATCTGCTCCTGGTTTGGGTATCTGCGCCGACTTCATTGGCGTTATTGCGACTCTTGTAGTTGCCATGATGCCTCCTGGGATACTGCTCGAGATGGGCAGGACAATGACGAGGGATCGAGGTGGCGAACCCTAGCACGGGGCTTTCCACCGGGGGAATACGGCCTTCACTGTACTCCGGCCTGCGCGCAATCACCGGATGCAAGTTCCTCATTGACATCGAAGAACAAGACCTGACAGAACAAGACTTACCGGCGTCGGCGATACGTCGCCTTCGCCCTCGATGAATCAAAGCAGAAAGGTCTATATGCAAACGCTACGCAAAATCCTGGAACAAACAGAAGCAAATGGGGTGGCGGTTGGCCATTTCAATATTTCGGACCTCGTTACCTTGAAAGCCGTTTTCGAGGCTGCACGAGATCTAAACGTCCCGGTCATAGTCGGAGCGTCCGAAGGAGAGCGGCAATTCATGGGCGTTCGTCAAGTCTCCGCGTTAGTGAAAAGCTTGCGCGAAGAATATGACTTTCCGATTTTCTTGAACGCAGATCACACGCATTCCTTGTCCAGCGCCATAGAAGCCGCGAAGGCTGGATTCGACTGGATCGTGTTTGATGTTTCGACGCTGCCCTTCGAGGAAAACGTCCGTCAAACGAAAGCAGCTGTCGAAACACTAAAGGGTCTCCGTCCTGACATTCTCGTGGAAGGCGAGATTGGCGACATTGGCAGTGGCTCCGAGATTCACGATGCCGCGCCCGACCTGCGAAAAGGACTCACGAACCCCGCCGAAGCAAAACAGTTCGTTACAGAAACGGGAGTGGATACCTTGGCTCCTGCCGTCGGCAATATGCATGGGATGCTTAAGAGCATGGTTGCCGGGGAAACCAGGAAGCGATTGGACATCGAACGAATCCGCGCGATCAAGGCGGAGGCCCGGATCTTCATGACATTGCATGGCGCTTCCGGAACCGACGACAATGATCTACGGGCGGCCATCGCAGCGGGGATCACAGTCGTGCACATCAATACGGAGGTGCGGCTTGCCTGGCGGCGAGGATTGGACAGCGCGCTCACGACACAGCCGGATGAGATTGTTCCCTACAAAATGCTGCCGCAAGTGGTTGATTCGCTAAAGCGCACCGTCTCGGCCCGTTTGGAGTTGTTTAGTAGCGGACGGCGCGCACGGCCTGCATCGCACTTGTAGCTGCTGGTCAAACCGATTTTCGAGAATCGTTGGCTGGCTTCACTCATGCGGATTGGGATCGGGCAATTGGACCCTTCCCACTTGACTCGTTCTCATGCCTCGCTGCGTCGAGCAGGCGATTGAGGTTCTTGACGTCCCTGAGTGTGACGTACTGACCGATGTCACGTTCAAACACTACATCCAGAGCCCATTGCAGCATGACACGCAACTTCTTCTCAAATCTCGGCAATTTCATCACATAGATGCTCCGCCACAGCACCCATCCCACGACCCCCGAAAACTTCAGTCCAAAGACCCTGGCAACGCCGGTGCGCCTGCCGATGGCTGCCAGCTGTCCCGGCGCCTTATACACGAAGGGAGTTGTTCTTTTTCCACTCAATCGGGCGTATATGTTCTTGCCAGCACGTCGGCCCTCGCGAAGCGCATGCTGGGCGGTCGGAGGATATGCAGTTTTGGAACCTGGGTCGATGATCGCGGCGCAGTCGCCCACTGCCCATACGCCAGAAAACCGCGGAACTTCCAGACTCTGGTCAACCACCACTCTTCCTTTCTGCAGTTCCCATGGGACGTCCTTCAGGATCGGGCTCGGTGAAACGCCAGCGGCCCACACCAGAGTCGCCGCCGGGACCTCTTCACCGTCATCGCAGAGCACCGCGCCATCTTTGTACGCGATGACCTTCGTCCTGAGTTTAATCTCCACCTGGCGTTTCCTGAGATTCTCCTGCGCGTAGAGGCCAAGTGTTTCCCCCAGTTCTGGAAGTATGACTGGTCCGCCGTGGATCAATACCACCCGAACTTCGCGCGGATGAATCCGGCCATAGTGCGGCAGGCAGTCGCGGGCGAGATCATTGACGGCTCCGACCGTCTCAACCCCGGCGAAACCGCCGCCGGCTATCACGAACGTGAGCATCCGCTTCCGGCGATCCGGGTCGGGCTCGACGCTGGCCGACTCCAGCATCGCGATCACTCCGGCTCGGAGCATCACGGCATCGCCAAGGCTCTTGATGCCATGGGCGCGTTCGGCCAGACCAGGGATTCCGAAGTAGCTCGTCTCGGACCCCAGCGCGACGAGGAGTTGATCAAACGGCAATTCAACGGAAAATCCCTGGATTCCGTACGAGATCGTTACTCGCCGCGTCCCAAGGTCTATTGTTTTGATGTCCCCAGTCAAGATGGTCACGCGCCGAAGCAGTTTGCGAAGCGGGTTGGAAATGTCGGCCGGCTCGAGATCACCGGCGGCCACCTCGTGAAGCATAGGTGTAAAGAGAGTGAAGTTCTCCCTGCTGACGAGAGTTACTTCGACATCCGTCTGCCTGGCCGCCGTCCGATCAAGGTACTGTGCCGCAGCAACGCCAGCGAACCCACCGCCTAAAATGACGATTCGCGTTTTGCCAGTCTTTCGGTTGGGTTCCATCAACCCGTTCGATTCCCTCAAGCCCAGAAAGATGCATGTTTTTGCTCGACACCCGTCAGATCGTCTGTCAATGCGGAAGTGATCCATATCCTTGCGGGCCATACTCCTCGTCTCTTGTTTTCAGATAGAATCCGTGTATGGCCGCGACAGCCATCTCCGTCGACACGCTGCCCTCGATAAATCCGGCCACCGGCGAAACTCTCGGTTATTTTGAAAAAACTCCGCCGTCGCTTTTGCCGCAGCTAACGCAGCGTGCGCGGATGGCGCAAACAGCTTGGGCTCGCGTTCCGATCCGTGAGCGGTGCGCACGGATTCGTGCCTTGCGTGACAAAATCGTGTCGAGCCGGGACGCCCTCGCTGATGCGGTCGTCGCCGAATCCGGCAAGCCTCGCGTAGAAGCATTGTTCGCCGATATTTTCGTGGCGGTGGATACGGCGGCGTATTTTGCAAAAAATGCCGAGCGCCTGCTGCAGCCCGAACGCGTTCCGCATCATAGCCTCGCGGCGAAAGCGAAATCGGGCAAGCTCACCTACGAGCCGCTCGGTGTGATCGGTATCATCAGTTCGTGGAATTATCCGCTGGCAATTCCTCTCAGCCAGATTATTCCCGCCATCGCTGCAGGCAATGCCGTGATTTGCAAGACCAGCGACTTCACTCCACATTGCGGCGCGCTAATCGAGAAACTCTTCGCTGACGCTGGCTTCCCAAGTGAGTTAGTCGCCATCGTGCAAGGCGGTGGGGAAGTGGGCCAAGCGTTGATCGATGCCGACGCCGACAAAATCCTCTTCACGGGAAGCGTAGCGACCGGGCGCCGGGTCGGCGAAGCATGCGCTAAACGCCTCATCCCCTCAGTGCTCGAACTCGGCGGCAAAGATGCAATGCTGGTCCTTGCCGATTCCGACCTCGACATCGCCGCTGGCGCGGCCGTCTGGGGCAGCTACACAAATTGCGGTCAAGTCTGTCTTTCCGTCGAGCGCCTCTTTGTCGAGCAGTCCGTAAGCGACGAATTCGTCGCCCGTTGCGTCGCGAAAACGAAAAAGCTGCGGCTAGGCCCCGGAAACGAACCCACCACGGACGTCGGTCCCATGATTCGCCCGCAGCACGTGCAGCGGATGGTCGATCTTGTCGAAGACGCCGTCAGCCGTGGCGCCCGCGTTCTCTGCGGTGGCCATCCGCGCGTTGATCTCGGCGCAAATTTCTTTGAGCCCACTGTAATTACAAACGTCGACTCCACCATGAAGCTCTTTCAAGAGGAAACTTTCGGCCCGATCCTCGCAATCCAAACGGTGCGCAATGCCGAAGAAGCCATCGCGCGCGCGAATGATTCGCCGTTCGGTCTGTCCGCAAGCGTCTGGACGCGTGACACCGCTCGTGGCGAAGCAATCGCAAAACGTTTGCGCGCGGGCTCAGTAATGGTGAACGACGCCATCAGCTACTTCGCAATCGCCGAAGCCCCGCATGGCGGATGCGGCGCGAGCGGGTGGGGCCGCACGCACGGCAGAGCCGGCCTCCTCGAAATGGCGCAGACAAAATACGTAGACGTGGATCGCTTACCGCATCGCGAGAAGCCTTGGTGGTATCGCTATGGCGCCGATTTGGAGCGAGCCGCCGACGCATTCCTGAAATTCGAGTACAGTTCCAGCCTCGTCACCCGTCTAAGGAACGCCCGCAGCGCCCTAAAGACAATGTTCCGCGACCACGGCCTCGGTCCTCGCTGAATCGGATCATGCAAATGACCTCACCAAACAACAACGAATGGATTCACGACTGGAACCAAGCCTCCAAGCCTCTAATCCCGCCAGGAACCCGCGTCCTTCTGAACGACGAAACTCTCCGCGACGGCCTGCAAAATCCCTCCGTCCACGATCCAACCATCGAAGAAAAAATCGAAATCCTCCACCTCATGGAATCGCTCGGCATCGATTCGCTGAACATCGGCCTCCCCGGCGCTGGCCCCCGTGCCATAGCTCACACCGAAGCCCTCGCCCGCGAAATCGCTACCAACCGCATGAAGATTCGTCCCAACGCCGCCGCCCGCACCGTAGAAGCCGACATCCGCCCTATCGCCGAGATTTCGCAGCGCGTCGGCATCGCCATCGAAGCGGCCACTTTCCTCGGCTCCAGCCCCATCCGCCGCTTAGTCGAAGACTGGACGGTTGATCACCTGGTCCGTACCACCGAAAACGCCGTGAAGTTCGCGGTAGACCACAATCTCCCCTCCATGTACGTCACCGAAGACACCATCCGCACCGATCCCGAAACTGTGAAGCGCCTATACTCCACCGCCATCCGCAGTGGAGCCCGCGCAATCGTCCTCTGCGACACCGTCGGCCACGCCACCCCGCAAGGTGCCTACAACCTCATAAAATTCGCGATCGACGAAGTCGTGAAGCCCAGCGGCGAAAAAATCCGGGTCGATTGGCACGGCCACAATGATCGCGGCCTAGCCGTCGCCAATTCGCTCTGGGCTGTAGCCGCAGGCGCAAACTCCGTCCATGCCGCCGCCAACTCCTTAGGCGAACGCGTAGGCAACACCCCCATGGAACTGATGCTAGTCAATCTCCGCCTGATGGGCCTGCTCGACCAAGATCTCTCCCGCCTGAAGGAATATTGCGAAAAAGTCGCCTCCGCCACCCACACCACCATCCCGCCAAATTACCCAGTGATCGGCCGCGACGCCTTCCGCACCGCCACAGGCGTTCACGCCGCCGCCATAATCAAGGCCTATCACAAGCAAGACGCCGCCTTAGCCGATGCCGTCTACAGTGGCGTGCCGTCACACCTCTTCGGCTTAGACCAAGTGATCGAGATCGGCCCCATGAGTGGCAAATCCAACGTCCTCTTCTGGCTCGAGCGCCACGGCATTCCCCCCGAAGA
>Ga0210400_10006186_pt1 | contig 10101 bp, 7 predicted proteins | sample IncBWH26MmetaG_FD_155456 | JGI IMG/M metagenome (GOLD analysis project Ga0210400, IMG submission 155456) | Forest soil microbial communities from Barre Woods Harvard Forest LTER site, Petersham, Massachusetts, United States - Inc-BW-H-26-M | ecosystem: Environmental > Terrestrial > Soil >... | reverse complement strand
CGTTCACATCGCGAAGGATGACCTTGTCTTCGTAAGAAAGGCTGACGTGGTCAATCTTAAGAAGCGTTTCGCGGTAGGTGCAGCGCTCGGGCACGGATGGTCCTCACAGATCCAGAAGCTACTATCTTTTTTCAAGCTGCAAGTCCGCGTAGGGAAACAGAAATTTCTTCGCCAACCCCAGCGCGTAATCCTGAAACAAGCCAATCAACAGAATTGCGATTTGAATCGCGAACACGGCCTCGAGTCGGAAGTGCTTGTTCTGATTCAGCAACAAGGCACCGATCCCGCCCTCTGACCGCGAGATGCCTTCAACCATGGTGAGCATCATCCAGCCCATAGCGGCGTTCTGGCGCATGGCATCGAAAGCGGCGTCGGCTCTGCCCAGCACAATCACTTCCCAGACGACGCGCCACTCGCCCATGCGCAGCGTGCGCGCCAGGTCAAACTTTTCTTTCGGGACCTGTGCCACCACGTCGATCATGCTGGTCACAAAAAACACCGCGACGCCGAAGACCAAGAGGCTGACTTTCAGCCGGTGTCCGCTGGAAAAAATAATAGTGAAGAAAAACGTGAGCCCCACCATGCCGAGAAAGCGACCCTTGGAGACGGCCATGGCGATCGGCTGGAACGCAGGGACCACCGTGAGGTAAGCCAGGCCTAGGGAAATCAGCGTCGCCCACGCCATGGCTTGCAGATTCAACGAGAAACTGACGATGAGTTCCTGGCCTAGTCCTTCGTGACTCCAAAGGTCAACGAAGGCCCGCCACACATCCATCGGTTTCGGAAGAAAAACATAGGTCGAGGTCGCCCACACAATCAGCAGTACCGCAACCTGGAAGGCAATGATGAACCGGAACGCCGCTTTCGAAATCACCCGGTTCGGAGAAAACGCGCCGAGAATTTCGTGCCAAAAGCTGCCGCGGCCCGCTGCCGCCGCGCGACTTGCGGCCGGTGCTGCGTTCGTTCCCATCGTTCCGGCCGCCGGCTTCATGGGATTCACGCGGGCTCCTATTCCTTGCCCGACAGAATTATTTCCACGCGGCGGTTTCTGGCGCGGCCGTCTGCGGTGGCGTTCGAAGCGAGGGGCTTCGAATCGCCATAGGCATGGATTCGAAAACGGCTGTCCGGGAAGTTCGCGGGAGCTTTTCGCTGCAGCCAGTCTCTCACTGCCTGAGCACGCCGCTCCGCCAAATCCATGTTTCCTTCGCGGGTGCCGGTATTGTCAGTGTGTCCGTTTAAAGTGACGAAGAGGGCGCCGGCAATCGCCAGGTCGTCCTTGATCTCGTACATCTTGCGTTCGCCGTCGGCTGTGAAGGAAGCCTTGCCGGTATCGAACTCGATGCTCCAGTCGCGTTTTGAAACGACCGTGCCGGTGTCACCACTCGAACTGAAGCTGGCAACATCGGCTTCCGCGCCGCTCTGCGAAAGCATCGAGGAGGCCCCGAGAACATAAGAAGTGTCCAGAATTTCCTTCACGTCGGGAATCTTGTTGGCGTCCTTGAAGAGTTCCGGATATTGCTGAGTGGCGATGTTTCCGAACACCGTATAGGTGGAGCGGAAATTGTTATTCGCGCCGGGCTGCAATCCAAACAGCAGCAGATTGTCATTCAGATTGTTTACGGCGGAACCACCGAGCTCGACCATGTTGCCGGTCTTATCCTGCTCGCGCGTTCCCAGGTAATACTTCAGCCAGTAGTCGCCATTTTGCTCGTTGTACACCTTGGCGCTGATCGCCGCGGCGCGTTTGAGCGCCTCCGGGAAGGCTTTGAGTTGGTCCGCGGCTTCAAAGCTGGCCGCCAGCATTCCCTGGACTTCGTTGCGGTGGTCTTGATTGAACTTCTTGATGCCTATGATGACGTCCGGCATCTGCGAGCGGTACTGCTTCGAAGAAACGATGGAAACAAGTCCACCGCGGCCGTGGGCCACGTTGACGTCGCCCGGAGTCCAGGTGACCACGCCGTTCACACAGACGTTTTTTGATTCCCCGGTGAGCCGGCCATCGTGGACCACTTTGCGGTCCTCGCAGGTGTTGGCGTTATAGATTTCCGCGGCCTTGATGTAATCCGGGGCATTGACCCAATTGAGAGCCTCGGGGTCAAACGTTTTTTCGTCGGGATTATTTTTGATCTGGTTGTCCGCCGCCCACTTCATGGCGATATTCCAATCGCCATCGCGAAGCACTCCGGCGACCAGGCCGCCCTTGGCTGCCTGCGGGTCAGCCTTCCATTCCGGCGGGCCCATCAGCTTATCTTCCCCGCGGGAATATCCGGTCGAGCCGATGACCTGTGCGATGTATTCGCCGGCGCCGTTGTCCAGCTTCTTGAGCTGCGGATTAACCGCGGCAAAAAACTGGCCCGAGCCGTCGCCCATGATCAGGACATAGTTGGCGCCGGAGGAGCATTGGCTTGCGCCGTCGTGGAGCTCTTTCGCGCAGGCAATCAAGTCGTTCTGCATTTGGCTGGTGTCATCCTGGCGGATCAACTTGACGTTCGCATTGTGCTTTTCCATCAGGCTGTTGTGCGTCGTCTCCGGGCCGCCATTGGCGTAGATATAGTTCATCTGCGCGTTCCAGGCCCATATTTCGGTGCGGATCAAAGGGGCTTTCACGGACGCCGTAGCCGCTTCCGGGAAAGGCGACGGCTCGACGTTGGCCACGACTGCTTCTTTCAAGTCCGGCAAAGCGGCTTTCGATGGAATGAGGGCCTTGGCAATGCCCGGCGCGGGAATCCAGCCGCGGCTCACCGCCGTGCGGAAACCGAAGAAAAGAACAGCCCCGACAATCAAGAGCAGAACAATTTTCGCTCCCGGCTTCAACCTGTGCCCCGTTGGTGGTGTCGAGATTTTGTTGTCGAACATGGTGATCTTCCCTCCGCCTATTCGTTACCTGATCAAATCGCTGTAATCGTCCTTCTTGTTCGCCGGGGCAGCCGAAGACTGGTCCGGTACGGCGCCCGGTACTGCCGTCACGGAGGCCGGCAAGAGCTTCTGCTGAAATTCTGATAGTTGTTTGACGGCCTCGTCGTTGATGGCCCCGGTTTCCAGGTCCATGTTGGTCATCAGCTTGTTGGCCAGGCGATTGAAATCTTCCATCTCCCCGAGCATTTGCCCGGCGTCATCGGCCAGGTATTCCAGGGTCTGGTCGTAAATCTGGTTGGCCACCGGGTCGCCGCGGAAGATCTTCTTCGCCGCCTGGAACACGGAGTACGCTTTTTTCAGCGCCTTCCGTCGCATCTCTTCTTCGCTGACGCGGTTCTCCTTGTCGGTGACCTGGAACTCCGCCGTGGCGCGCCAGCGGATGAGCTGGTCGTACAGAATCTTCAGCTTGTCGCGCAAATCGGTGAGCGATTTATTGATGTTGATCAGGCTCGCGGCGTGCCGCTGGTTGGTGACCTTGGCAGACATGTATTGCTGCTGATCCAGCGACGTCAACCCGCCGCCCGCCATCTTCTTGTCGGCCTGGTTGGCCAGCGCCATACTGTGCTCGGCATCTTTTTGGTTGGTGTCGATCTGGTTCTGGAGGGTGCGGATCGAGCCATTCAGGTTTCCGAGTTGCTCGTCCATGATCGCGAGATTCTTTTTCATCTCCCCGATGTAGTTTTTCAGGATGCCGATGGGGTCTAGCTCGATAAACAGTCCGGTCAGAAAACGCATGATGCTTTGGAAAATGAGCTTTCCCAGCGTCAAAACGCGCTTGTCCGTGACGATGAAAATCAGCAGCAGAATCGCCCCGATCAGAATCGCGAGGTGCAGCGTATCCGTCGCCGCCGCGATCAGGAACGGAAGAATCTGCACGAACCCATACGCCGCCGCGATGCCGCCGAGGACCAGCACTACTTTCCCGACGGTTCCTTCCGGCCGCTGCCAGAAATTCTTCAAGCCCTGCATTACAGGGGAACCCGGTGTGGTTGCCATGGCGTCTCCCTATCCCAAAATCGTTTCAAATTCCTTGCGTTGTTGCTGAATCTCGGCCCGCCGCCGCTCCAGCGCCGCCGCAAAATTGTTCTTGGCCTCTTGCAGCTTCGAACGCGATACTTCCGTCTGTGATTGCATGGACTTCACCTGCTGCTGGAGGTCAGAAATCTCTTTCTGTTTTTGCTGAATGGCGTCATTGACATCGTTGATTTTGGCAATCTTCAGATCGACTTCCGTTCGTGACACTTCGTCGGTTTGCTTGTTGAAGGTGCTCGCCGAGGAATTCAGGACGTTCAGCAAGGCGTCAAAACCTTTCAAAATCGCGTCTTTCGTCAAGCCACCCTGCGATTGCGCTGTGGCCAGCGCTGCTTTATACCTCAATGCTTTGTCCGGGATGACCGATGCCAGGGGCGCCGCAAAAGCTTCGATCTTGGCCAGTTCCGGAACGGCGGAGAGGTCCGTCTGCTTAGCCAGCCTGGTGTAAAACTGGTTGTCGCGCGTCCCCATGGGGACGTAAGCGGGAGCCGGTTCGAGGGGCCGCGCCGTCACTGGGCCAGGCGCTGGCTTGGCAGGTTGCTGCGCCGCCTGCGGTTCCTCTTCAAAGATGGCTTTCTTGATCAGGTCCATGAAGGGCATGGGTCACGTCCTTACTTCTTCAGTCCTACTAGCACGGCCTGGAAGCACACGACTTCAGCCTTCCGAGGCACAGCACGTCCGGACCTTCCCTACCAAATCAGTCCACGAATTGCCCGCATTGTATCCTATAGATAAGAGAAGTCTCGCGTTTTACTTGGGATATGTGGCCATCGTAGACTGTGCCAGCTTGCCTTTTCAATAAGGAAATTCCCGCCGTTTCGCATTCCATAAACCGGCAATCTCCCTTGTCTTGATGGCCGTATTAAACCGCCTATAGAGAAAGCGTGCAATTCAGTTACAATGCACACTTTCACGGTTCAAAATGATGCCGTTTTTGAACTGACAAACTTTCGATCGGGGACTAGCCTGTGGCTGGAAAGACGCTATCCGCGGTATTGAGCCAGATGGTCGAGGCCCGAGCGGAATACGATACCCGGCTACTGGCTCAGCAGCTCGGAACGAACTACCGCTCCTTGATGTATTGGCTGAGAGGAGACCGCCCCATCCCTGCGGAACTGCTCCCGCGAATTTGCGTGCTATTGAAGGATTTCGAACCTTTGGATGTTCTCGAATCACAGGCAGGAAGAGTGGCATTCAAGATTCCAGATGCGCAGCAGACCACCGAAAAAGAGTTTTTGGTTATTTCCCACCTTATGAAGGATGTGGGTGCGGCGCTAGAGAGCATTGCCAATACCCTGGCGGACGGGGTCGTCGACGAGCACGAGTTAAACACCACCATCCCCAAACTGGAAGCCGTCATCCGGGAATGCGCCTCCGTGAAATACCTACTGGAAACTCTGTACAAGAATAGAAAAAGAAAAACAAGGAAGTAGCCGGAGGCGTATTCGTTTCGTCTTCAGCTCGGCGATGCGTCCAGGCCGAACTCGCGGTGCGTGGTAATCAAGGCTGTTTTCACGGCTTGCTCTTCGATGACGAAGGAAATGTTGCATTCGGAAGATCCCTGGGCAATGGCGATCAGATTCACGTTTTCGCGGCCCAGCGCGTTGAATGTTTTTCCGGCGATTCCGGGGGTTCCGCGCATGTTTTCGCCAACCACGGCGACGATTGCGACATTCGAATCCACGGTGATGTGCTCCACCTTGTGGTGCGCCAGGTCCTGGGCAAATTCTTTGCGCAGCGCTTCCACCGTCCGCTGAGCATCCACGGTGGCAACGATGAAGCAGATATCGTTTTGCGAGGATGATTGCGAAATGAGGAGCACGTTCGCGCGCACTTCGGCGGTCGTGGAAAACGTCCGCCCCAACACATCCGGCAAGCCCACAATTCCAGGCCCGCCCACGCTGATTAAGGTTACGTCGCGAATCGCCGTCAGCGCTTTTACGCCGCCTCCGATGCTGCGTCCCTCCGGTGTGATCTTGGTGCCCGGGCGCTCGGGCGCAAAACTGTTTCGAATCCATACGGGAATGGCCGCCTGCACCACGGGGTTCAGCGTTTTCGGGTGCAGGACTTTCGCGCCAAAGTAAGCCAGCTCTGCTGCTTCACGGTAGGAGATCACCGGAATGGTGCGCGCCTCCGCCACCAGCCGCGGGTCCGCGGTCAGCACCCCGTCGACGTCGGTCCAGATGATGACTTCATCCGCGTCCATTGCCGCACCCAGGATGGTCGCCGAATAGTCGGAGCCTCCCCGTCCGAGCGTCGTTAGTTGCCCCGCTGCCGTGGCTCCGATGAAGCCGGTCGCGACCGGTGCAATTCCTTTCTCCAACAGTGGCCGCAGCCGCGCTTGCGATTTCGCTCGCGTCAATTCCATGTGCGGTTCCGCGCCGCCGTGAAACGCGTCGGTCACGATCAGCTCCGTGGCTTCGATCGCTTCGCTGGGCAGCCCCAGCTCTCGGACTGCTGCCGCCACCAGCGGTGCGGAAAGCCTTTCCCCCAGGCTCGAAATCGCGTCGAGGGTGCGGGGCGTGAGTTCGCAGAGCAGCGCCGTTCCTTCGCAGAGACGCCGCCCTTCCGCAAGCACCTCTTCCAGGCAGCGCCTGATCCGCGCGCGCTCGTTTTCGAGATGGATCAAGGCCGTTAGCGCGGCCTCGTGTTGCTTTCGCAGCGCATCGACGACGGCCGCGGCCTCTCCCGTGTTTCCTTCCTGCGCCTTTTTTGCGGCCTCGATCAATCGGTTTGTGACTCCGCTCATCGCGGAAACCACCGCGATGCAGCCGCTCTCCTTCGCCGCCTTCGCGATAATCTGCGCCGTCCTGGCGATGCACGCGGCATCGCCCACCGACGTGCCGCCGAATTTCATCACCTGTAGCCGCGGTTTCATCTCGTTTAGTCCGTCACCTGGTTGGATGGAGTTGCCTGTTCGAAACTTGATGTTCGCTTCTTCCTGATTTTTTCAGCTTTGAGTTTACCTTGCGAACCATCCAACCGCGTACAACTCCCGAGTGCGGTTGTTCTTTCTTCCAACCTGTCGTCCTTTTTTCCTCTCGTTGATTTTCTTTCTTGTGAACTGCTTATCCCCCTTTCCCAGTGCCGCATAAGAATTCAAACTCCAACTCCACCTTGCCGCTAGGCGAGCGTGTCTCCCACAATAAATGGTATGTCTGTCGCCGTCCCGGAAGCTCCCCCAAATCCCGACTCACCGCCGGAGAATGCCGGGTATCGCAACCTGTACATACTGCTTCTCGTGTGCGGATTTATCCTGCGCTTCGGATTCGTACTCTGGAAAAAAACTTACGTCGGCTCCCCGAACGATAACCTTCCTTTCGGCGAGGAAGTTTGCAGCATCGCGGATCACATCGTTCGCGGACAGGGTTTCAGTTCACCATTTCACCTGGACACGGGACCGACCGCCTGGGTCGCCCCGGTTTATCCTTATTTAGTTGCCTTGGTCTTCCGGCTCTTCGGCATCTATTCCGCGGCCTCCGCGATCGTGCTTCTTGGCATTCAGTGCATCATCGCCGCCGCCACCGGCATCGCCATCCACGCCCTGGGCCGCCGCACGTTGGGCGCACAAGTGGGATTCTGCGCCGCGTGGATCTGGGCGCTGAGCCCCATTTTTTTCCGCTGGACTGTTTCCTGGATTTGGGATTTTACCGCCAGCGCCTTTCTTCTTTCCGCGGCCTTCATCGTTACGCTCGATGTCGCGGAGAAAAACACCCGGAAGCTCTGGCTATCGCTCGGCGCGCTCTGGGCGGTGATCGCGCTCACCAATCCCGCTTTGCTCAGCGTCATGCCGTTTACCTTTCTCTACGCGGCCTTTGTGAACCACCGCTCCTTCAGGCCCTGGTTCGCTTCCGCCGCGCTTGCCGGCGTGCTCTTCGCGGCGCTGGTTTCACCCTGGCTGACGCGCAACGAGCGCGTCTTCGGGCGGCCGGTTTTCTTTCGCAGCAACTTCTGGTTTGAATTTCACCTCGGCAACTATCATTTCAGCAACGGCATGGGTTTCAGCGGGAAGCATCCCGGGGGCAATCCCGCGGTATTCAAACAGTACGCGGCCATGGGTGAGATGGCTTTCCTCGACTACTACAAGGAAGACGGCCTGCGTTTTGTCCGCGAGTATCGGTCCGAATTTCTCGACCTGACGCTCCATCGCACCTGGTGGTTCTGGGATGGCACATCGCTGCTCTATCAGGGCAGGGAATGGTGGCAGCCTTGGGAATTCTGGCCGTTGTCTCTCGCCGGCTGGCTCGGGCTTCTTTTCGTTTTGACGCGACTCCCGCGCGGGTGGCTGCTCTTGGCTGCCGCTCTCCTCGTTTATCCGGTTCCTTATTATTTCGTCTATCCGGTCGCAAAATACCGCCACGCCATCGAGCCCCAGCTTCTTCTGCTCTCCGTCTATTTCGTATTCGTTCTCTGGAGCGAAATTCGCGCGCTCGCGCACCGCAAAACGCAACTTCGCACGCGTTGACTTTCTTTCCGCCGCGCACCTAACATGGCACACGGAAATTCCGCGCCAATCAGGTTCGGGCAAGCGATTCTCGCATTGGTGCGGCGGACGTTCGGCGGCTCATTCGAAAGGCGGTCTGGCATGAAAACACGGCGCATTCTGGGTCTGACACTCGTCATTGCCGCGGCCGGAGTTGCCATTGCGCTTCGCTCTTCGGCGGACAGCACGGCGAAGCCCGGCGACGTGAACGAGGCGCGCGTGATGTCCGATGCCGCCACCGGGAACAACTGGCTGGTGAACGGCCGCACCAACGATTCGAAACATTTCAGTCCGCTCAAGCAGATTAACGATCAGAATACCGGCAATTTGGGCCTGGCCTGGTATCTGGATTACGACGGCGCAATGGGCATTGTCTCCGAGCCGATCGTTGTCGATGGCGTCATCTACGTCAGCGCCCCGCTCTCCAAGGTTTACGCCGTGGAAGCGTCCACCGGAAAACTCCTCTGGAAGTACGATCCCAAGATCCGGCTCGACCTGGCGCTGAACGGCTCTTATTCTGCGCGCACCAATGGAGGCGTGGCCGTCTGGAACGGAAAAGTTTATGTCGGCACGGGCGACTGCCGCCTGATTGCCATCGATGCCGCCACAGCAAAGAAAATCTGGGAGGCCACCGTCTGCGAGCCCCTGCAAACCGGCATCACCGGCGCGCCTCGAGTTGCCAAGGGGAAAATCCTCATGGGCTACAACGGTTCGGATGATGGCGTCCGCGGCGCTCTTGCCGCCTATGACGCCGAAACGGGCAAGGAAGTCTGGCGGTTCTGGACCGTTCCGGGCGATCCCGCAAAAGGTTTCGAAACAAAGGAACTGGAGATGGCCTCGAAAACCTGGTTCGGCGAAGGCTCGTGGAAGATCGGCGGCGGCGACGTGTGGCACGCCATCACGTATGACGACGCCACGGGCCTCGTGATTTTTGGCACCGCGGGCGCGGACGTCGGCTACGGAGAAATGACCGGAGTCAAAATTACCGGAGAAAAGCTCTTCTCCCAGTGCATCATCGCGGTGAAGGCGGACACCGGAGAATACGTCTGGCACTTCCAGACGGGGACCGAGGGCGTGCACTCGGAAAACAACCAGATCATGATGGCCGACCTCACCATCAACGGGGAAAAGCGTCATGTGGCGATGACCGCCCCCAAGAATGGCTTCTTCTATATCCTGGACGCCAAAACCGGCAAGCTGCTTTCCGCCAAGCCGCTCGTCAAAACCACTTGGGCCAGTGCATACGACCTTCAGTCGGCTAAACCAGTTTTGATCCCCGCGTCGCAGGGCGGCGGCAGACAATGGACAGTTCACAACTGGTGGCCCATGAGCTATAGCTCGCTCACAGGGCTGGTCTATATTCCGTCAACGGACCGCCGCTCCGATACCAGTGCCGCCGTGGAAGCAGGAGAAGGCGGCGTGGGTCTTTTCGGACGGCTGATCGCTTGGGACCCCATTGCGGAAACCGCGCGCTGGTCCGTCGAGGAGCAGATCGCCGTCAACGGCGGCGTGCTCTCGACGGCAGGCAACCTGGTTTTTCAGGGACAAGGCACCGGCGAATTTGCGGCCTATGCCGCCGACACCGGGAAAAAACTCTGGTCCATCCAGACCAAGTCCGCGATCGATTCCATACCCGTCACGTTTTCTGTGAACGGCGAGCAGTATGTGAT
>Ga0210400_10006184_pt1 | contig 10103 bp, 9 predicted proteins | sample IncBWH26MmetaG_FD_155456 | JGI IMG/M metagenome (GOLD analysis project Ga0210400, IMG submission 155456) | Forest soil microbial communities from Barre Woods Harvard Forest LTER site, Petersham, Massachusetts, United States - Inc-BW-H-26-M | ecosystem: Environmental > Terrestrial > Soil >... | reverse complement strand
AATGGGGGAGAAAGTAAAATGAGTAAGGTAAGTATCTCAACTACGATTGCTCTAGCGGTAGGCTCTCTTCTGATCACTGGCTGCGCGACAAAGGGCTACGTTCGCAATACCGTCGCACCGGTGGAGCAGAAGCTCAATCAAAAGGTGGAAGAAGTCGATCAAAATTCTCAGAAACGCGATTCGCAGCAAGTCGCTGACATCAACAAGACGAATCAAGTCGTGGATGAGGATGAAAAGAAACTCGACTCAACCACTGAAGTTGCAAAAACCGCCGACACCCAGTCCAAAGGCGCCATGGCCAAGGCCAATCAGAATTCAAAAGATCTGAATGACCTTCGGAACGTGGTTGCAAACATCGATGACTACAAACCGGCCAACCAGGCAGTCGTACACTTTGGTGTGAACAAAGATACCCTTACCAAAGACGAAAAGGCGAAATTGGACGAAGTCGCCATGCAGGTTGGATCGCTTCAACGCTACTTTATTACCGTGGAAGGCTTCACGGATCAAACCGGATCGGCGGCCTATAACGACCAGCTGAGCCGTGAGCGCGCCAACGCCGTGATTTCCTACCTCGTCGGCTCTCACGATATCCCAGTCTATCGAATTCACATGGTAGGTTTGGGAAAACAGAAGCTGATCGATGAAGGTAAAGGCCGAAAGGCGCGCGAAGCAAGCCGTCGCGTCGAGATCACTGTCTTCACAGCGAAGCCTTTGGCCACTTCGGCAACTGCTGGCAACTAATAGCTTCAGGACGAGAGCCCAGCCCGGCTTTCGATCTGGCTTTTTCGGGTCGGGCTTCGAGGTCATAGCCGAATTGGTTAATGAAGTCATCATTCGGCCATGGGTCGAAGCCCGTTAGTATAAAAGTGTATGAATTTCTTCCTCTTTTAACTGCCGCGAATATATTCCTGACACTCTTCGCCTCTGTGCTTCTCTGGGCACTTTTCATCGCCTCCAAGTCCTCGTATCGCAATGTTATCCCGAAGTCCCTGGCATCCGTTTCTCGACGGAAGTCAAGGTATGGACGGAACCGTCCGTCAGTCGATGGCGGTCCATCCCACCCGTGCCCTGAGATGCTTCTACAATGACAACGCGCCTAAAATCCATGAACTCCCGTATTGAATGCAGCGAGATATTTTGGCATTAACCGTGACGATTAAGGCGATGGGCACTTCACCTTTCGATAACCATTCCTAGCGCGCCCAAGCTTTCAATGGGGACGAAGTCGTGCTCTCGAAAGGCCACCAATTTCTATACGAAGGGAGATGAAACGTGAAACGGTCAATAGCTGCTTTTCTCATTATCACTGCGGCGGTGCTGCTCCTTGCGATTGCACATCCTGTGCAGAGCCAGACAGGCAACACGCAAGTCACCCTTTCCTGTAACGATGGACACAGCGTGATCTTTAACGTCGATCAGGTCGCGCTCATGAGCCTGCTGGCGGACGTCCAGGCGATCAACGCCAGCGGCACAGGAACCAGTTGCACTCTAACGATGGCCGCAGTCGACCCCTCGAGCGAGACTGCGAAGTGGACGGTTTACGACTACAACCCTTCAAATCAAGCGATCGCACCGCGGAACTCCCCCAACTCAATGCCGGCGAGCACAACGGGCACCACAACTACGTTCCCATTCAAGCCCAGCATCTACACCGCGCTACTCACGACGACCGATTCGAGCTTGACCGGCGATCTCTCCGGGAAAAGTCTGAGCGATACGATCAGCGTCAGCGGCGACGCCGTAACCTTCATGACTCAGCACAACGGCGGCAGCTGCACGTCCAACCTCCCTGCTGCCGTGAGGTTTTACTTCCGATCTCCGTCCGCGTCCGGCCCAAGCACGGGTACACCCCCTGCGGGTTTCTACACCCAATTCTGGTGGTCGAACCCAGTGAACATGCAGCTGCTGAGCGGAAACCAATCGCCGTCGATCATAATGGCAAGCATGTTTGACCCGACTGAGTGGTCGGATTGGAATGGCCAGCGTGGCGACAGCAGTCCCGCGGTCACAGAAGCCTTTGTGGAGGCCACACACAAAGTGCAGGAGATTGGCCTGTCATTTGGAGGCGAGTGCTTCTTCGAAACCGGTGTCACTCCCACACCAGACACCTTCACCGGTGAACAGTTCTCCAGCTCCTTCAGTGAGAACTAATTAATGACTTAAGAAACTCCACCGCAAATTCTCCATGTATAATAGCGATTGGCGGGCAGGCCGGGTGATCGCTGGGCAGGCCTTCGCAAGAAGGCAGGCCGGGAGGAAAGTCCGGACACCGTAGTCTTCAACGCCATGTGCGAGGACGAAAGTCTTTGGCGCGTGGCGCGCTAGACTAAAGGGCAATGCGCCTGGTAACGCCAGGGGGCTGACCTTTGTGACATAAATGCAGGGCAAAGACTCGGCTACGGAAAGTGCCACAGAAAATAAACCGCCGGAGCAATTCGCCTCGGTGACCCGGCTGGAGGGAAACCTTCAGCAGGTCTGACGGCGGCTCACGCGAGTGAGCTGTAAAGGTGAACGGCACGGTAAGGGTGAAACGGTGGGGTAAGAGCCCACCGCGTCCCGAGCAATCGGGATGGCACGGCAAACCCCGCGTGGTGCAAGGCCAAATAGGAGGGGAGAGCCGGCCCGGCTCGTTAGGACCCTCGGGTAGGCTGCTGGAGTCCAGATGCGAATCTGGACCTAGAGGAATGATCGCCACGGCACGCGAGCCTAAACGCACGCACGCCGAACAGAATCCGGCTTACAGGCTTGCCCGCCAAAATCTATTTGATTGAGTGAGCCGTAATGAAGTCTGTGGGGAATCGATGCGAACTGGAATTTTCGCGCGATCAATTTTCTCCAGCCCTTTGCCATTTTCGATGATGCGCCTGGCTCGATCTTGCAGTCCTTTCACGGATGACGCGTAATGCTTTTCGATGGTCGCTCGTGTGTCATTTGACAAGTTTGCGACGCTATTGGGGCTTCTCGCTGTGCCGGCACATCAACGCGAAAGTATCTCTGACGATGACGGTGCGCGTCAGAGAGGGGATCTACTGTGAGCACACCATGTCGGCCACTACGATTACCTTTGCGTCTGTTCTCGCTCCTCCTGTTGGCGATTGCGTGCTGGCCGCGTACTAGTTCGGCGCAGATAAAGATTCGATCGAAGCAGATAAGCTCCCAAGGCAATTTCGCGTTTACGGGGAATTTCTCGCACACCGCGGGACAGAATATCGCCAACTTCTACAGCGTAAACGGAAAGAAAATAGTTGATGGTGTGAAATATCCATTCACGGAAGCAGGGGTTGTGCAGTGCCTTAGGGATGCTCTTCTCTCTCATGGTGGGGCAAACATCTGTGATGCGAGCGTGGTCCCTTCAATCACATTCACTTCGGAATTGGATGTCAAGAATGTGGGAACTTCGGACAACCTCACTTTGATCCTGCCGGTTGCCGCCACATGGACTTTCAACATCACAGACGGCGTATCCTGTGGGATCAAACAATTCAACAAGACGAATATTCTGGGTTGGGGCACCTCCAGTGACAACCTGATGTCCATAGTTCCTGCCGGAGCCGGGTCGAAAATGTCCGCTTTGTACTGTACGGATCCGAACGGTAGCGATGCATATTATCGCGCGGAGGGATTTGGCGCCGTCAACACGGTTGGGGCAACGCTCTCAAGCGGAGCTATACTTGTCCAGCACGTTGCTGACGCCTCGCAATTCAGCAGACTAAGCGCTCGCAACAGCAGTGGGACCGCGTTCAGGATTGGCGATGTATGTTGCGGAACGCAATTCCATGACATCCTGGCAGACAGTGTCAGCGGCTCGGGGGCGCAGCCATGCGTTATTGGCGATGCTTCAATTGGCGGTCAACTGGGCGGAGGTGTCAATGATGTTTCGTGGGAGGGTGGAAGCTGTACGCATCCGGGCGCCGGCTTGAATGCCATCAAGATCGGTGGAGGCGTGAACACAGATGGCCTCAAGATTGACAGCACGTACATGGAGCCGAACGCCAGCGATACAACCACACCTTGTGGAAGCATCGGCGCTAGCGCACACAATATAATTATCATTAACGTTCAATGTGACAATTTAGCGGCTCGCTCGACGGCTTATACGTGGGAGCTTGTTAGCTGGGCTGGACCGTCAGATTCATCTTTCATTGGGATTAAAGCGCAGTCAGGGAACTGTGTTAATGATCGCATTACCGGCGTATTGATTCAAACCAATGGATCGAATGGCCAGTGCCGACCTTATGTCAGCCCAGCATCACTTTCAACCGTTGAATATTGTGGTGCAACCGCCGGAGGAACGCAGGCGTGCGCCAGAACGCTGCAACCATTCCCCACTATTGTTTGGGGTGAGGTGCTGCTTAATTCCGCTACATCGCAATCTATTACCGCGCTTCCATTCACGGATGCGCTTTACTCCTGCACGGGTTCCGACCTGACAACGGTGGCAGGGATCGTGTCATTCACTGCATATTTGCCCACCAGCGTCACGATTCAGGAATCTGGAGGGGACAATACAGACCACTTAAGATATATTTGCGTTGGACACTGATTTGGGTAGGATAGTGTCTGTTATTCCGCCTCGATTTCAATCGAAAATAGAACGCGCCGTTTGATGGACAAATAACAGCAAATTTCAATAAATCACCATCGGCGATTTTGTCGGCTCACCGTTTGAGGGTCCGAGCGGCCGGCGTTTTCCAAAATCAAAACTGTGCAGCTCCGTTTCCTTATGTTCCGAACGGCCGAGATGATTACGATTCCTAGGCCTGCGGAACGCTCGCGGGGCTTTGCGTTCGGCTTACAGGCTTGCCCGCCATTAAGTATTTTCGAATCGTTGGATTCTTGCTTTGGGTGCGCTCTCTTGTGCCCGTGGCGTGTCCATTATTTCAAGTCTCTCGCCACTCTCCATGATCCTTCGCGCTCGTTCGCGCAGCTCCTTCACGAATGGGGCGTAGTGCATCTCGATCGTCTTGACGGTAGGGGTTGGGCTTGCTACATTGCATCGTGCTTCTGTACCCCGTTCCAAAACTTGGGAATGGGATTTTGGAACAAGATAGAAGGATCGACTGACTCTCTTTCCCAACCAGCTCACGTCAAGCAACGCAAGATTAGGCGTGTGCCGCCGCCGCGACCGGTGTAATTTTTTTCGTAGCGTTGTGCGGGTCAATGACGAACTTTTCCGGTGAGCCTTTGTCGAATGCCCGGTATGCCTCGATCGAGCTATCGAGCGAGACCACGTGGGCGTTCATCACCTCGGCCAAGTAACTCATGCGGCCCCACAGGATCGCCATCATTAAGTCCCGACTGTACTTGATAACCGGGCACTGGCCCGCCGTCATGCTCGGCGACTTGATCCAGGCTTTACCGAAGCCGATCCCATACTTGCCCTGTTTCTCCGCTTCATTCCTGGCTTGTGGGTCGCCTGCTGCATAGATTCCCGGAATGCCAGTTCCGCCGCCGAAACGAACTACTTCAATCATGGCGTTGATCACTGCGGCCGGATCGTCCTCGGCCCCAGGACCATAGCCGTGAGCCTCGAATCCGACACAATCCACACCGCAATCCACCTCGCGCTTTCCGAGGACGGCCTCAATTTGATCGGCTAACGGCGCCTTCTTGGAGATGTCTACCACTTCGTAGCCAGCCTTTTTGACTACCGCGAGACGCGCCTGGTTTGAGTCTCCGACGATGATGGCGGAAGCACCCAGCAAGCGGGCGCTCGCTGCGGCAGCACGGCCCACGGGACCTGCACCAGCGATGTACACCGTCGAACCTGTCCGGACGCCTGCCAGGACGCAACCGTGATAGGCAGTCGGCAAGATGTCTGACAGATAGGTGAGTTCCAAAATGTGCTCCATAGCCTGTGCATTGTCGGGGAACTTCAGAAGGGCGAAGTCGGCCCACGGCACCATCATGTATTCGGCCTGGCCGCCCTGCCAGCCACCGAGGTTGAATCCGTACGCAGCGCATGGGAAATCGGGATTGGCGTTTTCGCAGATTTCTGTGTGCCGCTCTCTGCAATTCCGACAGCGCCCGCAGGAGACATTGAACGGGACGGAGACGATGTCACCTTTCTTGATAAACTCCACGTCGCGGCCCACCTCGACGACCTCGCCGGTATTCTCGTGGCCGAGAATCATTCCCGACGGCGCGGGAAAGCGGCCGCGGTAGATGTGCTGGTCGCTACCGCAAATGTTTGTGACGAGCAACTTCAGGATGACCCCGTGCTCGCATTTCTTGCCCCTGGGATCGACCAGTTTCGGGTAGTCGAGATTTTGAATCTCAAGCTTTTTCGGACCCATATATGCGACTGCGCGATTACCTGCCATGATGTGTTCCTCCTGTCGCTAAAATCTGCGGTATTGGTTTGGAAGAGTGTCCTTCCCAACTACCGGAACACATATTTCGCACGTCACGCGCCAAACGACGGATGATTTGCGGGACATGTATGAATCCGCATCCTCAATCGGTTGGCGGTTTAATGAAAGGAATGTCAGGTCGAATCAAGCGATCAACGAATGCCGCGTGTCAGCGGACGGACACCAGCCTGACATGCGGTCAATGAACTTCGTACGCCGATCATCTGAAGGGGTATGAGGGCTGACAGTGCCCGATGGCAACTTTCCTGGAGATTCGCGCCGCAAATTGTGACGCCACTATCACAATCCACGAGCACCTTTTCATTCGTGATGATCTGCGGGACTTTGAGCGAGGATATGAAGCCCGGCCTCCGAGTGGCTCCCGTTGCCGAGCCCTGAAACTATTTTGGGAAAATTTACTTTTTTTAATTTCATCTGGGGCGCCTTCGCGCAATCAATTGACGAAGCACTGACGAGGAGGTTTCTGCGGTTTTCGAGTCCGAGTTTGCTGAGGACGTTAGAGACATGGAATTTTGCCGTGCGTTCGCTAATGCTCAACTGGTCCGCAATGTCCTTGTTTGCGAGGTGCCGGAAAAGGAGGTGGAGCACTTGACCTTCCCGTGCTGTCAGTGATTGACCCGCCAGAAGCTGCCGATCAAGCAATGTCTTCATTTGCTTGACGAATGTCAGCAGCACTTCCGAAGGGACCCAAAGGCCGCCACGGAGCAGAGCGAAGGCCGCTTTTGGAAGTTCCGTTTTCCACTTCTTGTGCAAAGTCACGAAACCGTCGATCCCCCAATGAAATAAGAGCATCATTTCGCTTTCGCCGCTTCTATCGGGGGGAAGAATAACCAGGAATTTGCTGCCCGGCGAATTGGCACGCAATCGGCCACCCAGGGGCCCCAAAGGCATATTCGAGGAACAGCCGTCCAGCACGAAAAGACGCGGGCAATTCTTCAGTTTCAGCGTCTCGGCCTCACTTGCCGCGTGTGGGAGGAGAACGTTGGCAAGCACTTCGTGAACCGAGAGCGCCTTTTGAATGTCGCGGGCGCCAAGGAGATGAGAACTAACCACCTGAAGGGCGAGAGCCATCTGGGCCTCCGCCCCCTCGTTGCGAAAAACGCTTTCCAATAATTATTGCAATTCTAAAAATTACTGCAATTCTTATGATTCCTATAAATACTATAATTCTATAAATCCCGAACCGACCCAGCCGCCTTATGCAAAGCACGAGGGGTGAACTTTGCACCAGGGCAGGAAACCAACCCCAGAGCCTAGAATACTTTTTTCGCAGACATTTGCAACTAGAATTAGTCTGGATGAAAACTTCCTCTGCGCCTTCTGCGAACCTTCCGCTGCGTTTCGGACGTATTGTCCTTTCCGTTCTCCTTCTCTTTGCTGTCCTTGAACCGACCAATGAAGGGCAGGAGGACCTGCACTATTCAGTTGGACTCCGGACATAGTAATTATCAGAAAACGGGATGATCATCCTGCGGTCCTGTGAACCCGGGCATACGAATTGATGCTTATGAGAGCGGGGCCAGGGGAACCGGGGGAGAATCGAATAGCCCATTACGTCAAAAATTGCAATTCTATCGCCCCAGGATATTCTGGGATATAGGTCCCCCTGCAGTCCAAACAGAAAGGCTGACTCGGTTTCGTCTCGAGCCGAGCGATGCTGAAGCCAACGAAATCCGTCGCGCGTTCATCGGGCGTGCCACGCATCCTAGCCAGTCCGAACACAACATTCCTAAGACGTTAGACACGCAAGGAGGGAGACACATGAAGAAGGTTGTATTTTCGCTCACGTTCGTCGTGGCGATTTGTGTCTGCGCTGTAATGACAATTTCAGCCGGGGAAAAGGAAAACCGCTTTACCTTCCAGACCGTCATTTTCCCGGACGACACGTTCACCCAACTGCTTGGCATCAACGATTTTGAAGTGATTGCCGGCTATCATGGCGCTAACGTCAACAAGGGATTCGTCTTCACCTTCCCTAACACTTTCACTCCGGAGAATTTTCCCAATTCCGCGCAGACGCAGGTGATTGGAATCAACAGCCGGGGCTTTACGGACGGGTTCTATATCGATAACGCTGGAATCACTCACGGTTTCTTGGACATCAACGGCACTTTCACGACCGTGGATTTCCCACCTTTCACCTTCAACCAGCTTCTCGGCCTGAATAACTTTGACCAGGCAGCGGGGTATTACGCCGTTCCCCCAACTCCCGCAGGCATCGATACGCCCTATATTTTCGACAATAACGGGGGAGTGTTTTTGAGGATCAGAATCGCGCAAGCCACGGGCGGCGCCCAAGCCACCGGCATCAACGATAATCAGTCGATCTCGGGTTTTTTCATCGACAGCGCTGGGGTCAACCACGGTTTTCTGCTCGCCAAAGGGACGTTCTTCACTCTCGATTTCCCTGGGGCCACCTCGACCCAGGCATTCGGCTTGAACAATGAGGACGACGTGGTTGGAGCGTATGTGGACGCTCAAGGACTCACTCACGGGTTCGTCTTTGACGACGGCCACTACCAGTCGGTCGATGATCCGGAAGGTGTCGGCACCACAACAATCAACGGCATCAACAATCGGGGACAACTTGTCGGATTTTTCGTGGACGCCGCGGGAAACACGGATGGGTTCTTCGCAACACCCCATCGCGAGGGCAAGAATAACTGATATCCGCCACGTGCCGGCGTAAAGGACTCTGATAACAAACTCACAGCGAAGGAGAATCAAACGATGATTCTCCTTCGCTCCCATCCATTCGAAGGCGTTCATGCAAACGAACTGTCACTAGGAGGTACATCATGAGAATCGTCGTCGATGCAAACCGTACTGTTATCACAAGGTACATTATTAGAATAGTTTTGCTGCTCACGGTTGTCTCGCTCGCATTCGTGCTGTCGCTCGCCCGGGCCGACGACACGCTCGTCAAGTTCGACCGTGGAATCGGGGTAGACCCAGCCTCGAATGCCCCAGGGATGGCCGCTACCGCGAACGTCGTCACCCGCAACATCGTCCGAGGAGTGCAACCGGCCGGGCTGTGGGTCATCGCCGGGTTGAAGGCCGAGGTGAAGGACGACGGGCGCATCACCGTCGACGGGCGGGGCCTCGTGTTTGCCGCAGGCGACACCATCGGCACCGCGCTCGTGCTGACACCCACCGGTGGAGCGGCGGCCAGCCTCAATGTCTTCGCCACACTCATTTGTGAAAACGTTGCCCCTTTCGTCGAACGCAATACCAACCCGGTTCCTCTCGCCGCGAACGGGGACTTCAAGATCGACGACGTGCTGTCGCCGCCTCCCCCGCCGGCGTCCTGCGCTACACCTGTGCTGCTGATCCGCAATGCTCCCAGCGGGATCTGGTTCGCGGCGGGCATCCAGAAGTTCGATGGTGGTCATTTTGCCGAGTGAAGTTTTGTTTCGAGGCGCCATCCATCGTATCCATCCCGAACGATAGGTCATGAAAGGAGTTACTTTATGAGAGAAAAACGATTTATAGCACTAGCAGTGATCGTCTGGGCGGCGGTCGCGTCGGCCCTGCTGATTTCCACTCGGCCCATATCGGCGCAAAACCACGAGAACGGAAAAGGTGATCGCAACGAGCCGCCATTCCCGCTTTACAACCCGTACCCACCTGGAATTCTCCCCCCCGATTTAAGTTCAGAGGTAGCCAGGGTTCTGCGGGAGATAGATGTGATCGAAGGCAGAGCGATTCAAAGGTGGCATTCCCTCC
>Ga0210400_10006183_pt1 | contig 10103 bp, 7 predicted proteins | sample IncBWH26MmetaG_FD_155456 | JGI IMG/M metagenome (GOLD analysis project Ga0210400, IMG submission 155456) | Forest soil microbial communities from Barre Woods Harvard Forest LTER site, Petersham, Massachusetts, United States - Inc-BW-H-26-M | ecosystem: Environmental > Terrestrial > Soil >... | reverse complement strand
TGCGCTTCGCGCAGCAGAGGGGAACCCAGTTTCGCAAGCAAGCCTGCATCCACATCGGCCGGATGCACGACGGCCGCGGCCAGCCGCGAGACCTCGGCCGCGACGGCGGACCGCTTGCGCTGAAAGAATGCCCAACGCGCGTCATCGACCAATCCCAGCTCGCGGCCTTGCGCAGTCAAGCGTAGGTCCGCATTGTCCTCGCGCAAGCTCAGCCGGTACTCGGCACGGCTGGTGAACATGCGGTAGGGTTCCGGAGCGCCGCGCGTGATCAAATCATCGATCAGTACACCGATGTAAGCGTCACTGCGTTTCGGCCACCAGGCAGCGCGCCCCTGTGCCAAGAGCGCCGCATTGGAGCCGGCGAGCAGTCCCTGGGCCGCGGCTTCTTCGTAGCCGGTGGTGCCGTTGATCTGGCCGGCGAAAAACAGACCCGCCAGAAACTTGCTCTCCAAACTGAACTTCAGATCGCGCGGATCGAAGAAGTCGTATTCAATCGCGTAACCGGGACGCGTGATGTGGGCCTGCTCGAACCCGGCGATGGTGCGCACGAACTCACTTTGCACGTCGAACGGCAGGCTCGTGGAGATGCCGTTGGGGTACACCTCGTGAGTATCCAGCCCTTCCGGCTCGACGAAGATCTGATGCGAGGTCTTGTCGGCAAAGCGCACGACCTTGTCCTCCACCGATGGACAGTAGCGCGGGCCCGTTCCCTCGATCAATCCGGTGAACAAGGGCGAGCGCGCCGTGGCACCGCGAATGATGGCGTGAGTGCGCTCGTTGGTGGCCGTGATGTGGCAGGGCAACTGAGCGGGGTGCGCCGCCGCCGTCTCCAGGTAGGAGAATACCGGTCGCGGATGGTCGCTGTGCTGTTCACGCAGGCCTGAAAAATCGATGCTGCGGCCGTCGATTCGCGGCGGCGTGCCGGTTTTCAAGCGACCCACGCGCAAATTCAACTCGCGCAGGCGGGCCGCCAGACTCGTGGACGGGGGGTCGCCGGCGCGGCCGCCGGGATGACTCTCCAAGCCGACGTGAATCCTGCCGCCCAAAAATGTGCCCACCGTCAACACCACGGCGCGCGCCCGGAACTCCACCCCGCTCTGCGTGATCACGCCGACCACGCGTTCGCCCTCGATCCGAAGATCGGCCGCCTCCTGCTGGAACAAAGTCAGATTCGCCTGGTTTTCGAGCATGCGACGAATCGCGCGCTTGTAGAGCTGGCGGTCGGCCTGGGCGCGCGTGGCGCGAACTGCCGGCCCCTTGCTGGCATTGAGGGTGCGAAACTGGATGCCGGCTGCGTCGGCGGCGAGGGCCATGGCGCCGCCCAAGGCGTCGATTTCCTTCACCAGGTGGCCTTTGCCGATCCCGCCGATGGCCGGATTGCAGCTCATCTGCCCGAGGGTCTCGATGTTGTTGGTGAGCAGCAGGGTACGCTGGCCCATGCGCGCAGCGGCCAGTGCGGCCTCGGTGCCCGCATGTCCGCCACCGATGACGATGACCCCGAATTCCGTACCGAAACGCAATGCTGTACCCACCGTTTTGAAGAGGCGGCTACTCTAAAGGGGCACACTTAAAAGCGCCAGGGAACCTATCACCGCAGGAGGCGACTAACGAATCCATGACACGCACCCTCCCAACCCTCGTCAGAGCCGTTCTGTTCACGGTCCTGATCGGCCCGTTCGCGGCCGTTGCCGCCCCGCAGATCGGTCAGCCGGCGCCTGATTTCACCGCCACGGACAGCAAGGGCAGTGCCGTCAGCCTGCGCGAGTTGCGCGGCAAGACCGTGGTCCTGGAGTGGACCAATGCCGACTGTCCGTACACCCGCAAGCATTATAGCAGCGGCAACATGCAGGGCATCCAGGCGCTGGCACAGAAGAACGGTGTGGTCTGGCTGTCGGTCATTTCCTCGGCGCCCGGCAAGCAGGGTTATGTCGACGGACCCGGCGCGGATGCGCTGACGCGTTCGCGCAGTGCCGCGCCGACTGCGGTATTGCTGGATCCCCAGGGAACATTGGGCCGCCTGTATGGCGCCAAGACCACACCGCACATGTACGTCATCGACAAGAATGGCGCGCTGCAATATATGGGCGGAATCGACAGCATTGCGACTGCCGACGTCGGCGATATCCAAAGCGCCGAGCCGTATCTGAAAGAAGCCATGCTGGCGGTGGTACAGGGCAGTCCGGTCGCCCATGCCGTCACCCGGCCCTACGGCTGCTCCGTGAAATACTGAGCCGGCAGGAGCTATTCAACCGTTAACGGAATGCCGGCAAATTTGCCCGCCCAGGCCTTCGGTCCCGTCTCATGCAGCGAGACGCCGTCCGCGCTCACGGCCACGGTGACCGGCATGTCGCGCACTTCGAATTCGTACACCGCCTCCATCCCGAGTTCGGGGAATGCCACGATGCGGCTGCCGCGAATCGCGTTCGAGACTAGGAAGGCGGCGCCGCCCACCGCGATCAAGTAGGCGGAGCGGTATTTCGCGATCGCCGCGACGGTCTCAGGACCGCGCTCGGCCTTGCCGACCATGGCGAGCAACCCCGCTTTACCCAACATCGTGTCGGTGAATCGATCCATGCGATTGGCGGTGGTCGGCCCCGCCGGTCCCACGACCTCTGCACCGACGGGATCCACGGGTCCCACGTAGTAAATGACGCGGCCGTTAAAATCCAAGCCCTCCGGCAACGGCTGGCCGGCATCCAGCAGCGCGCAAATCCGCTTGTGTGCGGCGTCACGGCCGGTAAGCAGCTTCCCCGACAACAACAGCCGCTCGCCGGGCTTCCAGGTGGCGATCTCGGCCTTGCCGAGACCATCGAGCATCACGCGCCGCGCGCTGGCATCAGGCGACCAGTGCACCTTCGGCCACAGCTGCAGATCCGGCGGCTCGAGCTGCGCCGGGCCCGAACCGTTCAAAGTGAAATGGATGTGGCGCGTGGCGGCGCAGTTCGGGATCACCGCCACCGGCAGCGAGGCCGCGTGCGTCGGGTAGTCCAATATTTTTACGTCGAGCACGGTGGTCAGGCCGCCGAGGCCCTGTGCGCCGATACCGAGTGAGTTCACTCGTTGGAATATCTCCAGGCGAAGTTCTTCGAGGCGGCTCTTCGGCCCGCGCGCGATCAGCTCGCCGATGTCGATGGGTTCCATCAAGGATTTCTTGGCGAGCAGCATGGCCTTCTCCGCGCTGCCGCCGATGCCCACCCCCAGCATTCCGGGCGGACACCACCCGGCGCCCATCTCGGGCACCATCTCGAGCACCCAGTCGGCCACGGAATCGGAGGGGTTCAGCATGGCGAACATGGATTTGTTCTCCGATCCGCCGCCCTTCGCCGCCACCGTGATCTCGAGCTCCTCGCCCGCAACAAATTCGGTATGGATCACCGCCGGCGTGTTGTCGCGCGTATTGGCACGCTTGAATGCGGGATCGGACACGATCGACGCGCGCAGCTTGTTCTCGGGATTGAGATAGGCCTGCCGCACGCCCGCGTTGATCATCGCTTCCAGATCGAGCGTCGCGTCCCAGCGCACTCCCATGCCCACCTTGACGAACACCACCACGATGCCCGTGTCCTGACAGATGGGCCGATGGCCCTCGGCGCACATGCGCGAATTCGTCAAAATTTGCGCGATGGCATCGCGGGCCGATGGGCTCTGTTCGGCGTCGTAGGCTCGCCCCATGGCGCGGATGAAATCGGGGGTGTGGTAGTAGGAAATATACTGCAGGGCGTCGGCGACGCTTGCAATCACATCGGCTTCGCGAATGACGGTCATGGTTAACCCTTGGATAAAGTCGACCTGGGCCGCAAATCTACACCTACAATCGGGAAAACCGGAGTTTTGCATGCGGCGTATGTGGACAGCCCTCGTGTTGGGCACTTTTGTGAGCACCTTGTGCGGCGCGCAGCCGGCCCGGCTGACACTGCACGAATGCCGCCTCGAGCATCCGCTGCGCCTCGCATCGATTGGTGCGCGATGCGGCGTGCTCAAAGTGCCTTTGGATCGCACGCAACCCGGCGGCGCCAGCATCGATCTGAGCGTGGCCGTGGTGCCCGCGCTCAATCGGCGTGCCTTGGCGGCGCCGGTGTTTCTGCTCGCCGGCGGCCCGGGCCAGGGCGCCACCGCCATGTATACGAGCTTCGCCGGCGCGTTCGGCCGCGTGAATCGAAATCACGACATCGTGCTGGTCGACCAACGCGGCACCGGCCGATCCGCGCCGCTCAGCTGCGAGTATCCTGACGATTGGCGGCCGCCGGCCGACGTCATGCCGGCGCTGCGGCAGGCGACCCTGGCATGCCTCAATCGGTACGGTGATCGCGTGCGCTTCTACACCAGCAGTGCGGCGGTAGCCGACCTCGATGCGGTGCGCGCGGCACTGGGCTTCTCGGCAATCGATCTCTACGGTGTTTCGTATGGCACGCGGGTGGCGCAGCTTTACATGCGGCGATTTCCCGCGACGGTGCATGCCGCGATCCTCGACGGCGTGACCTTTCCGGAACAGGCCATCGGTCCCGCCACGCCGCTCGACGGCGAGCGCGCCCTGAGTCTAATCGTGGCGCGCTGCGCGGCCGCGCAAGATTGCGCGGCGGCGTTCCCGGCGTTGCGGCAGGAGCTCGATGCGCTGCGCCGACAGTACGGGCCGCAAAAATCGACGCTCACACTGGATGATCCCGACAGCGGTGTGCCGCTCAAGATCGAATTCAATCGCAGCCTGCTGAACGCCTCACTGAGGTTTCTTTCCTATAGCGCGGCCCAGGCTTCGTTGCTGCCCGCCCTGATCCATCAGGCAGCGCAAGGCGCGCTGGCGCCGCTCGCTGCGCAGACCATCATGACCGCACGCCAAGTGGGCGACCAACTTGCGAGCGGCATGCAGAACAGCGTCATATGCAGTGAAGACGTGCCGTTCTTCACCGCGGTCGATCTCGATCCCGCAGTCATCTCGCAAACTTACCAGGGTGCGGACCAGCTGGACGCGCTGCACGAGATCTGCAAGCTGTGGCCGCGCGGGCCGGTGGATGCCGATCTGCACAGCCCTCTCGTGAGCGCCATCCCCACCCTGCTGTTGTCCGGCGAGGCGGATCCGGTGACACCGCCCGCCGCCGCAGAACGTGCGGCGCGCGGACTTGCGCGCCATCTGCACCTGGTATTGAACGGCGAAGGGCATGGTCAGGTGGCGACGGGTTGCATACCAAGACTGATGGCGGAGTTTCTGGACGCGGCAACGCCGGAAAAGCTCGACGCCAGCTGCCTCGAGCGCCATCGCCCGCCGCCCTTTTTCGTGAGCATGACGGGGCCGGCGCCATGAACGGGGCTTGGCGATGATCGAGGCTACCAACTTGAGCAAGCGGTTCGGCGACATCGAGGCCGTCCGCGACGTCTCCTTCGTGGCCCGCAACGGTGAAATCACCGGCATTCTGGGCGCCAATGGCGCGGGCAAATCGACCACCCTGCGCATGTTGTATGGAGTCCTGACGCCGGACGTCGGCAGGGCGTGCATCGACGGCATCGACATCCGCGGCGAAACTTCCAAGGCCCGCGCGCACCTGGGCGTGCTGCCGCACGCCGCGGGTCTTTACGGCAATCTGACGGCGCGCGAGAACATCCATTACTTCGGCTCGCTGCAGGGGATCGGCGCCGACCGCTTGCGCGACCGCAGCGGCGAGCTGGCCCGCGTTCTCGGCCTCGAAAGTTTCATCGATCGGCGCGCCAAGGGTTTGTCGCAAGGACAGCGCATCAAGGTCGCACTAGCCCGCGCCTTGATTCACGATCCCGGCAATATCGTGCTGGACGAGCCGACCAACGGCCTGGACGTGATGGCGATCCGCAGTTTGCGCGAGATGCTGCTGTCCCTCAAGGCTCAGGGTCGCTGCGTCTTGTTCTCTTCGCACGTCATGCAAGAGGTCGCGGCGCTGTGCGATCGCGTCGTGATCATCGGCCACGGCAAGGTGCTCGCGGATACGACCGTCGATTCGATCCGGCAGTTGAGCGGCGCGGCTTCGCTCGAAGACGCGTTCTTGCAGGTGCTCGGGGCGACCGAAGGGGTGCGCTGAATGCACGCGCTGCTCACCGTCTTCACCAAGGAATTCGTCGAGAATCTGCGCGACCGGCGCACGCTGTTGTCGGCGCTCCTGTTCGGACCCTTGTTCGGACCGCTGCTGTTCGGCCTCATGGTGTCGCGCATGCTCAATCAGAGCGTGGTCGAGGCGGACGAGCCGCTCAAGCTCACGATATCGGGCGCCGAGCATGCACCGGGTCTCACCCAATATCTCGAAGCACAGGGCGTCAAGCTGACCGTGGTTTCGCTGTCGGAGGAGGCTGCGCGCGCCGCAGTGCGCAGCGGCACCGCACAGGTGGTGCTGATCATCCCCGAGGAGTACGGCCCGCGCTTCACCACCGCGGCGCCGGCGCCCGTGCTGCTGGTGGCGGACAGCGCGGATTCGCAAACCCGGAAAACCGCGGATCGCGCCAGAATCATTCTGGGAAGTTACGCCAGCACCATCGCACGACTCCGGCTGCAGATCCGCGGCGTGAATCCGCTGCTCGCCAGCCCCTTGGCCGTGAATGAGCTGGACGTGGCGACGCCTGCCGGCCGGGCAGTCGTGGTGCTCGGCTTCATGACCTACTTCGTGTTGTTCGCGGTATTGATGGGCGGTTTGTATCTGGCAATCGATTCGACTGCCGGGGAACGAGAACGGGGTTCTTTGGAGGCGCTGCTGAGCTTACCGGTGGCGCGCTCGAGTCTGGTTGGCGGCAAGATTCTGGCGACCTGTGCCTACATGTGCATCTCATTGGGCTTGAGCCTCACGGCGTTCGTGGCCGTGTTTCGGTTCCTGCCGCTCGAAAGGCTCGGCATGAGCGCCAATCTCGGGCCGGGCACAGCGCTGATTTTCTTCGCGATTTGCCTGCCCTTCGTCCCCTTGGGCGCCGCCCTCATGACCTTCGTCGCCTCGTTCACCCGCAGTTATCGCGAGGCGCAAACGTATCTCACCGCAGTACTCTTGGTACCGACCTTGCCGATCGCTTTTGCCAGCATCTACTCGCTGAAGACGCGCAGTTCGTTGATGTTCATTCCCTCTTTGAGCCAGCATTTGCTGATGACCAGCGTGCTCAAGGACGAGGCGGTCGCTCAGCGAGACGTGTGGATTTCGGGCTCGTGTTCGCTGGGACTGGCACTGCTATTGATGGTTCTGACCGCCCGACACTGGCGCCGCGAATCCATGCTCGGCTAGAGCATGCGGTTAAACACCCAGGCAATTTTTGGTGAATTGGGGTTTTTCCTGTATAGCCGTTTAGTAACATAAGCTGTATAAGATATATCGAAGTTATCGCATCGGATCCGGGGGGAAGCTGGCATGACTGAGGCGTCGCACTCGCGGGCGAAAATCGCCGCGCTATGGGCTATTTTGGCCTTCTCCGCATTGATCATGGTGTGGTTGTTCTGGCGGTTTCCAGTGATTACCGCCGTCTCCACCGTTGCCATCTTGACGGCTCTCGGGGTTTCCGCCCGACTGGCGCGCTTGATCGATACCGACGTGGCAGAGATCGGCATGCCGGAGCTGCAGAGCGACAAGTAAGCCGTTACTTTCCGATACAGAAACTGCCGAAGATCTCGCCCAGCAAATCCTCGCTGGTGAATTCGCCGGTGATCTCGCTCAAGGCGAGCTGCGCGAGCCGCAGGTCCTCGGCGAACAACTCAAAAGCACGGGTCTCGCTCCAGCCGTCGGCGGCGCTTTGCACATGGCCGCGCGCGCGGCTCAACGCGTCGAGATGCCGGCGACGCGCGGCGAATGCCCCGGACTCCGCCTTGAGATAGCCGGCGCCCTGCAACAGGTGAGCGCGCAATAGATCCACACCTAAGCCGGTGCGCGCGCTCACCCAAACCCGCGGCGGCTCGACGGCATCATCAACACGCGGCGGCATCCCGGTCAGATCGATTTTATTGATGATTAGCGTCACCGCAATCCCGGGGGGCAGCTGCGCAAGCTCCTCGGTTAACGATCGCGATTCGGCGGCGGCGGCGGCATCCACGACGTACAGGATGCGATCGGCGCGTCCGATCTCGCTGCGCGCGCGCCGCACGCCCTCGGCCTCCACCGCATCGACGGCGGCGCGTAGGCCGGCGGTGTCGACCAGATTCACGGGCAAGCCATCGAGGTGCACGTGCTGGCGCAGTACGTCGCGGGTCGTGCCGGGCGCATCCGCGACGATCGCGATCTCGTCGCCCGCGAGTCGGTTCAACAGGCTGGATTTTCCAGCATTGGGCAAGCCCGCGATCACGACGTTCAGCCCTTCGCGCAGCAGTGCGCCCTGGCGTGCCGCGGCGGTAATCGATTCGAAGCCGGTGAATATCGCGGTGAGCCGCTCGCGCAGTGCCTCGCCGGATAGAAAGTCGATTTCTTCGTCGGGAAAATCGATGGCGGCCTCGACATAGGCCCGCAGTTGCGTGATCCGCGATTTCAACTCGGCGATGCGCGCCGAAAATTCGCCCTGCATGGAGCGCACAGCGGCCCGGGCCGCTGCGGTGGTACCGGCATCGATGAGGTCGGCAATCGCTTCGGCCTGCGCAATGTCGATTTTGCCGTTCAGAAAGGCCCGTTCGCTGAACTCGCCGGGCCGCGCCATGCGGCAGCCGAGGTCGAGCAGGCGCTGCAACACCATGTCGAGGACCAGTGCGCCGCCATGACCCTGCAACTCCAGGACATCTTCGCCCGTATAAGAAGCAGGCGCCGGAAAATACAAGACCAGGCCCGCATCGAGACTCGAGCCCCGTGCATCGAGAAAACTCGAGAGCCGGGCGAGACGCGGCGCGGGCACCTCGCCGAGAACGCCGAGCGCGATCCGCGGCACCAGCGGACCCGAGACGCGAATGACACCCACCGCGCCCCGCCCGGGAGCGCTGGCGATGGCGGCGATGGTGTCGTTCGAGTTCACGTTCGGGGCTTGGCGGCCTCGGCTTCGACCACCTGGTTGATGCGCCACTGCTGCGCAATGGTCAACAGCGTGTTGGTCAACCAATAGAGCACCAGGCCGCAGGGGAACCACGCCATCATGCCCGTCATGACCAGCGGCATGAATTGCATGATCTTGGCCTGCATGGGATCGGGCGGCGCCGGATTCAATTTGAACTGGGCGAACATGGCGGCACCCATCAATAAGGGCAGCACGAAGTAGGGATCGCGCGAGGACAGATCGTTGACCCAGAGCAGGAACGGCGCCTGACGCATCTCCACGCTTTCCAGCAACACACGGTAAAACGAGATGAAAAATGGAATCTGAACCAGCATCGGCAGGCAGCCGGCCAACGGATTGATCTTTTCTTTCTTGTACAGCTCCATCATGGCGCGGCCCAGCTTCTCGCGGTCGTCCTTGAAGGTCTCCTGGATCTGTTTCATGCGCGGCGCGACGGTGCGCATCTTGGCCATCGACCGGCCGCTGGCCTGGCTCAAGGGATAGAACAGCACTTTGATCAGGGCCGTGACGATGATGATGGACCAGCCCCAATTGCCGATCAGCCCATGCACCCAGTTCAGCGTGGCGAACAGCGGCTGCGCCAGCACGGTCAAGATTCCGAAGTCGACGGTGCGCTCCAGATGCGGCGCGGTCGCCGCCAATTGCGACTGCAGTTTGGGACCGACGAATAATTTCTCGTGGAACTGCGCCTTGGCGCCGGCGGGCACCAGGGTCTCCGGACCGGTGGCGCTCAGCAGGTATTGCTTGTCGCGCACTTGCAGCTGGTACTTGTACGGCTGACCCGGCGCGGGAACGATGGCCGAGACGAACTGGTGCTGCAAGGCGGCGAGCCAGCCATTGGTGATGGTCTCGGAGAATTTGCTGTCCGTGTCGTTCTCGACGTTGAGGTCGTGGGATTTGACCCCGTCATAAACGGCCGGTCCCTTGAAGGAATACGTCTCGACGTCGAAATACGAGCGCGAGGCATGCTCCCAATGCAGCAGGAATTGCGAATACGGTGCCAGCCGGCGCGGCGTGGCCCCGGTGTTGTCGATATCGTAGCTCAGGTCGATGGAATACGAGCCGCGCGTGAACACGAATGTCTTGACGACGGTGAGCCCTTGCCCGTCGCTCCACGTCAATGGCACGCGCAGTTCATTGAC
>Ga0210400_10006182_pt1 | contig 10103 bp, 8 predicted proteins | sample IncBWH26MmetaG_FD_155456 | JGI IMG/M metagenome (GOLD analysis project Ga0210400, IMG submission 155456) | Forest soil microbial communities from Barre Woods Harvard Forest LTER site, Petersham, Massachusetts, United States - Inc-BW-H-26-M | ecosystem: Environmental > Terrestrial > Soil >... | reverse complement strand
AGTTCTGGCTACGCTGTTTGACTTGGAGATGAAGGGGATGGTCCGCCAGATCCCTGGAAAGCAGTTCAGCAAGGTGTTGTTGTAAAGGCTGGAGTTAGCGCGCCGCCAGAAGAAGAATGCACCCAAAGCCCGATTGCGAGCATCATTTGCAAGCGTAAGAGAGCAGCGGGCAGGCTATATATAAGGTAGCGAGAAGGACACAGACCGCCCCGGTAGGCCTTCCAAACGCAGCCTCACAGGTTACAAAGGAACTCATGGCACGTTCATTGGTCATCGTCGAGTCGCCGGCAAAGGCGAAGACGATCAATAAGTATCTCGGGAAGAATTACACGGTGAAGGCTTCGATCGGGCACGTGATGGACCTGCCGACGAAGACGATAGGGATTCGTCTACCCATCAGCGAAAAGGAAATCAACGCGCAAAAGAAAAAAAAGAAGAGCAAGCGCGGTGGGAAGGCCGCTGCGCCGAAGCCGCCGCTGAAAGCGATCTATTTGGACGACGCCAAGATTTTCGAGCCAACGCTGCAGGTGATCCCCGGGAAGGGGAAAGTGATCAATGACCTGCGGAAGAGCGCGAGCGCGGCGGACGCCGTATATCTGGCGGGCGACCCGGACCGCGAGGGAGAGGCTATCTCCGCGCACCTGGCGATGGTGCTTTCGAAGCCTGCAAAATTCCTGATCCCCGAAGATGAAGAGGACGAAAAGAACGGGAAGAAAGACGCGGAGAAAGAGGCGAAGGAAGCGGAAGCTGCTGCGGCCGCGGGGAAAAAAGGCAAGGGGAAGTTTGCCAAGAAACCTGCGGAGAAGGACAAGATTGAGATCGAGCCGATCGATCCGAAGAAGATCTTCCGCGTAACATTCAACGAAATCACGCCGAAGGCGATTCGCGCGGCTTTTGAAAAGCCGCGGCAGGTGGACGCGCAACTGGTGGACGCGCAACAGGCCCGCCGCGTGCTGGACCGCATTGTGGGCTACAAGATTTCGCCGCTGCTGTGGGACAAGGTGCGGCGCGGTTTGAGCGCGGGGCGCGTGCAGACGGTGGCCTTGCGCCTGATCGTGGAACGCGAGCAGGCGATTCGCGCGTTTGTGCCGCAAGAATACTGGACCATCCACGCGATGCTGGACGCGGGCGAGCCGCCGATTTTCGAGGCACGCCTGACAAAGAAGAAGGGCGAGGACATCGAGGTCAAGAACCAGGAGGCGGCGGACGCGATTGTCGCCGCAGTGAGCAAGGCGAAGTGGCAGGTGGCGAGCGTCACGCTGAAGGAAAAGCGGAGGAACGCGCCGCCACCGTTTACGACTTCCAAGCTGCAGCAGGCGGGCTACAACAGGCTGCGGTACACGGCGAAGCGCACGATGGCGCTGGCGCAACGGCTATATGAAGGCGTGGAACTGGGCGCAGAGGGTTCGGTGGCGCTGATCACCTACATGCGCACGGATTCGGTGCAGGTATCGAATGATGCGTTGGAGCAGGTGCGGGGACTGATTCCGGAGCGATTCGGAAGCGCTTACCTGCCGGAGAAGCCGAACTTCTACAAATCGAAGAAGGATGCGCAGGGCGCGCACGAAGCGATTCGCCCGACAGATGTTTCGCGGACGCCGGAAGACGTGCGGAAATATCTGGAGGACGACGTTTTCAAGTTGTACCAGTTGATCTGGCAAAGATTTGTGGCTTCGCAGATGCTGCCGGCGGTGTACGACCAGACGACGATTGATATTAATGCCGGCGATTACACGTTCCGGACAACGGGATCGATCATGAAGTTCGACGGATTCCTGAAGGTGTATCAGATTCCGGTGGCGGGCGCGGATCGCGAAGACGACGAGAAGGACGACGAGGGTGAAGGCAAGGCGCTGCCGCGAGTAACCGAGGGGCAGGTGCTGAAACTGGAATCCATCAAGCCGGAGCAGCACTTTACGGAGCCGCCGCCACGCTATACGGAAGCGACGCTGGTGAAGGAGTTGGAAGAGGACGGCATCGGGCGGCCTTCGACGTACGCTTCGATTATTTCGACGATTGTCGAGCGCGAATACGTGAAGAAGGATCAGGGGCGGTTCACGCCGACGATGCTCGGCGAGCGGGTGTGCGTGCTGCTGATCAAGAGTTTTGAGGACGTGTTCGACGTGAAATTCACAGCTCGGCTCGAGGAAGAGCTGGACGAGATCGAAGAAGGCAAGCTGCCGTGGCGCGAATCGGTGAAGGAGTTCTGGGAAAAATTCGTCGTGGACCTGGATAAGGCCGGCGACGAAATGATTTCGTACAAGGCGGGGATTCCGACGGGGAAGAAGTGTGAAAAGTGCGGCCAGGGCGAATTGCTGGAGCGCATCAGTCGGCACGGATTTTTCCTGGGCTGCTCGCGGTATCCGGAGTGCGATTTCATCCAGGACATGTCCGAAGAGATTCCGGAGGATGCCGAAAATAAGATCGAATATTGCGAAAACTGCGGCAAGGAGATGGCGCTGAAGCGCGGGCGGTTTGGCGCGTTTCTGGCTTGTACGGGATATCCGGATTGCAAGACGACGCGGCGTCTGGTGGCCGGAACGCGGATTGCGCACCAGCCGGACGAGCCGCTGGATGAGAAGTGCCCGCTGGATGGAAATGGTCTGGTGAAGAAGCACGGGCGATTTGGGGAGTTCATCGGCTGCTCTGGATATCCGAAGTGCAAGTACACGCGGCCGATCACCATGGGCATCAAGTGCCCGAAGTGCAATGAAGGCGAATTTGTGAAGCGCGGAAGCATGGGGAAGGGCGGGCGCGGGAGATTTCGCGTGTTCTATGGCTGCTCGCGTTACCCGGATTGCGATTTCACAACGCCGTTCATGCCGATTGCGGAGCCGTGCCCGAAGTGCGGCGCGCCGTTCGTGGTGGAGAAGAAGACGAAGATCGGCACGGTGCGCGCGTGCATTAAAGAAGGATGCGACTGGGAGAAACTGGCTCCGGAAGAGAAGCCGGCGGAGAAACCCGTGGCCGCACATGCGGAAGAGCCGGCGCCGGTCGGTGTGAAGGGCTGAGAGGGCGCGACTAGATCTGTAAGCGGGCCAGACCTAATACGAAACATCCTGTCCAAGAAAACCAATTCCGCGGGGAAGTGTATCTATACTCTAAGAGGTTGGGGATGTAGTGGCCGACCTTTAGGTCGGCCACCACATTTCCATTGCAATCGAAGAAAAAGTAGATTCCTCACTCCGTTCAAACGGCGAACGGAGTTCGGAACGACAATTTTGGCGTTAGCGGGAAGTCCGTAAGGGCGCAAACGCGGGACCGAATGAAACCCACAATTCAAAAATATATCGAATATATGCGATCGGTGCGGAACTCATCGCCGCATACGCTGGTGAATTACGGGAACGACCTGGAGCAATTTGTTGCGTTCCTGACGCCACCGGGAGCGGAAACGCCGAAGCTCGGGCAAGTGAGCCATCACATGATCCGCGAATATGTGGCTCACCTGCATGATACCGGGCTGGAGATGAGCTCGATCGCGCGGAAACTGGCGGCGCTGCGATCTTTTTTCAAGTACTGCGTGCGGGAGGGCCGGTTGAACGAAAATCCGGCGCGGCTGGTGGCAACGCCGAAGCTGCCGAAACGAGTTCCCGTGGTGTTGTCGGCGGAAGAGATGAATGGATTTTTGAACCAGCTTGCGGGAAGCGGGAAGGTGCACGATCCCGGGTTTGAACAGAAAAGGCCACGGAAAGCGAAGGAGACTGCCGAAGCCGGGAACATGGGGATTTCACGCGGGATTCCGGAAGATGGGCTTCTGCTCCCGCGGGATCGCGCGATTCTGGAATTGCTGTATGCGGCGGGGCTGCGCGTCAGCGAGTTGACCGGGTTGAACCTGGCGGACATGGACCAGAAAGATAAGATGCTACGGGTGCGCGGAAAGGGTAATAAGGAGCGCATTGTGCCGTACGGCGAAAAGGCCGCGCAGGCGCTGAGGGCGTACTGGCCGGTGCGGGATTCGCTGCTTGAGGCGAGCGAAGACGCGGGCCGCGGGACCGCCAGCGCGCAGGCAGTGTTTCTGAATTACCGGGGGCAGCGGCTGACGCAGCGGAGCGTCGGGCGGATCGTGAAGAAATATGTGAAGCTGGTGAACGTGAATTGGGATTTGCATCCGCACTCGCTGCGGCACGCGTTTGCGACGCACTTGCTGGCCGATGGCGCGGATTTGCGGGCGATTCAGGAGCTGCTGGGGCACCAGTCGCTTTCGACGACGCAGAAGTATACGCACGCCTCGATCCGGCAATTGATGGATATTTACGATAAGGCGCATCCCCACGCGTGAGGGAGTTGCGGCGAAAAGCCACCACGCTGTCATCCCGAGCAGCGCGAGGGATCTGCTTTTCGATGGAACCCAAGAAACAGCAGATTCCTCACCCTGTTCAAAAGGCGAACAAGGTTCGGAATGACAAGTTTTATTTTTTCTCGGACCCTAAAATTGTGCTACCCGCTGAACTCGGCTGTACCAGGCGAGATTCGTTGCAACATCCAAAGGGATTCATAGGAAACTAGTGGACGGGTGTCTCCTGGGGGAACCGGATGAAATGGGGTTGGCGATGGGCAGCGGTGAGTTTAATTGTGTTTTGTTTGGGAGCGGCAAGGGCTACTAAGGCGCAGGACAACTACGAGATTCAGGTGTATGGGTCGGACACCGTCGAAGCGGGGCACACGATGGTGGAGTTGCACAACAACTTCACGTTCGAGGGCTCAAAAACCGTGCAGGATGGCATGTATCCGACGAATCACCAGTGGCACGAGACGATTGAGGTCACGCATGGATTCAACGACTGGTTCGAGGTGGGGTTTTATATTTTTACCGCCGCGCAAAACGGGCATGGATGGGATTGGGTGGGCGACCACATCCGGCCGCGCGTGCGGGTGCCGAAGAATTGGAACTGGCCGGTGGGCGTAAGTATTTCGCAGGAGTTCGGCTATCAGCGCAGCCAGTTTTCGCCGGACACCTGGACCTATGAGCTGCGACCGATTGTGGACAAACAGTTGGGCCGGTGGTACCTGGCGTTCAATCCGGCGTTCGACAAGTCGTTCCACGGGCCGGCTCAGAATCGGGGTTTCGCGTTTTCACCGAATTTCAAGGTGAGCTACGACATTACGAAGAAAATCGCGGGCGGCGTCGAGTATTACGGTTCGCTGGGGCCGGTGACGGGATTCGATCCCGTGGTGCTGCAACAACAGCAGATTATTCCGGCGATCGACCTGAACTTGTCCGAGAAATGGGAGTTCAATTTTGGCGTAGGCGTCGGGGTGACCAAGTCCACCGACCATTTGCTGGCGAAGATGATTCTGGGGTACCGGTTTGATTTTTAGGAAGGGCCTGCCACGATGGGCATTGCGCTCCACATTGTGCTGCGAGAAAATGCATCGGCACTATGGTGGCCTTTGTATGAGTTGGTGGAATACCGATCCAAACGTTGACATGAATTTTTGTTCGGGGATTTTACGCGTAACGGTGCGATCCTCGCCGCGGTTGCTCGTCCTGTTTATCGGTGTTGGCGTGCCCATTGTGATCCTGGCCATGTTTTTGCCCTACTGGCATGGGTTCTCATTGTTAGTCCGAGGGGTTATCGTCCTAGGATTGATCGGGCACTTCGGCACATTTATCTTTAAATTGTTCGGGACCGAAGTTATCGAATTCAGTCAAGGCAGCATCGTGGTGTGCAAAGAAATTCGTGGTTGGGAACGAAGGCACGAATACCCGATAGCGGAATGCCACGAGATGCAGTGGGATGAAGGCGAGGGCGCTGAGGGAGACCCGCAGGGAGTGAAGTTCAAAGCTGGAAGAAAATGGGCACGATTTGGTGCCGAGATTTCTGAAAAGCAAGCCAACGACATTTTCTTAGCATTACAAAATAATTTGCCAGCGGCTGCTGCCTTGGTATTTTCGTACCCCGAAGAAAAAAGTTCCTTCTTGAAACTTGGCCTTAGTAAGTAGCTATTTTCCTTAAATTCCTTGAAAATAAGCTGGTTAGCGGGGCAGCGGGGCGATTCGCGGGAATTGTTGCATTGACGGTATTGGGACAGGGCAAGTATAATTGTGGTTTGCCTTTAGGCTTTGGAGGAGAGATGTACGCCGTTATACAGACCGGGGGAAAGCAATATCGTGTCGCACCGGGCGACACCATCCGCATTGAGCGGGTCAAGGGTGATGTGGGCGAGCAGGTGAAATTCGGGACCGTGCTGGCGGTACACACCGACGACAAGAAGGTTATGGCGGGATCGGATGCGTCGAGTGCCAGCGTCACGGGCAAGATCGTGGAGCAGGGCCGGGCGAAGAAGCTCACCGTTTTGAAGTTCAAGAAGACCAACCAGTACAAGATTCAGCGGGGCCACCGGCAGAACTATACGGCCGTGCAGGTCAGCGAGATCAAGCTTTAACAATTTTCTATTTTGGCTTTTTGGGCTGGCCGGTCTAAAGACCGGCCACTACATTTGAGAGGAATTGAGTCATGGCACATAAGAAGGGCGGCGGCTCGTCCACAAACGGGCGCGATTCACACGGGCAGAGGCTGGGCGTAAAGCGGTTCGGCGGGCAGTTGGTGAACGCGGGAACGATTTTGATCCGGCAGCGCGGCACGAAGCACCAGCCAGGCGAGAACGTCTCCAAGGGCAAGGACGACACCCTGTTTGCGCTGGTACGGGGCTACGTGAAATTTGAGGACAAGGGCAACCGGGGACGCTTCATCAGCGTGACACCGGCGGCGGCAGAAGCGAAGGCCGCGAACTAAGTCCGAAGGCATGCGAGCGGCCCCGGCGCGAGTCGGGGCCGTTTTGTCTTTAGAGCCTAAGAAAAGGCTTTTACCACAGAGGACATTGAGGGCACAGAGGAAGAGTCTAGAGAAGAGTGAAGAATGTTTGTTGATGAAGCGAAAATTTCGGTGAAGGCGGGGGACGGCGGAAACGGTTGCGTGGCGTTCAGGCGGGAGAAGTATGTGCCGCGGGGCGGACCTTCGGGCGGCGACGGCGGACGCGGCGGCAGCGTTTACCTGGAAGCGAATCCGAACGATAACACGCTGCTGCGTTACCGCTACAACCGGGAATTCAAGGCCGACCGCGGGCGGCACGGGGAAGGTTCGAACTGCACGGGCGTTTCGGGCGACGACACGATTCTGAAAGTGCCGGTGGGCACGCTGGTGTTTGATGCAACGGGAAATGTGCTGCTGGCGGATTTGAAGCGGCCGGGGCAGCGTTTGCTGGTGGCTCAAGGCGGGCGCGGCGGGCGCGGCAATCAGCATTTTGCAAAGCCGTGGCACCAGGCGCCGCGGGAAAAGGAAGAAGGCGAAGCCGGGGAAGAACGGAATTTACGGCTGGAGCTGAAGCTGCTGGCGGATGTGGGCCTGGTGGGATTTCCGAATGCGGGGAAGTCCACGCTGATTTCGGTGATCAGCGCGGCGCGGCCGAAGATTGCGAACTACCCGTTCACGACGCTGGAGCCGAACCTGGGCGTGGTGAATGCGGATGGCGGCACGGGCGGGCACGGGACGGAGTTGGGCCGGACGTTTGTGGTGGCGGATCTGCCGGGATTAATTGAAGGCGCAAGCCAGGGCGCGGGTCTGGGCATTCGGTTTTTGCGGCACGTGGAGCGGACGCGGCTGCTGGTCCACTTGATCGATACGAGCGACACGCTAGAAATGGATCCGATTAAGGCGTTTGAAATTATCGAAGGAGAGCTCGGCGCGTTCAGCGAAAAGCTGTTGGACAAGCCGATGATTGTGGTGGCGACGAAGCTGGATGCCACGACCGACCGAACCAAGCTGGAAGAGTTGAAGCAGTTTTGCGAGAAAAAGGGATTGGAATTCCATGCGATTTCGGCGGCGGCCGGCGAGGGAGTGAAGGAACTTGTGCGGGGGATCGCTGACGCGCTGGATAAGATTCCGAAGGAAACGCTGGAGGACGAGGGAACTGAAGTAGAGGAAGTAAATGAGGTAAAGGATTCGGAGGGCGCCGCGATTGTCGATGACCCGGAAAACGAGGAATGAGCGGGTCCCGGAAGCTGGATTTCGTGAGAGAATTGGACAGGGGAACATCCGGGAGGCAGGTTGACGACGGCGCAGGCGAAAAGTACGGCGGCGAAGCACCATCCACGAAGGATTGCGATTTTTGGCGGCTCGTTCGACCCCATCCATTCCGGCCACCTGGCTGTGGCCCGGGCAGCAGACCGGCGATTCAATTTTGACGAAGTGCATTTTATTCCCGCGAGCCGTCCTCCGCACAAATTGAAGCAGCATCTGGCGCCGTTTCCGCACCGGTTTGCGATGGTTGCGCTGGCGGCCACGGAGCATCCGCATTTTGTGCCGTCGCTGGCGGAAGCGGGCGAAGACTTCAGCGGGACGCAACTGCACTACTCCGTGGATACGGTGCGGTATTTTCGCCACGCCTATCACGGCCATGGCGACCGGATTTTTTTCATCATCGGCGCGGACGCGTTTCTGGATATTCCGATGTGGAAGGAATACGAAACGCTGCTGGGCCTCTGCGATTTCGTGATTGCGAACCGGCCGGGCATCCGGCTGGAGGCGCTGCGGCTGGTGATTCCGCCGGACCTGCACGGGCGGCGGGACGCGAAGCGCGAGAAGGAAGAAGAGAGCGTGGCGCACGGGTCGCCGATTGTGGCGCGTCTTGAAAAGACGACCGTGTACCTGCTGGAGAATGTGGCCAGCGAAGTGAGCGCGACGGATATTCGGCGGAAGGCCAGCCGGGGGCAATCGATTCACGGGCTGGTTTCCGCACGAGTGGAAGAATATATATTGAAACAGAGGCTGTACCGGTGAAACTCGAAAAACTACCCAAGGGCGTGCGACTGGCGGTGGAAGCCGCGCAGGAAAAAAAAGCGGGCGCGATTACCGTGCTGGACTTGAGCAGCCTTGGCACGTTCACGGAGTATTTCGTAATCTGCACCGGGTACAGCACGCCGCAGCTGCAGGCCATCTGCTCCGAGGTGGAAGATGTGCTGTACAAGGAACTGAAGCGTTCGCCGGAGCACCGCGAGGGGCGCCGTTCGGCGGAATGGGCGCTGCTGGATTTTGGCGGTTTTATCGTGCACGTGTTTGGCGAGCAGGCGCGGCGATTTTACGATCTGGAGAGATTGTGGCGGCAGGCGCCGTCTTTGGTGCTGCCGGACGAGCCGGAAACGCACCGGCGGAGCGAGCTTTCGGAAAAAGCGGGATAGGGCGGTTTCGATCACTGTAATATGGGCCACCTGAAGGTGGCCGCTACGCTGGCTAGAGGCGCTTGATTAGGACGGCGGTCAGATCGTCTTGTTGCCGGGTGCCGCTGGAATGAGCCAGGACGGCGTCGTATAGCGACTTGATGATTTCTTCAGAAGACAAACCGCGAGCGCCGCGGACCGTCTCCTTCAGCCGAAGCTTCCCGAACTCTTCCTCCGCGGGATTTTCAAACTCCACAAAGCCATCGGTGATCAGGAGGAAGATATCGCCTTTCTTCATCTGTATTTTTGTGGGCGGTCCGGAAACAAACTCCGGCAGGATTCCAAGCGGTACGCCCTGTGATTCGATCTCAATGAAAGCATCGTGCGAAGCCGAATAAAGCAGGATGGGGCCGTGGCCGGCGGATAATATTTCCAAATCGCCGGTGCCGGGAGTGCAAGCGACTCCCGCAAAGGTGACGAACCGGCTCGACTCCAGATCCCGAGCAATGGCCGCGTTGATTTGCGTGAGCGCCGCAGTCAAATTCTTGTTGCTGCCAAAGCTCGACCGGGCATAGGCGCGACACGCGGCGGCAAGCAGCGCGGGACCAATTCCGTGGCCGGTGACGTCGCCAAGGACAACGATGAGCCGCCCGTCGGGCATGGCGTCCCAGTCGTAAAAATCGCCGCCCGTGTCGTCGGCGGGCTTGTTCCAGCCGGCGATGGTGAAACCCGGAATTTCGGGAGCGGTTTGCGGAAGGAGCGCTTGCTGGATGTCGCGCGCGGTTTCCAGGTCGTGCTGAACGCGGTCCAGTTTCAGCTGGGTTTCGGCTTCACGCAGCGCAGCTTCCACATGCTTTCGAATTTCGCTGGCGACCCCTCCAGCCACGAAGCCGCTGACCAGCAGGATGATGGCATAGAGGCTGACGTCGGTTTGCGTGACGGG
>Ga0210400_10006181_pt1 | contig 10106 bp, 7 predicted proteins | sample IncBWH26MmetaG_FD_155456 | JGI IMG/M metagenome (GOLD analysis project Ga0210400, IMG submission 155456) | Forest soil microbial communities from Barre Woods Harvard Forest LTER site, Petersham, Massachusetts, United States - Inc-BW-H-26-M | ecosystem: Environmental > Terrestrial > Soil >... | reverse complement strand
GCCTCGACCACATCATTATTTCCGATGATCGCCCGAAGGATCTGAACGCCACGAAGTATTTGGACAATACCGCCGCGATGCGCGGCAAGCCTACCATCACGGTCGAAGCGGGTTACGCCGGCACGGTAGAAACCGACGATGTCGCCGCTCTCGTTCAGGGCACGCGCAGCGTTATGCGTCTGCTGAAGATGCTACCCGGTACGCCGCACGCCATCGATCATCCGGTTTGGATCAAATCTCTCGGCGAAGTCACGAGTCCCGTGGATGGCATCTTTTATCCGCTCGTCAAGCGAGACACCTACGTTGAAGCCGGCAGAAAGCTGGGCGATGTCACCGATTATTTCGGCAAAGTCATCTTCGAGGCCCGCGCCCCCGTTTCCGGCATCGTCCTTCACATCTGCGCAGTCCCTTCCATGAAAACGGGCGACAACATCGCCAACATCGGTGTCATCGCCCCCAAAGCTCCGTAAGAATTTTCTTCTCTGTGTTCTCTGTGTCCTCTGCGCGCTCTGTGTTAAGTCTTTGGTTGTAGCGGCGAAGTCAAATACCAGATGTTCCCAAACGGATCCTTCACTCCGCCACTCCGTCCGTAAGGTTTGTCCGAAGGCGCATCGATGGAAGTAGCTCCCGCATCCAACGCCCGCGGAAACATCGCATCGGCGTCATCCACATGCAAATGCAAATGGCACGGCATCGGCTGGAACTCCCCGTTCGCTTCATCGAGTTCGAGCGTGTTATCTCCAATCTGCACCGTCGCGTGCAGCACGTGTCCTTCCGGCGATCGTGGCACGTGGCCCGTGACCACCCCGCCGAACGCGTTCTCCAGAAATGGAATCATCTTCTCCGAACCGCGCAGATGCAAATACGGCTGCACGCTCGGCACTCCCTCAGGCCCCGGAGTCCATCCCTGTATCATCGCGATATACCACAAATTTCCAAACGGATCTCGCACCGCTCCCTGCCGGTCGCCCGAGACGTGGTCCCCGACTTCGTAAATGGAAACCGCTCCAACCTCTATTGCCCGCGCGAATGTCGAGTCCGCGTCATCCACATACAAATGGATTGCCGTCGGAGCAGCAGGGAACTGCTCATTCGCGTCAGCCAATTCGACAATCGAATTTCCGATCGCCACTTCCGCATGCATTATGAACTCCGAGCCCGGTCCCCGCGGCACACGAAAACGTTCCGTTCCGCCAAACGCGCTCTTCAAGAATTCGATAAACTCCCCCGCCCGGGGCACAATAATGTACGGCGCAATCGTGTGGTATCCCTTGCTAGCAGCATTTTCCTGTTGCGGTTGCTGGGATGCGGCTGGTTTTGGAGTGCTTGACATGGATGTTCTCCTCCCTGGCTCATCCTATTCGGCTGGAGTCTGAATTCTACTGAATTGCGCCGTCGATGGGGTAAGGATTAAGCCTTCTCAGCCGGAGCGTCCGATTCGCTCCGCCCATGACGCTGTCGTTTGCGCCAACTCGTGCAAGACCTCCGCGTCACTCCGCCCCGAACTCTTCAGCACATGAAACGAATGATCCGCCGTTTCGATAACGTGCAGCTGCGCGCGCGAACCGAGTCCGGCGCAAATTGGCTGTAACAGTTTCAAATCAGCAAGAGTGTCGCGCGTCCCCTGCAAAAAGAGCATCGGAATTTTCACCTTTTCGAGGTGCTCTGCGCGCTTCGTACTCGGCTTATTGGGCGGATGCAGCGGAAATCCAAAAAATACCAGCCCGCGCACGCCCTCGAGCAGTTGCTGCGACGCAGCTTGCGAACTCATTCTTCCACCAAAGGACTTACCGCCCGCCAGCAAAGGCAGACCCGCGGCAGCCTTCGCAGCCGCGCGCACTGCAGCGGCCACCGTGGCCGTCGCCACCGACGGCGAATCCGGCGCTCGCCGCCTATGCTCCATGTACGGAAACTGATACCGAAAGCTGGCGACGCCCGCCTCGCCCAATTCGTGAGCGAGCTTCTCCAAAAATGGATGCGTCATGCCCGCGCCAGCGCCATGCGCCAACACCAGCAACCACCGTGCTGTCGCCGGCCGTATGAGAATCGCGGAAACTTCTCCCGCGCCCTCTACCGCAAATCGCAAGCGTTGTCCCTCGCTCATATCCGCCGGGATTCTAGCAAATGCGAACGTCTCATTCCTCTGTCGCTCTCTGTATCCTCTGTGCTCTCCGTGTCCTCTGTGTTAAATTCTTTCCTTTCCAAAGCCCGCTGGAGGCGCCATGGCAGACTATCTCCTGAAGACCGAACCCTCCGGATACTCCTTCGCCGACCTCCAAAAAGACAGCGCGACCATCTGGGATGGCGTCTCCAATCCCGTCGCGCTCCGCAATCTCAGCAAAATGCAGCCGAACGATCGCCTGATCATCTATCACACCGGCGACGAAAAAAGCGCCGTCGGCACCGCAACGGTCGTCTCCGTCAACGCTTCCGATCCCAAGAGCCCCCAAGTGAAAATCAAAGCCGGCAAGCCTCTCCCCAAGCCGGTCTCGCTAGCTCAGATCAAATCCAATCCACTCTTCGCCGATTCTCCGCTGGTCCGCCAAGGAAGACTCTCTGTCGTCCCGCTGACGGGCGCACAATACAAAGCGCTCGCCGGCTCTTAACGCTCCGTTTACGAAAATAAGCCGGGATGCTTCAGGTGCCAACCGGTCGCATTCTGGTAAGCCCGCGCCAACGCTAACATCTCCGCCTCACCAAAAAGTTTACCCACGAACGTCAGGCTCGTCGGATTTCCCTTTTCGTTGAAACCGTGCGGCACCACCACGCAAGGATTCCCGGTCAGATTGGTCACCGATGTACTCAGCGATGCAATCGGGTTCGGCGTGTAATCCGAATAATCAAAAGGCACGACGTACACGTCAATCCCGGACATGACCCGCGCCATCTCCTCCATCAGCAGCGTCCGAATCCGGTTAGCATTCAGATACTCGACCGCAGGCAGCAATCGCAGCGCGTGTTGATTCGTCACCCGATCCTGCCGCACCAGATTCTCCGGCCGCGTCTCAATCGGATCTTTCAGCGCCGCATTTCCTTCGCCATAAATAATCGTGCCAATGTCCAGGTCGGCGTGCTCCGGCAACGCGATCTCCACCAATTCAATCCCCATGCCGCGAAGTTTCGCCAGCGCCGCAGCGTCATTCGCATCCACTTGCGGCGTTTGCCGCGTATTCGAGAAAGCTCCCTTCAGGTAACCAACGCGCAGCTTGCGAATGTCCAAGTTCGCGTCCCAATTGAAAGGAATATCCAACACCGAGAAATCTTGATCGTCCGGTCCCTGAATCGCGTTCAACACCACCGCGCAATCTTCCACGCTGCGGCACATGGGCCCGATCTTGTCGAGGCTCCACGTCAGCGTCATAAATCCCCAGCGGCTAACGCGTCCCGCCGTCGGCCGCAAACCTGTGACGCCGCAAATTCCCGATGGCTCCACAATCGACCCGCCCGTCTCCGTCCCAATCGAGAAGCCCACCAGCCCCGCGGCCGTCGCCGACGCTGGCCCCGCCGACGATCCTTGCGATCCCATCGACAAGTCCCACGGATTTTTCGTCTGCCCTTCAAACCACACATCATCCAGCGCCAGCTCGCCGGTCGCTAGCTTGGCCACCAACACGGCCCCCGCTTCGCGCAGCCGCGAAACCACCGTCGCATCTCGATCGATGATGCGGTTCTTAAACGGCGCCGCTCCCCACGTAGTCGGATACCCGCGCACCGCCGCCAGGTCCTTTATCCCGTATGGAATCCCATGCAACGGTCCGCGGTAATGGCCCGAAGCAATCTCGCGATCCGCCTCGCGCGCCTGCTGCAGGGCAAGCTCCTCGGTAATCGTGACCGCACAAAGCAGTTTCGCGTTGTAGCGCTTCAGCCGCCCCAAATACATTTGCGTAAGCTCCTCGGAGCTCACTTGTTTCGTTCGAATCAACACGGCCAGGTGTGTGGCTGGCCAGAACGCGACTTCTTCCAGATTGTGCGGTCGCGAAAGTTTCGGCGCGTCGCTCATGCGGACCGCCCGCTTCGTGCGCTCAATTTTCATTCCCGGCACAATAGGATTGAAATGCAGTGGCGGCGCAACGCTGTTGTCCAGCTCTACTTTTCGAATCTCTTCGTACTTGCTCAGGTTCTCGTTGACTTCCTTCAGCATTCGATCGAACTGCTGCTCTGTGAATTGCACTCCGGCGACGCTCGCCGCCGCCCGCAGCATTTCTCTGCTGATCCGCTCCGGCTTTTCCTCCTCAACTTTCGCCCACAGAACGCCAGGCAAAAGCGTCGAACTCAGCCCTAAACTGGAAAAGTAAGCAAGGAACGAGCGTCGGTCACGCACAAGTGTCGTCATAAACCCCTCTCTAGTGTTTTGCGCGCGCGAGTATACCAGAGGAAGTAGCGTTCACCGGAGAATGGAGTCGTACAGCATGGAATGTCATCCCGACCGAAGGGAGGGGCCCGCTTTTGCTTCACCCTTGCAGCGTCTCAACCTCTAATCAATCCCGCAAATTTCCGCGAATTATTTTCAAACCCCGGAAAAACCGTGTTCAAATCCGAAACGCCATTGTGCTTGCTCAATATTTCGCCCAGCACCAGTCGAAAATCCGTAGTCAGCGCCAAATCGCGTCCCTCATTCAACTGGTGATCCGCCAATCCAGGCCAGCTCCCGTAGACACGCCCACCCTTCACGTCGCCGCCCATCACAAACATGCAATTCGCATGTCCATGATCCGTCCCGCGATTCCCATTTTCCTTCGCCGTGCGCCCAAACTCGCTCATCGTCACCACAACAACGTCCTGCATCCGCTCGTCCATGTCCTGATGAAACGCAGCCAGTCCCTGTCCAAGATCCTTCAGCAAATTCGAAAGCTGCCCCTGCACGCCGCCTTCATTCACGTGATTGTCCCAGCCGCCGCAATCCACAAAGAGCACTTCCACTCCGATATTCGCCTTCAGCAATTGCCCGATCTGCTGCAAACTCTGCCCCAATCGGCTCGTTGGATATTGCGCGCCATGTTCCGGCGCGTATTTGCTCGGATCGACTTTCCGCAACATGTCAATCGCTTCAAACGTTTCCGTCCCCGTGCCGTGCAGCGCGTGGTCCACCGATTGCGCGTACATCGCCTCAAATCCGCCCTGCACAGTAGCCGCCATCGCCGCCGATTGCGGCATCACCTTGAATTGCCGCAAATCGGGCAGCGCAATCGCCGAAGCGCTCCCGTGCAGCATCCGCGGCAAATTCGGCCCCATCGCCACGGCGCGAAATGGCGAAGCATTCTCTTCCGGCACCGCATCCATCGCCCGGTTCAGCCAGCCATCCTCCGTCGTCTTGACGCCCGGCGTCCCCGATTCCATGAAATCTTGCGCATCAAAGTGCGATCGTGTCGGATCCGGCGAACCCGCCGCGTGCACGATCGCCAACTGCTGCGTTCGAAACAGCGGCTCCAGCGGCGCAAGGCTCGGATGCAGTCCGAAAAATCCATCCAGGTCAATCGCCGCATCAGCCGTGCCGCGCCGCGGTTGCGGAATCGCAATCGTCGGCCGCAGCCGGTAATAATTTTGTTCGGAGAAGGGAACTACGATGTTGAGCCCATCCGCCGCCCCGCGCTGAAACAGCACCACAAGCTGCTTCTTGTTCGGCATCGCAGTCGCCGCCGCCGCGCGCTGCAAAAAAGCCGGCATCGCGCTCATGCCTACAAGAGCAATCCCACCCCGCTTCAAAAAATACCGCCTCGAAAACCTCAACCCCCGCACGCCCTCGCAACATTCATGCCTCATACGCACCTCATGTGGAGTGCGGCGGTCTTGCCGCCGCTTTCACGGTTGAACCCATCACCCAGACGCAAGCCGCAGTGCACCGCCGCTCGCGAAAAAAACGTGTCATTCTGAGGGCCGCCCTTTGGCCCGAAGAACCTCAACGTAAACTTCCTCACAGACGCACAGCGCATTAGCTCTTCCACGTTCAACTGTGAACTGTCGACTGTCGACTACCCAACTACCTCCTCTGAAACTCCGGCGCCCCCAAAACCAACCCCGCCACCACTCCCAAGTCCACCCGCTTCACCGGATCGTCCAACTTCGCCTGCAAAATCTGCGGGTTCTCGAGCTGCTTCTCCAGCGTCTCAACCGTACTCGCAGCCGCCAGCCCGCCAAGGAAAACTTGCACAGCGCGATTCAGCGCGATCTTCGCATCGCCATCCGCATCCGGCCCAAGCAGCGAACCCACATCGCTCCGCGAGCCGCGCACTTTGTTTCCCGCCAGCGCCAGCGAAAAATTCAGCCGGTTCAGCAGCGCCCCAGTATTCACCCAAGCGTCCGACCTGTCCGCGTAACCCGTAGGCGGCTGCGCCTGGTACAGCGGCTCCCCGATCCGCCCCGTCCACTGCACCAGCGGCATCGGCGTGTCCACATCCGCGCCCAGCGCCCGCGCTGTCGACACCACCAGCTCAAACGGTGTCTTGATCTTCGCGTGATAAGCCTCGCGCGACCAAAATTCCGGCGAGTAAATCATCGTCTTCAGCACCGCGCGAATATCGCCGTCGCTCGATTGAAATGTCTTCGCCATGCGCTCCACCAGCGATTGTGGCGGATCATCCGACACAAACCGCCGCGCCAGTTTTGTGGAAATAAATCTCGCCGTGCTCGGATGCCGCGCAAGCAGTTCAATCACCTGCTCCCCATCCTTCATTCCCCCCGCATGAATTTTCTTTCCCAGCACGATCTTCGGGTCGGGATCGTGCATCCTTTCATCGAATTTGAAATCCGCGTACTCGCGCGGCTTATCGATCGTCCAGCCCGTAAAGCACCGCGCCACTTCCGTAACATCCTTCTGCGTATAGCCTCCGTCAACGCCCAGCGTGTGCAGTTCCATCAATTCGCGCCCGTAATTCTCGTTCAGCCCGCGCACATTCTTCTTCGCCTGCTGCTGTTGTGGAGCGCGCGTAGGCCACGGCCGGCCAAATCCGCCACGCCGCCGTTGCCGCGCCGCCCGCTGAGCTGCAAGCCTATCTGCCGCCTTCGGATCGGCGCTCAAAAAATTATCCAGGTAAAAAAGCATCGCCGGGCTCTTCGCCGTTGCCGTAAGCAAATCCTTGAACTTCCCCATCGCATGCGGCTGGATCACTTCGCGCTCGTAGCTCGTCAAAAACCAGCGATCCTCGCCCTTTCCGGCGAACACATTGAAGTGGTTAAACCAAAAATCGTCCATCACCTGCTGCAGTTGTCGCTCGCTGTAAATCGCCCGCGCCACTTTAGCCATCGCCAACTCTTCCACCACGCGCTGCGGCCGTTTGCTGTCGTCCGCAATCGCCCGCGGCACCGCATTCGGATCTCCGCCGCCCAGCAGATCGCGTTTTCCCGTCCCGCGTGTCGCCGCATTCATTTCCGCCGGTGATTCCTGCTTCATTGGCGACGGCGCATTTTCATTTGTTGCTGGGCTCGCCGCCTCGCTGGCGTTAGCACCGCCGGCTGCGACGCTGTTCGTGGAACGCTGCTCAGTTTGCGCTTGCTTGATTGCCTGTTTTTCGGCCTGCTTCGGCTGCGGATATTCCGCCAGCAATTTCGCTGTCGTCATCCGCAGGGTAGGGAACTGCTCCAGCCGCGCCTCCGCCGCCCGGTCATCGATCGCATTCGGATTCAACTGCTGCTCGATCCATTTCGCCAGCCCCATCTGGCGTACGCGTTCCACATCTCCCGGCCGCGGACCATACGCCAGCCGGTTCAAGGCGTGCAAAATCGCCTCGTCCGCGCTCAACTCCGTGATCGGCAATCCCTTCAGCGCCGGATCCTGCTTCGTCTTCTTGTCTTTCGCCGGCGTAGGCGCGCTGCTCAGCCGGGCATGTAGGGGCACGGCACTGCCGTGCCCGTCTTCAGCACCAGGCACCGCAGCGACAGCAGGCGCAGGCCAACTAATTCCTGTAGGGAAGATAAAAGCAATAGAAAGGAAGATGGAAAGAACAGACTTTGTGCTGGCTCGAACTTGGTTCGCACCAGGGCCTGGCCGGAAATCAAATTTCATACGCGCTCCCTAGTCGGGACACGTCCGCAACACGCAGGCTCTTCTTCTAGGCTAAACCCACTCCGCCTCCGAAAGTTGTAAACCTCGGCACAGCGTGTCGAGCACTGCAGGGGTGCATTCCTGACTCAACGCCTTCGCCCGCGAGGCTCACGCGCGACACTTGAGATAATAAAGGGTCGGAGCTTCAGAGTCTGTGTGGGAACCATGGTTTTTCGTCAGGGCACGGCTTTCAGCCGTGCCGTAAGTGACGCCAAATCAACAAGGCTTTAGCCGCTGAGGGCTTTGCTTTTGAGTTCTCACGCAGACTCTTCAGCTCCGACATAAAGCCCGTCGCATCGATGCGCTTTAGCGCCTGAGGAACCTCTTTTTTCCGCAACCTGGTAAGCTCCGCCGCACCGTCGCGCCCCTGAATTTTATTGACACGGTAATAATCGTTCTGGTAGACTCTTCTCGTTCAGAAGTGCGCCTCGCCTCTGCGACATTCCCCCAAACACCCAAATCGTTCCGTAGACTCGCCCATCGGTAGTCGAGCGCAGCATTTTTTTGAGTGCGGCGGTCTTGCCGCCGCTTTAACGCCCGTCAGCCCGGCACAAGCCGTTGTGCATGCACCGTTGCCAATGCTAAGTCCGTCCATCCCGAAATCCGCAGCGCATTCACCCAATCGAGCCACTAGCAACACCACCCGTCTCAGCAAATGTAGCGGCCGCGGACTTTCGCGGGCGCTTTCGGGCGGCGCGCTCATCGGAGGTCTCGCCGGGGGTGGCGCGGGCGCTTTGATTGGCAGTGCAATCGGCGCCGGGGCCGGAACGGCGGGGGCAGCGGCCACGGGCAAGAAGGAAATTACGCTACCTGCGGAAACGCGGCTCAGCTTTCGCTTGCGTCAGCCGTTGTCCGTCAGCGTAAGAGGCTAATCATCAGACGCGCGGCCAATTCCCCACGAACTCAATTGCCTGGGGCACCTGACCGCACGCGCCCTCCTATTGGGAACGCCCTTGCTGGATCTTTGCCGAATCCAATGTAGTCGTTAGGGTCTAGTCAGGCTCGCGTCGCGGTCACTTCTAAGTACTCGGCAGAAACCAATGTTCGCCCGTTCTCACCCTTATTATGTTCGCTCCAGAGTTTTTCCAAATCCGCGGCAAGCGCTGCTTGTCCTGCCAAGTCGAGTCTAGAAAACGCCATTTGGGTAGGACCGAAATACTCACGGAAAAACTGCACGACCTGCCGTGGAGGACGTGGGTAGTCAAAGGTGATCGCCCGCCGGGCCGTCTCCGTCTTCGATGCATACCCGCCAAGCCGCTCCTTTACAACGTTTTCGACGCCCCACAAGACGGGAGCCGGGATGCCCTGTGGCGGCGGAACATGGCGGCTGGTCAGACTGAAGGTCTTTCCCACAAATCCTTCCGGCGTCCAGTTTGCCATCGCAATTGTTCCTCCCTGGCGGCAAACTCGCGCGAGTTCTGACGAAACTCGTTCCGGACGTGGAGCGAACATCGCGCCGAACATGCTCATCACGAGATCGAACTGCGCATCTGAATAAGGTAATTGCTCTGCGTCGCCTTCTTCGAAGGTTGCTGTCAAACCTTGTCCAGCGGCCCTCTGGCGAGCCTGCTCCAACAGGTTTGGTGCGATATCGACACCAGTAACCTGTGCACCCCTGCGCGCTGCCGGTATCGTCAGATTGCCGGTGCCACAGGCGACATCAAGCACGCGCATCCCGGGTGAAATCGCCAAACGATTCACGAATTCCTCAGCGCCTTTGGCCGAGTACTGCGCGATCTGGCCAAAGTCGCCGGCCATCCATGTACCGCGCATACGCTGCTTCAATTGTTCAAGATCGTTCTGTGTATTGGGCATGTTCTGTCCTGTGTCAACAATTCTACAAGAACCCCCGAAGTCCGTCTTCTACCGGCAGGTGACGCAGGCTTACAGGTTTCAAGCAACTCAATGGGAAACGCTCCGTCACCGCCAAATGCCTGATTACGCGGTGGTTTCAATAGGTCGACGCAACACTCAAATCGAACCCGACTTACATTGAAAACAAAGGTCAAATCGTTCGTTAGGGTTAGATCAGCGGGAACACTACCCTGGCTAGGTTTTGACCGAGGAC
>Ga0210400_10006180_pt1 | contig 10107 bp, 9 predicted proteins | sample IncBWH26MmetaG_FD_155456 | JGI IMG/M metagenome (GOLD analysis project Ga0210400, IMG submission 155456) | Forest soil microbial communities from Barre Woods Harvard Forest LTER site, Petersham, Massachusetts, United States - Inc-BW-H-26-M | ecosystem: Environmental > Terrestrial > Soil >... | reverse complement strand
ACCCTACGGGCCGGGAAGCGTATCAATTGCTGGTGGATGCCGCGATCATCCTGTATTTCTTGCCGTTTCTGTACATGTATGCCTCAGTCATCAAACTGGCATACCGTCCGGACCGGGAGACCAATGAACATGCCGTGCTGGTTCCCGGTGGCAAGGCCGGTGTCTGGGTCACAGGTCTTCTGGGATTCATCATCACGCTGGGATCAATGGTACTGGCCATGATTCCTCCGGATGAAGTCACCAGCAAACCAATTTTTGAATTGAAGCTCATCGCCGTGACCGCGGGCGCTATGGCTATCGGCCTGGTGCTGTACTTCTGGCAAAGAATGTCTCGGACGGTAAGGGCGGCAATAGGATTTGGGTCGCTGGGGTTTGTCCTGTGTATATTCTGGCATTTGGTTCTGACGACCACGTTCTTTGTGACTGAACATCCGTCGCTAGGCCGCCGCCTGGGAGGAATTGCTCTCCCAACATGTCCCGCTTACCTGCTGAACATGCCACTGATCTGGACGGCTTTGGCTAACGGTATACTTTACGCTGTGGTAGCGATGTTGTTTGCCAGGAGAAAGCGGAACCAGGCCTGAAACTCCCGATTCCTACCGCTTTATGGTTTGTGGTCTCAATCCCGGAAGCAGCGCGAAGGCTCTATTATGGGTAAAAGTTACACTGATTTTGACCAGCGCAGGCAACCAAAGCTCCTCAAACAGGTTCAATTACCTCTTTACAGGATATTCCAGAGCACCAGTAGTGCAACGAGCGAGCTACTCCGCCGCATCCTAAACGGATAAGCGGCCTCAAAAGGGCACAATTGACACAAGCAAAGAAGATCATCGCGTCAGGGCTGTCGGAAGCAGAGGCGATTGATAGAGCCAAGGGCGGTGACGCAGAAGCCTTTGAGGGCCTTTACGGCCTCCACAAGCGGCGCGTCTACTCATTATGCCTGCGTATGACTGGCAACACCGCGGAAGCTGAAGACCTGACGCAGGAAGCGTTTTTACAGCTCTACCGCAAGATCGCGACTTTCCGGGGCGAGTCGGCCTTTTCGACCTGGCTGCACCGCTTGGCCGTCAACGTTGTGCTGATGCATCTGCGCAAGAAGGGCTTGCCGGAAGTTTCACTGGATGAAGCGCTGGAACCGCAGCACGAGGACGGCCCCAGGAAAGACATTGGCGCGCGCGACAATGTGCTGGCCGGCTCGATTGACCGCGTGAACCTGGAGCGGGCCATTGAGAGCCTGCCGCCAGGTTACCGGATCATCTTTGTGCTGCACGATATTGAAGGCTACGAACACAACGAGATAGCCGAGATGATGGGCTGTTCGATTGGCAACAGCAAATCGCAACTACATAAGGCGCGCATGAAATTGCGCGACCTGCTCAAGCTCAGCAGAGCCGAGAAGGCCACCCGCAGCAGATGAAGCGGCTGGGCTACAAGTCGGGAGAGGATAAGAAGATGAACTGCAAGCAGTTTCAGGACGTCCTGCCGCACATTATTGAAAGCGGCGGAGACCCCGAACAGGAAAACCACCTGAGTACCTGCGAGTCGTGTGCGGCACTGGTGCGGGACCTGAAGTACATTGCCGAACAGGCCAGGTTGTTGCTACCCATGCACGATCCCAATCCTCGCGTCTGGAAGAACATTGAGCAATCGCTCCAGCGTGAAGGCCTTTTGGAGGGTCGAATGTCCCGCCAGGGACAAACTACGAAATACCCGACAATCGCAGAGCCGAAGAAAAATGGGACGCTCGTAGGGTGGGTATTGGCGCTGGCCGCCACTGCCGCCCTGGTCGTCGTCCTGATGAACTACCATCCAGCTTCCGTGCCATCGCTGGAAGCCAACGCCAATCATGCGGCGGCCACCGTTCAATTTGATGGTGACGACCAGAAGTTGCTCGGCGAGGTCTCCTCGCGGCAGCCGGACCTGGGCCGTGCCTACGAAGATAGCTTGCGCGAGGTAAATTCTTACATCGCCGATGCCCGGAAAGCGGCGAACGAGAACCCGGATGATGCGCTGGTGCAGGAACATCTGCGAGACGCCTACCACCAAAAAGCCGTTCTGTATGAAATGGCGACGGTTCGCTCGCTTGATTAAGCTGACAGGAGGCACCGAGAGAGTGATGAAAAAGGTTGGTTCAAGAGCGATTTTTGCCGTTGTCCTCTTGCTGGCTGGGACCATTGCGCAGGCGGGCGATTCCCGGAATCACGCCGCCATTAAGGTTGTATCGGGCGGAGTAGTCAACATTGTGAACAACAGCGGCTCCGTTACCCTGCATTCCGGCAGCATTCAACAGGTCGTCGTCAACGCAACCACCCATTCCGACAAGGTTGAGGTGGATTCCAATGGCACGCCAGATGGCAAGCGGGTTGAGATTCGCACCCATGTGCTCTCCCAGAGGCTCTCCGCCGACGAGTCCAAAGTCGATTACGACATCACCGTTCCGGCCGGTGTCGCGGTCACGGTAAGCACGGCCGCAGCGCCCATTACCGTGGAGAGCCTGAACTCGGACCTGTCGCTCTCCTCCGATATCGGACGGATCACTGTAAAAAATGTGGCCAATACCTACATTCGCGTGCGCAGCATTACGGCTCCGGTGGTCCTGACGAATATCACTGGAGGCAATGTGGAAGTTACCTCCAGCAGCGGAGCGGTCCAGCTTGAAAGCGTTTCCGGCCCCAGGATCACGATCGGCACCAGCAGCGGCGATATCAGCTATCGCGGCGATTGCTCCGGCGGAGGAGCTTACAGCATGACTACACACAGCGGCGCAATTAACGTAACTCTTCCCGAGAACGCCTCGGTGGACTTGACCGCCCGTTCGCTCACCGGATCAGCGGAAAATGATTTTCCCCTCCAGCAAAAATCCCACCCAACATTTGCACCGTCTCCAGGACGTTCCCTGGTAGGCACCTCTAATTCCGGATCATCTTCGGTGGAGTTGCAGTCCTTCAGTGGTAGAATCCGCGTTAAGAAGCAATAAAGAGCGCAGCCGGACAAAGTAAGCATTAAAGGCGGCGCTCAGAATGATGAACGGCGAATCATGCATGACCGGATCGTCTCCAACCCGGCGGAGTGTATTTTTGGTCGGATTCATGGGTGCCGGCAAATCAACCGTCGGCCAGGCCCTGGCCTCGCGGCTGGGATGGGCCTTCTATGATCTGGATCTGATCATTGAAGAACGCGAGCGAACCAGCGTTGCAGATCTGTTTGCCGCAGCCGGTGAAGCAGGGTTTCGGGAGCTGGAGCGCGTGGCCCTGGCGGATTTGCTGGAAAACGAACTTCGGCAGGCTGACTCCGTGGTCGCGCTTGGAGGCGGGACCTTCGCGCAAGCCGAGAATCGGAAGATCTTGCGGCGCTTCGAAGCAATGACCGTCCTGTTGAACGCTCCTTTGGAAGAACTGCGGCGGCGCTGCAACGAATCCGGCGGCCAGCGTCCACTGGCCCGGGAGGGCGCGCAATTCGAGCAGCTCTTTGAGAGCCGGCGCGGAGCTTACAACCTGGCCGACTTTCAAGTGGAGACTGGCGGCAAGGCCGTGGAAGACGTGGTGGCTGAGATCGAGCAGTGGATCAGCACGGCAAACTCAGATCAAGTTCGGAAGGCGGAGGTACGGCAATGAAAACAGGAACTCTTTTTCTGGCGGTATTGATGCTGGCATGCTCGGCGTGCGCCCAGCAAAAAGGAAAAAAAGAAACCGGGAAAGTGGTGGATGCCGGCAGCTTCGGTATCTTCGTGAATGGCAGGCGCATCGGAACAGAGACTTTCCATATCGAGCAGCGGGCAGATGTAAGCATCGCCAACTCCCAAATCAGGGTGGATGATGGTAGCCAGAAGGCTGATCAGAACTCGGAGATGCAGATCACTCCGAAGGGGGAGTTACGGCTCTACACCTGGAGATCCACTGGAGGGGTGAAAGAAGAGTCCGTAGTGGAACCGAAAGACGAATTCCTGGTGCAGCACCTCACGCCCGCTGACCAGAAAAAACAGGACATCCCTTATATCCTCCCGCTTTCGACCGTGATTCTTGACGACAATTTCTTTTCCCACCGTGAGGTCCTCGTCTGGCGGTATCTGGCAACGGGTTGCGTGCGGAAAGATGAGCAATTGTTATGTGGCCCCAGCCATTTTGGCGTTCTGGTGCCGCGCCAGCATACCTCGGCATCCGCCGTTATGGAGCTTCTGGGGATGGAGAAAATCAAGGTAAAAGGCTTAGATGTGGAGTTAAACAAGATCAAGCTGGATAGCGATGGCGTGCAGTGGTTCCTTTGGGTGGATGATCAATTCAAGGTCGTCAGGATGGCGATTCCCGCCAGTAATGTCGAGATCGTCCGCGACACCGAGGTTCAGTCGCCCCAGCGTGCTCATCCCTGAAGGTACAGTCCTTAACCTTGAACTTCCGAAACTCGATGGAGCAACTCCGCTAGGGTAAACTGCACCCAACACTTCCTTGTGGACGTTTATGGGCAAGAACCACCGCTCCGATATCCTCTTCTTTTTTGCTGTTCTGCTCTCGCTGTGGGCGGCTTACGCAGCGCGCGACGTCCTGCTGCTGATCTACGTGAGCGCGCTGTTTGCGGTGGTGATCTCCCCAGCTGTTAACGTGGTGCGAAAGTTAAGGATCAACGGTTGGAGGCCCGGCCGGGGATTTGCCATTGTAGTGCTCATGGCGACTCTCGTCCTGGGCATCACCATTTTTTTCATCTTTGCCCTTCCTCCGGTCTACCGGAATGTCCGCGAATTTGCTTCGGAATGGCCCAAGCACCTCTCTGCGCTGAGCCAACGGCTGCGAGGTCTGCCGTTTATCGATCAGGTCAACCCGGGCGAGTTAGAGAAATATGGCGGTGAAATTGTTGGAGGAGCGGCCGGGCTTTTCCGCAATGTAGCCGGCGGCATTTTTGGCCTCTTCACTGGAATCATCCTTACTGTCTACTTCATGATTGATGGCGTGCGGACCTTCCACTGGGCAGTGTCGCTTTTCCCCGTCCAGCACCAATCGCGATTGGCTGCCACCCTGTTGCGGGCCGAACTGAGGATGAGGAAATGGCTGCTGGGCCAGACGCTGCTCATGCTCTCGCTGGGCATTTGCAGCTTCGTGGTTTATTACGCCCTGGGCTTGAAATATTTCTATGTGCTGGCCATGTATGCGTGCGTGGCCAATATTGTGCCGGTGGTCGGGCCTCTCAGTGCCGCGGCACTGGCCTCCACTGTGGCTGCCTTCGATTCCGGTAATAAGTTCGTAGGCGTGCTGATCTTTTACGTGGTCTATCAGCAGCTTGAGAGCGCATTTCTCGCTCCCCGGATCATGAAGTCCACCGTCGATCTCTCTCCTTTGGCGGTAATCATTGCCCTGGTGCTGGGCGGAGCTTTGGCGGGAATCCTGGGCGCACTGGTGTCGGTGCCGACAGCGGCGTTGATTTCCGTCTTCGTCGAGGAATATCTGGTGAAGCGGAAGAGCGTTGCCGTCGCGGCAGGGTAACTCTAGGCCGTGTTCAGAACCAAAAACAAAACGGCTCGAGTATCCGAGTCCCAATTTGAAATCATTTGCCAAAGCGCGTGATCTGCCGGGACCGCTGCAGCTCCGCCATTCTCTACTGGATATTCATGCTTCCTGAACAATAATGTTTTGACATTCGCGGTAAACATATAGAGAATGCACCGATCCCACGAAACAGGGTGTAAATGGAGGAGTATGGCCACAATAATTCCAGTGAATGTCCAGAGTGAGGATTCGTCTAAGCCACGAGGTTTTTCTCCGCAAACGGTGAACGCGCAAGTCGGTGATGCGGTATTTTGGCACAATGACGACAAGACCACGCAGCACCAGCCTACGCCCGACCCTGCTAAACCGGCCTTCTGGGGGCCGCCGATTCCAGGACAGAACTCCTCCTCGCAGATCAATTTGAACGTCGCGGGAACTATTACCTACCAGGACGCCCTTCAGTCCAAACTGACGGGCACCATTGTGGTTGCGACACCGGTACAGATCGGCCAACAATTTGGTGGCGGCGCAGCTTTCAGTCCCTCGCCCGTGAAGATTAAAGCCGGCACGGCTGTTTCGTGGACCAATGCCGACAGCCAGCCGCACCAGCCTGCTCCCACAGGCGGCGCGGCGAATGCCTGGTTGACTCAGCCGATCCCACCGGGACAAAAGTCGCCACCAGTTGCGAAATTCCCAACTGCGGGCACGTTCGCGTATGAGGACGCTCTCAACAAGACGATTCAGGGTGTCATTGAAGTTAGCTAGGACAATGAAGTGAGCTAGGGCAGTCAGATCGCGGCAAGCAGCAGGGTATAAGGAGGAATCATGGAAACGGCAGACAAGGCAGACAAGAAGGATCCCGAGATTGTGCAGGAGCAGCAGCAGCCAAGCCGTCGCGCATTTCTCCGCTTGGCGGTTTCTACCGCCTCCGGACTGGCGCTCTGGCAATTCGCTCCCGAGGCCTGGGCTGTGTGCCAGACTCAGAACGCGCCGTTAGAGCCGGTGGGAGAAATCGCCAGCGTCGGCGGCTATCTGCAAGGCATCATTGACACGCAGGTCGTCAAGCGCTCGATCACCTACTTCAACGGTACGATCTTCGCCTGCGAGACCGATCACATGCTGCGGTGTTATCAAGGCTATCGTGGCTTCAATTTGGACTCCGCCAATGCAGTGATCAAGAACATGGGCACCTCGGGTCCCGGGCCGACGCTGCGCGTCGGTGTTGGAGAAACCATCGAGTTGATTTTTCTCAACCGCATCGATCCCGCCCTGCTCCCGGAGACTGCGGTCACCAGCATCATGGGACAATGTGACACTTCGACCAGGGCGTCCACGGGCGCGCAAGTCTATCCTGGCGTTGACGCCTCGCACTTTCCCAACTGTTTCCACGCTTCCAATACGACAAATATCCACTGGCACGGCACGCACACCAGTCCGAACGCCTTTGGAGACAATGTCTTCCTGGGAGTCCTTCCCGACGCTAAGTTAAACGCTCGGGCGGCGATTGCGATGCTCAAGCAGGCCTTCACAGATTGGAACAGCGGCAAGGACCCCAGCAAGCAGTTGATCGCGGCCGCCGCGGTGAACCTGAATGCCATGTATAAGGCCGCCGTGGACAGCAAGAATACGAATCTGGCGGCGCAGCTCAAAGCCGCGATCGATGCCAACAAGACCGACACAGACGCAGGCGAGTTCCCGCAGTTCTGGCTGGGAGCGTTTCCCTATCACGTGGAACTCCCCAAATGGAGCGGCAGTCTGACGCAGTATCCAAGAATGGGCCAGGCTCCCGGCACCCATTGGTATCACTGCCACCAGCATGGATCGACCACCCTTCAGATCCTCAATGGAATGGCCGGCGCGGTGGTTATCACCGATAACTCTCCCGACGGCTATGACGGCCGCCTGTCCAAGCTGGGCTACAAAGAACAACTGATGGTCTTGCAGTTGTACTCCGAACAACCCAACCGCGTTAACAACGGCCCCAGTTCGAGTCAGGTGGCGGTCAACGGGCAAATGATACCGACCGTAATCATGAAACAGGGTGAGGTCCAATGGTGGCGGATCGTCAACGCCTGCCAGAAGGCCCATGGCATTGAGCAGTTCTTTCTCGTGGACGATGCCCAGTTCCAGGGTTGGATCAGGAACGGGACGAAATTGGGCGGCCCGCTGCCGGTGATTCAGCCGGGAGTCATTCCTTCGCTGAACCAGTGCGCCCAGGATGGCGTGCAGTTCGCGTGGGAAAATTTCCAGCGGGCGCGAAGCGCACCGACCTTCAGGATGGCGCCGGGGAATCGGTCTGACTTCCTGGTGCAGGCGCCAAAGAAAGCCGGTACTGCCTGGCTGGTGTTTTGGCCACCGGCGGGAGCGGCCCCCGTGACAGCCCAGACAGGCTCCGTGCTGAAGGTAGTGGTGACCGGCGATACCGCGAGTCAGCAACTGCCCACACAAGCGCAGTATCCACCGCTGCCAGGCTTTCTTGCCGACATCACCGACGCGGAAGTGCATGGCCGCAAACAACAAGTGGATTTCAGTATGACCGGCTCGATCGGCGCGCCGCCATTCTTTTACATCGATGGAAAGCAGTTCAAAGAGGGCGTCGTCGACCACATCATGTTGAAGGATACCGCTGAAGAATGGACGCTGACCAACCGCTCTCTGCAATCGATTTCACATCCGTTCCATATCCACATCAATCCTTTCCAGGTGGTTGAGATATACGACCCGGCGACCATGACTCCAGCCGGCCTGCAGCCCGATCCGGTGCGCGATGCGAAGAGACTGCCTGCGCCGTGGGTCTGGTGGGATGTCATATCAATTCCTGCCGGCGTGCAACTCACCGATCCGCTTTTTCAGACGCCCGCTGTAGACAAAGATGGCAACCCGATCATAGTTCCGGGCCATATCAAAATGCGGTCGCGCTTCACAGACTTTTACGGAAAATACGTCCTGCACTGCCACATCCTGGGCCACGAGGACCGCGGAATGATGGAAGTGGTTGAGGTGGTGAACAATACTACGGTCGTGAAGCACCACTAGACCTGTGACCTTTGGAAGATGTTCCGTCCTGGAGACACTTGTAACATAACAGGGCATGACTTTACGGCTTGCGGAAAAACTCTTTTCTTGCCTGCTGATTTGAAAGGGCACGGCTTCAGCAGTGCCGTAAAGTGAAAATGAATCTAGGGCTTCAGCCCCTGAGGTAATAATTTCGGTAGCTAAAGACTTTTTCCGCAAGGCTGTTCTGTCGCGCTGAAAGAGGCCTTAAAATACTGGGCTCTATCAAATCCGTCCGCATCATCAGCAGTGAAAGATCCCTGGTTTGGCTGGGCCTGAATGCTGAGTCCTACTAATGTTAAAATCAAAAGCTTACTGCCATGACGAAGAAAATTCCCGTAGGCATTCTCGGTGCGACCGGGACGGTAGGACAGCGTTTTATCCAATTGCTAGAAGAGCACCCCTGGTTTGAAGTAGCCTGGCTAGGCGCCTCTGACCGCTCGGCTGGAAAACCGTATGCGGAAGCAGCCAGATGGCGCTTGAGTACCCCTCTGCCGAGAAGAATCGCCGCCATGAACGTATTTCCGGCAACTCCGGAAGGCGCACCCAAAGTGATCTTTGCCGCCCTGGACTCCGCAGCCGCCAAAGAGATTGAGCCCAAATTTGCCGCTGCCGGTCACGCCGTGGTCACCAACTCCAGCGCCTTGCGCATGGTGGCGGATGTTCCCCTGGTAATTCCTGAGGTCAATGGCGACCATCTGCCGCTGCTGAAGACCCAGAAGTGGTACAAAGAGTCCGGCGGCTTTGCGGTCACCAATCCCAACTGCTCGGCCATCGGCCTGGTGATGGCGTTGTCTCCGCTGCACCGCAGGTTTGGGGTAGAGAAAATTTTTGTCAGTACCATGCAGGCGGTCAGCGGCGCCGGATATCCGGGCGTGCCCTCGCTCGACATCCTGGGCAACGTGATCCCGTACATCGCCAGTGAAGAACAGAAGATGGAAGAGGAATCGTGCAAGCTTCTGGGTTCGCTGAACGGAGCGGGCGTTGTTCCTGCCGCAATCACAGTGAGCGCCCACTGCAATCGCGTACCGGTTGAAGACGGGCACACCGAATCGGTCTCCATCAAGTTGCGCAAGCCGGCCACGGCGGAAGAGATCATTGCCGCGTGGAACGACTTCCGCTGCCTGCCCCAGAAGCTGAAGCTGCCCAGCGCACCGGAGCAACCGGTGATCTACGACCCGGCCCCTGACCGTCCTCAGCCTAGGCTGGACATCAACCGCGGCAGAGGCATGGTGGCCATCGTGGGGCGGCTGCGTCCCTGCAATCTTTTTGACTGGAAATTTACCGTCCTTTCCCACAACACCATTCGTGGAGCCGCGGGCGCTGCCATCTTGAACGGCGAACTGCTGAAAGCCCAGGGATACATCAGTTGATCGTGATGAAGTTTGGCGGTACCTCGGTGCAGGACGCGCAGGCCATAGACCGCATCTCCGGCATCGTGCGCGAGCGCTTGCATGAGAAGCCTGTCGTAGTAGTGAGCGCTCTGGCCAGGATCACTGACCAGCTCCTGGCCATGGCTTCAGCCGCCGGTGCTGGCGACAAGCTTAAAGCGCTGGAACTCTGCCAGGCTGCCCGTGAA
>Ga0210400_10006179_pt1 | contig 10108 bp, 10 predicted proteins | sample IncBWH26MmetaG_FD_155456 | JGI IMG/M metagenome (GOLD analysis project Ga0210400, IMG submission 155456) | Forest soil microbial communities from Barre Woods Harvard Forest LTER site, Petersham, Massachusetts, United States - Inc-BW-H-26-M | ecosystem: Environmental > Terrestrial > Soil >... | reverse complement strand
TCTAAGATTCGAGTTCCCTCATGCGCGGCAGCACAGCTCGCAGCAGCGACTCGAACGTCGTCTTGACGCGCTCGCCGGTTTCCATGACTTCCGCGTGCGAGAGCGGTTGGTCTAGGATTCCCGCGGCCATGTTGGTGACGCAGGAGATTGCCAGCACTTTGATTCCCATGTGGCGCGCGGCGATCACTTCGGCGACCGTGGACATTCCTACCAGGTCGGCGCCGATGCGGCGCAGGTATTCGATCTCCGCTGGCGTTTCATAGCTGGGGCCGAGTAGTCCGGCATAGATGCCCTCATGCTGTGGGATGCCGAGTTTTCCTGCTTCTTCATAGGCGATGCGGCGATATTCCTTGGCGTAGGCGTGCGTCATGTCAGGGAAGCGAACGCCGAAGCGGTCATCGTTCGGGCCGACCAGCGGATTCGCTCCTTGCAGATTGATGTGGTCGCGGATCACGACCAGAGCGCCTTGCGAGTAGCCGAGATTAATTCCTCCGGCGGCGTTGGTGAGGATGACGGCGCGAATTCCCATGCGTCCGAAAACGCGGATGGGGAACGTGACTTCCTGCGGGGAATATCCTTCATAAAGATGCACGCGGCCCTGCATGGCTGCGACCGGCACGCTGCCGGCATTCCCGATGACCATTTGTCCGGCGTGGCCGATTGCGGTTGAGCGTGGGAACGACGGGATTTCGGCGTAGGGAACGCGCACAGCGTCGGTGAGGGAATCGGCGAAACCGCCGAGGCCGGAGCCGAGGACGAGGGCTATCTGCGGGCGCAGAGCGGTGCGTTGCAGGATGAGTTGTGCGGCGGTGTCGGCAAGCGTGAATTGATCGGCCATGATGATGTTTCGAGCCTCGCGCCATCGCGCAAGGATGAGCGCTTCCTCTCGGGGGCTAAAGCCCCGCAGCCTCGAGGTGCTTTCGCGGCGCTGAAGAGCCGCTCTTCGACAATTTTACAAAGGCGCCACCTTGCAAACTCGCAATCCTACAAATCCCCGTCGGCCAATTGGCGGCCGTGGCCGTTGCGGTCCAGCCAATCATACAGAAATGTTTGATAGAGGTAGGAAGCGACGATTTCTTCGCCGAGTTCGTGGGTTTCCGTGCAGATGAACGGCAGGCGCAGGCCGGCGAGCACGGCGATCAGCGATTGCGCGATTCGGTTCGGATTGGCGGCGCGGTAGGGGTATTCGGATTTAATCTCGGCTAACGACGCGGTGATGATGAGCAGGCCGTGTGGCAGTTCAGCCATGCGGCGCAGGCGGCTGATGAAGACTGCGCGGTTGGTGGTGAAGGACTGAATCAGGTCGGCGAGATCTTTGCGTTCGACGACGCAGGAATCTTCCATGCCGCTGACTGAATAATCACCGAGTTTCAGAGCGCGATGCTCGACGCGGGCAAACCATCCCGTGAAACGGCGGAAGGAGAGTGGATTCTGTTCGCGCGTGTCGATGACGGCCACGGGGAGCGGGGTGCGCAGCTGGGTGCCTCCGCGCTCAGCTAGCACAGGGAGAAGCGGAGGAGGAACGGGCGCGGCTTGCATGGTCCATGCCAGCGGGGACGGGACTAGGGTTCGTTTGCGCGGCATGGGATTCAAAAGCTACGGCTGCGTCGTACCCCTCGACCGTGTGGGCGAGGACGCCCCCACCACAGCCGCCGGGACGGCGGCGCTACTAAAACATCTTTTCGAACTTCGCGAATTCGCCTTCCAGCTTCCACTGTTCGCGGGCGCGCTCGCTGGCGGCTAGAAAACTCGCGCACGCGGCGGACGGTTTGGCGCTGCCGGGAGTATCACTCGCGCAGGCTGGGACGGGGCGGAATACCAATTTCGTAACCGCCCACAAACTATCTCCCGGAAGGAAGCTGTGCTCAATGCTCTGGCGGGTCATGCGCTTTAGCTCCGTGTAGGGCAGCCTGTAGCTTTCGACGGCCCGCACATATTCGTGTGTCATATCGGAGCGGGCGACCCCTTCGTCGTCGCTTGAAATCGCAACCGGGACGCCGTATTTCATGTACTCGGGCAGCGGGTGATCGTCGCCGCTCACGCCGAGAATCTGGTCGTTTGAGGTGAGGTTGATTTCGACGAGCACGTTGCGCTCCGCCATTTCCTTCATCAGGCCGATGGGATCGGTTTCAAGCATGACGTCGACACCGTGGCCGATGCGCTCGGCGTGGCCGCGCTCGACCGAAGCGCGAATGTGAAAGCTGAGATCTTCCGGCTTCACCAAGCCTGCGGCGATTTCTCCGGCATGCAGGCTGATGTGGATCTTGGGATAGACGCCGTGCAGGTAGTCGAGCATGTCCATGTGCTGGTTGAAATCGTGGATGGGGACGTACCAGTCTTCGGGCATGACCAGGTTCAGTCCCACGAAGCGCGGATCGGAGGACGCGAGTTCGAAGCCCAGCACGATCTGCGCGAAGACGGCTTCGCGCGGCAATCCACGCAGCACCTGATAGAGGTAGCGCACCCGAACGCTGCATCCGGGCTCAGCGTCGGGAGTGCTGCACTTCAGTTCTGTTTGCGCCCGTGCTTCGTCTTCGGCCAGGGTTTTGCTGGTGGAGGCGACGATATCTTTCAGGCCGCCGGAGAGGAGTTGTTGCCGCATCTTGCCGAAGTCATTATTAGAGTCCCAGCCGAGTTTCGTGCCTAGCTGAGCTGCGCTGCGTCCGTCGGCGGTGTGCATGAACTCGATGTACTGCACGTGCTCTTTTGCCGCGCGATTGACAACAGTGGCGACGGCTTCGGCGACGTGATTGTGGGAAGTGAGTCCGAACTTGTCAAAGGTGGCGAAGAAGTGGTCGTGGCCGGATTCGTCGCCGGGCCGCCAGTTGCGCATCGACCAGGCGTCGATGATCTGGTTGTAGAGGATGTGGTCGTCATAGGCGCAGCGGATGGCCGGCTTCGGCGTGTAGTGCTCGCAGGAATCGCAGGGCGCGCCCAGCAGTTTCGAGGTGGTACGGTCGACGCAGAAATTGTCGGAGGCGGCGAAGTCGAGCAAGTCTTCGGCATAGATGGCGCCGTCGAGGTGATTGTGCAGGTCTCCGCCCTTGGGCATGTCGTGCAAAAAGGCGAGCAGCAACGGAGGCTGGCGGCGGATGGAGTCGAGATAGCGCGCCGTTTTCTGCTCGGCGGTCTGGGCAGCGGCGAGAGCGGAGAGGATCGCCAGGATCAGGCAGAGACGGATCATCAGCAACGATTTCACGTTCACGCGCACGCCTCCACAAATCAGGAAAGGCATTGTAATTCGTGCGTCGTGATGTGCGCCAATCGAAGTCTGTTCTTCTCTGCGATCTCAGCGGCCATTTCTTCGCGATCTCAGCGATTCAAAGCTTTTGACCGCCGAGTCCGCAGAGAACGCCCGCAGAGAACGCCGAGAAAACCGGGATCGAGGAGTCCCGGGCGCAATACTGGCGGCTCCTCTGCTACATTTGTTTTCTTATGCCGCAAACGCCGAACAAGCCTACCCGGAATTTCGCCAGCGACAATAATGCCGGAGTTCATCCCGAAGTGCTGGAGGCGATCGCGCGCGCCAACCAGGGGCATGTGGTGGCCTACGGCGACGATCCCTACACCCGTTCGGCGATCGCAAAATTCGAAGAGCACTTTGGCGAAGGGATCGACGTCTTCTTCACCTTCAACGGGACGGGCGCGAACGTACTCGGCCTGCAGGCGCTGAACCGGCCCTACCATGCCGTGTTGTGCAGCGACTACGCGCACATCTACACCGACGAATGCGGCGCGCCCGAAAAACATACGGGATGCAAACTGATCGCGCTGCCGCATCAGGACGGGAAGATTGCGGTCGACCTCGTGTGGCACGCCTACCACGGCATCGGCGACCAGCATCATGTACAGGCGCGGGTGATATCGATCACGCAATCAACGGAGATGGGGACGGTTTACCGGCCGGAGGAGATTCAGGCGCTGGCTCAATTCGCGCACGAACGCGAAATGTTTTTACACATGGACGGCGCCCGCCTCGCCAACGCCGCGGTCAGTCTTGGCCAGACGCTGAGGCAAGCCACGCGCGACCTGGGTGTGGATGTTCTTTCCTTCGGTGGAACGAAGAACGGAATGATGGGCGGAGAGGCGGTAATCTTTTTCAACCGCGGCACCGGCAATCCTAAACCCAGCGCGGATTTTCTCTACCTGCGCAAGCAAGGCATGCAACTGGCGTCGAAGATGCGCTTCATCGCGGCTCAGTTCGAAGCGCTGCTCACCGATGGTTTATGGCAGCGCAGCGCGGAGCACGCCAACCGCATGGCGCGCGTGCTTGAGGCCGAAGTGAGAAAAATCCCACAGGTTCGCGTGGTTTGGAAGGTCGAAGCCAACGGCGTGTTCGCGCAAATTCCGCGGCATGCGATCGCAAAGATCAAGGAGCAGTATTTTTTCTATCCGTGGATTGAAGAGGATTGCATCGTGCGCTGGATGTGCTCGTTCGATACAACGGAAGAGGATGTGAAGGAGTTTCTGAAGGTGGTGGCGGAGGCGGTAAGAGGGTGAGGCGAGATCGGGAGACCGTTGCTTTTTGCGTCGCCTTCTAATAAATTGTCCCTTCTTGCAGCTTTGGCAGAGTGCGCCGAGTCCTAGGAGTGTCATGAAGCAGAGGTGGCTGAGTCTGGCAGGTCTGGTGGGGGCAGCCGCGCTTCTGCTTGCGTTGGCTAACTGTGCGCGCAGCCAAAAACTGCAGGCAATCACGATTACTCCGTCATCAGTAGTCTACGGATCGGCGGTGCCGTCGGGGACGGCTCAGATTCCGGTCAAGCTCACGGCTTATGGGTCGTATATTCACCCGCCTGAAACGAAGGACGTCACAACTCACGTTAAGTGGTCAGTGGACATTGCCGACGTCGCCATGGTCGATAGCTCGGGGAACCTCACGGCGGGACCCGCATGCGGGATCGCCAACCTTTCCGCCAGCATCTTCACCAGTTCGGGGAATCCGCAGGGCAATGTAGTGGTGGGTTTCGCGACGGTCACGGTCGATGGGCCTGCCAGCCTGGGCTGCCCGCAGGGAGGCGCAACGCACAACCTGTCGGTCGCGGTGACCGGGGGAATCAACGGAGTGATCGTCAGCTCGCCCGGCGGCATCAGTTGCGGCACCACCTGCGCGGCTCCGTTTGCGTCGGGCACGACAGTGGTCTTGACTGCTAATCCGAACCCCGGCCACACCTTCGGCATTTGGGGAGGATGTGACACCGAGTCCGGCGCGAGTTGCAGTGTGACCCTGACCAGCGATCGCACCGTGACTGCCAGTTTCAACTGAGAAGGAAGGCGTGCACTCACTCCGCGTCGCCGAGGAGCTTCGACAGCGTAGGCTTGTGCTTCTCCGGCTTCTTCTTTTTCTCGACCACGATCTGTCCCGCGGGGGGCTCGCCGACGCGCTCGCGGGCTAATTCCTTTACCGCGGTGACCGCTCGGAAGCGTTTTACTTTTTTCTTTCTGGCGTTCTTTCTAGCCATCGGATCCTCCCCAATTTGTGGCTGGGGCTGCAACGAGTGTATCCTCAGCGCTCGCTCGCCGGGAATCAGGAACCGGACACTCCGATCGGATTTCGGACACACGAAAAGATGTGCAATAATTCATAGTTGGGCAAGATCTGGGCCGAGCGGGCCCAACTTTCGACTCTCAACTTCGACTATGGAAGAACGCGAGTTTTTTGACGAGAAGCAGGAGAAGAAACTGGCTTCTCTGAATTGTCCCCACTGCCACCAGGCGGCGGAATATGAAGTCACGTGGGTGGTGCGCACCAAGAAGCGCCAGCTCGCCGGCCGCGCCGACGAGCGCGACCGCGCCCGCTTTGCCAAAGCCCGATCCTACATGCTGCGCAAAGACGACATGTTGGCGTGCAAGAACCTGCGTTGCCGCAAGCGCTTCGAGATCTCGGGACTGCAGTCGGTCGTGTTTACGGAGTAGAGGTCCGCCGACTCCAATCTCCCATTTCGCCCATTGACTCCTCCTCATTTATACTGACAGGTTTTGCTGTGGCTGTTCTGGCCACGGCTTAAGGAGTCCTACTCTTGAAGATTCTGGTCTGCATGAAGCAGGTGCCGCAGAAGGATGCACCGCTCAAGCTCAACGAAAGCGGCGCGTGGATTCGCGAAGACGTTTCCTACGAAGTCAATGAGCCCGACGCCTACGCTCTCGAAGAGGCGCTGCGCCAGAAGGAAAAGCACACCGGCGAAGTCGTCGTAATCACGAGCGGTCCGGCGCGGGCGCAACAGGTGCTGCGCGAGGCGCTCGCCAAGGGCGCGGACCGCGCGATCCACCTGGAAGATGACAAGTTCGTTGGCCTGGATGCGTTCAATACCGCCAAGGCGTTTGCCGCTGCGATCAAAGACGAGAAGTTCGACCTCATCTTCACCGGGCTGCAATCCGACGACTACGGCTACGCCCAGACCGGCGTGATCCTGGCCGAATTGCTGGGCTTGCCGCACGCCACCATCATCATGCATATCGAGAAGACGGAGAGCGGGGTTCGCGTGAAGCGCGAGCTCGAAGCCGGATTCTTCCAGTTCGTCGACATGCCCACTCCGGCGGTGCTCACGATTCAGTCGGGCATCAACAAACTGCGATACGCCACGCTGATCGGCATCAAGCAGGCGAAGAACAAGCCGCTGCGCAAAGTGATGCTCGCGGAGGTGCAATCGGCGATCGGCGAGAATCTGCAGAAGATCGATCGGCTGTACGTTCCGCAAAAAACGAAGAAGACGGAGCACATCGAAGGATCGCCGGGAGAAATCGCGAAGAAGCTGGTGGACAAGTTGCGGAACGAGTTAAGGGTGCTGTAAGCATAGCCGCGGACGCATTCGTCCGCGGGCCAATTCTTCGAGTCGAAAAGCCCCACCCTTCGGCTTCGCTCAGGGCAGGCTTTCTCGCAAGAGACGCGAGGAATGGGGAACCCTGCTCTTGTTTAGCTGAGAACTGAGAACCGAGAACTGAGAACTTTATTATGGCTGACACGATTTTAGTGGTCGTCGAACAGCGCGAAGGGAAACTGAATCGCGTCTCGTGGGAAACCATCACAGCCGGACAGGCTGTCGCGGCCGCAACCGGCTGGACTCTGGAAGCCGCCGTCGTCGGCAGCAGCGCCGCATCGATTGCTGCCGAAGTCGCCGCGAAGAAAGTCGCGAAAGTCTATGCGGTCGAGTCGCCAAAACTCGAACCCTATACGCCCGACGCGTTCGCGTCCGGGCTGAAGCAGTTCCTCGCAGCGAAGCAACCCAAGCTGGTGCTGATGCCGCATACCTATCAAGTGCGCGACTTCGTGCCCAAGCTGGCGACCGCGATGGGACGCACCGTCATCAGCGACTGCATTGGCTTCAAGCACGAAGGCGGCAAGGTGGTTTTCACGCGGCAGATGTTTCAAGGCAAGCTGGCGGCAGACGTGAGTTTCACGAGCGATGCTCCGTGGTTCGCGACGTTTCAGAACGGGGCGTTCCGTGGCGATAAAGCCGAAGCCGGAGCCAGCGCGGCTCCGGTCGAAACCGTGAATGTTGAAATCGCCGACGGCGTCGTCCGGAATAAGCCACAGGAGGTTTTCAAGGAAGCCAAGCAAGCGGTCGATCTGACCCAAGCCGAGATCATCGTTTCCGTGGGGCGTGGGATTAAAGAGCAGAAAAACATCGAGATCGCCAAGCAACTGGCTGACGCGCTCGGCGGAGACCTCGCAGCGTCGCGTCCGATCTGCGATTCCGGCTGGCTGCCGATGGACCGGCAGATTGGTTCGTCGGGGCAAACTGTAGCGCCCAAGCTGTATCTGGCGTTGGGCATCAGCGGCGCGATTCAGCACATCGTGGGCATGAAGGGCTCGCGGACAATCATCGCGGTGAATAAAGATTCGGAAGCGCCGATTTTCGAGATCGCCGATTACGCGATCGTAGGAAATTTGTTCGACATCGTTCCGCCGCTGATTGAAGAAGTGAAGAAGGCGATGGCGGGGAGCTAAACTTCTTGGCCACGGATTCACGCGGATTTTCACGGATCAAAATCTTTATCGTGATTTATCCGTGATGATCTGTGTAAATCCGTGGCAGATTTTTTCTTATGCTGATCTTCCGCAAACCTATCGAAGGTATCGAACGGCCGCAGATGCCAGCCGATGTGGTGATCGTGGGCGGCGGCCCGGCGGGGATGGCCTGCGCGCTGCGTCTGGCGCAGCTGATCGACGCGCACAACAACGAGCATCCGGATTCGCAACTCAGCAAAGAAAATATTTACGTGCTGGAGAAGGCACGCGAGATCGGGCAGCACTGTCTATCAGGCGCGTTACTCGATCCGCGGTCGATGAACGAACTGCTGCCTGGGTTCGAGAAGGAAGCGCCGATTGACGCCAAGGTTGAAAAAGAATCTGTCTATTTCCTGACCGAGAAATCCAAGTTCAAATTTCCGATTACCCCGCCGCCCTTGCGCGATCACGGTAATTATGTGATCTCGTTGAACCGCTTCGTGAAGTGGCTGGGCAGCAAAGTGGAAGCGACTGGGATCACAGTCTTCACCGGATTCGCCGGGTCGGAATTGCTTTTTGACGGCGACCGGGTTACGGGCGTGCGCACCGACGACAAGGGCGTCGACAAAGAAGGTCACCAGAAATCAAACTTCGAGCCCGGCTACGATCTGCAGGCGAAGGTCGTCATTCTCGCCGAAGGCCCGCGCGGATCGTTGACCAAACAACTCATCTCGAAATTCGATCTCGCCAAAGACGCCAATCCGCAAACCTACGGCGTGGGCGTGAAGGAACTGTGGGAAGTTCCCGCGGGGCGCATCGCGGCGGGCGAAGTGATTTACACCCTGGGCTGGCCTCTCACCACGAAAGAATACGGTGGGGCTTGGATTTACGGCTCAAAAGATAATGTCGTGTCCCTCGGTTTTGTCACGGGGCTGGACTATGCCGACCCGCGGCTCGATCCGCAGCGCGTGTTGCAGGAGTTCAAGAAGCATCCATTTGTGGCCAAGCTGCTCGAGGGCGGCAAGATGATCCGCTACGGAGCCAAGTCGATGCCTTACGGCGGCTGGTGGGCGATTCCGCCGGTCGCCGGCAATGGATGGATGATCCTCGGCGACTCAGCGGGCTTTTTGAATTCGGCGCGGCTGAAGGGAATTCATCTCGCGATCAAGAGCGGGATGCTGGCGGCCGAGACGGCGTACCACGCGCTCATCAAAAATGATTCTTCGGTGGCGACGCTCGGGGATTTTCAGAAGAAAGTCGAGTCAAGCTGGATCAAAGAAGAGCTCTGGAAAGTGCGCAACCTGCATCAGGGATTCGAGCATGGAATGTACGCCGGAATGTTCCACACCGCGCTGCAGATGATCACTGGCGGACGCGGCCTGCGCAACCGTTATCCCGCTAAGGCCGGGTACGAGCACATGCGGAAGCTGGCTGACCTTCCGGCGGATGGCGGCGCGGAAGCGCACCTGCTGGGCGCGGCCAAGGGTGACGGCAAACTCACTTTCGACAAACTCACCGACCTTTACCACTCCGGCACGAAGCACGAAGAAGACCAGCCGGCACACCTGGTGATTCACGACACGAACATTTGCAACACGCGATGCGTGAAGGAATTCGGCAGCCCGTGCCAGAATTTCTGTCCGGCAAACGTCTATGAAATGGTCGACGACGCCAGCCAGCCTAATGGCAAACGCATCAGCCTGAACCCGTCAAACTGCGTCCACTGCAAAACCTGCGACATCGCCGACCCATACCAGATCATCACGTGGGTTCCGCCGGAGGGCGGCGGCGGGCCGAATTACGACGGGATGTAAACGAGAGAACTTTTTTGCCACGGATTTGCGCGGATTAACGCAGATAGACCGAAGAGAGTTAAGACCAGGGAATTTATGCAAGCCCGCAATGTCTTGAAGTCCGTCTCGGTGTGGTGTCTGCTTTGCTTGGCCGCCCTCGCTCAGCAACCCGCGCCCACGATCCCCTCCAGCGGTTCCCCCGGCCTCGACGAGTACCGCGCCTCGCGAATTGCTATCTACACCGACGACTTCGGTGAACTGAAACGCTATCGCGAGGCCAACGCCGCTCTCAAGCCGCCCCCGGCTGGCGAGAACCGCGTTGTGTTCCTCGGCGACTCGATTACCGACTACTGGAAGCTGGCGGACTATT
>Ga0210400_10006178_pt1 | contig 10109 bp, 10 predicted proteins | sample IncBWH26MmetaG_FD_155456 | JGI IMG/M metagenome (GOLD analysis project Ga0210400, IMG submission 155456) | Forest soil microbial communities from Barre Woods Harvard Forest LTER site, Petersham, Massachusetts, United States - Inc-BW-H-26-M | ecosystem: Environmental > Terrestrial > Soil >... | reverse complement strand
GACGGCCCGAGACCCGACCTTGGCGGTGCTGGCCGCCTTGGCCGACCTGGATGCCTTGGCTGAGCTCTTGGCTGGTGCCGCCTTCTTTATTGCCGTCACATCAACCTCCTCCCAAGGAGTCGTCGGTCCCGCGCTGGTAGGTGCGAGCGCACAGGCCGGTCTTCCTTGATTCGTGGTGAGCGGGCGACGATACCGTGCCTACCACCCTGCGGCAATCGGGATGGGCATGGCGCCACCCGAGGGGGTCACGATACAGGGGGAACGGCTCCGACCGGGTTGGTCGGGCGTGCAGCTCAGAACTGAGGGGGCTGGGTGCTCCCGCCGTCGAGGGTCTGGACGCTCGAATCACTGGTCCGGACCGAGTTGACCTGGCCCGATACCGGACCTCCGCCCGAGCGACCCGACTGGTCGACCGGGCGAACGGCGGGGGCCCGTGCGGCTCCGGGGTCCGACGGCCGGGCACTCAGCGCCGCCGCCGGTTGGACGTTGTCATCCACCCACTTGGTGATCTCCGAGAGGGCGGACCGGAGCCGGTTCCGCTCGCCGTCGAGATGGCGGGCCATCTTCTCGACATCGCCGGACAGCTGCGCCCGGGCTGCCTCGAGGCGGGCGACCTCTTCTCGGAGCTTGCGCTCGGACTCCGACGCGATATGGGCCGCCCTCGACTCGGCCTGGGAGACGAGCACCCGAGAACGCTCCTCGGCATCCGACATCGTCTTCGATGCCCGGGCCTCGGAGTCGGCCTTGGTCTGGTCGACGAATTGCTGGGCCAGCAGCAGGGTCCGTTGCAGCGTGTCGTCGGCGACGGCCGGGACCTCGGGGGCAGGCGGCTGTTCGGGCTGGCGCTCCAACGCCGCTTCCAGCTGAGCGATGCGCTCACCGGCTTGGCGCAGACGGTCGTTGGCCTGACGGAACTGCTCCTGCAGTCCCTCGGCCTCGACGGCGGCCTTCTCGAGATATTCGTCGACGTCGTCGCGGTGATACCCCTTGAGGGTTTCCCGAAATTCAACGGTCCGGAGCGAATCAAGTGCAGACTGGGCGGCATCCATGCCGTGCATGGTATCCAAACGCCGGGACCCGTTTGCGGATCCCGGCTTTTGGGTCCTCCGCCGGCCCCTGTGGATGGCTCGCTCCCCTGGTTGTGACCCGGATCTGGACCCAGCTTCCTGGCCAGTCAGCTCAGGACCAGGGGGATCAGGATCAGTTCGATGACCAGGACCACGATCAGGATGGAGAAGTCGAATCCCACCCCCCCGACCCGGGCCGTGGGCAGGATCCGGCGGATAGGGGCCAGCACCGGTTCGGTGACGGCGGCCAGGACCTGTTGGATCTTGCGGATCGGTGAGTCGTAGGCCGGTCGTACCCAGCTCAAGAGGGCGGCGGCGATCAGCACGAAGACATAGGCCTGCAGGATGAAACCGATGATGCGAGCAATGCTCATGTCAAGAGGCCTGGCGTTGGATCGGGCGTGGGTCCGGCGTCGCCACGAACTACGGGTTGACCAGACCGCGCTCTTGGAGGCGCTGGCGTTCCTCGTCGGAGACCTTCACGTTCGATGGCGTCAGCAAGAAGACCTCGTCGGCCACCCGCTCCATGCCCCCCGACAGCGCGTAGGTCACGCCGCTGCAGAAGTCGATCATCCGGCGCTGCAGGTCCCGATCGGCATTCTGAAGGTTCACGATGACCGGCTGGTTGCCCATGAGCCGGTTGGCGATCTCCTGGGCGTCGCTGAATCGGACCGGGGCCACGATGTGCACCCGGGCGCTCGAAGGTTCAGCCGACACGGGCCGGACCGACGAGGGGCGGGGACTGACCGACTGGGCCACCGGCGTGGGACCCGGGCCCGATGTGGGCGAGCTCTCGTCTCGGTTCAGCGTGCGAATGCGACTGGGTGGTCCCGGAGGAGCCAGGTTGTCGGGCTCCTCGGTCGTCACCACCCGCTGGCTGACGCGCGAGACCGCGCCCGGCCCGCGTGAGTCGTAGTCGTCGTAGTCGTCGTACTCATCGTCGACCAACCCGAGATACGCCATTGTTCTTTTCATGAACGAAGCTGCCATCGTGCCTCCCGCCGACAGCGTAGTGCGTCGCCCCAGGCCTGCGGGGATACCCACAGCCAATTGGAGGGATGCCGCACCCCACTCCGGTGGGTCATCGGCGCCCCTGTCGGGCCTGGTGGGCGGCTGCGGACCGACGGGCGTCGGGAGGCTGGCCCGGTCATGCCCGTCGTGGTGGCCTTTCACCGAAGAGGGCCCGGCCCAATCGGACCATGGTCGAGCCCTCGGCCAGGGCGACGTCCATGTCGTCGGTCATGCCCATCGAGCACTCGGCCAGACCCAGTCCGGTGGCCAGGTCCCGGACCAATGCGAAGGCCGAACGTGACGCCTCTGCCGGCCCCTGCGGGCCGATGGTCATGAGGCCGCCTACGTCCAGCTGCTCGTCCCGCAGGGCGGCGACCAGCTCGCCCACCCTCTCGGGGCTGCAGCCATTTCGTCCGTGGCCACCGACCACATCCACTTGGACCAGGATCGAGGCGCCCGGGTGGCGGCGAGCGATGGCCCGGCCCTCCTCGATGCGGGAAACACTCTGCCAACAGGCGACCACGGGAGCGAGACGGGCCACCTTGTTGCGCTGCACGGCGCCCAGAAAATGCCAGCGGGGTGTGAGCCCGGAACCGGGCTCGCCGGCCGAGGCCGCCAGCTCCTCGGCTTTTCCCACCAGTTCGTCCGCATAGTTCTCACCGATGTCGGTCACCCCGGCCGCCAGTGCGGCACGCACGGCATCGGGGCCGAAGCCCTTGGTCACCGCGACCAGCCGGACCCGCGACGGATCGGGGGCGGCGGCGGCGATGCGGGACCGAGCCTCGGCCACCCGTGCGGCCACGGCAGCCCGGTCCCGGTTGTCGTCGGCTTCACTCACGGGCTGTCGCGCCAGACGATGAGGGCCTGTCGACCGCGGTCCCCGCGGGCTCGATGGGAGAAGTACCGCTCGTCGCACGCCGTGCAGCGATCGACTCCGGGCACCTCGGTCACCCCCGCTCGGGCGAAGGCGGCCCCCACCGCGGCCGGCAGATCGAGGGCGAGACCGCCGGCACTGGTCACCCCCAGAACCCGGTCTCCGTAGTGATCGACCAGCGCGCTCAGGTCCGGCGGGGAGAACGCGTAGCACTCGGCGTGGATGCACGGTCCGAGCGAACCGGTCACGACGGAGGCCCCCGCGTCCCCCATGGCCGCCGCGGCCGATTCGATCACCCCTGCGGCCAGGCCCCGCCACCCGGCGTGGACGGCGGCAAACACCCCCTCGGGGCTGCCCATCGCGATGGAGGCACAGTCCGCGGTGAGGACGAGCAGGCGGGCCGTGGGGTGGGCCGAGACCAGGGCATCGCCGGTCGGCACCGGTTCAGCGATGTCTCCCGTCACCACATGGACGACCGACCCGTGCACCTGGTGGACCTGATGGCACGGGAATTCCCCGACCGGCCCTCCGGGCACGACCGGAGAGGCATGGGTCGATCGGACGCTCCGGAGATCCCCGTGGGCCCGGTCGGTCCACAGGGCCCGGACCCCACCAGGGAGGGCGACCGCCGTGGGCGAGCTCAGCGCAAGAAGGAGGGGACGTCGAACTCGTCGTCCCCCAGATCGAGGTCCTCGTCCGCCGGCGTGGCGAAGATGTCCTCGTGGGCGGCCTCGAGCCCCAGGACCCGACTGCGACCGCTGTCATCGCCATGGGCGGCGGGGTCGGCCTGGGCGGGACGGCCTCCGGCCTCCCATCGCTCGAACCCGGCGGCGATGACGGTCACGCGCACCTCGTCGGCCATGGCCTCGTCGATCACGCTCCCGAAGATGATGTTGGCATCGGGGTGGGCAACACCGTGAATGATCTCCGCCGCCTCGTTGACCTCGAACAGTCCGAGGTCCGGCCCTCCGGCGATGTTCAACAGGATGCCTCGTGCACCCTCGATGGACGCCTCCAACAGGGGGCTGGTGATGGCGGCGCGGGCCGCGTTCACCGCTCGGCCCTCGCCGGTGGACGAGCCGATGCCCATGATGGCAGTGCCGGCGTTGCTCATGATCATCTTGACGTCGGCGAAGTCGGTGTTGATGAGGCCGGGCACGGTGATGAGGTCGGTGATGCCCTGGACCCCCTGCATCAGCACCTCGTCGGCCATTTTGAACGCGTTGACCATGGATGTCTTCTCGCTCGACACGGTCAACAGGCGGTCGTTGGGGATGATGATGAGGGTGTCGACCTTTTCCTTCAGGTTCTGGATGCCCATCTCGGCCTGGACCGAACGGCGACGGCCCTCGAATGTGAACGGCCGGGTCACCACACCGATGGTGAGCGCGCCCAGGGACTTGGCCACCTCGGCCACGACCGGAGCGGCACCGGTGCCGGTGCCTCCCCCCTTGCCTGCGGTGATGAACACCATGTCGGCGCCTTTCAACGCCTCCTCGATCTCGGCTCGGTGCTCCTCGGCGGCCAACCGGCCTACCTCGGGGTCACTGCCGGCGCCCAGACCGCGGGTCAGCTGACGGCCGATATCCAACTTCAGGTCGGCATCGCTCATGAGCAACGCCTGGGCGTCGGTGTTGGTGGCGATGAACTCCACGCCCCGAAGGCCGGCGTCGATCATCCGATTGACGGCGTTCACGCCGCCGCCTCCCACGCCGACGACTTTGATGACGGCGAAGTAATTGTTCTGTGCAGGAACGGTCAATGGATTCCCTTACCCTCGACAAAAGGTTGAAACCGTTCCAACCAGCGAGTTGATGTTAACGATACGGTCACCTGGGTACTCGGTCAAGCAACGTCCCTGCATTGGGGCCAAAAATCGGGTCGCGATCCTCACGAGGAGCTCACCGTCGGTGACTTCGGCACGGTCACGTCGATGGTCTTGGCCCCGTGCAACGGGGCGCCGGCGATGATGGAAGCGACGGCCAGGTACTTGGTGCGGAGGTCCTTGTCCGTGCCCAACAGCACGGTCAGGCCCGAATTCAGGGCCAGGTTGACCGTCCCGTCGGAATTGCCGATGACCTGGGTCACCTGGGCCGAGAACGCCGGGGGCAATGTCCGGGCCACCTCCAGGGCGGGGAGCGCGGCCGAGTTCGCGGTGGAACCGAGAGGGGCCGGGGGCACGCCCCCCTTGGCGTCTCGCACGGCCACGTCCACCAGGCTGGGGATGCGGGCCGCTTGCACCTGCACGGTCCGCCCGGTGCGGTCCACCTCCGACCAGGACGTGCTCGGACCGGCGAAGGAGGCGACGGCCACCCGTTCAGTCACGGCGATGGTGACGTGATCGGGCCAGTTCCGGCTGACCCGCGCCGTGGCGATCCACGGCAACCGCTCCACCCGGGCCGTGACTGCTCCGGGATTCACGCTGATCAGGGGCGGGTGACCGGCCAGCTTGGCCGCGGCCAGAATGGTCGCCGTCGGGGTGTGGGGGTGGCTCCCGGTGACCGACACCTTCTTGGCCGAGAAGAACCCGGTATGCAACAGACCCAGTCCCCCGGCCACCACCACCACTACGATCACAGCGGCTAACACGTACCGCAGCCGCCGCCGGCCCTGGTGTCGGGCCACGGCCACCCGGCGCTGGCGAATGCGGGGATCGATGGCCGATCCCTTTCCTCCCCCTCCCCCGGGACCGTCGGCCCCAGACGTTGGCGTCACGACAAGGGCCGCGCGCTGGCGGCGGTGTCGAACCCGATCATCCGCACCTCGGTGGCCAGCTCCACGCCGAACCGTTCCCGCACGCGACGTTGGACGTCCTCGATCAGGCGGCGAACGTCGGCGGCGGAGCCGCCGGCGTCGGCCTGGATGAAGTTGGCATGCTTGGGTGAGACCTCGGCCGACCCGATCCGGTGGCCTTTGAGGCCCGCCTCGTCGATCAGCCGCCCGGCCGAATCGCCGGGCGGGTTGGTGAACACCGATCCGGCATTGCTGCCCCCAGGCTGGTGCTCCCGCCGCCAGCGCACGATCTCGGCAATCTGGCCCAGCGACTCCTCGGCGTCCCCCGGTTGCAGGCCGAACCTCCCGGCCACCACCACCTCCGAGCAGGACAGGCTCGAGTGCCGGTAGGCGTAGGCCAGGCGGGCCACGGGGACGTCAGTGGTCACTCCCGAACGCAGGTCGACCACCCGGCATCCGACCAGGACCCGAGCGGTATCGGACCCATGGCCACCGGCGTTCATCCGGATGGCGCCGCCCACCGAGCCGGGAACGCCGACCGCCCACTCCAGTCCGGTCAGCCCGGCCGACGCGCTCCGCCGGGCCAGGACCGGGAGGCTCACGGCGCTGCCGGCGCGCACCGTTGATCCCTCGATGGCGATCTGGTCGAAACCACGGGCCAGCGAGACGACCAGGCCGGAAAAGCCCTCGTCGGCCACCAAGAGGTTGGACCCCCGTCCCAGGACCAGCACAGGCACGTCGCGCCCGTCGATGGCGGCGGCCACGGCACGGAGCTCGGCCTCGTCGGCCGGTTCCACGAACAGCCGGGCCGGACCACCCACCCGATAGGTGGTGAGGGAGCCGAGGGGATGGTCCCGTCGGGCCAGCGATCCCAAGGCCGATCCGACCCGTCGGATTTCGTCCGTTCGCCCGGTCACCGACCCATCACCACGGATTCACCATGACGGAGCGGCGAGCAGCTCATCGGGCAGCGAGGTCAGGTCGCCCGCTCCCAAGGTGCAGCACAGGTCACCGGCCGTGAGCAACGAGGCCACCCCGGCGCGGAGCTCGGACCGACTGGCCACGTAGATAACCGGCTTGTCCGGTTCGGCCCGGTGGACAGCGTCGGCCACCAGCCGGCCCGAGACCCCGGGGATGGGCGGCTCCCCCGCCCCGTAGACATCGGTGATCACCACCACGTCAGCGTCGACGAACGCGCGTCCGAAATCGGACGACAGGGCCGCCGTCCTGCTGTAGCGGTGGGGCTGGAAGACGGCGACGATCCGCTGCCAGGCCCCGTCGCGGGCGGCAGCCAGCGCGGCCTCCACCTCACTGGGGAGATGGGCGTAGTCGTCGACGAAGGTGACCCCGCCGGCGACGCCCCGGAACTCGAACCGCCGGGCCACCCCGGCAAAGCGAGCGAGGGCGGCAGCGGCATCCTCGAAGGCCACGCCGGCGGCCAGGGCGGCCACGGCAGCCACTGCGGCGTTGCGGGCGTTGTGGAGACCGGGAACGGGGACGGCCAGCCGCCCCAGATCGACGCCGTCCGCTCTCAGGTTGAAGGCCACCGAGCTCCGGGACAGGTTGAGATCGGTCAGCCGGTGGCTGCAGTTCTCTCCCACGCCGACGGTGTCGGCATCGTGGGCCCGGGCCAGGGTCAGGGCCTCGGCGTCGTCGCCGCCGACCACACGGTGCCGGGCCACCTGCAAGAAGGCTCCGAACGCCGACCGCATGGCTTCGAACGAGCCATAGTGGTCGAGATGGTCGGGCTCGACGTTGGTGACCACGGCGATGTCGGGCACCAGCGACAGGAAGGTGCCGTCGCTTTCGTCTGCCTCCACCACCAACCACTCGCCGTCGTCCCACACCGCGTTGGTCCCGATCTCGTTGACCTCCCCCCCGATGAGGAACGAGGGACGGAGCCCGGCCTCGACCAGCATGAGGGCCAGCATGGAGGCGGTGGTGGTCTTGCCGTGCGTGCCGGCCACGGCGATGCAGCGGCGGAGCGCGGCGATGGCCGCCAACACGATCGACCGCCGGTACACCGGTATCCCCCGGCGCCGGGCCTCGACCACCTCGGGATTGCCGTCCCTGATGGCGGTGGACACGGTGACCACATCGGCGTCGCCCACGTTCTCCGCCGCGTGCCCGACGATGACGTCGATGCCTGCGGCCGTGAGCCTGTCGATGACCGGGGAGGCCTTGAGATCGCTTCCGGTCACGGTGTGGCCCATGGCCGCCAACACGGTGGCGATGGCGCTCATCCCCGCTCCCCCGGCCCCCACCACGTGGACGTGGATGGGCTGGGAGAGATCGGGCGGGGTGAGATCGGGCGGGGTGAGATCCTGGCTCACGAGGCGGTCCCCGTCCCACTCGTACTCGGGTCGCCCCCGCCCGTCTGGGATCGAGCGCTGTCCTCCACCACGGCGGCGCCGGCGTCGGCCGCATCGACACGGCCCAGGGCCGCGGCCGCCTTCCCCATCGACTCCAAGCGTCCCGGGTCGCCCAGCAGGGGGTCGAGGAGGCGGGACAGGTGGTCGCCGTCGCAGCTGGCATCGGGCAGCAAGACGGCCGCGCCCACCTGCTCGAGCACGCGGGCGTTGGCACTTTGGTGGTCCGAAGGGGCCCCGGGCAGCGGGACCAGGATGGCCGGCACCCCGGCCACCGCCAGTTCGGCCACGGTCATGGCCCCCGCCCGGCACACCACGATGTCGGCCGCCCCGTAGACCAGGGGCATCCGGTCCTCGTAGGCCACCCGGCGGTAGCACAGCCCGGCCCCGTCGCTCGGGGGGTGATCGGCATCCTCGCCCTCGGTCGATTCGTCCCAGTCCCTCCGGCCCACGACGTGATAAATCGACAGGTCCTGGCGTCCCGACCACGACGTGGCCAGGGCGGCGATCGCCTCGTTGATGCGACGGGCGCCGAGCGAACCGCCGAAGGCGGCAATGGTGAGGCGACCAGGAGGGAGGCCGAGCTCGGTTCGAGCCGACCGTCGGTCTTCCGGCGACCGGGTGACGTCGGTGATCTCGGGGCGCACGGGAGTCCCGGTCACTACCGATCGGGGCAGCGGCGTTCCCTCCCAGCCCACGGCGCTGGCCCGGGCAAACCGACCGAGCAGCCGGTTGGCCGCCCCGGGGACGGCGTCCACGTTGACCAGGACCAGGGGCACCCCCAGGATCACGGCCGACAGGGCGGCGGGCAGGCTGGCGTAGCCCCCGACGGAGACCACCACCGCGGGGCGCGCCCTCGACACCACGGCCAGGGCGCGGAGGCAACCGACGCTCAGGCCGACCAGGGCGCCGAGATTGCGAACCAGGTCAGCGGGACCCAGGCTGCGCACGATGCCCCGCCCGGGCAGGAGGGTGAGCGGGAAGCCGCGGCCGGCCAGGGCGGCACGATCCTGTCCCCGGCTCGATCCCACGAATTCGATGCTGGTCCGGGGGTGACCCCGCTGAACCAGGGCCTCGGCAATAGCCAGGGCCGGCTGGAGGTGGCCCGCGGTCCCGCCGCCGGCCACCAGCGCGTACCGGCGATCGTTCACGCCGATGTCAGTCGACGGGCGCGACCTCCGGCCGAGGGGGCGCGTTCCTGGGCGGCGATGTTCATCAGGATGCCCGCCGCAGCCAGGTTGATGACCAACGATGAGCCGCCGAATGAGATGAAGGGCAGAGGGATGCCGGTCACCGGCAGGACGCCGACCACGGCCCCGATGTTGATCACGGCCTGACTGGTGATCCACGTGGTGATGGCCACGGCCATGAGGCTGCCGAAACGGTCGGGGGCCAGGGCCGCCACCCGCAGCCCATACCAGGCCAAGGCGAAGAAAAGGCCGAGCACCACGACGGCCCCGATCAGGCCCAGCTCCTCGCCCAGGACCGAGAAGATGAAGTCGGTGTGGGCGTTGGGCAACAGGCCCCACTTCTGACGGCCGCCACCGAGGCCCAGCCCGGTGAGGTGGCCGGAGCCCAGGCCGATGAGGGACTGCCAGACCTGGTACCCGGATCCCGACTGGTGGGCGCCGGGGTTGATGAACGACAGGATGCGGTCACGCCGGTAGGGGTCGGCCAGACCCACGATGGTGGCCACCACGGCGAATGCGCCGAGCACCTTCACGATGGGTTTCATGGGCACCCCGCCCATGAACATCACCCCGAAGGCGATGCAGGCCAGGACCAACGCCGTGCCCATGTCCGGCTGCTTCAAGATGAGGATGGACGAGACGCCCAGGACGCCGAGGATGGGCACCACCACTCGTTTGGCCTCCCGCACCCGGGTGACGCGCCGCGTGAGCAGGTCGGCGGCGAAGATGGCCAGCGCCAGTTTCATGAGCTCCGAGGGCTGGATCCGGAACTGACCGAAGCCGACCCAACGGCTCGATCCCCCGGCGGTCACCCCGATCCCCGGGACCAACACCACGACCAGCAGCAACAGCGTCCCCACCAGGA
>Ga0210400_10006177_pt1 | contig 10111 bp, 9 predicted proteins | sample IncBWH26MmetaG_FD_155456 | JGI IMG/M metagenome (GOLD analysis project Ga0210400, IMG submission 155456) | Forest soil microbial communities from Barre Woods Harvard Forest LTER site, Petersham, Massachusetts, United States - Inc-BW-H-26-M | ecosystem: Environmental > Terrestrial > Soil >... | reverse complement strand
TCGCTTTCGGCGAAGGCGGCTCGAAGCGCGTTCTCGCCGGCGTCCTCTTCGGAGTCGGAATGGCCATCGCCGCCGTCAAATTCAACAGGCGTCATTTTGAAATCGACGATTTGATCGCAGCGGGAACACTCGATCGTACCCTCGCGAACCGCCTCGAAGACTATGTGCTCAACCGCAAGAACATTCTTGTGGCTGGCGGAACGGGTGCCGGAAAGACAAGTCTCCTGAATTCCATGGCTCGGCTGATACCCGAAGACGAACGGCTCCTGCTGATTGAAGATACCGCCGAGATTCAGATCAATCATTTGAATCTTGTACGGCTCGAAGCGCGCCCTGCCCAAAACGGAGTTCCTGCGGTCGGAATTCGCGATCTGTTGAAGGCCGCTCTCCGCCACCGCCCGGACCGTATCCTGCTCGGCGAGGTTCGCGGTAGCGAAGCCTTCGACTTGCTGCAACTCCTCAATACCGGCCACGCCGGTACGATTTCGACCATTCATGCGAATTCCGCGCGGGAAGGGCTCTCTCGTTTTACCAGCTGCGTGTTGCAGAGCGGCATTGAGCTCCCCTATCGCGCCATCAAAAGCAACATCGCTGATTCGCTCAACGTCGTCGTTCAGATCGAGCGCCGCCCGGGCCGCCGGCTCATTTCCGAAGTGATTGAAATCAAGAGCTACGACCCGGACGCCGACCTGTTCGATTACTGCTCCATGTACCAGAAAGCGGAGACCCTTCCATGACTGAAGCCAAAGAGAAATCCAAACCGAGTGTCGGTCCGGTCGAGTACGTTCGCTGGCTGTTCGAACCCTCGGACCGGCTTGCCGTCCTCGTCCGCAACCGTGATCGCGGCCAAACCACACAACGCATCTCCACTGCCGGAAAAATCATCGACGACTCGTTTCAGCACTGGCTTCGCTTCAAGAACCAGAAACAGCTGGCAGATATATACGTTGGGATGAATCCCCTGAAGCGAGAGGCACGAGCCCGCACGAAAGAGGATATTCACTCGATTAGGCATCTCTATCTGGATCTGGACCATGAGGCGCAGCATTCGCTTGCCGCGATCGAGCAATCGAATCTTGTTCCACAGCCAAATGTGGTCATTGAGACATCGCCGGCCAAATTCCAGCTGGTGTGGCGGGTTGAAGGGTTCTCACTGGAGCAAGCAGAAGGGGTTTTGCGTGCGATGGCTCGCAGGTTCGGCGGGGATCCCGCGGCAACGGACTCGACGCGTGTTCTCCGTTTGCCAGGCTTTGTGAATCGCAAGTACGACGTGGAGTTCACAGTGACTGCGGAAATACAATCCGAACGAAGATATACCGCGCACGACTTCCGGCTGCGAACCGACTCCGCCGAAATGGACCAACGCCCGATGAGGACTGCCGGAGGTCGCCAAGCTTCCTCCCCGCGTCAGCCGCTGTCGCAATCCGAGCATGATTGGGCGTATGCCAAGCGGTCGCTCGCCAAGGGTATCCCGGCCGACGACGTAGCTCGACAGATCGCCGATTTCCGTCGATACGATAAGCACAACCCTGAAGACTATGCGCGACGCACGGTCGAGAAAGCCCAGGCGCAACTCGATGGGGCGAAACACCTTTCAGACGGCGGTTCACAGACGGGGCTTCCGCACGAACGAGAGTAACTACCGTGGCACAAATCGAAACACAAAGCTCCGGGGCGGACACAGGCACTGCGTTGACGGTTCCTGAATCTTCTGCGGATGCACCTATCCGGTGCGGGTTCAACGGCGTTCCTGCGTGCAATCCTGATACGATTGCCTTGCCGCCAGTTCCAGCGACTCGAAAGCGAGGAAAATGCATGAGTCGCAGGAAAGGGCAGAATCCAAAAGTGCGTGTAGGTAAGCGCGCCGATGGAACCAAGTATTATTTCTTCCAATACTGGGTTGACGTACCGGGACGGGAAGAAAGAAAGCGTCAGACAGAAGTGGTCGGACTGGTAAGCCACATCACGCGGAGCGAAGCAGAACGGAAGAAGCTGGATTTCATTACGAAGCTCGAACTCAATTCGAATGATTACCGGATTCCTTCGTCGCGTACCTTCGCGGATGCGGTGAAGCACTATCGGGAAGTTTTCGCCCCACGTATGCACAGAGGGTCCACCTTTTCAGTGCGGGACGGCCTGCTAAAGAATCACATCGAGCCACACTGGAACGATGTCCCGATAGAGCATGTGAACATTGATTCGGTCAATGAGTGGGCCTGGAAGAAGCGGCAAGCCGGCGTTTCCTGGGGGACGATAAAAGACGCATTGCGAACAATGCAGCGCGTCCTGTCGGCGTTCTCTAAGGACGGTAAACCGCCGTTCTCTCAGGCAGGACTCGCAATCCCGGAACGTGACAAGTTGCAGATGACGATCGCCAGCCGTCGTAAGGTGTCGTACTCGTGGGCGGAGGCACAGCAAATCGCCGAGCAAGTCCGAAAACTGGACGGACTCGGACCTGCGCGCCGAGAGCAATACGCGACAGCTATCCTTCTGGCGGCGGGTGCCGGGTTGCGTAGCAGCGAACTACTCGCGTTGAAGGTCAATGATATTGACTTCCGCGCGAGCACCATCCGAGTAGATGAGTCCTCAGACCAACGGAATGCGGGGAAGATCGGTCCTTGTAAGAACGCGACCGCTTATCGAACCGTGCTTCTCCGGGACCCTGAGGGACAGAGGGCTTTGCGGGAGTTGCGTCGATTTGCCAGCAACGGAACAAATCCCGACGCCCTCGTCTTCCACTCCAAACGCGGCGGTCCTCTTCTGGAAACCACCATTCTGAATCAAGGTCTATACCCGGCCCTGGAAGCTCTAGGTCTAAAGAAAGCAGGTATGCACGCCCTTCGTCGGGGCTGCAACCGCAGGTGGGAACTCGCCGGTATCAATCCCGCTATTCATCGCCAACAGATGGGGCATACGTCTGCTGCGATGACAGCGCTGTACACTGGGGAGATTCCGCTTGAGCACGTACAAGCCGAATTTTCATCCAAGATTGGCAACGAAATTGTAGTTTTGGAAAATATGGAAAATGAGGCCTTGGCGTAAGTGCTTGAAAAGAATGGAGCGGCCTATCGGAATCGAACCGACACCTGAACCTTGGCAAGGTTCCGTACTACCACTATACTAAGGCCGCTTAACTTCAACGCTTTGCATTTTATAACATGCGCCTTCGGTTCGCCACAAGTTCCCTCATCCGTGCGAACCGGCGTACCGGCGCTTACGAAACCTGGCTAATGCGCGCGGACTTCACGACCGGGGACCTGCGCTGGCGCTCCGCAAACCGCGTGGCCTTGTCTTTGTCCGTGTACACTCGACCAAATTTCTCGCCATCTGCGTAGAACACGGTCACTAGATAATGGTGATGCTTGCGGCGGCGATCCTTGTCGAAATCAGCCTTCGCTCGGGGCTTTTTGGGTGCTGTTTTCATGAACTCTTCCTGTACTGGAGCAGGTCTGCGCACTATCGCAGGGAAACCAGATCAACGCAAGTACCAGCCCAGAGAGTAACGTGCAATCTATCATAACGGCGTGAGGAAAGAAACCGTCGTTGAGAATGTCGCAAGACTTGAAAATAGAGCACGAACACCGCTGGCAAAGATATCGCGTCTCTCATCGTCGGGTGTCCGCGAATACCTGAAACAGAGCTAAACGGGCGTGCTTTTTATACCGGGAATCCTGCCAGCCAAAAAAGTTGCTGTTGATGAAACTTTTGCCGAATTTTTACGTCTTTACCTATGAGGCCAGAGCTAAGCTATATGTGGCGGGAAAACATCATGAACTTTGCTTTCACAAAAAAACCGCCTCTTCTCGAAGACCTCCGGAGTCATACACCGGAGCAAATCGCGGAACTCCGTCTGCTCCTTAATTCCGGCGCGCCATCGCGTCCGGATCCTCGGCGTCCGGGATTTTTCGAAGTGGATGGCGAAGAAAACGTTTTTTACGTATTCAAATATCCCACGGGCACGAAGGTCTTGCTGGTCGGCGTGTGGGAGCGGGAGCGTGATCGCGTCGCGGAATTGGTCGCTTCCTGCTGCCCAGCAGCGTAATTAACTGTTCCCACGGTTTCCGGCGCGCCGCGCATTTGCACGGCGCGTCTTATTTTTTGTCCTCGTCCAATTTCAGGGCCACCGAATTGATGCAATAGCGTAAGCCGGTCGGCTTCGGGCCATCCTCAAAGACGTGCCCCAGATGCGCTTCGCAGCGGCTGCACTTCACCTCTGTACGTGTCATGCCATGGCTTGTATCGCTCTCCGCTGCCACGGCTTCCTTATCCGCCGGCGCGTAAAAGCTCGGCCAGCCCGATCCGGAGTGGTACTTTGTCTCCGACCGAAAGAGCGGCTGACCACAACACACGCACGTGTACGTCCCGGCTCTTTCTGTGTCCTCATACTCTCCCGTGAACGGCGGCTCCGTGCCCTTTTGCCGCGTCACAAAATACTGATTGGGCGTCAGTTGCCTTTTCCATTCCGCCTCGTTCTTGCGCACCTTTTCACTCATGATTCTCCCTCCCGGTTGTTCCCCAAAAACACGCTGCTAAAGCTGCTCGCACCTTGGTATCAGATTCAGGGTCTCGCCCTAAAGATTCAATTGTCTAAAACACGTGTCCCAGTTGAAAGAACCACTTGTGATGGCTGCTATCCCCCACGCTACCACCGACGAAAAACGGTCCTAGTGTGGTCTCCGCCAAAACACCCGCCGCGAAGTCATTCGGGAATTTGCTTTCATTGAGCGAACCGTACATCTTTCCGGCTTCATACGACCCTATCGCGTAAACTTTCTTGCCGACCAGCGGCGGCAGCGACACGATCTCATGCAAGTAGCCGCCGCGGAACAAATAGTACTGGTCTCCGAACAGCTCATTCAGGCCGTAAGCGCCCAGCCGCGAATCTCCACCCAGGAAAAATTGCGGCACGCCCGTGTTGCGCGATCCGAACGTGCTCCCTCCTTCGCTGCTGAAGAAAAATGACCCCGCTCGCGACACCGGCTGAAAAAACTCCACGCGCGTGTCCAATACTGGAAACGCGCTCGTGGCGCCGGGATTCGCGTCGTACCAGTGGAAATTCGACTCCAACCGGAAGCCGCGCCGCGGGATCACGGGGTCATCCGTGTGGTCCATCAAATAGCGCATCCGGGCGGCGCCTACGCGACCGTCGACAGCAGGAATTTGCGGCGTGCCCAGGCGCAATTTCGTGCTGAGGTGCCCCACTTCATAGCCCACACGTACTTCGCTGAAGCGGCTGAATCCGTATCCAAGATCGACTCCGATATTCGTGCGATAGAAACGGTAATACGCGAGCGGATCGTTCTTGGCGTAAATCTGGAAAGTCGCGTCGCTGGCGTTCGCATGCGGCGCAAAGAACCATTTGCTCTCCGCGCGGAACGGCCGGTACAACTCGCTGGACGCTCCGTACGTGTTGCCAAACAAAAAGTCTGTTCGCCATTCCGAGCGGAATCCTGCCACGTCCATCAGCGTCAACCGCGTGGCGAGGGTAAACTCGATGTCGCCCGCTTCCGAGCCGTCCACTTCAAAAGCCGACTGCAGCGTCGGCGGGGCAAAGTCCTTCTCCTTCACCACGATTAGCAGGCCCTGCTTCCCCTCGCGAGCGAGGATTCGGTAATTCAACGTGTTGTAACGTCCGCCTCCGGTGAGTTGAGTCAAGGCCTGGTCCAGCTTGTCCGCGCTGAGTGGCTTCCCGATGAAGTTTTTTAAGTAAAGGCGAATATCTTCGCGTGCTTGCGCTCCAGTCCCTTGCACCTCGATGAATTGCGGCACGGCCGTGGTCGTTTGCCTGCGGCTGTCGCGTTCACCCACATATTCGTTCCACGCGGCATCGTCCAGCGCAAAACCAGCCAGTAATTTGGATTTTCCTTTCGCGGCGTTGTATCCCGCCTGCATGATCGGAATATTCTTGGTGAAATCACGCATCACAAAATGGCCGAGCGGTACGGTGACGATGGCATCCGCTTGCGCCAGGCCGCGCACTTCGTTCGCGGAAATCACCGAACGCACGGACTGCTCCAGCACGTTCACCAGCGACTGAATATTTTTTGCCTCCGGCGGCTGTGTCTCCAGGTGTACCGCGATCACAATGTCCGCGCCCATCTGCCGCACCACGTCGGTGGGCAAATTGTTCACCAGGCCTCCGTCGACGTACACGCGCTGGCCGTCGTGCACGGGCGTGAATGCGCCGGGGATCGACATCGTCGCGCGCAGCGCTTCCGCGAGCGATCCGTCCTTGAACACGAATTGCTGGGCGCTCACCAGGTCGGTGGCCACGCAGCGGAACGGCACGGGCAGCGCGTCAAACGACGGCAATCCAAAGTAAGGGAGCGTCTCGCGGTCGATCAATAAGCCGATCTGGTGTCCGGCATTGAGTCCGGCAGGCAGATACAGACCCTTGCGAAGACCCAGCACGAGCGAATTCGGGTACGCTCGTTTATCCTGCTTCCGCAAAAACGATAAATCCTCATACCGCGTGCGATCGGTCAGAATCTCATCCCAATCGAGACTCTCGATCAAATTCTTCATCTGCTCCGGGCTAACACCGGTCGCATAAAAGCCTCCGACCAGTCCGCCCATACTAGTGCCCGCGATGAAATCGACCGGGACGTGCTGCTCCTCGAACCACTGCAGCACCCCGATATGCGCCAGCCCCAGCGCTCCGCCGCCCTCCAGGGCCACGCCAATTTTCAGCCGCTGCTTCGTCAAGCGCGTAGCCTCTCCTTGCGGAGCGGTCGGCTCTTGCGCGACGGCAAAAATAGGAAACACAAGTAGCACAAGAAAAAAGGACAAGGCGCGGCCCATCGAGTTCCTCCGGGAAAACCCGAACAGCTCAGTGCTGGAAGGTAAGTTTGTAGCAGGCTCGTACTTCCGGCAAGCCGCAGGCCTCGACGAGTTTCACAACCAAAATGAGTTTCACACTCACGCGGACTTGTTCTCTTGCAGAATGTTCCCGCCATCCACGACCAAGGATTGCCCCGTGATGTACGAAGCCGCGGGTGAAGCCAAAAAGCATATCGCCGCCGCAACTTCCTCCGGAGTCCCTGCGCGACCTATCGGGGTATGCCGCCCTGCGATGCGCTCGACCTCCGTGGACGACGCCGTTTCAATCCACCCCGGTGCCACACCGTTAATCGTGATTCCATCAAGCGCCGCTTCCAGCGCCACGGCTCGCATCATCCCGTCCATCGCCGCCTTCCCTGCGCCGTAAGCGGCTGACCCGCGATTGCTCACCAGCGGCCCGGTCACCGACGATACATTCACAATGCGGCCGTATTTTCTCTCCGTCATTACCGGCAGCACCGCTCGCGTCATCAAGAACGCCGTGTGCAAGGTGATCTCGATTTGCCGGCACCAGTCCGCATACGAACTTTCCCGCACCGTCCTCCCCTCCAGCGGGCGCCCGGTCTGTGCCATTCCCGCGTTGTTGACCAGCACGTCGATCCGGCCGCTCCGCTCCATTACCGTCTCGACGATCCTTCTCGCCGCCGCTTCCTCCGTCAGATCCGCGACGATCGCCAGCACATTTTTGCCGCTCGCGTCCAATTCCCGCGCGCGCTCGTAAATGCGCTCCGTCGTCGAAGTGATCGCAACCTGCGCCCCGGCCTGCAGCAAGCCCCGCGCTACCGCAAATCCAATCCCGGCAGCACTGCCCGCACCGGTCACAATCGCTGTTTGTCCCCGCATCCATTTCTCCTCGCCGTAGAATTCACTCGTCCAACCGCACTCCCGCCTTGAGCGTTCCCTTCGCCCGCGCAATCCTCAGAAGCTCCGGATAAAACTGCACAAACGAATGCTCCACGGCGGCATTCAGCTCGTGGCATTTCCAGCACTCATTCTTGCTGGGCGTATCTGCACTCGCTGCTTTGCTGGCGGCGTCGAAAGTAAAGTACGCCCACCGATCCGCAAATCGCCCTTCATCCTTGACTTCCACATCGAGTCCAGACAACTCCGTTTGATAGCTACCATGCTTGTTGATCGAGCCGCGCGACGTCGACCCGTAAACCTCAAGAACGAACATTGTCTTGTCCGGCCACTTGCCGTTAGCCACAAAGAAGTCGTACGCCGCCGGCGTCACGAAAACGTTCGTGAACATCTGCATCCCGTCCGGGCTCTGGCTGTAACTCATTCCGTAGCCCGAGGAAAGATACACCCATTTCCGATATCCTTCCGGCCGCACCAATTTCCCGTCTGCCGTGAATTGCGGCGAAATGCTTTGCGGATGCCCCGCAGCTGTCGCGAAGAGGGCCAGACAAACACTTGCCAGCGCGAAACCGCCAACAAACAAAACGCTCTTCATAGTAACTCCCTCGCCGCGCTCTTTCGCTCGAGCCACGGCGCGTGACGCTACAGTTCCAGACGATACGCAACGAATCTCGTTTCTAGTTTCTCCGTGACCTCTGTGCTCCACCCTCAGTGCCTCTGTGTTAAGTTTTTTCCCTCCTCTCGGCGAGTCTCAGCGCCCTTTGCGTCTCTGCGTTATCTTTCCCTTTCTTCGATTCTTTCTTCGTTCCATTACATCTCCGCTTCATTACCCAGCCGCTTCCTGCTATCTTTTTTCACCATGTCTCTACCCTTCGACCTAGCCGAAGCCACGCGCCACCTCTCCTCCAAAGACGAAAAACTCGCCGCCCTCATCGCCGAAACGGCCCCATTCCGGACGGAGATGGACGCCGCGCAATCCCCCTACGAGGCCCTCCTCGAATCCATCGCCTATCAATCCATCTCTGGCAAAGCCGCCGCCACCATCTTCGCCCGCATCAAGGCCCTAAGCGGCAACGGCCGCCCTCCCTCTCCCGAGCAAATGCTGAAACTTCGCACCGCCGCCCTCCGCAAAGCCGGCCTCTCCGGAGCCAAAGTCCTCGCCATGAAAGATCTCGCCCGCAAAACCATCGACGGCATCGTCCCCACCCGCGAGCAAGCCGAAAAAATGTCCGACGAAGAACTAGTCGAGCGCCTCGACTCTGTCCGCGGCATCGGCGCCTGGACCGTCGAGATGTTTCTCATCTTCAATCTCGGCCGCCCCGACGTCCTCCCCATCCACGATCTAGGAGTAAAAAAGGGCTGGTCCGTCACCTACGGCAAAAAACACATGCCCAAACCCAAAGAGCTCCTGGCCTTCGGCGAGCGCTGGCGCCCCTACCGGACCATCGCCAGTTGGTACATGTGGCGAGCCTTCGAGCGCGCCGGCTACGCCGCCACCAACAAAATCCTCAAGGCCAAAGTAAAAGCAACAAAGCGCCGCAAGCGCACCGTAGTCCCAATCAAGCTCCGCAAAAGAAAGTAACTCACCTCTTCTCAGTGATCTCCGTGTTCCGGCCTCCGTGTCCTCTGTGTTAAAGCCTTTCTCTTTCTTCGCCTGTCTGTGGTGACCCGATTTCGATGGAAAGTAGCTGACAAATCGGATATACTGTCGGGCGTAGAAACGTGCGTTTTGAATTTTCGCGGCAGCTCTTTTTCCGAGCGTGCCGCGTTTTTGTTTTTGTAGCGCCCGCTTTCCGAAGTGCGCTATCTGCACCCCGGATGATTTTGCGGGGCGGTCTCCCCGTAAGAGACCCGCACCGTCGATTGTTGACCTAGTCGGACCGCGCGCCCGCAAGTCCCTTTAGAATCAACACTTGCAAAAGTGTATCAAAACAAAGGACTTTAACTGCGTTTAGAATCAACACTTACAAAAAAACGGGGGGGAGGGGGGCGGGGCTATAGTCACTCATCCACGTGTAGCGCGGAGCGCGTGTAGCGAAGGCGGGTCTGCGGCTTGGTACGGGCAGCAGCCGGACAGCCCTGCGGCTTTTTCCCCGGACTTCAGTTCCCTGCTGCGGATAGCTCTTTAGCCATCAAGTACATAGCCGCAAACCCGGCCAACAAAACCCCGCTCTCCAGCGAAACCGAAATACGATGCAACCGGCTAAACTCCGCCAGCAGCGGACTATCCTCCGCTGTCGCCTGGATCGATCCCATCTGCACCCGCAGCATCGCCATCCGCGGGCTGACCGCGACCTGCGACGCCACCGTAAGCGCAATCATCAGCACAACGCAAAGCGCCACCGGTGCCACAAAGCTGGCAAACGTCCGCGTGCGCACCAATCGCGACAGCACAAACACAATGCAGCAG
>Ga0210400_10006174_pt1 | contig 10113 bp, 10 predicted proteins | sample IncBWH26MmetaG_FD_155456 | JGI IMG/M metagenome (GOLD analysis project Ga0210400, IMG submission 155456) | Forest soil microbial communities from Barre Woods Harvard Forest LTER site, Petersham, Massachusetts, United States - Inc-BW-H-26-M | ecosystem: Environmental > Terrestrial > Soil >... | reverse complement strand
ACGTATGGTTGGCTTTCGAGATATCTGCCTTGCAACAGAGGATGCGACGCGGGCAGATTTCGAGTTTCTTTACGAGATATGCCAGGTGAGTGCAGAGGCTGGTGCGACGATGATAGTCATCCCGGACACCGTCGGTTGCCTTCTACCCACGCAGGTGGGCGGTCTGGTAGATGCTGTGCGGGCATCTGTGCCAGCGGACGTCAAGCTGGCTATGCATGCTCATGATGACTTAGGCTTGGCGACTGCCAATACGCTCGCAGCGATCGAAGCAGGAATTGACGAGGTTCAGGTGACGTTGTGCGGTATTGGCGAACGTGCCGGAAACTGCTCTCTTGAAGAGGTCATTGCAGCACTCACCGCACATCCCGAATATTTCGGTCGCTCCACCACTATCAACGTTGAGCGGCTCTACTCCGCGTGTCAGGTCCTCGTCGAGGAGCTTTGCTTACCGCTCGCACGCGGGAAGGCGATTATTGGCGACAACGCCTTCGCCACCGCTGCGGGCCTCCATCAGGCTGCTGTCATTCGCAATCCGCTTACGTATGAATTTCTTGAGCCTGCTACGTTCGGCGCCGAACGACGAATGGTCGTCAGCCGCCATTCCGGGCGGCACGCGCTTGCAGCGAAGCTTGAGGCACTCGGCTTGTCATCGACCCGGTCTGTGGTCGAGCGGATTTACCAAGAAGTGACCAAATCGGATGAACCCGTCTGCAGCGACAACAAGCTGCGCCTCCTGGCGATTGAATGTGGCGCGAGGCAGACTTTTGCGGAGACGGCTGCGCTGGCGTGTAATACCAACGGCCTTAGTTGGTGACCTTGCCCATGGTGTGTGTACCGAAAACCTTATTCGGGTCGCTGCCGTGATGGAATCACCTAAGCTGGCCGAATGATCGGGTTTGCTCTGTTTCGTTCTCGCCGTCCTGGCCTCGCCATTCAAGTCGAAGTTGCGGCTTGAAGCTGAGAACGCGGTGCTTCGACATCAGTTGATTGTCGTGAGGCGTAGGCGGTCGAGTCCGGCTCACGAACCATGATCGCTGGTTCTTTATCCAGCTGTATCGCTGGTTTCCGTCAATCCTGCAGGTTCTCACAATCATCCGGCCGAGACGCTCCTGCGTTGGCACAGAGCCGGCTTTCTTAGCTACTGACGTTGGAAGCCGCGCCGACAGGGAGGGCAACCGCAGATCCACACGGAGCTACGCGTATTGATCCGGCGGATGAGCGTCGAAAATCCGCTTTGGGGCGCGCCACGCATTCACGGCGAACTGCTCAAGCTCGGGTTTGAAGTCGCGCAGTCGAGCGTCGCCAAGTATATGGTCAAACGGCGGGGCCGCCCAGCCAGGGATGGCGAACCTTCTTGCGTAACCACGCGGACATTGCCGCCATGGACCTGTTCGTTGTTCCAACTATCGGTTTCGACCTGCTCTATGCCTTCGTCATTGTCCGGCTCGACCGCAGAGACCTCGTCTGGATCAACGTCACAGCACTCCGACGGCCGAATGGGTTGCACGTCAGATAACCGAGGCATTTCCTTGGGATGAGGCTCCGCACTACCTCATCCGTGATCGGGATCGCATCTATGGTGCCGTCGTCACGCGCCGATTGCGCACCATGGGCATCCGGGACAAGCCTACCGCACCGGCCTCGCGCCCTGGCAGAATGGCTTTGCCGAACGGCTGATCGGATCGATCCGGCGTGATTGTTTGGACCACGTCATCGTTTTGGGCGAGGCGCATCTCCGACGGATTTTGAAATCTTACGCTCATTACCACAACGGCGTCTGAACTCATCGATCCCTTAACAAGGCGCCGGTTTCTCGCCCGGTTCAGCGAACCGGTGTGATCAGTTCACGCGCCATCCTGGGCGGACTTCATCACCGCTACGCTCGCGTTTAAGTTGTCAGTACACACAGGGCGTAGGAATTGAGCAGCTTTTACGAACGGCCGATGCATCGGATGTGAGCCGTTAAGGCGCTGTCGCGTGATAGCGCCAGAAACGGCCTAGCGGCGGAAACATCGTGGTCGGCAGGGCTATTTCACGCGTCAGGCGCCAAGCTTCAGAACTGGAAGTAAACGAATTCCTTGGGCTTGCCCAGAAGCGACAGGCAGCATGCGAAGGCCGTTCCTATCAGTGCAGCCTGCCGAAGCGTCATCTTGAAGTGCCACCTCGGCCAAATCTGCGGCTCATGCGGATCGAATTGCCGACCGTCGATAAGCTGTTGACTGTTGGGAGCCAGCAAGACAATGCCGATGCCTGCAGCGACCAACAAGAGGTTTTTGTCGAGGATGTGAGGGAGCAACTTACTATCTAACGTCAGCCCGTTGATTCCGAAAAGTCCGGACAATGTTCCCCAGGCAACTTCCCACCTTGCGCTGGCAAAGAACACCCACGCAATCGAAACCGACGCTAAGGTGAGCGCCTGGCCGAGGGCTGGAGGAAAAATCAAATTATGACCCCTCCCGCCAGCGCGCGCGACAAGATAATTCCAGCCGTGATTGATAACGAGAAACATTCCGTGAAGGCCGCCCCACACTACAAACGTCCAAGAAGGACCGTGCCATAATCCGCCAAGGAGCATGGTAATCATTAAATTCATGTATCGGCGACTGGCTCCCCTGCGACTGCCTCCTAGCGGTATGTAAAGGTAGTCTCGAAGCCAACGCGACAACGTCATATGCCAGCGTCTCCAAAAGTCGATGATGGACGTACTCTGATATGGCGAGGCAAAGTTGTATGGCAATCGTACTCCGAACAAGCGTGCAAGACCTACCGCCATGTCCGAGTACGCGGAGAAATCGAAGTAAATTCCCAGGCCGAAGGCGATGGCTCCAAGCCAGGCATCGACGAAACCTGGCGAGGCAATTTCCGAGCCTGAGAAAATCTGCGTCGCGATTGCCGACAGTGGGTCAGCCAACAAAAGCTTCTTCACTAAGCCGATCGTGAAATACGCAGTGCCTTCAGCAAAATTGCATTGCGAGAGACGAAATCTCTTCTCATCGTGGAATTGCGGTGTCAGTTCCGTATGATGAACGATCGGGCCCGCGATCAGTTGCGGAAAGAAACACACAAACAGCAGGTATTCCGAGAGCGTGTATTTGGGCACACCGCCGCGATGCACGTCCGAGAGGTAGGCGATCTGCTGGAACGTATGAAATGAGATGCCAAGCGGCAGCACGACGGCTGCCAGAGTGAAATCCAGGCCGACGAGGGTTGAGATGTTTCCAGAAATAAAAACCCCATACTTGAAGTATGCAAGAAGCGATAGATTCAGCATAACCGCAGCGATCAGAAGCAATCGCGCCAAACTGGGATTCGAGCCTCGCGTCCCCAAGATGAATCGGCCCGCCCAAAAATTCGTTATCGTCCAGACCAGAATGAGGCCTAAGTACGGGATGCTCCACCAGCCATAGAAGATGAGCGATGCCACAAGCAGCCAAATCCGTGCCGCTCTCGCACCGCCGTATCCTCTTAAAAAGTGAAAGCCCACCAAGGTGACCGGTAAAAAGCCGGAGATAAAAACAAGGGAGTTAAAAAGCATTTGCTCAGCGCTCCCGGTTCACGCCAAAAAGGCTTCGCTCCGCTATGAACTGCGAAAACTCGTGCTGGAACGGGCTTAGCAGGTGGACTGAATCTGCGAATTGGTCGCTGCGAAAAGATATTTCACGCCCGTCTACAATTTGAGTGCCATTCTGCGACAATGCTTTAAGTCGATGCGTCCACTCCTCCATTATAACGCCGGTTGGGTCGTAAGAGTCGGCCCATTCCGGCATGGTTGGTACTGTTGCGATCCAAAGTCGAATGTGTTTTTGTGCCATGTTGAGCGAGTATTGCTTGAATGCAACAAAGCAACGCTCGTCGAAGACCGGCGCAGGTCGCCAACTGATCGCCTGCTTCAGTGGACTACTCCCATACTCGTCTTGGGCGTTGAGCGCGCGCTCGCTTGGCAACGTAATGGCAGTTCGCAGGATGTAAGGTGCACGCATGTTAACCACATAAGGTAGCCACACCGGGATTCGATTTTGGATAAACGCAGCTCCTAAAGCAGGGTCAAAAATTTGGGTGGACTGTGGGGAGCAGTCTTCAAAATCGCGCGGCGCAACGATAGTGATCACGTTTTGTAGATTTGGCATCATCTCCGCTAGCAGGCTTACAAGGAATGCCGTCTGGTCAATGTGAAGATAGCAAGGCGCGGCATTGAGAGCCCTGGTCGGATCCAGTCCGAACACGGACATATCAAGATTGCGCCAGGTGGCCGACGATCCGGCTGCCATAAGGCGGACCTGGCTCAGGTCACGATTGCGCAAAAAGCTAATCTTCTCGTCGATGCATGCGGTAGCCGAAAGCGGAGGCGGCGCTAAACGACCTTTAAACTCCAGCAAGGCTAGTAGCCCGACTCCAAATAAAAGCCATCCTGACACGGTCAGACCAAAAACAGAGACCCATGATAGTCGACCAACGTTCGACCACCTATTCATAATCGTCGAGAGCATAATGATAAACCTCCGGGGACTAGCTCACGGCGCCTAAGACATGTAAGTGCGCCCTCAGGAAGAATCCCTGAAACGCTAATGCTATTGAGGTCTGCGAGCAATCCATAAAGCGCTACCAGCACCGCAGTGGCGGGGAACCGCGCAAGAATGGATTAAAATGTCACGCCGGCAGCATCTCGGCCTTTCAACGACCCGCGCGCAAAAACGGACGGTGGTCTATATCATTCATCGTTGCCGTCGATGCATCTCGAACCGCATGAGTTCCGAAACGACAGATTGCCGAGGAGAGCGATTGGAAGAGACGCGGGGAACTATCGACTGGACAAGATAAACCCGTTGCCCTTTCTACCGGCAGGGCTTTTTGTCGCGCACGATTTCTGCATGACGGAACGGCCAAATGCCTCATCATATCGACGGCGACCGCGGCGCCTCCGAATGCCGTCTCCTGCACTGGATTTCGGAACTTGATCGGCGAAATTTCCGGGTCAAGCCTCGCCCCCATAATTAATAACAAGCCATTTATAAATTTGGTGCGCAAAAAGATGCACCAATTTGGTAGTCGGGAGCGAGGCTAACCAGCTTGCTGTTTTTATCCATTAGTCTAAGATTTATTGGCAGTCCTCCGGACATAGTGAAAGACCAACGATCAAAAACTGACTCTGGAATTGAGACGGGTAAACACTGCTTTCTGAAATATTAATTTTCGAGGGATAGATGCCGCTTCGTGAGAACAGGCTGACCGGTGGACTACGCAGCTTGTTGCAACGCACGCTACTCTCACAAGATCCGATCCCTGCTCGCTATCTTCTCATCCGAGCCCTTGATCGACGTTTCGGCATTGTAAAAACTTATCAACGCAAACTCGATTATGGCACGATCGATCGAGTGCATTACGGACATTGTATCCTGCAGTCTGCGATGCTCGCACGGAAGCTCGGGCATTCGCGCATTTCATGCATCGAATTTGGCGTTGCAGGCGGTGAGGGGCTCGTGGCAATGGAACGACATGCTGAAGCAGTTCACGCTGAGACCGGCGTGGAGATCGTGGTGTTCGGTTTTGACACGGGAAAGGGTATGCCAGCGCCGCAGGACTACCGCGACATGCCTTATCTTTGGCAATCCGGCTATTTTGCTATGGACGTCCCCAAACTGAAAGCTCGTCTCAAGTCAGCCAGACTGGTCCTCGGCGACGTTACGGAAACTCTGCGAAACTTTGCCGAGCAAGAGAATCCCCCGCCAATAGGGTTTATTGCTTTCGATCTAGACTACTATTCCTCGACGGTCACGGCGCTAAAGATTTTCGAGACGGACCATCGGTATCTTTTGCCCCGGGTCGCCTGCTACGTCGACGATATGGTTGGTGATATTGATTGGGCCTACAATGAATTTACCGGCGAACTGCTGGCAATCAAAGAGTTCAATGCGCAACATAAGGATATCAAAATTGCGCCTGTCAGCGGTCTACGGTTCTCGAATAGGCGAATTCCTCAAATATGGCATGAACAGATTTTTGTGGCTCACCTGTTCACTCACCCAGATTACGGCAAGCCTATCGCCGAGCTGACGCAAATCCCGCTTGCCGCGGAATAGCAAGTCGGCCATGGGTAACTTGTCGTTCTTCTGCACAATGTGCGAATACTAACCGCCTCACGCGGCTCGGACAGATCAGTAATCAGCCGCGTTCGACGCCGCCACTGATCGGCGGCTTCATCGATGGAAACCAAGAGAGCGCGGGAAAAGAAAATTTCACGCCTGATCTTGATCGGCGGCGTAGCCGTAACGTCAAGTTCGTGCAGCAACTTATGCCGCGGCTCTTACCGTGCTGACTTGAGACAGGCGCTGCTAGTCGAGGACTACCTTTCGGGTGGGGTCGGCATCTAGCGGGAGGCGAACGGCTTTCTGAAGGCGACCAAAGGGCATGCCTCGCGCTCTGCATTTCGAGCAGCTGTACTTACCGTTAGCCAGATTCAGAAGCCGCAAAAGGTCCATTTGGCTGGCGCCGCCTGCCTCCTTTTGGCCTGCGATCGCCCGGTAGAGCCCGCGCCGTCCAAGTTGGGGTTCGCGTCGTCCGTCGGTTCGTGCATACGTGCGGTTAGCGTCGAGCAGGACGAGCAAAGTACCAACCACCTCATAGGATTGATCGAGCGCTTTTCACAAAATCGGAATTGTCTGCAGACGTGTGGTACTCCGGGAAAGTCCCATGAACGCTGCGCATCAAGCAGCCCATCGGAAGATCGAAGGCCGGCGAACAAAACTGTCGCTCGTCATAGCCATAAGGATTGAATGGCATGATTTCGTGGCAATGACCGGAATGGCGCAGCACATGCGCAATGGCGGCGTCTATGGATGCTCCGCTCCAGCTCTGTTTCAGGCCATGAAATCGTTCAGCACTAAATCAAACCGGAGGCGATCCGACATGCCGCAGGCCGTCGCAAAGCGAAGGCTGGCTACCACCATGTCCGTGTCGATTTTCGCCAGCTCTCGCTCAGCGCCGATTTTGGATTTGGCATAGGCCGTGATCGGATTAGGCGGATCAGTCTCTTTTCGCGGCGGCCCGTGAACGATCCCGTAAACACTGCAACTCGATGCGACTTCTGACAAAACCCAAAAGTTGGAGGGTAAGCTGATGTTGTCCGCCGTCGATTATCCAACCAGGCTTGCACCGGTTCATCAAATAATTTGCTCACAACAGCCGCTAATAAATAACGCATAACGTTCCAGATCCTAATAGAACCCAGTCCTGCCGATCAACGCATCATTCGCATCTAAACTCCAGCTAACTCGCAGAGAAATTTTCCACGATGCCGCTTGCCGATTTCGCTTGTTGTGGTCCAGGTCGTCCAACGAGATGCCGCCGCCCGGTAAGAAAAAAATAACACCACTGTACCAACGCTCCCGCAAAGTCGCGGAATGTGGCCGGATCGTCTCGCGCGCGTAGCAGGTCCATGTGCCAGCTAAATGTCCTTTTGTCGCCGTTCTGAATCCGGGCGAGAAGGAGACGACGGAGTAAATAGCGCCGAAACCGCTGGCGACATTCTCGATATTCGCGATAGCCGAGAACATGGGCACCATAACGATCGAGGAGTAGCAGCCAGTCGGCTTCGAACAACAGCATTTTCCGTGAGACCTTCACGGTTATGGTTTCGGCATGGGATCGCCAGTGATATAGCTCTTCATGAACGAAACCGAAGTTTCCACGGAGACATGCGCGCATGGTTGCTTCGGTATCGACGCTCACGACGATGCCGTTGTGGCCGTAATGAGGAAGCCCGTTATCAACCATCGAACACCGAACCAGTTTATTCATTCCGGCCAGCGCTGCATGCTCCCTCCGAAGAAAGCCGCGCAGAATGTCCTTGCCCTCAAAAACTGTCTGCCCGCGGGGCAATTCTTCTCCAACAACAGCACCGTCAACTCGCCATAGCGAACCCACCAAAACAACGCTCGGGTCGCTTTCAGCAACATCCACAGTTCGTCGGATCGCATGCGCGGCCAAAGTGTCGTCTGCACAAAGAAGCCAAAAATATTTGGCTTCTTTCGGTACCAGATTGACGGCTTTGCTCCAGTTCGCTTCCATCGGCAGTGTCACACCGTTTCGGGTGGCCAAAATCGGCACGCGCCGACCAATGTATTGCTGAATGATCTCAGGAGTTGCGTCGGTACTACCGTTATCCAGGACGACATGCACGAGATTGGGATAATCAAACGATTGCACGTTTTCCATGGTTTCGGCAAGATAAGTTGCGCCATTGTAAACCGGCGTAACTATAGCAACGAGCGGTGATGAGCCGGCGTCACTCATTTAATTTATTCGTCTCGTTTAACGGTGCGACCATTATCCCATAAAGCTTATCATCGCATAACTGGGAAAGGTGGGCCAGAGCTGCCCGTCCAATTTTCCGTGATTGGCTGATTCTTGATAAATTGTGGTTACCCCAAGTCATTGTGTATAAGTGGCGATACTAAAAGCGTTGTCATAACACTTTTTGTTTCTGCCACGTGTTTCCTTGCCAGCATTGCTGCGACAGAACTACTTTTTGCTCTCGGTCTTACGACAATTTTCGTGGTGTACGCACTGGACCCAGCGCGCGATCCCAGAATGCACCGGCGAATTGCTACTAGCCTATTGCTTATGGCGAGCTACGATACCGTCGCCTTTTCAAATCTCACACTCGCGATCGGAACCTGCATTTCCGCGCGGGATGAACCAGCAACGATGAAAAAGAACTACGTGTTGGCGGGACTTCTCAGCCTTGCTCTTCCCTTTCAAATGGCTTGTCGTTTCTTCGAATCCGCTACGCCGGGCCAAGGAGTGCATCAATGGTTTGTACTTGCAATCTGTGGCGTGTTCATCGCGATCCTGTTAGTAGGCGCAATGTATTTCAAGTTTGTTGGAAATAGCTATATCCTGTGGACTGGTGCCGTTTTCGTTTGCCATTCCCATTTCAGTGTTACTTATTCCGGATTTGACAGGTCTTCGGACGCGCGAGTTTCATTTCGCGTATCCGTCGCGGATTTATAGCGCTGGCGCTACGATCTTGATCGCTGCATTGCAGATTATCCTCAATCGTGATCTCGTTCTATGGCCATCCCGAGTGCTCGATTACTTTGGAGCGCGCTCACTGCGCGACCTAAGCTTCGCAACGTTGGCGGCCTTTTATGGCGTCAGTTTTGTTGCAAGTTCAGACGCCTATTTCTATCGCGTTCGGCTAGACGAAGAACTTTCGATGCTCTCCGGTTTTGCTAGCACTGACAGTTGCAGATTTTGCATGGAACCTACGAGGTTTGGATACCCAGATTTGAGTTCTCCAGCAATAATGCCTGTGTACAGCATGGCGCACACCCCCAGGCATCCGGAATTGCCGCCCGTTGTCGTATTCAGCCAAGGCGACATCGATGGCTATGTGTCGAAAGAACAGATTGGCGTATTCATGGCGGGTCAGTTAGCCCTACTACGAAAAGAGCAATGAATTGTTGGAAGTCGCGAGATTCGGCGGCTCCAGACAAAGCCCGGTTAAAGGCGTGAGAGATGCTTATGGGTGTCGATGCCTGCTAGGAAACGGGTATACGTTGGAACTACGGTTTCGTTCTTAGTCGTGTCGGTTTCTCTCATCTAGGTCGTCAGCAAAGGATTTAGATTGGCCAAGACAGCTCCGGACAAGGTTAGCCATCGCACCGCCGCCGGGGCAACAGTGCTCATTGTCTCGCGATTGATTGCGCGATGCATCGATCTTGCAACGTTGCTTGTTCTCGGACGTCTGTTGTCACCGGCAGATTTTGGTCTTGTTGCGATCGCAATGTCGATTATCGTGATTGTCGAGGCTATTTTGGAACTGCCGGTGGGACAAGCGCTTGTCCGGTTGCCCGTATTGACCAAAGCGCATTGCGATACCGCCTTTACGCTTTATCTTTTGCGGGGGGTGGGGCTCGCGCTCATCCTGATATCCCTCTCTTGGCCATTGGCGCGTCTCTATGGAGACGATCGACTTATCGGGCTGATCTGCGCGCTCGGAATCGCGCCGGTAGCGCGCGGTCTTGGCAGCATCCGCACCATCGAATTTGCAAAAAAACTCGATTTCCGACCAAATCTAATTTGCGAATTTGTCGACAAGTCGACCGCGCTCAC
>Ga0210400_10006173_pt1 | contig 10113 bp, 5 predicted proteins | sample IncBWH26MmetaG_FD_155456 | JGI IMG/M metagenome (GOLD analysis project Ga0210400, IMG submission 155456) | Forest soil microbial communities from Barre Woods Harvard Forest LTER site, Petersham, Massachusetts, United States - Inc-BW-H-26-M | ecosystem: Environmental > Terrestrial > Soil >... | reverse complement strand
TCGTTCCTGGGCCTCCTGACGCGAAATTTTTCGAAGGAAACCGCAAGGAAAGAAAAAAGAGACAGAACACAAAAAGGGGACATTTCTAATGGGGTAAGGAAGGGGACATTTCTATCGAGCTTTGACACGCGCGAAGCCCTCAATTGACAACACCGTTTCGCATGTTTACGATTCGACCTTTCAGCGCCGAGACTGACCGATTCCCGGCTGCGCTTTGCGAATGAATCTGGCCGTCATTCGATTTCGAGGGGTGAGCCTTCACATGAGCAAGCGACTTTTATATCCGAGAATGGTGTTTGCTGCCATTGCAGGAGTATTCGCGGCGTCACAGGTCGCGCTGAATGCGCAGCAATCTGCCGAAGCAGTTCGCGTCGGCAAGGACGCCATCGGCGGCGTGGTCAGCAGCGCGAATGGGCCGGAAGCTGGCGTTTGGGTAATCGCGGAAACGACTGACCTGCCGACCAAATTCGTGAAGATCGTGGTCACTGACGATGGCGGGCGCTACGTACTGCCGCAGCTTCCCAAGGCAAACTACGAAGTGTGGGTACGAGGCTATGGGCTCGTGGATTCCCAGCCAATTCAGGTCACGCCCGGCAAGATTCTCAACTTGAAGGCGGTGGTGGCGCCAAGTCCGCGTGCCGCGGCGGAATATTACCCGGCTATCTATTGGTTTTCGCTGCTGAAGGTTCCGGACAAAAGCGAATTTCCGGGCACAGGGCCCAAAGGCAACGGTATCCCGGAGACCATGAAGAGCCAAGGTCAGTGGTTGCATTTGGTTAAGACAGATAGCTGCTGGTCATGCCATCAACTCGGAGACAAAGCGACACGGGAGATCCCTAAGAGCCTGGGCCACTTCGATTCAACGACAGCAGCATGGTCTCGTCGCCTTCTCTCAGGGCAAGCTGGAAACAACATGGTTAACGGACTCGCGCAGCTCGGCCCGGAGCGTGCATTGAAAATGTTAGCGGATTGGACCGATCGGATCGCGGCAGGCGAATTGCCTCCGACGCCGCCCAGACCGCAAGGAGTCGAGCGAAACGTCGTCATTACCGAGTGGGACTGGGCCGACCCCAAGGCCTATCTTCACGATGAGATCGCGACGGACAAGCGGAACCCGATACTCAACGGCAACGGCCTGATTTATGGAGCCACTGAACTCAGCACGGACTATCTGCCGGTTCTTGATCCGGTGAACTCCGAGACGAGCCAAGTGAAGTTGCCTGTTCGCGATCCGAAGACTCCGTCAAGTGCTGACGACAAGGTTGTGGCGCCTTCGCCGTATTGGGGGGACGAAGCGATCTGGCACAGCCAAGCCAACGTCCACAATCCGATGTTCGATGAAAAGGGCCGAGTGTGGATTACCTCCAGAATTCGCCCGAGCGACAATCCGGCGTTCTGCAAAGAAGGCTCAAGCCACCCGTCGGCGGTTTTGTTCCCACTGAAAACCAGCGGCCGACAACTGGCCGTGTACGATCCAAAGACAAAGCAGGTCACGCTCATTAACACCTGTTTCGGTACGCATCATTTGGTGTTTGCCGAGGATGCCAACAATACATTGTGGACGAGCAGCGGTGGCGGCGGAGGAGCGGTCGGTTGGCTGAATACAAAGACCTTCGATGAGACTCACGATGAGGAAAAATCGCAGGGCTGGACAGCGCTCGTCCTCGACACCAACGGCAACGGGAAGCGGGATGAGTATGTAGAGCCCGATCAGCCGGTCGACCCCGCCAAGGACAAGCGGATCAACGCCGCTTTCTACGGCGTCACCGTGAGCCCAGTGGATGGTTCTATCTGGGGAACGGTGTTGGGTTTCCCCGGCGCTGTGGTTCGGCTAAACCCGGGGTCGAATCCACCGGCAACCGCACTTGCGGAAATCTACGAACTGCCGTGGAACAACCCGAGCGCGCCCGTTCACGGATTCTCGCCGCGCGGATTGGATATTGATCGCAACGGACTAGTATGGACAGTCATCGGCAGCGGACACCTCGCAAGCTTCGACCGGCGCAAATGTAAGGGACCACTCAACGGGCCGACAGCGACCGGGCAGCACTGCCCTGAAGGCTGGACGCTATATCCACTGCCGGGGCCGCAATTGAAGGGCGTCACCGATCCAGGGAGCGCCGAGGCCAGCTACTACGATTGGGTAGATCAGTTCGACACTTTTGGACTCGGGAAGAATGTGCCGATTGCAACAGGCAATGGAAATGACGCGCTACTTGCGCTGTTGCCCGAGAGCGGCAAGTTTGTCGTCCTGCGCGTGCCTTATCCGATAGGGTTTTATGCCAAAGGGATGGACGGCAGGATCGATGATCCCAAGGCGGGCTGGAAGGGCAAGGGAATCTGGGCGACCTACGGCACGCGAACACCTTTTCACGCCGAAGGCGGCAAAGGGACGACGAGCAAGGTATTACATTTTCAGCTTCGCCCTGACCCACTTACGCAGTAAATGGAAATAACGGCTCACGGCGATTACGAAGGAGTTCATCGCGCTGGATACAACGTGCTTCGGCGGTACCGAGCCAAGGGACGCGGACCAAGCTCAGGGACGTCCGGAGTTTGCCGTCGGCTCGAATGCGAGTTGCAAAGCTCTGGGTCAGTGCCCTTCAGTCTACTCGTCGTCTCCTTTCTCGTGTTCTTCCAACTCGTTCTTGCTCCGCAGAAACCCATGCGTCTTGCCGCTGGCGTCGACATAGACCCCAACAATATCGGCACCTCGATTGATCCCGCGCGCCTGTGTCGCAGTCGAGCCGGGAAAGTCGATGGTCGCGTATTCATTGTGGGTTTTCAGGAAGCCATGGATTTTGCCACTAGTATCTCGAAAGTTTCCCACAACAAGCCCTTTGGGATTTATGTCCCAAGCTTGTGTCACATTGCTACCGGGTACATCGAAAGGCATGAAGCTGCCGTGATCGACCAAGTAACCGTGCGTCAGCCCGTTCATGTCCGTGTAAAAGCCGGCGATTATGCTCCCATCGGGCGTGGCACCGTTATTCATCGAAGCCGGCACATCTATCGCAGAATAGCCCTCCCTAGTGCGCATAAATCCGTGCATGCTTCCCATGAAGTCCGTGTTGTGATTGCAGCCGTAAATATCGCCTCTCGGACTAATGCGTTGAGCGATCGTGCCCAAGTACCCCGGAAATTGCACCTCGGAGAAACTGCCGCGCTTCAACAGGTAGCCATGCATATTGGGCGGGCCACCAGGTGCGTTTATATAGGCTCCCACAATGTCACCGCGTCGGTTAATTCCCCGTGCGTCTGTGACCATCGCACCTGGATAATCAATCGAAATGAAATCTCCGTCGCTCAACTCGAACCCGTGCTGCTTGCCAGCAGCGTCCACATATATACCCACGATGTCGCCCCATGAGTTGATGCCTTGGGCGTTCGTGAGCACAGCACCTGGGACATCGATCGTGATGAATTGAAATAGCTCGTTGGACTTGGCGCCGCCTACCAACAGCAGCACGGGAAACAGACACAACATTGCAAATAGCCAGTACCTTCGCATAGTCGCTCTCCTTCAGTGAATGGGCTTGGTCCCAATGCCGGGTTTCAAGTTCGGCGTGACAGCACGGTGAACCCATGACCGATGAAGGTCAATTCGCTCGGTATTAGTTTTGGGTGAGAGTCGAAGTCGCTGAAAACACAGATGCTTGCGGACTCAAGTATCCTCGCTTCTTTGGGCGTATAATGCGCCTACTTCGGCCCGGTTGGAGGAAGCCGACCCTTGGCTCCTGCCGTTTCCAGCAACCTTCCGCTTCGCTTCGGTGTTTTCGAGCTGAACACCGCCACTGGCGAATTGCGCAAGTCGGGCCATACCATTCGATTGCGTCCGCAGGCGGTGAAAGTCCTGCTGCTGCTCGCTTCTCGTCCTGGCCAACTTGTCACACGGGAAGAGCTACGAGAGGAGACCTGGGGAAACGAAACTTTCGTGGATTTTGAGCACGGCCTAAACCTGTGTATCCGCGAGGTGCGAGCGGCTCTGGACGATGACGCGGATACGCCGCGCTACGTCGAAACCCTGCCCAAGCGAGGCTACCGCTTCATCGCTCAGGTGAACGGACTCCAACGTGACGCGCGATCTCCCGCAATCGCTGGAGAACCCGATCAGCTCGAAGCTTCGGAGCGGCCTTCCTCAGCGTGGCAACCGCTCTGGCTACGCGTGGCTGCGGGTATTGCCGCTGCTTTTGCAATTGGAATGGTCGCGTGGGGAATCGGGCGCCGTTGGGTCGGAGCTGGCGACTCACATCCTTCGATCCACTCCCTTGCCGTTCTCCCCCTGGCGAACCTTTCGAACGACCCCGAACAGGAATTCTTTGCCGATGGAATGACGGACGAATTGATCACCAACTTGGCAAAAGTCAGCGCATTGCGTGTTATCTCTCGGACTTCGGTGATGCCCTATCGCAATACCCAGAAGCCTTTGGCGGAGATAGGCAAGGAGCTTGGCGCGGATGCGCTCATAGAAGGAACTGTCCTTCGTTCGGGGAACAGCGTGCGCATTACGGTACAGCTCATCAACGCATCCACCGACCGCCATCTTTGGGCCGAGGAGTATCGACGAGACGTTCAAGATGTGCTGGCGCTGCAAGCCGATGTGGCAAGAGCCATCACCACTGCGGTACAAATTAAGTTAACGCCACAGCAGCAGTTGAGGCTCGCCAGCACCCATCAAATCGATCCTGAAGCCCATGACGCCTACCTGCGCGGCCTGTATCTTTTCCGCAAAGGCAAACCTGAGTCCACCGACAAAGCCATCACCTACTTCGAGCAGGCCATCGCCAGAACCCCCGGCGACCCGCTCGTCTACGCCGCGCTTTCTGACGCGTACTCCTCGTTGACCCCTCACGCGCGAGCGCCGCTCGACGTATTGCCCAATGCGAAAGTGGCCGCGGCAAGGGCCGTTGAGCTCGACGACACGCTCGCCGATGGGCACGCATCCCTGGCCTACGTCAAGCTCTGGTTCGACTGGGATTGGCCGGGCGCCGAACGCGAATACCGCCGCGCTCTGGAGTTGAATCCAAACCTCTCGAAGGCGCACACGGGCTACGCGGCGTACCTCGCCACGGTCGGCCGGGTTCAGGAAGCGATTAACGAAGCTGAGCGTGCCCACCAGTTGGACCCAGTCTCATTGAGCTCGCTCGACTCCGAGGCGTCTGTTTTCATTTATTCGCGACGTTATGCCGAAGCTGTCGAGCTCTGTCGCCGCAAGATCGAATTGGAGCCGAACGCTGACCGCGCCTATGCATGGTTGGCCGTCACTCAGACCCTTCTTGGGCACCATACTGAAGCCGTGGACGCGGCCGACCATGCAGTACAGTTTCGTGGAGCACGCGTGCCGTACGAAGCCGTCTATGCGTATGCGATGGCAGGGCAAAAAGAGAAGGCCCGGAAAATGTTCACTTCTCTTGTGGACCCCGGCGGCAAGCCCTATGTTTGCGGATATAACATGGGCGTTATCTCTCTCGCTCTCGGCGAGAAAGATCGAGCCGTGGATTGGCTTGAGAAGGCCTACCGAGACCGCTCTACTTGACTGATCTGGATCGGGGTGGATCCCCGACTCGATGCACTCCGAAGTGACCCGCGCTTTCCGAAGATCGTAAGGCGCGTCGGCGTACCCCTTCCTGAAGCTCAAGGTGATAGGTGAGACACCTGCGCTACACCCAGAGGTTTGCAGAGCCGCATCAGCAAACGGTTCAGCGGGTCCGGTTTGATCAAGCGCCGCACCGATCGGCTGGTTTGCCAAAGCCGCTACCTCAGCACGCACCAAACCAAAGTCGGAAAGGGTGCTGGGCGCCGCGAAATAGAGCTCGTCCGAGAGTGTGCTCGCGAACGGCATGAGCCGGTGGATCTTATCGGACCCGCCACGGCATATCCAAAAATCATCACTCTTGCCGCGCTGTTGCATGCAGACTAGGTCATCGACAGAATCATAAGATTGTCGGGCGATCCTCATGGGACCGCCAGTCTGCGGGCATGCCGTGACTGGGGTGAGTTGTGGCAATTCCACGCATGAAGCACGGGGGAGGAGAGCCGTACCCACACAACTGAGGTGTTCAATCCCTGCATTTTAGGGTAGAAACCCGATTGAGTTTAAGTGTTATGAATCCTATATGTACTGTTCGACGGCACTCGGGACACCGTGCCTCTCCCGGAGGTCTCCAGGGCTCATGGTCGCACCCGTTCCAAACAGTCGATCCGACGGCCGATCCGGAAGGCGTATCCCGCAGATATTGCTCGCAGAGCTATCGCGCCCAGACGAATCTGTGGCTAAGGATCTGTGGCTAAGGAATTGACGTTCACTGAGAACGTAAGTCTTCACGGTGCGCGCGTTGTCACGGTGCGGCGTTGGCTGCCTGAGACTCGCGTGTTGGTTATTTTTCTCCGGAATAGCCTTCGGTCTGAAGCAAGGGTCGCTTACTGCCAACGCAAGAAGACTGGCGGCTTCGCCATTGGGGTAGAACTGTCAGGTGCAAGCCGCGCATAGGGAACCTAACCTGATCTTGGGAGGACGTACATGCGCACCGATAAGTACTTCCTGGCTGGTCATAGTATCCCTTCGAGGAGGCACTACTCGCGGGTTGAGACGCCGCACGAAGTCTGGGTCTACCGGAATTGTAAAGGACGTGAGGACACTTCACAGGTCCGAGACCTGAGTACGGGAGGTTTGTTTGTCGAAACAGAAAAGGCGCGGGAAGTGGACGCGACGATCAGACTTGACTTTCTTGTTCAAGCAGGACAAATCAGGGCCGAAGCTGTCGTCCGCCATGCAAAGCCCGGCAGCGGACTGGGATTGAAATTCACCGCGCTGACGGAGGAAGACGGCCCTCGTCTGATAGCATTGGTGACAAGACTTCGCGGTTTGTCGAGGGACACGTGGACACATTGACCGTTACTGGCATGCGCTATGTCAGTCGCAGCGACGATGGTGTGCTTCCCCATAAACTTCTCGTCCACTGTGAATTCATATCCCAGCGGCTTTCTTTCCGCGACTGCACTTAAACTCAGCGTTGCTTTGTGCCGTGGCAGCTCAGGCATCTGGTGATCGGGATGGAATTCAACTTCCGCCATCAGGTGGAGACGTTATTCTGACAGCAAATCAACGGTCGCATTGGGCGCAGGTTAGCTATAATTTGTAAGTAGAGTGAGACCATCTCATGACCGAGAAGCAAATCCGCTTCGATATCCTTAGTAGGGTATCAGAACTCTACGAGGGTCCTAAGCTCGGGCCGATTTCAAGCCCCTCAGGAGTGAACGAGCAGATTGGCAGCGCTAAGTCCATGGTGTCGCACCTAGCCACACAAGACCACGGCCGAAGAGCCCGTATCCTTCTGGTCGATGACCAGCAGGCGAACCTTGTTGCCCTTGAGGCCGTCCTCAAGGACCTCGGCCAAGATCTCGTCCGGGCGAAATCCGGTCAAGAGGCCCTCAGACTTCTCTTCGACCAGGATTTCGCGGTGATCCTGCTCGATGTGCGCATGCCCGACATGGACGGATTCGAGACGGCGGGACTCATCCGCAAACGACAAAAGTTTCGAGATACGCCGATCATTTTCATTACGGCTGCCGACGCAAGCTCCGACCAGATAGTCAGGGGCTACGGGGTGGGTGCAGTCGATTTCATAACCAAGCCAATAGTGCCCGAGTTGCTGACCGCCAAGGTTGGAACTTTCCTTGAACTATACAAGAGGACGGAGAAACTGCGTGAGAGCGAGGAACGGTTTCGCTTGTTGGTCGAGAGCGTGAAAGACTACGCGATTTTCATGCTCGGCACCGATGCCCGGATTGTAAGCTGGAACTTTGGAGCGGAGCGAATCAGCGGGTATCGGCAAAACGAAATTGTTGGCAAGCACGTGTCTGTCTTTCATCCAGCCGAAGACGTTCAGGCCGGCAAGCCCGAGCATGGACTGAAAATAGCAGTCGCCGAGGGGCGGTTCGAGGGAGACGGCTGGCGCATCCGGAAGGATGGTTCACGGTTCTGGGCTAACGTCGTAATTACCCCGGTCCGCGACGAGCAGGGGAACTTAAGGGGGTTTGCGAAAGTCATTCGTGACATTACGCAGCTTAAGGAAGCAGCGCAGGTGCTTAGCGAACTTCCTGGTCGACTGTTGCAGTCACAGGACGAAGAGCGCCAGCGGATTGCGCAGGAGCTGCACGACAGTACAAGTCCAGCCTTAGCGGGCGCCATATCTCGACTTTATATGTTGAAAGATCGCGCAAAGCATTGGGACACGAAGGCATCCACGGCGTTGCAGGACTCTCTAGCCCTGGCGGAGAGCGTTGCGCGCGACATTCGAAACCTCTCTGAGCGTCTGCACTCTCGGGCACTGGAGCAAACAGGCTTCGTTTCCGCTGTCCGCTCTCACGCTGAGGTATTCGGAAAGCAGAGTGGAGTCCGCGTTGAATTGGAATTGCCGGAAGCACCAGGCCGTTTGCTCGAAAACGTGGAGATAGTGCTGTTTCGGATCTTGCAAGAAGTTTTGCCGTACATCCAGCTTCACTCCAACCGCCAATTTGCGGTGATTCGCTTTAATTCAACTAGGCAAGAACACACGCTGCAAATATGCGATCGCCCCGGGAAAATAGATGTCGGCGCTCCTGGCCTTCCAGAACGGCGGAAGACGGGTCTGGAGATCAGGCTCGCGGGTCCAGGAGAGCGAATCAAGCAGCTTGGTGGAAGCCTCTCAATCTCTACGCGCTCCGGCATTTTTGTTTGCGCCGTAGTGCCGGTGGGTTCAAACGCAGAGCCCTCCCAAGACGTGGCTCAGCAAGCTTAGCCTAAGGAGCGTCCGCGGGTTTGATCGCGTCACCGCTTCAAGCCTCAAACACTCCGCACAGCGGTGCTTGAGAAGAAAAAGCTCCATGAGACGAACCGTGCGAATAAGAAAATACTCAAAGGGATTGGGGTCAACTCTGGGGCGGGTAACTGACGAGTATCCGATTGTGATCGAACGCTGAGTCGGTAGTGACGCGGACGTATCCTTTTTGCATGAGCCAGAGGCTCAAATGAGATGTCCCTTTCCAAGCGGGAGCTTGGGATAAGCGCCGCGGATTGGGAAGGCAGGGTGGATAGAAGTTATTTCCTAGGGGGGATCCATGGCCACAAACGGCACTACTCAGGCAACTCTGGTGGCGTCAGATCTCGCAAAGGCCTTGAACGCAGCACGGAAGGGGAACTTTAAAGTTCGCGTTCCGACCGCGCATTCGGTCATCCCGCGAGAGGTAGCGGTAGGCTTGAATGATGTGTTTGCCGCCAATCAGAAAATGGCGCGGGAGTTGGAGGAGCTTCGCCTAGAGAGGAAGGACCTTCTTCGAACGCTCGAAGCCTTCGAGCAAGGCGACTTTGCGGCCCGCGCTCCCCGCGGACATTCGCGGAGTCCGGTTGCTCGCGCTCTGAACAACGTCATCGGCATGAACGAGAGGGTCGCTGACGAATTAGAACGCGTGAGTCGCGTAGTAGGCAAGGAAGGCAAACTGATGGAGCGGGCCGCGTTGAAGAGTGCACGCGGCTCGTGGGCTACTTCTATTACCGCCGTCAACACTCTGATTGGCGACCTTGTTCAACCTACAATCGAAGTGGCGCGCGTCATCGACCAAGTAGCCGAGGGCAATCTGTCCCGCACTATGCCATTGGAGATTGAAGGCCGGCCAGTCAAGGGAGCCTTCCTCCAAATAGCCAACACGATCAACACCATGGTCGGCCAGCTTAAGGCTTTTGCGTCCGAAGTGACCCGCGTGGCCCGCGAAGTCGGCACGGACGGCAAGCTGGGTGGGCAGGCTCAGGTGAAAGGTGTTGCGGGCGCTTGGAAGGACCTCACCGACAACGTGAACTCCATGGCTTCCAACCTGACAAACCAGGTGCGGAACATCGCTGATGTCACCACGGCGGTGGCCAAAGGCGACCTCTCAAAGAAAATTACCGTTGAGGCGAAGGGCGAGATCCGCCAGTTGAAAGATACGATCAACACTATGGTGGATCAGCTCAATGCATTCGCCTCGGAAGTCGCCCGTGTAGCACGAGAAGTGGGCACGGAGGGCAAGCTCGGCGGCCAGGCGGAAGTCGAAGGCGTAGGTGGGGCCTGGAAGGACTTGACGGACAACGTGAACTCG
>Ga0210400_10006172_pt1 | contig 10115 bp, 17 predicted proteins | sample IncBWH26MmetaG_FD_155456 | JGI IMG/M metagenome (GOLD analysis project Ga0210400, IMG submission 155456) | Forest soil microbial communities from Barre Woods Harvard Forest LTER site, Petersham, Massachusetts, United States - Inc-BW-H-26-M | ecosystem: Environmental > Terrestrial > Soil >... | reverse complement strand
GGCTGATGTCTTCAACAACTTTAATTTCAGTTTTGGAATACACCAAGGCACTTGATCTTGGTGATGAAAACAAGGAGGATGTGAAATGCCAAGACCGAGAAAATACAAGCGCCTGATAAAGCGTTTAGATGAAATTAAACTTATACCGTACCCTGCCCCAAAAGATAAGGTTGTCTACAGGGCTGGCTTAGAACTAGATCGCAATGAGGTAGATTTCTTAAAAAAGGTATTGGCTAAGGCGTTGGCTAAGACTTTAGAGGATCAGCACTCCTAGCCAGCAACAAAGCCCTCAATTGAGCACAAGCCGACATCATAGCACTGGAATCAGCCGTAATAATTGCTCCACTTTGACTGGCAATCATCTTTTCTACATTGTCAAGCAATCCCTTGACAATGATCTTTTGCGCTAGCTTAGCATTAAGTTCTTTAATGCTAAGCTCTAATTCTTTTATTTCCTGATCTACTGTCATCTTGCTGCCTTAGACTAAGTAACTGCTGCTGGTGGCGGCACTATACTATATGGCGCACGTGCGGGGGGCAGTGTTATCCTAATTCCCTCCGGTAGTGGCGGCCAGAGCCTTGGGTACGTGGATTCAACACTGGCCTAACCACTTTATGTAGGATGCCGGTACAGCCTATCAGGACTACGGGCAGCAGTCCTGATTCCTTATTTCAACATCTGTTCCAAGCCAAACCCCGGCTCATCCCATACGTCAATCACGTACCTTCCTTCACCTAACCGTAATCTTTCACTTGAATAAACTACAAGTGCCATCAAGAAAGGGTCTGGATTGACAACGGCATAATCAGATACAAACAGTTTTATCTGATCACCAAAATGCTGTTCTATCAGGGCTACCTTCTTAAGCGCATGAAGGGGAATGGGTTTATCATAGACCCAACTGGTATACCAGTCTGAATAAACAGGGGTGTGGCTACCAAATACCCTATCTGTCCTATCTTTCTGACGGTATGGGTGCCACGACCATCCATTCTTTACCTCCTTTTTTGCTTTGGCATCCATATACTTGATAACTTCCTGTAAGTTGAATACAGGAATATCATGCTGATTAAGGAACCGCTTGAATCTCTCATCTATAAGGTCAGGAACGTATGCCTTAACCCTATTGGCTAACTCAGTGTATTCCTTAAAATACTCCTCAGATCCAGCCTCTACTGGTTTAGCTTGAAGTGGTCGGTCTAATACTGTCACTGGGGTATCCTCAATTTTAGGCGCTTTGCGTGTGAATAACATTGGCTTGATTCCTTATTTCAACATCTGTTCCAAGCCAAAGCCCGGCTCATCCCATACGTCTATCACAAAACGACCCTCACCTTTGATAACATTTGGATTAGGGATAACAGCCATCAGAAACGGATCGGGGTAAGGTATCTCAGGCAATGGCGCATACTCGCTGACAAACATTTTTACTCTGCTGCCAAAGGCTTTCTCAATCAAAGCTACCTTTTCTAAGGCATGAAAAGGTATCAGCCTCTTATATGCTTTTGTAGTTCCGGAACCATCATAAGCATAGTAATCAGAGCCAACCGAAATCAATTTTCCTGTACTCCAACCGTTGCGATCTGTAGCCCATGCAGCCCTAGTACCGAAGGTCATGCTGGCATTATCTTTAATTCGCAAAGGATGCCATGCCCAGCCTGCCTGTTTTTCTGACTCCTTCCTGGCTTTGGCATCCATATACTTAACTACTTCTGCCAAGTTAAACACTGGGAGGTCATTATCATTGAGGAAGGTTTTGAATTCCTCAATGAGCAAATCAGGTGGATCTATACCTACTAATGCAGCAAGTTCGGCATACTTCTTGAAAGCATCCTTATTAGATGCTTTCACTGGTTTTGGGATCACTTTTACTGGATCTGGTTCTACTGTTTTAACTTCTGGTTCTTTGAACATTGTAGCACTCTGTGCCGCATAATCCTGTGCTGTACGCCTACCTTCAATTTCACCTACAGTCTCAGGTGGCAATGATTGTAGTCCTGTCCAATCTGATGAATTTAACTGTCTAGCAGCTTCAACCCATGAGAAGCCGTCATTAAAGCCTATTCTTGCCATCTGTGTATCTCCTTTACAGGTTCAGCGCACCTACCATAATTTATAATTACAATCCTCACAACCCTAACTTCTAAAAGGACGCGATTGTTACAACTACCATCTTTAAATCCCTGATCTTAGCGGGTTCAAGGTGTTCTACACGTTCTTTTACCTTTTTATTGAGTTGTTTAGTTCTAAATTCATTGTGTTCTTTAAGTATCCTAGCCATATCAATTTCAAAGAAGAGTTCCTGATCAGTTAGATCAGTAAACTTTTGCTCGCCTTGATAGATCATAGCCTTATCAAGTTGAAGATTTTCATCTGGGTCCGCTATATAAACCTGCACTAATCTACGCGACATTGTTTGCTCCTTTACTTTCATTTCTTGATGACCTCTGATCTGTGCAAAGGCATCATTCCTAGAATTAAATTGTTGCTGAGCATTCCTAACCTGATTTACATACGCATTCAGCGCTTGACCATGCACATTAGTATTGGAAAATTGGTTCTGAACATTGGAAAGCATGCTGTGCCCAGCGCCAAGATCCGCCAACCCGTATGCTGTAGATGAGGTCGCTGAACCTGTAATGTTTGGGAGTTCACTTGTTCTCATCTGTTATCCCCTTCACCATGTAGTTTATTATTGTCCTTCCGTTGCTTAAGTTTATCAATATTCATCTTGGCTATATCATTCAAGCTAAAACCTAGTTCTTTTGCTAAAGATGATATGTACCAAAGTGTGTCTCCAAGTTCTTTGGCTATGGCTAAAGTCTTCTCAGGGGAAAATTTCATATTGTCATCCCTGACAACCTTACCAATCTTCTCAGCCACTTCACCCGCTTCGCCATTCAGTTTCAGGGCGCAATACATTTTCCCTAAGATTTCACCTTGACCGGGGTAAACCGCAGTCTTGAGAGCTAGTTCTTGATATTCATTAAGAAGCATTCCTGTAGACGTTAAAGCATTCCATTTTATATTCAATCCTTGATTATCAAACATGCCCAAAACAGCATCGCCTATCATATAGGACATTTCTTTATTTGAAAAACCCATGTGGGACTCCTTGCGGCTCCACATGTATATACTTAGTTCTAAATAAGGTTTTGTAAATTCTAATTGATTGCCTTACACTTGCTTTGTACGTTTTCACCAAAACCCGGAGGTTACAGAATGTGCGATTACTCATTGGAACATGTTGAAAGCCGAGAAGCCAAGGTTGGCGACAAGTTGGTAACAAGTATATTCCCAATCAGCATCACACGAGGATTTACTGAAGTAGGTAAACCGGGGGTTGCGGTCTGCCTGCTACCCGGCACCGAACTGGCGTTTGATAAAAACGTCAAGACCGACCACCCCTTTACCGACCACCCCTTTGGATTTTACCCTGTCAAGGACTTGGATGAATCTACAGCAATATTCAGGCAGCGTGATCCTGAACTGCATCCTCACGATCACCGCGATCAGCTTGAGTTTCCGTCTGGACGTACCGCATTGTTGACACGACTGGTGGTAGGTCAGATTGCCACCGTGCTTCAGTTGCCAGCAGTTGAGAAGCCTGCTGGTGTGGATGTGGGCAAGCTTAAAGATCTGCTGCCTGCTGAATAACTGACTTCACGAATGATTAGGGCTGGCTTGTTCTAAGCCAGCCCTTTTAATTCTAATTATGCAATGATCTTGCGGGTTACTTATATTTCAACAATGCACGGGCTCGCTTCAAGGCTTCCCCAAAGGTATAAATGCCCCCGTTCGTAATTTCATGCCATATGCCCGGCGGAATACATAAACCTCCCTGATGATTAACATAAAATTCCTCGGGGGCAAACCCATGACTAAATAAAAATTGAGCGAAGGCGCATTCGCTAGAGAGGTGATAGGAATACCTCTCTTTTGGATCTTTTGATTCTAAAAAGTTGATGATCAGCTCTTTGTCATACAAGATGTTTTCAATCGGTGTTTTTGCTAGCATGTGTACCTCCTGTTTAGTTTACAGTCTTTCGTTGAATTTTAGGACAACTCATGGGAACTGAACAGCACTACCACTTTACGGAGGTGAGGTTTGGCATCTTCGTTCGGGTTATTTGAATTCTCACAATTAGGATTGTCCCCGTCACTTTCCTGCCAAAGCCTCAATAGATTGCCATCCTTATCCGTAATGCCCCGTTCAACGTTCCATTTGTCACAGCCGCATTGCAGGGTGGGGGCTGGCAAGTTGTTTCTACAGCCCCACTCACAATCTTCAGTCTCATATATGCTGATGCCATCATCAGCAGCATATTCAGGGTCATCTAAGTCAATGAAAGGTGAGGCTCCTTTGCCGTTACCACCTACACAAACATTGGCGTCCTGATCACAGGTCTTCAGTTTTTCAATCAGTTCCTTTACTAACATGGTACTGCCCTTTCATATGAACTTAATTATTATAAACTATACCAAGGAATAAAATAGGGGCTGGTGAAATGTTCTCACCAGCCCCTAGTCGGTTGCTAGACGGGCCGCTTCTAATGGTCATGCCATCCACGGCTGTCCGTCTGGGTTACGGGCATTCTTAGTTGACGCTGCCATTCTGACGGTTGCACAGGCTGTCGGTGCCATTGGTATGTGCCGGCACGTAAGCGCGAGCACAGCCTCCCAAGTCAACCGCACCGTTGTAGTTCACTTCGCCTACGTAGGAACCGTAGGCATCCGCAGGCACGTAACGGTACCGGGGATCGTAGCCATAAGCGCCATAGGCTGGGTTCTTGTGGTTGACATGATGGACGTGGACAGCCTTGGGTCCCTTGTATCGGTTAGCATCAACCACAGTGGAAATGGCAACAACTCCCAAAGCAGCGGCTGCCACAAGTGCAATAGATGTAAACCTCATAGTTCATATTCCTCATTGTTGGGTAATACCTGCAACGGCTTGTTGCAAGCCTTGTACATTTAATGCTTTGCGTGAGATTACGCTAGTATATACATATAAATTTTACGTTTGACCTTATTTGGTTCCAATCAGGCAAATAATTTGCATAGTGAATTCTATGTAAATAGGGTACAATTTTTATTGTGAATTCAATAGGAGGTTTTACATGGCTAGTAGAACGCTTGAGCAAAGAATTGCTAAGAAAGTACGAATAATGCAATACGAAGCCGTAGGCGGCAGATATACTGCGGATGTCAAAAAGTTTGATGCAGAGCAAGAAAAGAAAGATGCGGTGGCTCAAGCCAACAAGGCAATCAAGGATAGACGGGGAATAAAATGAAACACAAAGAACCAAAACATAGGAGCGCCAATGCTAAGGCATTGGCCTCCCCTAAGTTCAAATCAAGGATTATTGGAAACAAGAAGGTTTACAGCCGTAAGAATATAAAATTTCTCAGGCTACCTTTTTGTGCGTATTCCCTAATTCACGAAGCATAGCAGAAACTTCATCTCCTGTACGCCCCGGATGATTGTTCCACCTACATAGACCAGAGGTCATAGACCAATAGTTCTTATCAGTTTTCAGATGCTGAACTACAGCTTTTTCGCAGGTTATATACAACTGATTCTCAGATCCATCTGGTCTTTCCATATGCCCTGAAGCAAGCCTCAGTGCTGCTACCAAACAAACAGGATCATTTGGTTCTAAACCACCGAAATCAAGTTGAGCATGACCACGTTCATCAAGAATGTCAGCAGCTTTGTGGAGAGCCTGTCCAACTTCCGTCAAGTCATGTAATGGATTGTATAGCATGTGTATCTCCATGTTTACGGGGCGTGTAGCATACTATACATAATGTGTTTTAGTGGAATGTGCTAATATGATTTAGGAATAGTATACTTGAGGTCGCTGAGTCTTGTGAGCTAGATTACTCACACCATACCGCCATGTTGCAGCTTACGCAACCGATCCATGGGAACATGACCGTGGTGGAGGCAAACTCAGATTGGTAGCATAGGCTACCCGTTGGTTCTGGTCGGTTAGATCCGGTGACAGTCCCAACGTAAGCGGCTATCATGGGGTTAAATGTCTACAGCCGCAGGAAGGCAATTGATTGCAGTTCTTCCTGACATCATGAAATGATCATCATGTAAAAGACTGCACAATTCGACGGGCTGGCTCCACAGGTCAAAACAGGTCAAATTGAATACCCCTGCCATAGAACACTTTACTTCTATGGCAGGGGGCAATATTCTCAAAGCTTCACCAAGGTCAACTAAGATGAGAAAAGGTATTAGAAAACGTTGGTTAAAAATTAGAATAGAAAATGGATGTTATGTTGATGGAGTAGGAAGTTTAGGCCCTAAACTATTGGCACTGGGATATAAAAATTACTCTGGCTACCTTCAAAGTGAACATTGGAAAGAATTACGCAAACGAATTTTTAGTGAGCGTGGGTCTAAATGTGAGGTATGTAATTCCGAGGATTCATTGAACATACACCATAGAACTTATGCAAACTTTGGTAACGAATTAGAATCAGACTTAATCATTACCTGTGGAAAATGTCATAAGCGAATACATTCAAGCGAACGAATGGGTGGTAAAGGTGGGTTAGAGGGTGCATTAAACAGATTAAAGCGAAGAGTAGCAAAAAAGATTAAGAAACAGAAAAAGTTGATACTTAAGCATGGTATAATTATATAAAGCAAAGAAACTAGGGGATAGACATGCCAAACACAAACATACCCGTAGAAAAAATAAAACAGAACCCATGGCGCAATCTAGAACTTTATCCTATAAATAAGGAACAAGTTACAAGACTAGTTCAGTCTGTAAATCAGCACGGATTCCTTGGGGGTGTCAAAGCAAGAGCTATTAATGGTCACTACGAATTAGCATGTGGGCATCACCGCATTGAAGCTGTAAGAGAGATAGGGCTGAAGGAAGTAATTATTGTTGTTGAGGACATGAGCGACGATACAATGATCAAGCTTATGTGTGATGAAAATGCAACACAGTCTGGAGCTATAGCCGCTGCTATAATGAATGAAGTATCAGCTGCTACTAAAAGAATATTTGGGGCTATAATGCGATGTGAAGAACCCTCCGAAATTTCGGAGGGTTCTATTATCAGTAAGTTATTTATTAATAAAGCAACTCAAAGTTTCACCAACATTAAGACTGCTTTAGAAGAAGGTAATGGACTTGGGAGTCCAATTATTATGCAATACTTAGGCGAAGGTGATGAAAAAAAATGCCCACGTAAAAAACAACAGATTATAGATGCACTAAATGCCCTCAAAGATAGCGGTTTGTACACTTCTATAATAAAAGAAATTGAAGCTGAGATAAAAACTGAAGATGAAGCTGAAAAATTAAAAACAAAACAGGCAGAAGAGAGGGCAAAAGAAGCAGAGGCTACTCAGGCGGTGTCAAATCTACGAAATGAAGCTAACAGACAACACAAGATAAGTGAAAGAGCTACCAAAACTAGGCAAAATGCTGCACGGGCCAAGAAAAATAGTGAAGATAAATACCCCCGCATTCTTGACGAACATTGTGCTAGCGTGTTTGCAAATGATTTCCAATTTTCTGCATTTAAAGAAGCAGTAACATCAGAAGCCGGAAAAAGATTCATTCCAATAAATCAGCAACTCCCATTGGCTCAACAGTTGATGCAGGAATTAACTGCTAAGGCAAAAGATGCCAAACGTGTGGGCGCTCCATTTATTAAGCAATATGTAGCCACAATTATAGATCAAGCAATTGCTAAGCAGTCTTTAATTGATAAAGAGGAAAAAGATAGACTACGTGCAGAACAAACTCTGCAATCATTTCGTGATGACATAGATAATCTAAGAGCCCCATTAAATAGAATAATAAGTCTCGGCACCAAAATATTAGAACAAATATCTGAACATCCAGATTTTATAAATGACAGCATTTCAGGAACAATAGAAATAAAAATAGATGAGGTAATGAGCACACTCAAAGAGATAAAAAAACATTTTTGAAAAACCGCTTGTTTTCTGTTGCTTTTTGAAAAATGACTGGTAGTCTCCTTTGCCTCAATCAAAGGAGACTACCTATGAATGCTATAGCAGTTGGAAGTAAGTTTGTTGAATTGGCTGGATTATACATTGAAAAATTCCCGCCTGGAAGTGGTAAGTACTTGGTTGATAAATTTGATAAATGGGCAGAAAGCCTCCCATCTGAATATCAACTTCCTAAATTGGGAGACGACCATAATCTTCGTAACAAGCACCTACAGAATAGACATGACTTAAAACTTAAGATTAATAGTGGTGGAAGATGCTCACTGCTGGAACCAAATATTCAATTCAGAATTGAAGTGATTGAATCTGGTATATGGAAAACTATGCCTATTTTTGAAGCTACAGTCAGCAGTGCTAAAACTTTATCTGATCGGCTTGATACAATCATTAAAACTAAATTTAGTTTAGTAGAAAGACTTCTAAGAAGTAATGATCTAACTCTGCTAACCCCACAAATGCAAAGCACACTTGATGGATGTAGAGACGAACTTGAGTTTGGAAAAGATGATATATTTTCAGCAGCAGAGCGTATAGAAAAGAGGGTTAAACGAACGCTGGCACGCACAAAGGCCGAAATAAAGACTATGGCAGCCAATGGTAAAGATATTGGTGAATTAAAATTCATATTAGAATATAATGATTTACCTTTACTCCCTAAAAAGAAAAAATGAATAACTGAGAAAAATGAGGGGGCTTCGGCCCCCTTTTTCATTCCCAAAATAAAGCACACAGATTCATTAGTAATTTCCGCGGCATTCATACATGCTAAACTGTTTGTTACTACAAAGGGCAAAACAGGAGCAGAACTAATGGATGCCATCGTACAGGAAATTGAAAAGGTTAGGGAAAAGACACTTGATGACTTCATTCCATGGCTTGCTTCCAAGCCAGCCAATGAGACATACGAATATGAGGGGACTAGCTTTGATTGCCCAATCGGTAAGTTTTATGGCTCACCTGCTTATTTCAAGAACGCAGGCCGAAAAGAAGTATATGTATATGCAGATAGCGACCTTGTAGCGGCACCCCCTGAATTTGTCGCTGCAATAGCCCCAGAACCACACACCTACGGCGATGCCCTGTGGCGGGCTAAGTCCCTTGCCAATATCGTTAACACGTAAAGAGTTAAGGGGGGCAAGACTGCCCCCCTTTTTGAAACCGCTTGATATGAGTGTACCGTTGATGAAGAGTGAACCGTCACGAACGAGAGTACCGTGTATCAGGAGTGAGCCGCACTACATGAGTGTGCCGTGCACGAAGAGCGAGCCGTCCACGTTGAGTGTGCCGTATTTGAAGAGTGAACCGAAAAAGGTAAGTGTACCGTTGACGAAGAGTGAACCGCTAGGAATGAGAAGTACCGGATTTCCAGAGTGAACCGCACCGGACGATAGTGCCGCATAGAAAGAGTGAACCGAACTGATTGAGAGTGCCGGGGCGTCGGAGTGAAACCGTGAGCGCTGAGAGTACCGCTTTTCATGAGTGAACCGTATATCGAGAATGTGCCGTGCTGTGAAAGTGAATCGAAACGAACGAGAGTACCGGATTCCGTGAGTGAACCGAACTGATTGAGAGTGCCGTCAACAGTAAGTGAACCATTAAGGGGGGCGAAAACGCCCCCCTTAAACTGGAGGTAATAAGGAGGATAGCCCATGATAAAATTAGCCAATCTCTCAACCTCACCTAAATACTTCAAATGGAAATTTATTGAGGGGACTGAATTTAATGTTGAGAATTATATAAAGAAAAAAGAATGGGTACACGACTCAGACAGTTTTGATAATAATAATACTACATTCTGGGTTCTAGTTATTGATGGGGTATCTAAATTTTATAAATCAGAACATACGTGGGAATGGCACAATTATGGTGAACAAGATGCTCACGTGATCAACGAATTTGATATTAAAGAAATAACAAAAGTTGAACTGAGCGATGAAGCCAAAGGCAACACGAGGTTTGTAGTATGATCAACCGACGCAGTTTAATACTAGGAGCTGCTATTACTCTGGCAGCCCCATCCATAGTCAGGGCAAGCGCTTTGATGCCATTGAGAGGGATTAAATTAGAACCACATATTCTTGTGCGTTGGCATAATATTAG
>Ga0210400_10006171_pt1 | contig 10115 bp, 12 predicted proteins | sample IncBWH26MmetaG_FD_155456 | JGI IMG/M metagenome (GOLD analysis project Ga0210400, IMG submission 155456) | Forest soil microbial communities from Barre Woods Harvard Forest LTER site, Petersham, Massachusetts, United States - Inc-BW-H-26-M | ecosystem: Environmental > Terrestrial > Soil >... | reverse complement strand
GGCGCACTGAACGGATCGGCCGGCTTGATCCTGTCGATCATCATGTGCAAAGCCATGAACCGCTCGTTTACCAACGTACTGTTCGGAGCGTTCGGTCAATTGGCGACCGCCGTAGCCGGGACCGCTGCGCAGCGGCCGGTCCGTTCGGCGACGCCCGACGAAGCGGCGTCGATTCTCGATTCCGCGCGAACGGTGATCGTGATTCCGGGCTATGGCATGGCCGTGGCGCAAGCCCAGCACAAGATCCGCGAGCTGTACGACGCGCTGACCAAGCGCGGGATCGACGTGAAGTTCGCAATTCATCCCGTTGCAGGACGCATGCCCGGCCATATGAACGTTCTGCTGGCCGAAGCCGATATTCCTTACGACAAGCTGCTCGAGATGGACGAGATCAACGGCGATTTTCCGAATACCGATGTCGCGCTGGTGATCGGCGCGAACGACGTGGTGAATCCGCTGGCCCGCACGGATAAGACCAGCCCGATTTACGGCACGCCGATTCTCGATGCGGATCGCGCTCGCACCGTCATGGTGATCAAACGCAGCATGAGTCCGGGCTTCGCGGGCATCGACAATGAGCTGTACTACATGAACAACACGCTCATGCTGTTCGGCGATGCGAAGAATTTCGTGGCCGGCATCGTGAAAGAGCTGGCCGGCTCCCACTAGCAGGGGCGAGGCATGCCGCCCGCGATCGCGATATAACATGGTGGTATGGGCAGGCTGGTGCTGATGATCTGCTCGCTCGCGGCGATCCTCCTCGCACAGGGGCGCACTCGAGAACTGTTCCCGCCCGACATCGTGCCCCCCGAAGTCCTCAAGGGCAAAGACGCCCTCGCTGCCGATCCGAAACATTACAAACTCGACTTCGAAAACGATCGCATGCGCGTCTTGCGGCTGACGCTTAAGGGCGACGAGGCTGTGCCGGTGCACGACGACCGCGATGCTTTATTTGTCTGCCTTAAAGAGTGTCACCTCCGTCTCACTCTGCCCGGCGGCCGCAGCCAGGATATTCATCTGCAAGCGGGCGAATCGCGCTGGCTCTACGGCGACACCCGCTCGGAGAAGAATCTCGGGACTCAGCCCCTTGAGATGCTGATCATTGAGACGAAGTAACCCCTTATAATGGGGAGTTCATGAAAATCGATATCTTCAATCACATCTTTCCCCAGAACTACTTCGACCAGTACATCGCCGGCCCGAAAGCGCTCCCCGACATCGGCAAGCGCGTGCGCAACATGCCGACCATCGTCAACCTGGACGCACGTTTCAAGGTGATGGACGAGTTCGGCGACTATTGCCAGGTCATCTCACTGCCCGCGCCGGCTATTGAGGCCTTCAGCGGGCCGGATAAGACTCCCGACATCGCGCGTTTCGCCAACGACGGCTTGGCGGGTCTCACTGTGAAACATCCCAAGCGCTTCCCGACCTTCATTGCGTCTCTGGCGATGAACAATCCCGACGAAGCCACCAAAGAGGCCATTCGTGCGGTCACTCAGCTCGGAGCCGGCGGCGTCCAGATCTTCACCAATGTCACCGGCGAGCCGCTCGATGAACCCAAGTTTCAGCCGTTCTTCGACGAGATGGCCAAGCGCGATATCGGCATCTGGATGCACCCCGCGCGCGGCGCGAACTTTCCGGATTACCTCACCGAGAAGAAATCGAAATACGAAATTTGGTGGACTCTGGGGTGGCCCTATGAAACCAGCGCGGCGATGGCGCGGATGGTCTTTTCCGGCCTGCTAGACCGCAACCCCGGCATCCGGATCCTGACGCACCACCTCGGCGGCATGGTCCCGTATTTTGAAGGCCGCGTCGGTTACGGCTGGGACCAACTCGGCACGCGCACTTCCGACGAAGATTACGTCTCGCTGCTCAAATCGATGAAGAGGCGTCCGGTGGACTACTTCCGCATGTTCTATGCCGACACGGCTCTGTTCGGCGCGGACGCGGCCACCGAATGCGGAATCAAGTTTTTTGGATTCGACAAGGTTCTGTTTGCTTCCGATGTGCCCTTCGAGCCTTCTCCCGGCCTGTACATCCGCGAAACCATCCGTATCCTCGATGCCCTGGATATCACCAGCGCGCAGCGCGAGCAGATCTACCGCGGCAATGCCCTCAAATTCCTTAAACCCGCGAAGGTCCTGCAAGCCGTCTAGATATGCGAAATCGCGCCGCGGTAATACTTTCGTTGGCCGCCGTCGTGCCTCTTGCCGCTCAATCCTACAAGGCGCCGCGCACGGCCGACGGCAAGCCGGATCTGCAGGGCATCTGGCAGGTGATGAACACGGCTGCGGTCAACCTCGAAGATCACATCGCGGTTCTGGATATGCCCGCGGGCCGGAGCGTCATCGTGGATCCGCCCGACGGCAAGATCCCGTACACGCCCGCGGCCGCGGCAAAGCAGAAAGAGAATTTCAAGAACCGCGCCCAGGCTGATCTGCTTAACCAGTGCTACATCCCGGGCGTTCCGCGCGTGATGTATCTGCCGTTCCCGATGCAGATCGTGCAGACCCCCAAGTACGTGCTGATCGCCTCGGAATTCGCCCACACCGTACGCAGCATTTACATGGATGGAAGCAAGCATCCCAATGACGTCGATTTCTGGATCGGCGATTCGCGCGGGCATTGGGACGGCGAAACGCTGGTCGTCGATGTGGCCAATCTTAATCCCGGGACGTGGTTCGACCGGTCGGGAAACTTCCACAGCGACGCGCTGCACATCGTCGAGCGCATCACCCGAACCGACCCCGATCTCCTCACCTACGAAGCCACTCTCGAGGACGCCAAAGTGTTCACCCGGCCCTGGACCATCCGGATGCTGCTCTACCGGCATCGGGAACCGAACTTCAAGCTGCTCGAATACGAGTGCAATGCCTATCTTGAGGATGCCGCCAAGGAGAGCCGATGAAAAGCTCAAATACGTTTAATCTTCTGTTGGCCTCGGTTGCGGCCGCTGCGCTCATGTGCTTCGCGCCCATCCCCGGCCCGGGCCAGGATAAAGAACAAGTTAAGCAGAAGGGCGGCAAAGGAAAGGGCGGACCTCCCGGCGGCGAACAGTACGGGCCATATTATGCCGCGCCCGTAACCGCGGGCGAACCTGTCGGCCGTACTCCCGACGGACAACCCGACATGCAAGGTTTCTGGACGCCTCGCTTCAATCAAGCGATCTTCGAAGTTCAGGATCACCCCACGGCCCAACCCGGAATTGGTCCAGGCAAGGGCGCGATCGTCGATCCGGCGGACGGGCGGATTCCTTACAAACCCGAGGCGGCGGCGAAAGCCAAGGAATTGCTCTCGAAACAAATCTATCTGGAGCCGGAAGCGCACTGCTACGTCTCCGGCGTGCCCCACGCCGCTTACCAGCAGTTCGGGTATCAGATCGTCCAGCCGGCCGGCTATGTTTTGTTTCTGACGGAGTACGCCCACACCTACCGTGCCGTCCCCACCGACGGCCGTCCGCACGTCTCACCCAACATCCATCTGTTCCGAGGCGATTCCGTCGGCAAATGGGATGGCGGGACATTGGTGATCGACACTACCAATCAGAACGGCAAAACCTGGTTCGACATGGCGGGCAACTTCACTACCCAGGCGATCCACGTGGTCGAGCGCATCACCCCTGTCGATACGAATAACATCAACTACGAGGCCGTGGTCGACGATTCCACCATCTACACGCAACCCTGGAAAATTGCCGGGCAGCTCGGGCGTCATCCCGACCGGAATATGGAACTGATGGAGTTCGCCTGCGTGGAAGGCAATCAGGACCTGATTCACTACACCGAAGGTGTGGGCGGAAAAGCCAAGGAAAAGAAGTAGGACCGGCCTCCAGATCGGCCGTTACTTCAGAATGCTCGCCCGCTTGATGTAATCAAGCTTGGGAAACCGTGGAATCAGGTATGCGTTGGCTCCCTCTTCCATCGCGCCCGGATCGATGAACTTGCCGGTTGGACGCAGCTCGCCGTAGCCCGAATAAAACTTATCCACGACATCCAAGCCCTCGACAACCTTGGCGAACGGCACGAAGCCTTGTTCGTCCAGGATCGTATTGTTGTTCAAGTTGATGAAGATCTCAGTCGCCCGCGTGTTCTGGCCGGATTGCGCGAACGCCAGCGTACCGACCAGGTTTTTCTGCTGAGGAGGATCGTCAACGATAAAAAGCTTCCGCCAGACGGTGTGAACGTCGTAATCGCGGTGCACTCCGAATTGCGCGACGAATCGGGGAACTACGCGGAAAAAGCGGCCCTCGGTGAAGTAGCCCATGCGGACCAGCTCATGGAACCGGTCCACGCCGCGCGGCGCCCACGCACGCGTCGCTTCCACTATCACGTCCCCTTTTGAGGTTTCGAACTTCACCCGGAAGACGTCCGGGACGACGATCTTTTTCTCGCCACAGGCGGAGAGCGACAGAAAGATCGCAACCACAACCGCGATCGTCCCGGCTCGCATCTGCCCGCTCAGGGATTAATTGCCAGCAGCTCGATTTCAAAGATCAGGGTCGCGCCGCCGGGAATCGACGGCCGGCCGCCGTCGCCGTAGGCGATCTCGGAAGGGCACACCAGCCTCGATTTGCCGCCCACTTTCATCCGCTGCACGCCTTCGGTCCAGCACGGGATCACGCCGTTCAGCGGGAATTCAGCCGGAGCGTTGGTTTTGTAGGAGCTATCGAACTCGGTGCCGTCCACCAGCGTGCCGCGATAGTGAACCCTTACTTTGTCCGTCGCTTTCGGCGAAGCGCCCGAGCCGGCGGTCAGTTCGCGATACACCAGCCCGGTCGCGGTGCGGGCGGAGCCGGCCTCCGTCGCAGCTTTATCGACATAGGCCTTGCCGCGGGCCTTTTCCGCCACCGCCGCGCGACCAATCCGGGCCTGCGCGAAGGCGTTGATCTTCGGCCCCCAGGTGTTCAGCTCGATGGCCGGCTTGCCGGCCGCGGCGTCGGTGAGAGCCCGCTTGAGGATCTCCATCTCTGCGGGCGAAAGCCCAAGCTGTGAAAGCTGCTGGGCCATGCTGAGCCCGATGGCATAGACGGTCTTTTGATCGTCCGTGGTCAAAGCCCCAGGCGCTGCCGCGGGCGGCGCTTGCGCCATCAAGATCACCGGGAAAAGGAATAGAAATACACGCATTTGTCTAGGGTAACATTGGAGGGTGCGCCTCACGTTTTTGGCTGCGGCATGCTGCAGTTTCCTGCTGGCCCAAGCTCCGGCCGGCCAGGCGACCAGCAGCGACGTAAACAGAGGAAAGACGCTCTTTTCGAAATACGGATGCTACGAATGCCACGGCACTCAGGGGCAAGGGACGACGGCGGGAGCGCGCCTGGCTCCCAAGCCGATCGCGCTGGCGGCGCTCATCGCCTACGTCCGACGGCCCTCCGGACAGATGCCGCCCTATACCGGTAAAGTCGTCTCGGACGCCGAACTGGCCGATATCCGCGCGTATCTCGCTTCCATTCCCGAGCCGCCGGCTGCGAAGAGCATCCCGCTCCTGAACCAATAGGACCTCGCATAAAAAGATCAGCGGGCCGCGGCCTTCAGCCGGACCTTGAACAAATGCGTGCAGGCGGTGATGTAGAGACCCTTGCTGTCCGCGTCGCCAAACGCGAGGTTGGTCGCACAAATCCGGGGCCGAGGCTCGCCCTGAATCTGCGGAAGTTGGATGGTGCCCAAATGCTTGCCCTCCGGCGACGTGATCCAAACCTCGCCCGGACCCACTGCGTTGACCGAGTAAAGATTCCCCTTCGAGTCGACCTTCATGCCGTCGTTGCCGGCGTCGATGAACTTTCGGGCGTTGGCGATGCTGCCGTCAGGCTGCACGTCCCAGCGCAGCGTCTTTCCGAATCCGGCGGTCACGTAGAGATACTTTTCGTCAGGTGAAAACGCGATGCCGTTGGGGAACTCGCCCGGACGGTCCCGGTCGCTATCCAGGAGCGTGATCGAACCATCCTTGACCCGATAGACTCCATTAAAAGGCAGCTCGCGCAAAGGTCCGCTTGCGCCGCCGCGAAGACCGTTCACGCTGTCGGTGAAGTACACCGCGCCGTCCGACTTGACTACCACATCGTTGGGACCGCTCAAACGCTTGCCTTCGTAGCGATCCGCCAGCAGCGTGCGCTTGCCGTCTTTTTCCAGGCGAGTTACCGTGCGATCGGCCATTTGCGTGATGATCAGTCGGCTCTGCGGGTCGAGCGCCAGCCCATTGGAACCGATGAGAAGAATGGCCAGCCGCCCGCTGACCGTCTGCTGTCCGACGTTCAAGGTGTGATCGCGTCCAGGGCAGGATCCAGCCGGACGATTTTGAACGGGCGCGGCGGGGGAGTTTGCGCGCAGAGCAACCCCGCGAACAGAAGCGCAACAAGAGGTCTGATCATCCTAGTTCAAATCTGCCGACTGCAGCAGCGGATTGCTCCACGCCTTGTTCCGCACATGCGTGCGCTTCTTGATCCGCCAGCCCGCCGCAGTCTTCACATACTGATCCTCGTACCCTCCGTATCGCGTAACGTCGCGCGGGCCCTTCTCCCCGATCGCCACCAGGTAGACGCGTCCCGTGGCGCCCTCCGGTGTCGGCGTGATCACGTGATTCACCATCAGGTGGCTCCAGTCCTTCCAGCCGACGTTTTTGCAGCCCAGCGATCCTCCTCCAGCGGCGGCCGCGAGTTGTTCCCGGCCCTTGGCGCGCACCAGACCGCCCTGCTTGAAGCCTTCCTCGGTAATGTTGTCGACAAACTCGCCGTCAGGCGTGTATAAGTCGGCGTAATCGTAGCCGTTGTTGGAACAAGTATCGATGGCCTGCGCGTAGCGGTTAGCAAGCTGCTGGATCTCGATGTAATCCAGCGCGGTCAGCGTGTTTCCTTGCTGTGCTTGAACCTGTTGCGCACGAACTGCAACCAGCGTCAACAGGCCGAGGCCGAAAATGCCCAATACCAGCAGCTTCTTGTGCCGCATGATGGATTCTCCTTATTTGTTGCTGCGCGGTGGGATTGTCCACAGGTACAGCTTCCGGCTGAAATAGCCTTCATCCCCGGTATCCACCGTGAACTCCTTCTCCGGTTTCCAATCACCCATATCGAAGGTGTTCGAGACCACCCGCGTGCCTGGCCGGAGTTCCTGCAGCAGCTTGGGACGAAGCCGCGCGTTCACGCTGGTCAAGAGAAACAGCGTCACCACGCTGGCCTCGCGAATGTTGGCCTTGAACAGGTCATTCTCTTCGAACCGGACCAGTCGTTCCACGCCGGATTTCTTCGCGTTTTCGTTCGCTTCCCGGATGCGCTGCGGATCGATGTCGATCCCCACGCCCCGCGCTCCGTAGAGCTTGGCGGCCGTGACCACGATGCGTCCATCCCCGCACCCCAGGTCGTAGACTACGTCGTTGGCGGTCACCCCGGCCAGCTTCAGCATGGCTTCCACGGCCACTTGGGTGGTGGGCAGATAAGGGACCTCGGGAGCCTGTTTGGCTTGCGCTGGAACTTGTTGCGGGGCTTGCGCCAGGGCGCTCGAAATCAGCAGCACCGCGCTCGCCAGGGATCGCCTTGTGGATAGGATTGTCGATCGCATGCGTTCACCTCCAGAAACCTAGCGTATCGTAATCTATGCCAAACCCATGATCTACATAAAACCTTGGATTCATCCGATAGAAACCGCGTTAGAGCACAATAGTAGGTGAGGGAGACTTCCGTGAACCTGGCGGGGTTTTTTGGCTGGCCAACCCGACTGAATGGATCGGGCCCCCGCCACGTCTCGCGCGCGGCACGCAAGACCATCCAGCTCTGCCGCAATCTGTTGTCCGAGCGTGGCGAAGTCTCTGGCACGCGTCTGGCCGGCGAGGCGCTGGTGGCTTATCAATCGCTGGACGAGACCTCCCGTGACGGATTCTTCGACCTGCTGGTCCACGAGTTCTCTCCCGATCCCCAGCAAGTCGGACGCGCCGGGGATGCGTATCGTACCAGCCCGTCCCCCGAGAATCTGGCGCAGTTGCAGGCTTCGGTGGAATCTCCTCGCGTCGAGCTGTTCCAGCGTCTGAATCTTGCGCCCGGCGGCACGGGGATTTTAGTGGAGTTGCGCGGCCGGATGCTGCGGATGCTGGATCTGAATCCGCACTGGGAACCGGTGGTCGCGGATCTGGAGCGGCTGCTGATCGCCTGGTTCAACCGTGGGTTCTTGGAGCTTCGCCGGATCGATTGGCGTACTTCGGCGCTGGTGCTGGAGAAACTGATCCGTTACGAGGCGGTTCATGAGATCCAAGGCTGGAACGATCTGCACCGCCGGCTGGAAGCCGATCGCCGCTGTTATGCGTTTTTTCATCCCGCGCTGCCGGACGAACCGATTATTTTCATCGAAGCAGCGCTCACGCGTGGCATGAGCGATAAGGTGCAGCCGCTGCTCGATCCCGGCTCTCCCGTTCTGCCGCCAGAGTCGGCCGACCACGCGATGTTCTATTCCATTACCAACTGCCAGGAAGGGCTCCGCGGAGTGCCCTTTGGCAGCTTCCTGATCAAACAGGTGGTTGAGGATCTGGGCCGGGAATTCCCGCGCATCCGGAAATTCGCGACCGTTTCTCCGGTTCCCGGCTTTCGGGAGTGGATGGTGGCTAATCCCGAGCTAGCCGCTTTGCGGGCCAAACTGGAACAGCCCCGGTGGTGGGAGCACAAAGAGCTTTCCGAAGAACTCCGCCAGGAGTTGGTTCCCCTGTGCGCGCGCTATTTGCTGCTGGCCAAACACGGACGCGAGCCGCTGGATCCGGTGGCCCGCTTTCATCTTCGCAACGGAGCGCGCCTGGAGCGCATCAACTGGCTTGGCGACATCTCTGCCGCGGGGATGCAGCGTTCCGCGGGCCTGATGGTGAACTACTTTTACCGCTTCGCGGACCTGGAGCGGAATCACGAAACCTACACGCGCGATTACCAGATCGTGGCGACTTCCGAGATCGAATCGCTGGCCAAACGCAAGGTTCCGCGTCCCGCGGCTTCCAACGCCAACGATAAGCGATTGCCCGCCTGACGCCATCTACTCGGGAGTCGGATCTCTGCCACTTATAGGTGCAGGCGACATTCGGCCAAGTGAATCGCCCACGCCTTTCCCATGTGTCCGTTGTGGGCGTATCGGAAACGCAGGCTCAGTTTTCACTCGGCATTTCCGCACGATCGATCACAAAGACTTCCACCGGCGCTCGTCGCGGCTCCAGTCTCAGACCGAGTTGTTCCGGCAGCGCGGTGAAGATCGAGGGAGCTGTGGAATCCGTTGGGCCAACGAGCGGGTTCGACCACTCCAGGGCGAAGTCGTAGCGGCCTGTCAGCCCAGTTTCGTCAAGCACCGGCCGATCGACTCCGTTCGCGTTTGAGAACCAACCGGCCAACTGTGTCATAGTACCTCCCGAAGCGGTGATCCTGCCGGCGCCATTCATGCGCAGGATGCCTTTAGCGGCCGGCGGACTTTCGCGGAATTTGGGGCCGTTCTTGTCCGTCACGAGAGCGTAGACGGGAGTATCCCGCGCTTCACGGTGTAGAGCCAGTTGAAACCTGTCAGCGAGCAGCGTCCGCAGCATTTGGCGGAATTCTTCGGGCGAACGGGCCGCGTCGCCTTCTGCTTTCGCGGTGATGTCGAATCTTTTAGTGGCGCTATCCAGAGTAGTCCTATCCCTTTGGATTCCAGCCCACGCAGGTCCTGCAGCCACCTGCCAAGGCTTTATGTTGTACGACCAGGAAACCAGGTCAGAGAGACTCATGGCTTCGAGTGTGAGTCTTGGACCCGATGGAGAGCCTCCGACCATGCTAATCAGGCTGCCCGGCGGCCGTAGCTTGACGGAGGCTACTTCAAATCTTGTCGGTTGCTGCGCCGACAGACAGACGGAGATAACAGCAAGGCAGGCAGCGTTTCTCATATCTATACCGTACGGCCCAGGGATCGAAAGGTTACCCAGCATTCGCCGCTTCTGACGGATAGTCGCCTACCTGGGGGCGCAAAAAGCACTAAAAGGGGCGGGGCTAAAGCCCACGCAAACTGAAGTCTGCCCTACTTCGACGTGGGGCAGGTCTCCAGACCTGCGGCGGGCTTTCAGCCCGCCTACATCTTCGTACCGCTCTGATCAGTTGTGATATCCTGCGTCCCCGAGGACACAAATAC
>Ga0210400_10006170_pt1 | contig 10115 bp, 8 predicted proteins | sample IncBWH26MmetaG_FD_155456 | JGI IMG/M metagenome (GOLD analysis project Ga0210400, IMG submission 155456) | Forest soil microbial communities from Barre Woods Harvard Forest LTER site, Petersham, Massachusetts, United States - Inc-BW-H-26-M | ecosystem: Environmental > Terrestrial > Soil >... | reverse complement strand
AGCCCGCGGATTTCGAATCATTGATGTGATCGACAGCGGCATCCGGATGGTGAAGGGCACCTCGCTCCGGCGCGTGGGGGTGATCGGCGGCCGGCGAACTATTCTTTCCCGGATTTATCAGAGAGCGCTTTCAACAAAACGCCGGGAGATAATCGGACGCATCGCCCAGCCGCTTTCCGCCCTGATCGAACGTGGAGAGCTGAATACGCCTTTAATGCAGGAAACAATAAGCACGATTCTGCGTCCGCTCCGGGGGATGGACGGGCTTTTGCTGGCTTGCACTCACTACCCCGCAATCCGGCATTTGATCCAGCCGCTCGTTCCTGACAGTGAGATTCTCGATCCTTCGGCAATGACCGCCGAGGAGTTATTGGCAACCAAAGGCGTTCAGCGAAGAAATTGTCGACCCGATGTTTTTCTTACCACCGGGGATCCGGTTCAATCGCGGCAGGCTGCCAGGTTGGCCTTTGGGATTGAGATTGATCGCTTTGTACGGATGGAACTCGATCCGCGCGAGTGAACAGAAAAACCAACACCTACCACGGAGACACTGAGACACTGAGAAAACCAATGCCGGATTCACTCAGAAGGCACAGAGAGCAAATCACGCCCTTTCTTTCTCAATGACGATCAGTTGGTTCCGTAGTGAAGATCAGCAGTTTACCGGTATTGCTTTTCCTCTGTGTTCCTTTGTGTCCTCTGTGGTAAAAGTGTTTTGCTAAAGGGTTTACAAAAGGCATTTCACCAAGGGAGACGATCCAATGTCGGTAAAGGAAAATGTCCAGAAGCTGATCTCACTGGCTGAACAGGGGAAATTCATGGAGGCTATTCAGGAGTTTTACGCAGAAGATGCGACCATGCAAGAGAATAACGCGCCGCCTCGCGCCGGACTGGCAGCCCTCCTTGAGAATGAGCGCAGATTCCTGGGGTCTATAAAAGAAATAAAGTCCAGGGTCGAGTCATTCGTCGTGGATGGAAATCGCGCTGCCATTAACTGGGTCTTTGAAATCACCAACCTTAAGGGCCAAAAACATATCCTTAATGAAGTGGCATATCAACTGTGGCAAGACGGCAAGATCATCCGCGAAAAGTTCTACTACGATCCGGCGCAGATGACAACAGTTGCACCCTAGCCAAATATATTTGAATTTTGCCGCCTTGGACGCAAGGGTCAGAGTCCTACCACTGATTTCCACTGAGGCCACTGATCGAAAAGCAAAACGTTTTCAACCGCTGATTTTCGCTGATGGCCGCTGATCAAGAAGAGCAGCAAGTAAGGCCACTGGAAATCCAATGAACGTTTTCTTCCTTGATTCTCGCCCTCATTAACGATAGAGTTACAGAAGCTCTGACGCGGTTCCTTCCCAGACTCAGCACGACTCTCACCGGAGAAAATCATCGAGGAAATATTTCGGCCAAATGCCGCAAGCGCGGTGCAACATAGTGGGTATTTGCACAGTTATCCACAACATATTGTGGGCACAGGACTTGACCGCCATTAACTGTGTAGGTACATTAGCTGGAACAGGGGTACTCTACTCCAGCCGATGAGACCCACGTTATATCTCGCTTGCTCTTGCCCTGCTATGCGCCGGGTTTGTCATAGGCCTGTTGCTTAAGGAGTAGCCAGTTGCTCAAATTGAAGAAGCTGCAGATTCTTGGATTTAAGTCCTTCTGTGACCGCACAGAGCTGAAATTTCCGGGTGAAGGCATAGCCGCGGTAGTTGGGCCCAACGGATGCGGAAAATCGAACATCTCTGACTCCATTTCCTGGGTCTTAGGCGAACAATCCGCCAAGAGCCTGCGTGGCGTCCGCATGGAAGATGTAATTTTTGCCGGGACCCGCGAGCGCAAGCCCACCGGCATGGCCGAAGTCTCCCTGACCCTGGTTGACCCGCAGGTCTATGAGGGTCCGGTCAACTCCGAACTGCAGATTGATCTTCAGGATGAATTACCGGAGGACGATTGGGATGAGGCTTCATTCCGGGCAACCGCAGCCCAGGCCACCGAGGTAGCCACAGCGGAAGTCCAACCCGGACCACTCGATAAGGCCGAAGCAGCAGCCCAAGAGAACGAAGCAGCCGCCTCTGGTGAGGGTTCTTCCAGCGAAGCTTTTTCCAGTGAAGCTTTTTCCAGTGAGGCTTTTTCCAGTGAGGCTTTTTCCAGTGAGTCCCAGGACGAAGCTCCGCGCGAAGTCCCTACCATTGAACAGAAACTTGCGGAAATCGAGGCTGCCAATCCGGAATCGCCCGAAGTGAATGCGGACGCAGAGCCTGAAGCTGCTCATGCTGATCGCGGCTCGGTGGTGCTTAAGATCCGTCGCCGCAAATTCAAGCCGATGCAGTTTGCCAAAGGCGAGATTGTAGTGACCCGGCGGCTGTTTCGAACGGGCGAAAGCGAGTACCTGCTGAACGGAAAGCTCTGCCGCCTGCGCGACATCCAGGACATCTTTATGGGCACCGGCCTGGGCCCGGAGTCCTACGCCATCATTGAGCAGGGACGCATTGGGCAGATCCTGAGCAGCAAGCCGCATGACCGCCGCTCCATCATTGAAGAGGCCGCCGGCATCACCAAGTTCAAGACCAAGAAGCGCCTGGCGGAAGCGCGACTGGAGCAATCGCGCCTCAATCTGGCCCGCATCAACGATATCTTTGACGAAGTCACGCGGCAGATGAACTCCCTCAAGCGGCAGGCGGCCAAGGCCGAGCGTTATGCCAAGCTGCGCGATGAGATGCGGGAGAAGCTGCGCACTGTGCTGGCCAGCAAGTTTGCCCAGATGACTGGGGAAGAAGCCAACCTGCACGCGACCATTGAGTCCCTCTCTGAGGAGATTCGAATTCAGTCGGAATCGGTCAAGGGCAAAGAAGCAGAACACTCGGAGCGCACCCAGCGCGGTTACGGCATTGAGAGCGAGATTGCGGAGAACCGCCAGGCCTTGAATGCCATTGCGCTTGAAACCGACCGCGCCGTCTCCCGCCGCGCTCATAACCAGGAGCGCTGTGCCGAGTTGGAGGCGCGTTCCGCAGCCGCCCATGCGGAGTTGGAGCGGGCGGAAGCTCAACTGCTTTCGCTGGAAAACGAATTACAAGCCAACCGGCAGTTTGCGGAGTCGGCAGCGTCGGAAGTGGCAGCCGCCCGGCATGAATGGCAGACACGCCAGCAGGAGTCGCAATCGGCAGCCACCGCGCTGGCCGACGTTGAGCGCCAGCAGGACGCCCGGCGTGGAGCGGTGCTGGAGGTCATGTCATCGGCTTCGCAGATTCGCAACCAGATCATCCAGGCGGAAGAGCACATGGCTTCGCTCGACCGCGAGGCGCAACGGCTGGACCGGGAGATAGACGCCGCCCAGATCGATATTGAAAGTTTTGGCGGAAAGCGCGGGCAGATTGCCTTCGAATTCGAATCCATCACCCAGACGGTCCAGGCGCTGGCCGCCCGCATCCAGGATGTCCGTGCGCAAATCGAAAGCAAGCGCACGGAAGAGAACGAGGCCAAGCATCGGCTGGACGGTCTGCGCTCCGAATACGCCACCGCCATTGGCAAGAAGAACTCCCTGGAAGCGGTGATTAACGAGCATGGTTATTCCACCGAATCGGTGAAGCGGCTGTTCCAATCCAACGTCATCGGCAATGGGTTTGCCCCGGTAGGCGTGCTGGCCGACTTTCTGGAAGTCGACACACGCTATGAAAGGGTTGTCGAAGATTTCCTGCGGGACGAATTGAATTACGTAGTGGTTAAGTCCTGGGATTCAGCCGATGAAGGCATGAAGCTCCTGCAGACCGACGTTGATGGCCGGGCCACATTCCTGGTTCATCCGGACGATTCGCAGGCGCGGTTCTCTTTTGCCGTGGATGACCCTCCGCACCAGCCGGCGGAGCCCGGAGACCTTGTCCCGCTGAAGAACTGCATCCGGGTGCTCAACGGCTTTGGCCGCTCTCTGGAGGTGATCCTCCCGAAGCTGCGCGACGGCTATATCGCGTCTGACGTGAAGATCGCCCGCAATTTTGCCCTGGGAAATCCGGACGCATATTTCCTTTCGTCCGGCGGCGAATGCTTCCACAACGTGACGGTGACGGGCGGTAAGCAGCGCAGTGAAGGCCCGCTTTCACTCAAGCGCGAATTGCGCGAAGTAGTGAGACTGGCCACAGAGATGGAAGCGGCCATTCAGAATGACCAGAATAAGATTCAGACGCTGGGACACGAGGTCGCTGAGCTGACCAGGCTGCTCGCCACGCTGGAAGAAGAGCGCCGCGAAGCGGAAAAACAGGCCTTGAGCACCGGTCATGCCCTCCGCCAGATGGAGACGGACCTGGCCCGGACCGGGCAGCGGCTCAACACCTACCGTCTCGAATTGGAGCGGACGCGTTCGGCCCGTGACGAAAAGGAAGCGGCGCTTGGAGAAAAGCGCGATCAAGCGGAATCTCTGGAGCAAAAGCGCCAGGGACTGGAAAATGAACTTGCGGCTGCGCAGGAGCAACTTGCAGCTTTGAAAATTGCACGCGATACCGCTGCCCAGGTAGTGTCCGAGATGGCGGCAAAGCTGGCCGGACTGGAAGAACGGCGCAGATCGGCAAGCGCCGCGCTGCAACGGATTGAATCCCTCTCCGCCGAGGCGGCGCAGCGCGTGGAATCTCTCAGGTCGCAGATTGAATCGGCGGCCGCCGAGAAACAGCAGCGTGAAGCCGAAAACATCCAGATCGCCGAACGGCTCACCGGCCTGGCTGCGGAGAAGGTCTCGGCAGAAGCTGTGGCCGCGCAGCTGCAGCAGGAATCAGACCAGGTGCGGGCACGCATTGCGGAAATTGAACAGGAATTGAAGGCCGCGCGCCTGGGGCTGGATAGCGCCCGCGAGCGCAAAGCCGAGTTGGGCCAGCAACTTGCCAAGCTGCAATCCGATCTCGCCCACATGGGAGATATGTGCTTGACCGAGTTGGGCGTGACTCCGGATGAGTTGCGCGCCAATTCCGAGATCGTGCTGGTGGAATGCGAGCAACTGGCAGCCGAGGAGACGATTTACCGGGAGATGCGGACCAAGCTCGAAAACATGGGACCGGTCAACATGATGGCCCTGGATGAGTACAAAGAGACCGAGCAGCGGCACCAATTCCTGGAGACGCAGCGGACGGACCTGCGGGAATCCATTGAAAACACCATGGCCACCATCAAGGAGATTGATGAATTCTCCCGGCAGAAGTTCCATGAGGCCTTTGAGCGCATCAATGAGAACTTCCAATTTACCTTCCGCAAGTTGTTCGGCGGTGGTCAGGCGTTTATGCGTCTCACCGATGAATTGAACACCGCAGAAAGCGGCATTGACGTGGTGGCCTCGCCTCCGGGCAAGAAGCTGCAAAACGTGCTCTTGCTTTCCGGCGGCGAAAAGGCCCTTACCGCTCTTTCATTGCTGGTGGGGATCTTCCAGTATCAGCCAAGCCCCTTCTGTATCCTGGACGAAGTTGACGCACCGCTGGACGAAGCCAACATCGGCCGCTTTACCGAACTGATCAAGGACATGGCGGTGCAGACCCAGTTCGTCATCATTACCCATAGCAAAAAGACCATGAGTGTTGCTCCGGTCATGTACGGCGTGACCATGCAGGAGCCGGGTGTTTCCAAGGTTGTCTCGGTTAAGTTCGGACAGGAAACAATGCCTGTCCGCGCGGCTTCTGCGTAATATTGAATTCCGAACCGGGGGAAGCAGCATGCGTATGAAACCGATACTCTGCCTATCGATGATGGTTGCGATAATGTGCGGCGGGCCGGGCAGCACTCGCGCGGCTTCCAACGCTTCACGCCCCAGCGATTCACAAGAGGCTGCTGCACGCGAAGCCACAGGGAAGCTGGGCGCATTCGTCGGCAAGTGGGAGAGTACCGGGGCATTCCTCGACAGCAAGTTCAGCAAAGCCCACAAAGTCACGTCCAACATCGACTGCGGATGGTCTCCCCAGGGCAATTTCCTGATTTGCGAACAGTTGATTACCGAGGGAAGCGAAAAACACATCCAACTCTCGGTCTTCTCCTACAACAGCAAAGAAGGTAATTACACGATTTCTTCCATGGCAGGCCCCGGGCGGCAACCCTTCAACGGCACCCTGCTGATCAATGGCAGTGTCTGGACTTATCCCGGCAGCTTTGAGGCCGATGGAAAAAAGATCGAGATCAGAACCACCAATGACTTTTCTGTGGCCGGCACAGAAGCGTTCAAGACTGAGATGTCTGAGGATGGCGGGGCGCACTGGACTACCACGCTTCAAGGTACGGCCCACAAGGTCGCCCGCTAGCCATTATCAGTTCTCTGGATGAGATAACGACAGTGTTTCCCCGCATTCGCGCCACCATCCTGAAGATTCCTCGCGGCAAGGTCTCAACTTATGGGGCGATTGCCCGCGCCGCCGGATACCCCGGAGCCGCCAGGCAGGTGGTGTGGGCCTTGAACAAGTCCCAGGGGCTGCCCTGGCATCGCGTGGTGGCCGCTGGGGGACGGATTGCCTTGCCCGGTGAATCGGGGATGGAACAGAGGTTCCGCCTGGAATCCGAAGGAGTAAAATTCAGCGGTTCCCGCGTGCGCATGGCCGAGTGTGAGTTTAAGTTCGTGAAAGCTTCAAAGCCTCCAAAGCGGCAACGCAAGAAAAAAGCCAGGAAATAGGCCGCGAATTGCGCGAAAGAACACGAATTGAACCTCTGTCATCCTCTATTCTTTCTCAACCAAAGAGAGCAATCTTGTTATTTTTGCGGGTTTTGCGCATGATCCGGTTTTTTCCTTAATTCGTGTTATTTGCGTTATTCGTGGCTAGTTGGTTTTCTGCCTGGGCCTGCGAGGTTGCCCCTGGCGGCAGGACCCAAAAGCACCCTTGGGAGGCTTCCAAACAACTCTTTGGCAGGTATTCGCTTCCTAAGTAGGAGGTGAATTGGTTGTAAGAGGCATTATTGTCTTGGAGTATCATGAGGAGTTGCACCATGAGTGCGCAGCCAAAAATGGAAACAACGGCAAGGATTCCCGAAGAAATCAATACCAAGCTTCGGTCTCTGGCCCATGATCTGAGCAACGCCATTGAAACCATCATGCAAGCCTCGTATTTGCTCGGGCAGATGGACCTTGATGAAAACTGCAAGAAGTGGGCCGAGCTGGTGGACCAGGCGGGCCGCGATGCTGCCAGGATCAACCGCGAAATTCGGGAGATACTGCGCGGGAACGCTTAAAGCACCAGGACCGCCGCCAAAAGCCCACTCCTGATAACCCTTCGGCTGCGTACTGCAGGTTCTCCCTGTTCATGCAGGGCAGACCCGTTGCACGGAGGAGTGCTTAGAGGATCACAGCCGAGGACGGCTGTGCCACAAATCTAAAAAGGCTGTGCGTACGCAGGTAATCCTGGGCATTGCGATAGCCCTCCAGCGTTCCCACGTCCATGTAAACTTCCCCGCTGTATCTACCTCGAACCGCGTTGCCCGCGCCGATAAACGCATTGAGCAGGTCGCCCAGATATTCGTCGGCCCGATGCCGGGCCTCCCACAGCAACTTGAGTCGATGAAAGGATTCTCCCCTGGCGGTCACTGCTCCCCAGATCCAGTGCGAGCGGGCTTCCCTGGTCTTGACCTGGACCTCTTGAACGTTGCCCAGTTCGTCGCAATTGACCGCGTCAAAAATCGTGGGATCGGCTACCGGGAACAAGACCAGATTGACATCCGCTTGCCCTAGATCGAGAGCAGGAAGATAGGCGTTTTCGGGAAACCAGATGGTATCCGGCAGGCCGATCAGCACTTTGTCATGCAGCCGGACAAAGGGCTCGGCGCGGAAGAGAGCATCGCAAAGCCCCTGCGGTTTCTGCTGGAGGATGTAGAAGATCTCCGCTGCATAGTTGCGCTCGGCGTAGTACTTCACAATGTCAGTCTTCTCAGCGGAGATCACCATGCAGATTTGCTCCGCCCCGGCGGCGATCATTCTCTCCACCAGATACTCCGAGACTGCTTTGGGCCTCTCCGTGCCGTCTACCATGCGCGAACCTACGGGCAATAATTCCTTGGAGCAGCCCAGCGGCTGGATGCGCTGCCCAGCGCCCGCAGCAGGGATAATTCCAATCATGAGGCCACCTCATTGGTTGCGGCCCTTGTGGATGCAGGCGAGCGGGCCTCTTCAAAATACCGGAGCAACTGCCTTGCCCTGACCTGGCCGGTGTGATCGTCCAAGGTGCGCTCTCGGGCGTGGGCAGCCAAGGCGCGCAATTCTCCTTCATCCATGGTCAACGCATTTTCAACATGTTCGGCCGTGGCCACTACCCGGAGATCAGATAGAACGTCGAAGAAACAGTCGAGCCCCTCCCACCAATCGCTGATCAACGGCGTGCCACAGGCAGCCGCTTCAAAGAACCTTCCAGACGGGCACCATCCGTTGCGCGCCATCTCCTGGCGTGTGAGATTCAGCGTGATGCGGGAAGACGAGTAAAAAGCGGGATGGGAGTGCGGAGAGACATGGTCGATCCGGTGCACATTGTCCGGCCATTGCCACTGCCACGGGTAGAGTGGGCCCGCCAGCAGAAACTGTTCCTGGGGATGGCGTCGCGCCGGTTCCAGAAAGAGTTCGTCTAGCTTGTCCTGGCGGTCGGGTGCGTAGGTTCCCATATAACTGAGATCGCAAGCAAATTCGGCGCTGGCTTCCACCCGCGCGTAGACGTCCGGGTCAATGCACCCGTACAGAGGCCGTGCGATTCGGGCGCCATAGTCGCGCTCCAACTCCTCCAGGGCCTTTCCGCCGGTGAAAGACAGAACCAGGTCAAATGCAGGTATCTGGTCGCACCGCAGGTAGTCCACTTCTCCCTCTTGCAGGTTCTTCAAGGTGATGGGCGTATCCAGGTCGTAGAAGACATGCAAGGGGCGACCCAGGTCGAGCACCTCATCTGAGATACGCTGCCCTTCCGGGAGATAACTGGCAGTAATCACGATGTCGGATTCGCCGGCTGTTTTCAACGCCATCTTCCGCACTTGCTGCCATTCCGGGTAAAGCGTAAGGCGGCAATAGTCGCAGCTTTCAAAGTCCCTTCGAGAGCTGTAATAGGAAACGTCTTTCTCGAAAAAATGGACCTGATGGCCCATCCGGTGCAATGCGCGGATGATGGCCCGATAGGGAGTAGCATGGCCGTTGCCCCAGGAAGAGGAGATTGTCAGGCCAAAGACAGTAATCTTCACAGACGCGGGTCCTCGGCGCCGCCAAGCCCGAACACAAGAATAGGCCCTTCAAGCAGCGACTGGAGGGTGAGATGTCCGCAAAGGCTGTGCTGTTGCCGGGCGGGACGGGGGAGAATCTGGTAATTGAGTAATTTGAATGCCTCCGGACTCACTCGACTGCGGCATTTTCATCTTGGCCAAAATGGTAGGGGCGAAACTCCTTAGTCAACCAATTCATGAGTGCATGCAGAACCAGACAGGTTTAGACTGCATAATGGATATGAGAGAGCAGCCCCAACCTCAATCGAATACCCCTGAAAAGGCCGGCGCATCCATTTCCGTGAACCCTTCCAGTTACTGCCCCAACTGCGGCTCTCAGATGCGCGAATCGCGCTGTAAAGTGGTGTGTAAAACTTGCGGGTTCTTTCTGAGCTGCAGTGATTTTTATTGAGAAAGAAGCAATTGGCAATTAGCAAATAGCAATTAGCCAAAATCAGGAAGACTACCGTTTTTTGGCTAATTGCCATTTGCTAATTGCTAATTGCTTTCGCTGCGTGCTGAATGCCCACGCATGCTCCACAGCATTGCACGCCTTTCCCCCCTCATTTACTCTAACTAGTTTGTCTTAACTCACTATGGCTGATCAGCTCATCAAACTTGAAACCAGGATTGACGCCACTTCCCCGCGGTTTGAAAAGAACATGCGGAACATGGCCGAACTTGTCTCCGCAATACGCAACCAGGAAGAGGAGATCAAACAGGGAGGCGGCGCCAAGGGCATTGAGTCGCAACACGCCAAAGGCCGCCTGACGGCGCGCGAGCGCATTGATCTGTTGATTGATCGCGATACTGAATTCTTCGAAATAGGCCTCTATGCCGCCTACGAGATGTACGAAGAGTGGGGTGGAGCGCCTTCCGCAGGGGCAGTGACCGGGCTGGGCCGGATCCACGGACGCCTG
>Ga0210400_10006168_pt1 | contig 10118 bp, 11 predicted proteins | sample IncBWH26MmetaG_FD_155456 | JGI IMG/M metagenome (GOLD analysis project Ga0210400, IMG submission 155456) | Forest soil microbial communities from Barre Woods Harvard Forest LTER site, Petersham, Massachusetts, United States - Inc-BW-H-26-M | ecosystem: Environmental > Terrestrial > Soil >... | reverse complement strand
AAGAAATCACCCTCGTCCGGTCTGTGAGGGAACTGTAACAAACTCATCCAGGTTAGATCAAGTAGTACTAGATTTAATCTGTGCCATGTAGAATGAAACTGGTGAGCGGAGTACGGTGGTAGTGATGTCGGGCGAAAACAAGAAGCGAGCATCGGCCTCCCGCTACCACTCGCCGTTGCGGGCTCGGCAAGCGGCCGAGACACGCCGGGCCATCATCGCCGCCGCCATCACCCTGTTCCAGGACAAGGGATGGGCGGCCACGACGTTGCCCATGATCGCCAGCGAGGCGGGGACCGCGGTCGACACCATCTATTCGACATTCGGGTCGAAGTCGAGCCTTCTCATGGCCGCCGTCGACGTCGCCATCGTCGGCGACGACGAAGAGGCGGCGATGGTCGATCGTCCCGACTTCGCCCAACTGGGAAAGGGCAGAAGGATCGAGCGCCTGCGGGCCGGAGTGCACTATACGGTCGGCGTCTACCGACGATCGGTGCCGCTCCTCAAGGCCCTCCAGGAGGCGGCGGCCAGCGACGAGGTGGCGCGGGCTCGGTTGACCCAGTACGACGATGACCGCCGGGACCTGACCGCCGCCGGTCTAGCCCTGATCCTCCGTGGGGAGGTGGCCGAGAAGGTGGTCGACGCCATCTGGGCCCTGGTCAGCCCGGAGGTCTTCACCTATCTGACCGAGGGACGGGGCTGGTCCGTCGCCAGCACGGAGGCCTGGTTGGTCGAGATGTCCAGCGTCGCCCTCGGGTCCGCCGCCCACTGACGGTGCAGCGCTACCAGCGTGAGCGCTCAGTCCAGATCGGATCGGCGAGACCAGGATCGTCCCGTTCCCGCTCTCGTTTGTCTGCGGAAACCAGGCCAGATAACATGCATGCGTCAGTCATCTGTGTGAGGGAGGAGCGACCAATGTCGATCACAGTCGAGGGATCGTTCGAGGTCACGTCGTGGTCCGAGGAGCAGGCCAGCGGCCTGGAGGAGACGGGAAAGGTGTCGAGAGCCACCATCGGTCAGCGGTTCGACGGTGGCATCGAGGCAGAGACCATCGCCGACATGGTCATGACGTACCGAGAAGACGGGACAGCCGAGTTCGTGGGCTATCACCGGGTCCAAGGTCGGGTCGAGGACAGAGCGGGCAGCTTCGTGCTCTTGGCCACCGGGGGCTACGACGGCACCGATGCCCGCACCAACTTCGAGGTGGTCCGCGGTTCGGCCCGAGGCGAGCTGGCCGGACTGGAGGGCGGGGGAACAGGATCGGCGGCCCACGGGTCAACCGGTGTGTACCGCTTCGACTTCGATCTGTGACCCCGGCGCCTCAGGGCCACGCCGCCAATGTGCTCGGGGCCCTGATGCTGGCCACCTCCGACCGGATGGTCGAGTCGGTCCAAGCCGAGCTGGGCCTGTCCGAGACGGCGGCGGCGGCATTGTCGGCGCTCAACCAATTCCTCGACCGTCCGACGGTCGACCAGCTGGCCCAGGTGGTCGGGCTGACCCAGTCGGGGGGAGTCCGACTGGTCGATCGGCTGGAGCGGGATGGGTTGGTGCGCCGGGGTGCGGGGACGGACCGGCGCAGTGCTTCCGTTTCACTCACCTCGGCGGGGCGGCGGCTGGCCGAGAAAGTCGAACTAGCCCGGCTGCAGCTGCTTGGTGGGGTCACGGCGCCGCTCACCGCCGAGGAACGCGACACCCTGGCTGGTCTGGCCGGTCGCATGCTGGTGGGCATGATGCGGGAACCCGGAGCCACCCGCTGGATCTGTCGCCTGTGCGATCTCGCTGCGTGCGGCCGTCCGGTCGGGCAGTGCCCCCTCGAACAGGAAGCTCGGGCTCGCTACGGCACAGCCGAGGAATGACCCGCTACGGCCCTGGCCTACGGTGCGGCGGGGATCCGCCCGGCGATGGCCTGGTCGACCGCCTCGTCGCCCAGGCGGATCCGGGCGATCTTCTCGAGCGAGGGCGCCTTGCGCAGCTCGTTGCCCCCTTCGATGGCCAGGCTCTGCCCCGTGATCCAGGCTGACTCCGGTCCGGCCAGGAAACGCACACCGGCGGCAATGTCCTCGGGGGTGCCGGTCCGTCCCAGCGGCTTCTGGCTCTTGAACTCCTCGAGGATCTCTGGATCCGAGAACAGGGCGGAGACGTTGTTGCTGGCCGTCTTGGTCAAGCCGGGACGGACGGCGTTGACCCGGATGGCATGGTGGCCGAACTCGTCGGCCGCCACCCGCACCATGGCGTCCAAGCCGGCCTTCCCCGCGCAGTAGCCCGCCATGAACGGCCAGGACATGGTGGCGGCATCGGAGGAGATGCACACGATGGCCCCGCCCCCCGTCGTGACCATGACCGGAACGGCGTACTTGATGGCCAAAAAGGCGCCGACGATGTTTCGCCGCAGGTCCTCCAGGAGTCCGTCTTCGTCGACAGCCAGGAACGGCGCGATGGTGCCGCCCCCCACCGTGGCCACACAGATGTGCAGACCCCCCGGCGCCGCCGACGCCTGCTCGACGGCTCCCTGGACGTCTTCGGCCACCATGGCGTCGCCGGCGAACCAACCCACAGTTGCGTGTTCACCCAGCTCCGCTCGAAGGGTGCTTGCGGTGGCTTCGAGCGCGCCCTTCGTTCTGCCCATGAGGGTCACCGCGGCGCCGTCTTTGGCCAGGGACCGGGCGCAGGCGCTTCCGATCCCACCGGCGCCCCCGGTGACCAGGGCGGCCATGCCTGCGAGCGGAAGGTCTGTGGTCATGGTTGCTCTCCTTGATTGGGGCGGACCGGCCGAGGACGTGGTCCTGCTCGGTGGTCAGCTGGATTCGGAGCGGTAGGGGTCGATGAGAAGAACCAGGCGCTCGAGCTGTTCGGCCACGGCGCCCTCGTCGCCGGGATCGACACGAAACGTCACCCGGGCCAAGTCCATGTCCAGGTACTCCTCGATGGCCGCGGCAGTGGGGGTGCCCTGTTGGAGCATCACCGGAACCGGCGCCCTGCCCTGTTCGGCCGCCATCGACTGCAGCTGGTCGATTCGCGCCTTCAGCTCAGGACCGTCGAGGTGGCGACCACTGGCCATCCAGCCATCACCGAACCGCAGCACCCGCTGAGCGGTCGTCGGTCCGCTCCCGCCGACCAGGACGGGTGGATGGGGGATCTGCACCGGCTTGGGCCATTGCTTCATGGGGTTGACCCGAACACAGGTGCCCTCGTACGAGGCGACCTCATGGGTCCAGATCTCCTTCATGGCCTCGACCCGCTCTCGGAAGATGGTCCACCGGAGCCGAGGGTCGGACCCGTGGTTGGCCAACTCCTCGAGATTCCAGCCGGCGCCGACACCGAGAACGACCCGACCGTCGGACAGGTGGTCGAGGGTGGATACCCGCTTGGCCAGCATGATCGGATCGTGATCGGGAATGACCAGCGTGCTGGTGCCCAGTCTGATCCGGGAGGTGACGGCGGCGACGGCAGCCAACGACTCCAGAGGGTCGAAGAACCGATAGAAGTCCTCGGGCAGTTCGCCACCACTGGGATACTCGCTGATCCGATCGACGGGCACGTGGCTGTGCTCGGGCAGGAACAACGACTCGAACCCCATGCTCTCGACCAACGATCCCAGCCGGATCGGGCTGAGGGCTCGATCGGTGGGGAACGTCGTCACGCCGAAGTGCATGGCTCTCCTGTCTCGTCGACCGGCGAGGGACCAGAGTGGGTGGGCTGAGGTTGGACACCCATAGTGCCAGTTCAGGCCGGTGCTCGTGGATTCCTGGGCCCCAGGCTCGGTTTTTTCCGACCCAACCACGGGCTCATTGGTACCGGCCCGCTGATGGTCAGAATGCTCAACCGGCAGGGTCCGGTTGATCCACCCCGATTTGGCCCTAGCGTTGTCGGGGAAGGAACTGTCGAACGGGGTGGGGACGCGTGCCAATGGCGACTGGGACGGGGTACAGGTGGAAGATCTTGAGCCCTCGGGATCGGGGCCGGGCCGTCGATCCACGAATGGGGTAGGTCCTGATCGATGGTCTACCTGCTCGCTCTGGCCTCAGCCCTGGCCAACGCGCTGACGAGCATCCTCCAGCGTATGGGGGTCGAGGATGCCCCCGAGGACTCGACCCTCAAGCTCAGCCTGCTGACTCACGCCCTGAAGCGAGGGGTGTGGCTCCTGGGATTCGCGTTCATGGTGGCGTCCACTGTGACCCAGGTGATTGCCCTCCACATCGGCGATCTCACCCAGGTCCAGCCCGTCTTGACCCTGGAGCTCCCGTTCCTCGTGCTCTTGCTGGCCACGTGGTTCCGGTTCCGGATCGGGGTACGGGAGTGGATCAGCTGTCTGGCCGCCGCCGGCGGCCTCGCCGGCTTTCTGATCTTTGCCCACCCCGTTGGAGGGGACCGGGTTCCCACCTCGTCGGAGTGGATTGTCGCCGGCTCCGTGTGTGGCGGAGTCGTCATCGTGGCCGTGCTGTTGGCTCTGCGCGGGCCCCGATGGTGGCGGGCCGCCATGTTCGGAACGGCGGGGGCCATCGGATTCGCATTCACGGCATCCCTCATGAAGTCAGTGGGGAACGACGTCGCCTCTGACTGGGTGCGGCTGTTTGCGCACTGGCAGACCTACGCACTCGTCCTGTGCGGCGTGGGGTCGTTGTTCCTGGCCCAGAACGCCTTTCACGCCGGCCCCATCGCTGCTTCGCAGACGGCGCTGGTGCTGGTCGACCCCCTGGTCAGCATCGCCCTCGGGCTCGGGCTCTACGGGGACAACCTCCGTACTGCCGGTCTTTACGGACCCGCCGAGGCGGTGGCGCTGCTCATCATGTTCATCGGGGTTGGGTCCATCGCCCACTCGCCCCTGGTCTCGGGGACCAAGGGGGATGATGAGCAGTACTCGCAGATGTTGTCGCTCCGATCGCGCTCCAAGCGCTTGATCGGCGCGGTGCAGGATCAGATGTCTCCCGAGCAGGCCAAACTGCTCCCGCCCGAGGTGGTCAAGCATCTTCCGCCCGAACGAACGGGAAATGGCGGTGGACGGAGCTGACCGCCCCGGCATCGAGCCCCCGTGTCGAGGGCGATGATTCCCGCATACCGCGTCCGTCTCAACCGGTGACAGTATCGGCTGCATCAAAGGAGGAGCATCGTGGCACGAGTGAGTACCTATCTGAATTTCATGGGCAATACCGAGGAGGCGTTCGATTTCTATCGGACCGTGTTCGGTACCGACTATGTCGAACCGATCCAGCGCATGGGGGACGTGCCCGCCGACCCTGACGGCCCGACGTTGTCCGAGGCCGAGAAGGGGATGGTGATGCACGTCGAACTCCCGATTCTGGGCGGACACGTGCTCATGGCCACCGACATGCTGGCGTCCATGGGCCACGAACTGAGGATCGGCAACAACACCACCATCAACCTCGAGCCGGACACGCTCGAAGAAACGCAGCGCCTCTTCGATGCGTTGTCGGCAGGATCCAGCGACTGCGCACCGTTGACCGAGATGTTCTGGGGCGCCACCTGGGGCACGTGTCTCGACCGCTACGGCGTGCGCTGGATGTTCAACTTTGCCCCCGCTGCCGCCTAGGGCGGCGGGGGCTATCGATCAGCCCGTTCGGCCTCAGGGGCCGACTTCGCTTTGGGCCGGGCCCGGACATGCATGCGCTCTCCCTGGGGCCCGAAGAGGCTCAGGAATTCCACCGGCTCGGCTCCGTCATTGGCGAACCAGTGTGGGACCCGGGTGTCGAACTCGGCGGCCTCACCGGCAGTGAGGACCAGATCGTGCTGGCCCAGGACCAGACGGAGCCGGCCCTGCAGGACGTACAGCCATTCGTAGCCGTCATGGGTTTGCGGGTCAGGTATCTGTGGGGCCTTACGAGGCGGGATGGTGTGCTTGTACGCCTGCAGGCCGCCGGCTCGCCGGGTGAGCGGCTCGATGGTCATCCCGTGGCGAGTGATGGGGCGAGAACGGATGCGGGGGTCGCCGGTCTGCGGTCCCCCGATGAGGTCGTCGAGAGGGACCTGGTAGGCCTGGGCCAGGGGCAAGAGGAGCTCGAGGTTCGCTCGGCGCTGGCCTGACTCCAGTCTCGACAGCGTGCTGGACGAGATCCCGGTCAGTGCGGCCAGCTCGGCCAGGGTGGTGTCTCGCTCCTGGCGGAGCGCTCGCAGCCGGGGACCCACTGCGCTGAGGACTTGGTGCAGGTCGGAGCTCACCCTTCCATATTGCCATATCGGCAATGGAACTTGCCATAAGAAGGAGATCGGGCCAAGGTGGCTGGAGGGGGACGGCCCACCAATCGAAGGAGACCATCGTGTCCGATCAGTTCGACCAGGCATTCTGGGACGAGCGCTACCGCTCGCAGGCCGCGCTCTGGAGCGGGAACGCCAACCGACATCTGGTGGCCGAGGTCGAGGACCTCACCCCGGCCACGGCACTCGAAGTGGCGGCGGGTGAAGGCGCCGATGCGATCTGGCTGGCCCGGCGGGGTTGGCAGGTGACCGCCGTCGAAATCTCCACCGTTGCCCTCGAGCGGGCGGCCGGCCATGCGGCGCGGGCCGGCTCGGCCATTGCCGAGCGCATCCAGTGGGTCCACCAGGACGTGTTGGATTGGGACCCTCCTCGCCAACGGTACGACCTGGTGTCGGCTCAGTACTTGCACCTGCCGACGGAACTGCGCCGGGTGCTCTTCGACTCACTGGCGTCAGCTGTCGCTCCCGGCGGCACCCTGCTCATCGTCGGTCACCACCCCTCCGACCTGGTGACCGTCCCTCGTCCCCAGCCCCCCGAGCTGTTCTTCACCGGCGATGACATCGCCGCCGAGCTCGATGCGAGCCGCTGGGACGTGGTGACGAACATGGCTGCCGAACGAAGCGGCACCCACGACGGTCATGCCGTCGTGCTCCACGACGCCGTGCTGCGGGCCCGGTGCAAACCATGAGGCCCTGAGCAGCGCGGCCAGCGTCTCCTGACGCGTTCACGACGCGGTTCGGGCCACCTGCGGCGTCGCGCCGAGGGGCAGTAGGAGGTCCCGGTCGGGCTCATCGGTTCAGGAGGATCTGGGGGCCGAACCGGTCGGCGCCATCGATCAGACAAAAGACCACTCTGGAGTGGGTTTTCGTCCCTCCTCGGCGCGCCCACCGGGCCCAGCGGCTCGTCTGACCGCTTCCGTGTGGCACCATCAGCGCACACGAGGGGGTACATATATGACCGACGGACGTCCCGCTCCGCTTGGCAACCGGCTCACCGATCTCTTGGGCATCGACTACCCCATCGTGCAGGCGCCGATGGGCTACATCGCCCGTGCCCCACTGGCGTCGGCGGTGTCCAACGCCGGCGCCTTGGGGATCGTCGAGACGTCGTCGGGCCGTTTGGACGAAGTGCGCAACGAGATGCTGAGCATGCGGGAGCTGACCGACAAGCCCTGGGGAGTGAATATCGCCCAGATGTTCGTGGGCGATGACGACATCGTGGCCTTCGTGGCCGGGCTCGGTGTCTCGTTCGTCACCACCTCGGCCGGCGATCCATCCCGTTTCACGGGACCGCTGCACGACGCCGGCATCACCGTGTTCCACGTGGTGCCCTCGCTGCGAGCCGCAGCCAAGGCGGTGGCGGCCGGGGTCGACGGCCTGGTGGTCGAGGGGGGCGAGGGAGGTGGGTTCAAGAACACCAAGCCGGTAGCCACCATCGTGCTCGTGCCCCAGATTCGACGGCACTTCGACCTGCCGATCATCGCCGCCGGTGGCATCTCCGACGGGCCGGCCATGGCGGCCGCCTTCGCCCTGGGCGCCGATGGGGTGCAGATGGGCACCCGCATGGTCTCGGCCGCCGAGTCTCCCGTGCACGCCAACTACAAGCAACTGGTGGTCGACGCCGACGCCACCGATACGGTGGTGCTGAGTGCCCATTCCAGCCCGGCCTACCGGGTCATGCGCACGCCGCTCACCGAGTCCCTGGAGCAGGAGCCGGCCGTGCGCATGCACGAGCGGGTGGGCATGGACGGTGTCCTCGAGCTGTACTTTCAGGGCAACCTGGGTGCCGGTTTTGCCTTCGGGGGCCAGGTCGCCGGTCTCATCAAGGCGGTGGTGCCGGTACGGGAGATCATCGAGAGCACCATGGCCGGTTTCTACGTCACCGTGGACCGTCTGAGCGACGTGGCCGAGGCTGCTCGGAGCCCGCAACGCCAACGCTGACCGTCGCCTTGGCCACGGCTGACGTCCGTGGAGCCAGGCGCGATGGTCTCGACACAACCGGAGTGAAGGGAGATCAGTGGGCACGAACTTCAAGGTGGCGGTCCTGGACGACTATCAGGACGTAGCCCAGACCTCGGGGCCCTGGCACCTCCTCTCCGACGATGTGGAGGTCGTGTACTTCCACGATCACCTGTCCGACGAGGGAGCGGTGGCCGAACGGCTGTTGCCCTTCGACGCCGTCGTGGCCATGCGGGAGCGCACGCCGTTCCCGGCATCGCTCCTGAGCCGGCTGACCAACCTGCGCCTGCTCATCACCGCCGGGCCGTTCAACGCGGTGATCGACGTGGCCGACGCCTCGAGCCGTGGCGTCGTCGTCTGCGGCACCGGCGGCAAGCGGGTCCCCGGCTCCGACCCGACGGCCGAGCTGACCTGGGGGCTCATCCTGGCCACCGCTCGCCACATCCCGCTGGAGGACCGGGGCGTGCGCACCGGCCATTGGCAGCAGACGGTGGGCACCTACCTCTACGGCAAGACGCTGGCCCTGCTGGGCCTCGGCCACATGGGCTCGGCCGTCGCCGCGGTGGGCCGGGCCTTCGGCATGAAGACGATCGCCTGGAGCCCGAACCTGACCGAGGAACGAGCCCACAAGGGCGGGGCGGAGCTGGTGTCGAAAGAGGACCTGTTCCGGAGGGCCGATGTCCTCAGCATCCACCTGGTGTTGAGCGATGGCACCCGGGACATCGTGGGGGAGCCGGAGCTCTCGCTCATGAAGCCCAGTGCGTACCTCATCAACACCTCGCGGGGACCGCTCGTCACCGAAGCGGCGCTGGTCGACGCGCTCCGGGCCGGGCGGCTCGCCGGGGCCGGCCTCGACGTCTTCGATCCCGAGCCCCTTCCGCCCAGCCATCCACTGTGCTCGATGGACAATGTCGTGCTCACTCCTCACCTCGGCTACGTCACCGAAGGGACGTACGCGTCGTTCTTCACCCAGATCGTCGAGGACATCAACGCCTACCTGGAGGGAGAGCCGATCCGGGTCATTGCCGGGTAGCGGCCCTACCCCATGAAGGGCGCTCGGCAGGCTGGGGACCACAGGCCTTCCCAGGCCGCGGCGATGTCGGCCAGGGGATCGGCGGCCAGCGAGCAGGGCGTGTCCAGGGCCATGGTCTGGCGCTCCGGAGTGGCGTAGCGTGGCCACTCACCGACCTCGGCGATCTCCGGGGTCCCGTCACGGCTGAACGTGCTCCAGGCGTGGCTGTGCTGGCGGGCGAGCTCGTGGGCCTCGGGCCCGGCGCGCAGGAACTCGCTCCAGCCACACCGGTCCAGGGTGTCGAAGGTGAAGGGCAGGTCGATGGCGTGGAACGCCCCGGGGTCCCACTGGCCGGGGACGGGCGGCCCGCTCCAACCGAACTGGGCCATGTAGGTGCGTCCGCCGTTGGCCACGTGGCTGTCGGCCACACGGCGGGCCGGAAGCCGCATCACCCCGTCGGTCTGGATGGCGGCCATGAGGTCCGAGCCCTTGGTGCGCCCTTGCCGGCCGAGCAGGTCCCGATAGAAGTCAACCAACTGCCGGGCTCGCTCCGGGCCGGGGTCCGAGCCGAGGCGCCCGGCCAGGTAGCGACGGGTCGATGTGGCCAAGTCGTCCAGGCTGGCGGCATCGGCTGCGGGGTTGGGATAGAGGCGCATCTCGTCGGTGGTCGAGCTCACCAGCAGGTCCACATCGGCTCCCGAGCCGGCGGCTATGGCCGTGGTTGGGCTGGCGGGAAGGAGGTCGCCGTCGACGAAGGGATGGAAGGGCATCGAGGACAACACTGGAAGCATCTCCAGCACCACGTCCTCCTGGTCGGCGACGAGGTCCTCGGCGCTCACCTCCCACAAACGCGTCCACTGCGAACGAGGAATGGCGAGCCGGCGGAGCACAGCGTCGGCCACCTGCTCCACATCGTCGGGATAGAGAGTGTGGTCGATGC
>Ga0210400_10006167_pt1 | contig 10118 bp, 9 predicted proteins | sample IncBWH26MmetaG_FD_155456 | JGI IMG/M metagenome (GOLD analysis project Ga0210400, IMG submission 155456) | Forest soil microbial communities from Barre Woods Harvard Forest LTER site, Petersham, Massachusetts, United States - Inc-BW-H-26-M | ecosystem: Environmental > Terrestrial > Soil >... | reverse complement strand
GGCGATCGAGAGCGTCGGCCATGGCCCGCACCAGTTGCGGAACGCCTTCGCCGGACGCGGCTGAAATCGCGTGGAATTCGATACCGCGCGAGGCGCAGAAGTCGCGCAATTTTTCCAGGCGCGTACTGTCGGTGGTGGCGTCAAGCTTTGTTCCCACAACGATCATGGGCTTGGCGGCAAGTTTTTCGCTGAATGCCGCCAGCTCCCCGCAGATGATTTCGTAATCATGGACGGGATCGCGATCGGAGGCGTCACTCGTGTCAATTAAATGCGCGAGCAGCCTGGTGCGCTCGATGTGCCGCAGAAAACGAATGCCCAGTCCCACGCCCGTATGCGCGCCTTCGATGAGTCCGGGAAGATCGGCGACGACAAACGTGCGCCCGCCACTGCGCTCGGAAGGTTTTCCCAGAGCGCTGTCGGCGGAAACCACGCCAAGTCCCGGCTCCAGCGTCGTGAACGGATAGTCGGCAATTTTTGGATGCGCCGCAGAGATGCGCGAAATCAGCGTGGATTTTCCGGCGTTTGGAAAGCCCACGAGTCCCACGTCAGCCAGCAGTTTCAGTTCAAAGTGCAGGTGGCGCTCCTGGCCCGGCACACCTTCTTCGGATTCCCTCGGCGCCTGGTGCCACGGTTTGGCGAAGTGCTGATTGCCGCGTCCGCCTCGTCCACCCTGTGCGACCAAAACGCGCTGGCCTGGCTTCGTCAAATCGGCAACCTGCTCACCGGTATCCTGGTCGGTGATGACAGTGCCGACCGGCACCAGCAGAGTCATGTCTCCGCCGGCGTGTCCGGAACAATTTGAGCCTTCACCGTGGCGGCCGCGATCGGCCTTGAATTCGCGATTGTAGCGGTAACGCAGCAGAGTATTGTCGTGGGGATTCGCTTCGAGGTAAATGCTGCCGCCATGGCCGCCATCACCCCCGGCCGGCCCGCCGCGCGGCACGAATTTTTCACGCCGAAATGCGACGCAGCCGTCTCCGCCGTCGCCGGCTTTCACGTAGATTTTGGCTTCATCAACAAACATGTGGATACCGCTTCCGTATTTCTTGTCGCTGCGCCCGCCAAAAAAATATCCGGGAGCGCGAACCCGGGAACGCCAATCTCCCGATTGGCGATTTGAGTTAAACGACGCCAATCGGGAGATTGGCGTTCCCGGGGCATGAAACACAAAAGGCGTCCCGACCCGGTCGAGACGCCTTAGGATTACAAAATCCGGTTACTCCGCTGAGGCGGCCACGGGCTTGGGCTTGGCCAATTCGGCAGCTTGTTCCGGTGGCAGCACGCTGATGAAGCGGCCGTCCTGGCCTTTGTCTTGAAAGAACACCACGCCGTTGATCAGCGCGAACAGCGTGTCATCCTTGCCGCGGCCAACGTTAATGCCGGGCTTGTGACGCGTGCCTCGCTGCCGAATCAGGATTGTGCCTGCGTGAACGAGCTGTCCGCCGAAACGCTTCACGCCCAGCCGCTGTCCCTGCGAATCGCGGCCGTTTACGGAGGAGCCGCCGCCCTTCTTATGTGCCATTACGATGTCTCCCGGGTGCGGGCTCTGCTTTTACGCTAAACGCTTCCAGTGAAGCGTGGAGCCCGCCAGAATTTAGATGCGGGCACCATTCGGAGCCCCGCAAAAAATGGACTGGTTACAGTTCGATGCCGCTAACCTGGACGGCAGTATAGTTTTGCCGGTGCCCGTTGCGGATCTTGTACTGGTTCGTGGTCTTGAATTTCAGAACCATGACTTTCGGATGCCGTCCCTGCGCGACGATCTTTCCCACGACTTTCGCTTTCGCGGCGTCGGGTCCGGTCAGAAGTTTCTTCTCGTCGGTGCCCACGGCCAACACTTCTCCAAAGGTGATCTCGCCGCCGACTTTGCCGGGCAGAGTCTCCACCTTCACGGTGTCCCCTGGCGCTACGCGATACTGTTTGCTTCCACTTCGAATGACGGCGTACATCGCCCCTCCAGATGCAGATCGGAAACCACTATTATAGGGGTCATCCCTGAGTCCGTCAATGAAAGGTTGAGGGCTTGCAGTAGCGCAGGCTTTAGCCTGTGTGGGTTCCTGCTTGTGCAACGATCAAATCAAAAGCACACAGGCTGAAGCCTGCGCTACTCCAAACCATCGTCCTTCTCGATGCCTTTACAAACTTTTGCCGTGAGAATAGAGTGGTCCGCAATACGTCCTCGCTGGAGGCTTCCGCATGAAGAAAATGGTGGCGGCGATATTTTCAGTCATCGTGGGGCTGCTTGTGATCTCGGGCCCGGCATTCGCGCACCACGGGGCGGCGCGCTGGAACACGGACGATTGGGCCACGATCAGCGGGCAAGTGAAGGAGTTCGATTGGCAGAATCCTCATCCATTGCTCCTTGTTGAAGTAAAAAATGATAAAGGCGCCATGGAAACGTGGGCGGTGGAATTTCATCCTCCGAATGTCATGGCCCGGGGCGTGGGCTGGACCCACAACACATTCAAGCCCGGAGATCAGGTCGTGATCTATGGGCACCCTGAGAAGAAGGGACTTCCGATCATCAACGGGATGAAAAGCTTGCGGCCCGTGAAAGTCACATTTCCCAGCGGGCAGGTTGTTACCGTCGATCCTCCTGGATATTGAGCTTGAAATTTCGTGAGTCAACCCGGGAACGCCAATCTTAAGCGACGCCAATCGGGAGATTGACGTTCCCAGACCTATCACCCCGCTAGTGCGGCCCTTTTGAGTTGGTCCTTTGTCGATGAGGTTTTTGAAATGCAAAAATACCTGATGAGTTCGCTGCTCGCCATCGCTGCCGTGGTTTTCATTTCGTTCGGACCTCTACCCACGACTACGCCGCTGAAGGCGGCAAAGCCTGAAGCTGGCCCCACGCCGGATTTGACAGGTATCTGGTCACCGCCGCGAACTCCCAAGGGTTTCCTGCCCTATAATTTCTCACCCGAGGAGCCGCCCCCCATGCAGCCGTGGGCAGCGAAGAGATGCGAAGCCATCGGATGCGGAAAGGGCCAACTGGGCCGCGCAGTCGATGATTTGATGGATCCTTACATCACGAGTTGCGCTCCATTCGGCATTCCCCGGCTGCTCAACCATGTTGGCCCATTCGAAATCCTTCAGACGCCGGGCCGCGTTCTTATGATGTTCGAAACCGGGAACTCGCAGCGCCAAATCTGGACGGATGGGCGAGGACACCCTACCGACCTTGATCCCACATGGATGGGGAACTCGATTGGCCATTGGGAGGCTGACACGCTTGTCGTGGACACCATCGGCCTGAACGACAAAACCTGGCTCGATACGGCGGGGCATCCCCATAGCGACGCGTTACATATCGTGGAGCGAATCCGCCGCATTGACCACGATACGCTCGAAAATAACCTCACGTTTGACGACCCCAAAACGTACACCAGGCCGTGGACGTCCAAAATCATCTACAAATTGCACCCGGACTGGTCGATCCGCGAAGACATCATTTGCGAAGACCGCATCCTCATGGACTTGAAAGCCAAGAAAAATAAGATCTTCCCCTATCAGCCATACCCAATGGTTTTTCCCGTCGAAGAGATTCCGAGACCCAAGATACCCGCCGATGATTGACCCGGTTCGAGATTGAAAATCCTGCGAATCGCAACGGGAACAAGCTTTTGATGAAATAAGATGCCAAGTTGACAGGCCCGCGTGGGTTATTGTACGAATTATTCAAGCAGCGGCGGTTTTTCGATGCTACGATTTAGTGGCGGTAGTAAGGGTAAGAATGAGGTGAACTGATGAAATTAATGAGGACGGTGGTGGCGGGCGGATTTTTGGTTGCGATGGGGTTTTTGGTTTGGGCGTCACGCAGTTCGGCGCAGACGGCGACCCCGCAGACTGGAACAATTTCCGGAACCGTCACTGCGAACAGGGATTACGCGCTGAGCGAAGCCTCGGGAAAACACATTCCCGCAGTTTACGCGGTGCGAGTGAGAGCCACGGATACGGATCGGCATATCGTTTATACCGTTTTTACGAATAAAGGCCATTATCAAATTTATAATTTGCCGGCTGGCGCTTATAAGATGTCTGCTTTGCAGGACGGATTTGATTCTGTCGGGCCGACCGTCGATCTCAAGGGCGGAGATACAAAAATCGCGGATGTGGCGTTGAAGGTCAAGCCGGATCATTTGCGAGCCGAGCTGGTTGATTTCGATACCCTGTTCCCGCCCGGACCGACACGCGACTACCTCATGAATAACTGCATGGGCTGTCACGGTTACGAGCACATCCCCTGGCAGCGGATTGGCGGCCGCGATGAGGATGCCTGGCGTCGCGCCGTGGGACGCATGTTTGACATGGATGGAACCAGCAGGCACACGGGCGTTCCTCAAGTCAACCCTGCCGCAATTCCTGAAGACAAGCGCGAAGACATCATCAAATATTTTTCGGATACTTTCTCGCTGGACGCAAAACCGCGGGACCTGAAACTCGATGATCTGCCGCTGGATGAAGCGGCTCTTTCGCGCGCGATCAACATCGAGTATGAGCTTCCTCCTCCTCCACCGGGAAAGACCGAGGAAGATATTTCCAGCCACGATGTCTGGCCCAGCAAATTTACGCCGACCGTTTATGTGGCCGAAATGGGCGTGGACTCGGTTCAGGCCCTGGACCTTCACAAATTGGATTATCCCGGGCGATTCAAGACCTACGTGCTTCCCAATCCTGATCAGGGACATCGGGTCCTTGGCCCACATGGAATTACGCAAGCCAAGGACGGCCACGTTTACACGGCCGAAATTGACGAAAGCATGATCGGCGAAATCGATCCGGAAACCGGGAAGGTCACGCAATACGAAACGCCGACCCGGAGCACGCCGCACACGATTCGCTCGGATTCCAAAGGCAATGTGTGGTTTACCGAAATGCAGGGCAAAAGCAAAATCGGCAAGCTCGATGCGGTAACCAAGAAGATCACGGAATACGATCCTTCGCCGAGCGATGCGAACGCGCATTACTACGGGATGACGGTCGATCAAAAGGATCGCGTCTGGGCCGTGGGAATGACGTCGCACAAAATCGTGGGCTACGATCCGAAGACTGACAAGTGGTCGGTCTACCCGACTCCAACGCAGCCATCCGGCCCCCGCCGTCTTACCGTGGATTCGAAAGGCAAAGTGTGGTTCTCCGAGCATATCGGGCAGGCGCTCGGAGTGCTCGATCCGGACACCGGAAAGATCACAGAGTACAAAGACCCCTACGCCTATTTCGGCGGCTACGAGTGCTACGCGGATTCGCAGGACAATATCTGGGTGACACTCCGAAGCTACGGCGTTCTGGCCAAGTTCGACCAGAAGACCAAGAAATATACCTACTATCCCGAACCGTTCCCGGACATCATGGGGCGGGAACATCCTGGTCCGCACGGCACCCGCATGGGCGGACTGTACCCGCCGAAGATCGAAGAGGATGCGCAGGGTACGTTCTGGTACGCGGGAATTGCCATGCATACTCTGACGGCGTTCAAGCCGGAAGGGAATGTGCCCGCGTCGCCAAAGTCGGGTAACTAAAGATTGGCGCGGTTGGCATTCGTTGCAATTTAACGCCGATCGTTGCTGTTGTAGCCCGCGTCTTCAGACGCGGGGATTTTTGTGACACCGACAAGCACCCCCTCGCCTCTGAAGAGGCGAGCTACAACTTCCGTGTAATTAAATCCAATCGTTCGAGGAAAAAGGAGATCGTGTGCGGAATAAATCGTGCCTGAGCGCTGCAGATGCGCAAAAAATCGTGGCTGCTTGCAAGGTGGAAGCAGAGAAGAACAAATGGAATGTGACCATTGCCGTCGTCGATGAAGGCGGATACCTGCTTCACCTGGAACGTTTGGACGGCGCACAGGGGCAGAGCGCGCCAATCGCCACTCTCAAAGCGCAAACCGCAGCGGCGGCACGCACACCTACCAAGACTCTGGAAGACGTAGTAAAGGAACGTCCCGCGACCGCGGCGTTTCCAGGCAGGCTTGCCGTGCAAGGCGGACTGCCCATCATGTATCAGGGCGAATGCGTCGGCGGCGTCGGCGTTTCAGGCGCGAAATCGCATGAGGACGAGCAGGTCGCCAAGGCCGGGCTCGCGTCGCTGCAGTAGCGGCAGGCGAGACAGACCCGGCCGGGGCGTTCATACCCCTTACTGCTTCGGGAGTTCTTGTTCAAAGTGGGCGACGCAGAGCCAGCGGCCGCCCTCTTTGGAATAAACATTCAGAAATCTTCGCGGGTTAGTGGACACAGTTCCCTGGTAATCGACGACCGAAGTGCTAAGGCCGCTGACGATCCCTGTGTTCCCGTGAACGCTCACTCGCACATCACTGTGCTTGAATGACTTGAAGTTCAGGGTCCGGTCTTTCACGTTGGCCAGATGCTGCGCCTTGGTCAGGTACGCGCCAGTCGAATTCGTATAGACCACGTCGTCCGAATAGAGGCGATCGAGCGCGGCCACATCACTGTGTTGCAGGGCCTGATTCCTCACTTCTTCGATCTTAAGCACTTCATCTTTCGCACTGGCGTCTTCGGCTGACGCGGTCATCGTATATTTGGCGATGCCCAGAACGGCCACTACCGAGAAGATAACAATAAGAACCCGTCGTATCATTACTCGTCGCATCATTGTGTTGCTCCCGTGATTTAAATTGGCGAAGGCTGATGGCCGTCGCGTTGCCCCTGGATTTATCAGATGTCTGCCAGACTAACGGATTACAACGTAAGCCCTGAGCAGTGTCAAGCAAGCATAGGCTTGAGGTTCGCGCGCCTTTCGCGGTTAACGCGCTTCCGCCAGGTCGCCTCGCCACCAGCGCGCGGAATAGACGATCGCCGCGGCGGCGAGCCAACCTCCCGCGTACATCGGCTGCGCTCCCCACTCGAGAATCGCGGAATGCATCAGGCCGAACCACGAGAAAATCGCGGCGATGAGACACCAGATCGCGGCTCGCCCGAAATTCCGGTCAATCATTTCCGTGATCATGGCGGTCACCACTAATACGAGAAAAAGGAATCCGTTTCCGAGTCCTTGCAGTGACGACCAATAAATGGAGCGGCCCAGAGCCGCCTGTACATCCGGATTTGCCGCAGAAAGTTTCAGCGCAGGCAGCGCCGAGCCAACAGCGGAAGAAACCACCGCGCCGGTGGGAAGCATGAGTCCGAGGAGCACCGCGTTGTAATACTTCTGGTCAACCCTGTGCAGCGTGGCGCGGCCGACCCCGATGGCCACGTACGCAATCATCGCGGCGAGAATCGCCCAGGGAAAAATCTGCGCGATGAATGAAGAGAGTCCGCTCACAACGATGCCGAGAAAAATAAGCGCGGTCCAGAAGGCGAATCCGATGCGCGCGCCCATCGCTCGGTAAGGCGGATGCAGCGCATACACAACCGGAGTAATGACGCATCCCGCGAGGCCGCATACCAGCGTGCCCACGCCGTCGCAGGCGACGATTTTGCGTGCGTCGTAGTTGTCTCCCGCAGCGTTGGCGCCCTCGACGGCGGCAATATCCTGCAAAATTTGATAAATGGCCATGGGAGCGATCACCGAGAGATACGGCAGCGCAAGCCTCAAGGCCTCGAACATGCGCGGCGCTTTCACGAATGGCAGCGTGAGCGAGATTCCTTGCCAGACTGGATGCACGTAGCCCACCGCCAAACCAACCGCCAGCGGAACGAGCCAGGCAACTAGAAAAGGCGGAATCCTCCACTTCGTAATCGGCACATTCGCGAGCACCGCAACCGCGACAATTGTCAGCGCGATAATTCCCACGAGTGGCTGGTCGAAAATTCTTTGCAGAAGGACAAGAGCGAGATAGCTGTACATCGCCGCGCCGAAAACCGTCATTGACGCTGGCTTGGGAATAAATTTTCGGATGGCTCCCGCAAACGGCGCGGCGAAAAGCTTGATCACTCCCGTCCAGACGACAGATGCCGCGCCGACCTGCCAGGCAAGCTCCTGGTCGCGCGTTTGAAGATAAACCGGCAGCATGATGGACAATGTGTAGGCGATAATTCCCGGAACGTTGTTTCCATACACGTGAGCCGTGACATTTGTGCGGCCTTCGCGCTTGGCGAGAGCAATCGCCAGCCAGGTGAAGCCGAGCGATCCGGCGAAAAATCCCAGTGCGTAACCCGGCAGCAAGTGTCCAACACTGAATCCCAGGGAAATGCCAATGGGCACCAGAAGAAAAGCGGGAATAAAAATTTGCGCGACGTTAAAACCTACCTGAGCAACCGTGGCGTCAATATCCCCGCGGCCCAGCGCCCACCATCGCAAATCATTTTTTCCGCTTTCTGCCATCAGCGTCCTTTCCCTTTAGCGCGCGCAGCTGGAAACTCTAAATTTTGAAAGCTTCCAGCGATTCGGGAACAAATAGATCCTGAGCCGCGAGCTGGCGCTTGGCGAGGCCTTGCTCGAACGAGTAACGCAGAAACGTATTCAGAACGTGCACGTTCGGTTCGAGTCCGTAGGGCCAGAAATCCGCGCCCATCAGTTCCCGCGTGTCCTCCGCGTGGCGGATCAGCCACGGCAGCATGGTTTTGAGTGCCGCTGTTTCGTACAAATCCTCATAAACCTCCCGCTGTGCGAGCACGAAAGCTTTGTACAAAGACTGCGCCACCCAGGGATGTTGCTCGTACACTTCGCGGCGAATGACCACGGTGTGCATGATCGGAAATATTTTGGTCCGCTTGTAATACTCCTTCTCCACGGACATGTAGTCCTCAAAAAGGCGGCCTACTTTGTCCGGGTTTTGCGTGAAGCTGGACGGCGTGCGCGGGGAATAGATAGCGTCGATCTCGCCGTCGCGAAGCATGTGGGAAAGAATTTTGTTGGGAGGAATCGATTCGAGCTTAATTTCCGGCGGCAGCGTGATCGCGAGCTTCTCGGTACGTCCCGGCTCCTCTTCGCCGCCGCGAAAATAAGTGACGCTGGAAACCGGCACTTTGTAGTCGTCGCTCAGAATTCCGCGGATCCACACGCCGGCCGTCAATTGATATTCCGGATTTCCCACGCGCTTTCCGATCAGGTCTTTGGGCTGGCGGATTCCGCTTTGGCGATTGACGTAAATGCAGGAGTGTCGGAAGTAGCGCGACGGAAAAACGGGAATGGCAACGAAAGGCTTGGGGTCCTTAAACAAGGACAGCGTGTACGACGACAATGACATTTCGGCGACGTCGAACTCGCGATGCCGGATCATCCGGAAAAAAGTTTCCTCAACAGGAATGTTGATGTAGGTCAAGTCAATTCCGTCGATGGGGATGCGGTCTTCCAGGAGCGCGCGGGTGCGATCGTAATTCCAGCAAGCCATGGCCAAACGAAGCTTGGACATCCCGGGTTCCTCCGTGAGGCATTAGGGCCGATTGATTTCCAATTTCCTGGCGACGCTTGTCCGGCATTCTAATTCTTAGCTGGCTCGTTTGGGAACTGGGACTGTGACACTGAGCTTACTGAATAGCCACAATTTTTTACCAGGTACCTGGGAGTGGCACTTCTGCGCATTTGCTTGTCGCAAAATTATTTGTGACCTATACTGCGGCAATTCGCCGTAAGGAAATCACCGAGAGGATGGCCGAAGACTTATGAAAACCGGATTGTCCGTCCAACGTTTTTATCGAGCGCTTGTAATTCTTGCGATGGCCGCGATGTGTCTCACCGCCAATCTGGCCAGACTGAATGCGCAGGCTCCCGCGCCTGCCGGACCTCCGGCTCCGGCCCCTACAGCCGAGAATATGAAAGGCAAGACCGCCGAGCAGTTCTATAAAAACGTGAAAGTGCTCAAGGCTATTCCTGCCACTGAAATTCATCCGGCGATGGAATACATCAGCCTGTCGCTCGGAGTCGGTTGCGCGTACTGCCACACGGTTCCAAAGTTTGACGTCGATGATAAAAGGGAAAAGCACGTCGCGCGCAGCATGATCGCGATGACCCTGGCGCTCAACGCCACGGTGTTTGACAGTAAGCGGGAAGTCACATGTTACACCTGCCATCGTGGCGCCGCAAAGGGCGCTCCGACACTGGTATTCCCGGGTGAAAAAGCGCCTGCCGAGCCGACGGCGGCGGAAATGTTTCCTGCCCTCGCGATTAAAAATATTACGGCTATCGATCCCAGCATGGATCCAAGCATGGCCCCGGCGACT
>Ga0210400_10006165_pt1 | contig 10119 bp, 9 predicted proteins | sample IncBWH26MmetaG_FD_155456 | JGI IMG/M metagenome (GOLD analysis project Ga0210400, IMG submission 155456) | Forest soil microbial communities from Barre Woods Harvard Forest LTER site, Petersham, Massachusetts, United States - Inc-BW-H-26-M | ecosystem: Environmental > Terrestrial > Soil >... | reverse complement strand
GTGTGCCTAACTTGCGTGGAGGAGGGGAATACGGCGATGCCTGGCACAAGGCCGGTACTAAATGCCAAAAGCAAAATGTGTTTGATGATTTTATCGGTGCCTGCGAATATTTGATTAAGGAGAAATACACATCTAAAGAAAAATTAGCGATTCATGGAGGAAGTAACGGTGGTTTATTAATCGGTGCGATTATGACCGAACGCCCTGATTTAGCAAGTGTTGCTTTACCTGCGGTTGGCGTATTGGATATGTTACGTTTTCATTTGTTTACTATTGGCCGCGCGTGGAGTGTTGATTTTGGCAATAGTGAGAATAAAGATGAGTTTGCCTGTCTGTATAAATATTCGCCTTTGCACAATGTGAAAAAAGTAAATTACCCGGCTACTATGGTTTTAACCGGCGATCATGATGACAGGGTTGTGCCCGCACACTCCTTTAAGTTTGCCGCTACATTGCAGGAAAACCAGGCGGGAACTGAACCTGTATTAATCCGTATTGATAAAAATGCGGGTCACGGTGCGGGCAAGCCAACTGCGAAACAAATTGAAGAAGCTGCCGATGTATGGAGTTTTGTGTTTTTTAAACTTGGTATGAAGTATTAAAAGAACTCCACGCGCCTTTGCGCTACACCTCACTGGTGATGATATTTCTCTCCTTTAATAATACTGAAAGCCCTGTAAAGTTGCTCGCAAAACAAAATCCGAATCATTTGGTGGGAGAAAGTAAAACGGGAAAAACTTATTAAAGAATATTTTTTTCTCATAGTATCTGTAAAGCCATAGGGTCCGCCAATTACAAAGCATAAATTTTTATTCCCTGAATTAAGTATTGTTTGAAGTTGCCTGGAGAATTCTAAAGAAGAATATTCTTTTCCATTCTCATCCAACAAATACACTGTATCGTATTTTTCTAAGTGAGCCAGGATTTGCCTTTCTTCTTCCAACTTTTGTTCAGGAATTGTTTTGTTACGAATGGTTTTATTGATTGAAATGGTAATAATTTCAAAAGGATTATAACGAATTATTCTTTTTGAGAATTCCTTGATACCTTCTTCTACAAAGGCCTGATCGGTTTTATCTATTTGAAGAAGGACTATTTTCATTAACTTTGTAAAGTTATGCATCCTTACCTTAAAAAACACCAAAAGAATTTTAATTTTAAAAAGTTTGTAAAAGAAGCTTTTACCGAAGATGTAGGCGATGGCGATCACACCACATTGGCAACCTTGTCGCGGGGAAAAACCGGGCAAATGCATTTACTTGTAAAAGAAGATGGAATTATTGCCGGAATAGAAGCAGCTAAAATGATTTTTGGCCAGGTTAACTCCAAAATTAAAATTCAGGTAAAAATTAAGGACGGTTCTGTGGTTAAGAAAGGTGACATTGCTTTTATTGTAAATGGCCCCACATACCAATTACTTACAGCAGAAAGACTAATTTTAAATATTATGCAACGTATGAGTGGCATTGCTACTCAAACAGCGCGACTCCAACAATTATGTGCAGGAACAAAAGCCAAAGTTATTGATACGCGTAAGACAACCCCGCTATTCCGTTTCTTTGAAAAGTGGGCTGTTGTGATTGGGGGAGGGGCGAATCACCGTTATGCTTTATATGATATGGTTCTTATAAAGGATAATCATATTGACTTTGCAGGCGGGCTTATGGAAGCGATTGATTTAACCAATCTGTACTTAAAGAGAATAAAATTAAAACTCCGCATAGAAATAGAATGCCGTAACATTAATGATGTGAAGAAGGTACTGAAGTATGGTAAAGTACATCGTATCATGTTGGATAATTTTACTCCCGCAAACGCAAAAAAAGCAGTGGAATTAATTGCCGGCAAATATGAAGTGGAAGCTTCGGGCGGTATTACAGAAAGGAATATCGCTAATTATGCTTTGGCCGGTGTTGATTTTATTTCGGTGGGCGCTTTAACACACCATGTAAAAAGCCTTGATTTAAGTTTAAAGGTTATAAAATAATTTGTTCCGTCATGTCGGATTCGTCTCAGCATCTCTTTACCCCAATATTTTTAACAGCTCTTTTGAGCGGTATCGAAACCAGTTCAGGGTTACAGAGTTATCTTGGGGCGAGAAGTTTTGCCAGTTGCTCTAAACGTGTTTTAGCAAACGCATCATCCGGTTTACATTTTAGCGCATCTTCGTATATAGGTTTTGCTTCTTCGTAACGTTTCATTTTAAATAAGTCATTTGCTCTTGCAATTGTTTCTTTGTATTTGTCGGCGCCCAATTCCACGCGGGTTGTATTTTTTGCTTTCCCTTTTTCAAATTCTGCGTTATTTTCTTCGGTAGGGGTGGCGTTTATTTTAAGAGTTTCTTTCTCTTTGGTTTCCTTTACCATTTTTTCTGTTGTGGCTTTATCGGCCGCGGTTTTTTCGGCGGCTATTCTGTCTGTTTCTTTTTTTGCCGCCGCTTCATCTGCGGTTTTTTTCGCGGCATCTGCTTTGGCTAACTTATCAGCATCCGCTTTTTCCTTCGCAGTCTTATCTTTGTTCGCTTTGTCAGCTGCAGCTTTGTCTGCGACTGCTTTTTCTTTAGCTACCTTATCTGCCGCTGTCTTTTCTGCGGCAATTTTATCTGCTTCAACTTTATCTTTTGCAACTTTATCAGCAGCTAACTTGTCAGCTTCTTTTTTTGCCGCTGCCTCATCCGCCGCTTTTTTAGAGGCTTCTTCTTTAGCAAGTTTTTCAGCAGCAGTTTTATCAGCTTCTGCTTTATCTTTAGCCATCTTATCAGCCGCGGCTTTTTCTGCAGCTAATTTATCCGCGGCCGTCTTTTCCGCATCGGCTTTATCCTTTGCAACTTTATCCGCAGCTACTTTGTCTGCTGCTAATTTATCAGCTGCTGCTTTATCAGCTGTAATTTTTTCAGCAGCCATTCTATCAGCCTCTTTCCTGGCTGCAGCTTCATCCGCAGCTTTTTTAGCAGATTCTTCTTTTGCTAATTTATCAGCCACTACTTTATCAGCCGCCTCTTTGTCTGCGGTGGCTTTATCTGTTGCTGCCTTGTCTGCCGCCAGTTTATCTGCAGCTGCCTTATCTGTGGCCGCTTTTTCTTTCGCTAATTTTTCCTCTTCTGCTTTTTTTGTAGCATCATCTTTGTCCTTCATGCACTGATCGGCTTTGGCAATTTGATCTAAAGGATAAGGCTCGGCTGGTATTATCGTAAGCGCGTTCTGGTAATTTGTTTTCGCTTTTGGGCAATCAGATTTTTTTAAAGCATCATCGCCCGCTTTGGTACTTGCGCAAAATTTCTGAAACACAGCCTCTTCATCCGAATAAATTTTTGAGACGGCACTCAATCCGTTTGCTTTAGAAGATTCGTCATCGATAAAATTTTTCTTTTTAGGGTTGTAAACAATCTTTATCAGCGGTTGTTGCAGCCCTGAATAATCCACCCCCGGAAAAGACTTTGCCATAATAAAGCCTCCGTCAATACTGAAAACAGGTTTATAATCATCCGTTCCCACTTCAGGTGGCACGCCTGTAGTAGATATCGCAAGGCGTTTGCTTACACAATTCGGGTATGAAATTTCTACAATGTATTCTCCGTTAGCGGGAATCATAATATTGAAATCACCATTTACATTACTACTAACCTGAGTAAGAAGGGTAGTGCCCTTGTATAATTTTATGCTGGCTCCGGGTAAAGGGTTTTCAGATGCCTCGGAATGATTGGTTAATTTATAATTACGCAGGTCAACATTACTCCTTAATTCTAATTTCCAGTTTTGGGCAAAAGATGTAATGCTGACAAAAAGAAATGAAAGAATTAAATTAGTATAAATTTTTATTTCGGGCTTCACTTATGTAAAGATAAAAAATTTAGCCGTCTAACAAGTTTTTAAGCATTTCTAAGGCTTTATTTGCTGACTGTTCAATGACTCTTTGCCGTGTACCTTTAAAATGGAATCTTTCTACCAGGAGATTTTTTTTGTTGGCCAAAGCAATATAAACGGTTCCGACAGGTTTCCCCCTTATAGCACCCTGCGGGCCTGCGATACCGGTTGTGGCAAGGGCATAATCAACTTTAAATTCTTTGCGAATTCCCGAAACCATTTCTCCCGCACATTCTGAAGAAACTGCTCCGTATTTTTTTAAAATTTTCTTTTTTACGCCGAGTGCCTTTTGTTTTACTTTATCGCTGTAAGAAATTACACTTCCGGTAAAATAATCAGAACTGCCGGGAATTTGTGTAATTAAATGTGAGAGATATCCGCCGGTACAACTTTCGGCAATGGCAATGGTTTTCTTTTTTAACCTGAGTTTTTTTCCTATTTCTGCTGAAAGGCTTTTCATTTAGTAATTACCTACGGATAACATTACCAAAGTGCAGGCTTCAGGAGTTTCAATGCCTTTGTCGCTGGCCATTTTTTCAAACTCCGGGTTTTCCGTGCCGGGATTAAAAATAATGCGCGCCGGTTTTAAGGATAAAATGTAGTCGTACCAACCCGGTTGATTTTTCGGGCCTACATAAAGTGTAACAGTATCTACGTCGGCAATAAATTTTTTTTCTTTTGTAACGGGTGTGTTGCCAATCATTCCTTCCCTGATTCCTACTGCAATAACTTCGTGGCCGTTTTTTACCAATCGTTGCACCGCCTGGAAGGAAGTCCTTTCGGGATTATCAGAAGCGCCTATGACTACTGTTTTTTTCATTTTCTATTTCTCGCTGAGTTTCGCATAAAGCAAGTTAAGTAACTTTGCGGAACTCTGCGTTTTTATTTGCGCTCCTTTGTCAGAACTATTATTTACTTAAATATAAATTCCGTTCGCTGTACACCTGTTGAAAATATTCGTCGTACAAATCATCAATAAAATAAATAGCTTCACCGGTTGATTTCATTTCAGGTCCGAGCTCTTTTTGTATCTCCGGAAATTTCTCATAACTGAACACCGGAATTTTTATGGCATACCCTTTTTTGCGCGGAGTAAATTTAAAGTCTTTTACTTTTTTAGCTCCCAACATAACTTTAGTTGCGAAATTTACATACGGCTCATCATAAGCCTTTGCAATAAACGGTACTGTACGTGACGCGCGTGGATTTGCTTCAATGATATAAACCACTTCATTCTTCACGGCAAACTGGATGTTTAGTAAACCTACCGTATGTAAAGCCACTGCGATTTTTTTGGTATACTCTTCAATTTGTTTAATAACTTTTTCGCTTAAATCAAAAGGTGGAAGTACCGCATAAGAATCACCACTATGTATTCCGGCAGGCTCAATGTGCTCCATTATGCCTATTATATAAGAATCTTTTCCGTCGCAAATGGAATCAGATTCAGCTTCAATAGCGTTTTCAAGAAAATGGTCTAATAAAACTTTGTTACCGGGCAGGTCTTTTAAAAGTTTTACAACGTGTTGCTCCAATTCTTCTTCGTTAATTACAATCTTCATGCTCTGTCCGCCCAATACATAACTCGGACGCACTAAGAGAGGAAAGCCTAACTCGCGTGAAAGTGTGATTGCTTCCTCCGCATCCTGTATTACGCCGAATTTAGGATATGGAATATTATTTTCTTTTAATAGAGTAGAAAAACTTCCCCTGTCTTCTGCAAGGTCGAGCGACTTGAAATCCGTTCCTATAATTTTAATTCCGTATTTATCCAGTTTTTCAGCAATCTTAAGAGCTGTTTGTCCGCCTAACTGAACAATAACACCTTCGGGTTTTTCATTCTGAATGATGTCGTAAATATGTTCCCAGAAAACTGGTTCAAAATAAAGTTTATCGGCGGTGCTGAAATCCGTAGAAACAGTTTCAGGGTTACAATTAATCATGATGGTTTCGTAGCCGCACTCTTTAGCGGCCAAAACTCCGTGAACGCAACTGTAATCAAATTCAATTCCTTGTCCTATACGGTTTGGTCCGCTGCCAAGTATCACAATTTTCTTTTTATCGCTGCAAACTGATTCGTTCTCATCTTCAAAAGTAGAGTAGTAATAGGGTGTTTTTGCTTCAAACTCTGCGGCACAAGTATCAACAAGTTTGTAAACGCGTTTAATTCCTAAATCCGTTCTTTTTTTATAAACTTCGCTTTCTAAGCAACGCAGTAAGTGTGCAATTTGCCTGTCGGCATAACCTTTTTGTTTGGCTTCGTATAAAAGTTCACGGGGCAGGTCGGCTAATTTATATTTCTCAATTTCAATCTCCATCGCAATCATTTCTTCTATTTGGCTTAAAAACCACATATCAATGCGTGTAAGTTTCTGAATTGTTTTTATGGAAATACCTAATTTTAATGCGTCGTAAATCATAAACAGGCGGTTCCAACTCGGACGCTCCAGTCCAGCAAGTAATTCGGCCTGGTTTGTGTTTTCTTTTCCGTCGGCGCCAATACCGTTGCGTTTGATTTCTAAACTCTGACAAGCTTTTTGTAATGCTTCCTGAAAACTTCTTCCGATGGCCATTACCTCACCAACCGATTTCATCTGGAAACCTAATTCGCGGTTGCAGCCTTTAAACTTATCAAAGTTCCAGCGTGGAATTTTTACAATTACGTAATCAAGTGTTGGCTCAAAGTAAGCCGAAGTAGATTTTGTAATTGAATTTAATAATTCATCTAAAGTATAACCAATCGCCAACTTGCTTGCAATTTTAGCAATTGGATAACCGGTAGCTTTACTTGCTAAAGCAGAAGAACGTGATACGCGCGGATTAATTTCGATAGCAATAATTTCCTCTTTCTCATCCGAACTAACAGCAAACTGTACGTTACAACCTCCCGAAAAATTTCCAATACTGCGCATCATTTTAATGGCCATGGCACGCATTTTTTGATAAGTGGCGTCACTAAGTGTCATTGCAGGAGCAACAGTAATACTGTCACCGGTATGCACACCCATCGGATCAAAATTTTCAATTGAGCAAATAATTGCCACGTTATCGTTTTTATCGCGGAGTAATTCCAATTCGTATTCCTTCCAACCCAAAACGGCTTTGTCAATTAATACTTCGTGAATAGGCGAAGTTTGCAAACCGCGGTTCAGTAAGTGATCAAAATTTTCTTTTTCATATACAACACTTCCGCCGCTTCCGCCCAATGTAAATGAAGGACGGATTACCAACGGGAAACCAAATTCCTGCGCAACCGATTTCCCTTCTAAAAAACTTTTTGCAATTTTACTGGGCGCCATTGCCACCCCTATTTCATTCATGCGTATTCGGAACAGGTCGCGGTCTTCGGTAACTTTTATGGCGTTTACATCCACGCCAATCATTTTTACATTGTATTTTTTCCAGATGCCTAAATCCTCGCACTTCATGGCAAGGTTGAGTCCTGTTTGTCCGCCCATGGTAGGCAGTACGGCGTCAATTTTTCTTTCTTCTAATATTTTTACAATCGATTTTACTTCCAGCGGCAACAGATAAATATGATCGGCAGTAACTTTATCCGTCATAATGGTGGCGGGATTGCTGTTTATCAGTGATACCTCGATACCTTCTTCTTTAAGGCTTCGTGCAGCTTGCGAGCCCGAGTAATCAAATTCGCAGGCCTGGCCGATGATGATGGGGCCGCTTCCTATTATTAAAACCGATTTTATCGTGCTGTCTTTTGGCATAGTGGGGTTTACGATTTTTATATTTACAATCTGATTATTCCGTATTTGTTTTTTACTGTTTCGGCTGCTCCGTCCTTCTCTCAATTCCCGTACCTTCTCTTACGGGCAAACCATACAAAGATACTGCTAAATGAGGGGCTTTAAAAGGGCTGTGGGTAAATTGTTAATACATGTACCGATAAATCATAAGCAATCCACTTCATCAGCCCGTTTCTCAACTTAATCAAATAAAAAAACCCCGTTCAAAAGATCGGAGTTTTTTTATGAAATTTATTCGGTGACCCGTAAGCTAACCGTATCCCACCTTTGCTTAAGCTCAGGTGTCGGTGTGTGGAATAATTTACAGGCTCTGTAGTTCAAATTTATATTAAATAAACCATTCATGTATTATGCAAAGGTTAAGCAACGGCTGCCGGATAAAAAAGAAATTAACCTGTTTTCAACCGGAAAATTATTTTGTTTAAATCTTTTTAACAACGCTAAAACTCCCTTCAGTATAAAAACGAGAGAAATTTTAAAAAATTTATTGAAATTAACTATATTATTTTAATCCGATTTTTATCCCGAGAAAAACCAATACAATTGGTAATGTAACAGTCATTAATGTAACAACCTTATTTATATCAAGTTTTTTTTCTTCAACAATAGTTTCATCGCAATCGTTACAGCTCTCCATTTTTCTGACTAATCCGGCTTTATTGTAAGTTACCATCAGGTTAACATACCTGCCCCGTATTTTTTTACCATTGGTGGGGCCTAAAAGAAAAGGTACGGTGGTGCGATCGGCTACACGGAATTTGTAAAGCAACACTGTTTCGCTGTCGGTTTTAAGAATAAAATTATAAGGAGGTATCCCTAAAATTTGCGAAACCTCTTCCTGGCTCTGGCCAAGTTGTACGGTAAGTACTTTTTCAATAGTAGTGTATTTAGGCGCATTAACAATGCAGGAGCAAAAACTGCACAAAATAAAAATAAGGCTTAATTTAAAAAGCGGTTTCATTTATTTCTTCACTCGCTCTACATAAGCAGCAGTGCGGGTATCAATGCGGATAACATCACCTTCATTAATAAATAAAGGAATCCTCACTTCTGCGCCTGTCTCAACGGTTGCGGGTTTTAAAGTGTTGGTGGCAGTATCTCCTTTTAAACCGGGTTCGGTATAAGTTACCTGCAACTCTACAAAAGTTGGCGCCTCCGCTAAAATAGGATTATCTTCTTCAAAAGTTACTTTAACTTCCATTCCCTCTTTTAAAAATTTCAAACCTTCTCCCAAAGCGGCAGAAGGAATATGCACCTGCTCAAAAGTTTCGTTATCCATGACTACAATAAATTCGTTTTCGGGATAAATGAATTGCATCATTTTATATTCTACACGAACCACTTCTACCTCTTCGCCGCTGCGAAAACGGTTTTCAGTTTGTTTGCCCGATTTTAAATTACGCATGCGTGCCTGGTAAAAAGCGCGCAGGTTGCCAGGTGTACGGTGTTGGTATTCGGTAATTAAACAAAGTTCCCCGTTATAACGAATTACGGAACCTACGTTGATGTCTCCTGTATTAGCCATGTTGATGATTTTCGATTTAGATATTTACGATATATTTGTTACGTATTAAATTTTTAGTTTACCATAGATTCAGATGCTTCCATTACCAATCCCATTGCGCAGAATTTTTCTATACGTTTGTTTATGCGGTCTTCAGCATTTAATTTTTCTAATTGAGTTACCTGTTTAAAAATTTCTTTTTTTACAGTCTCAAATATTTCGTTCGGATTATTATGCGCGCCGCCCAATGGTTCAGGTATAATTCCGTCTACCAAATGATTTCCTGCCATATCAGTTGCAGTAAGTTTTAAAGCCTCTGCCGCTTTTTCTTTAAAGTTCCAGCTACGCCATAAAATAGATGAACACGACTCAGGAGAAATAACCGAATACCAGGTATTTTCCAACATCAGCACTTTGTCTCCAACTCCAATTCCCAAAGCACCACCCGATGCCCCTTCGCCAATAATCAAACAAATAACCGGCACTGTTAATTGCGACATCTCTAAAAGATTTCTTGCAATCGCCTCGCCTTGTCCGCGCTCTTCAGCTTCCAGACCGGGATAAGCGCCGGGAGTATCAATAAAAGTAACAATGGGTTTATTAAATTTTTCTGCGAGCTTCATTAAGCGTAAGGCTTTACGATATCCTTCCGGATTCGGCATTCCGAAATTCCGAAACTGCCTGTCTTTTGTGTTACGCCCTTTTTGCTGGCCGATAAACATAAAAGTTTTTCCGTCCACCTCACCCCAACCGCCAACCATAGCCTTATCGTCTTTTACAGTACGGTCACCGTGCAATTCAAAAAAAGTATTATTAGTAAGGTAGTTTATGTAATCAAGTGTATAAGGACGGTCGGCATGTCGCGATAGTTGCACTTTTTGCCAGGGAGTTAATTCGGAATAGATCTTCTTTTTTGTATCCAGAATTTTATCCTCCAGTTGTTTAATAGACGGGCTCACATCCACTTTGCTCTTTGTTGCCACGTCTC
>Ga0210400_10006164_pt1 | contig 10119 bp, 6 predicted proteins | sample IncBWH26MmetaG_FD_155456 | JGI IMG/M metagenome (GOLD analysis project Ga0210400, IMG submission 155456) | Forest soil microbial communities from Barre Woods Harvard Forest LTER site, Petersham, Massachusetts, United States - Inc-BW-H-26-M | ecosystem: Environmental > Terrestrial > Soil >... | reverse complement strand
TAGGGAGTCCGTCGACGACGTACTGTGTATCGTATTCGGAGGCGCGGGGATGGACGACTCCGTTGGCCTCGAGCATCCAGCCGGGTTGCGATTGGACGACGTCGACGGCTTGGCGTCCGGGAATGGTAGCGGGCCAATCGCGCAACGCGGGAGCGCCGAGTTGGTAAGTGTTACCGGGATTTGTGGTGTCGAGGAGCGTGTCGGAATCCTTGACATCGACGGTCTGCGCTACGGTGGCGACAGAGAGGACGATGGAAACTTTTTGTGGCAGCTCGGAGTGAATCTCGACCAGCGAATTATTGGGGGCGAATCCGGCGTGCTCGAGAGTTAGATGGTAAGTGCCTAGAGGCAATCTCTTGGCGATGTATTCGCCGTTGGGAGCGGTGTCGAAGGCAAGTTCGAAGTGGCTCGCCTGGCTGATGAGAAAGCCGTGGGCGGGCAGGACAGCGCCGTCGGAGTCACTAACCGCAAGGCGGAGTTCGCCGGAGCGATCCTGTGCGCGGAGCGGGGAGACGAGCAGGAGAAGAAGGGCGGCGTTTATCGAAAGACGGCGCAGATGGATTCTCCGAGGTCGGCCGGGGATGCCTTGGGGATATTTTACAGCGACGGCGGGCGGAGACTGCTGGACGGGAGCGCTACTACTTTCGGGGAGGGAGCGAGCCTGAAATTCCTGTATGAGCAGCTTGCTAGAGTGTTGCCGGTTCAGATTATGACGTCCAAAATTCTGGTGGCGCTTGGGATTCGGCCGAGCTGCGCTCGGCTTGGACAGCCGGGGCGGCTGTCCCTACGCAACCTTTGGATGGGCGAGGGCGCCCGTCCCCACACAGGCTGGGGCGAACCTTGGGTAGTGATGGGGGTCACGGTTTTTTGTGAGATTCGAATTCCCGTTCCTGGGCTCGGCGAACGCGGCCATCACGATGGAAATGCTGTCACAGCTGGAAAGACTGCTACAGTAAGAATCTGCACACCGACGAGCCGGAGGTGCAAATGGACAATCCTAAGGAGAAGGCTCGCTATGCGCATTGCGGTGGTCGGTTCCGGGTACGTGGGGTTGGTAACGGGAGCGTGTTTTGCGGATTTGGGGCACGATGTTGTCCTGGTCGATAACGACGAGAAGAAAATCGCGGCACTCAGAAACGGGGAGGTGCCGATTCATGAACGATTTCTGCCCGAGTTGCTGACCCGGCACCGGGGACAGCGCATCAAGTTTTCTGGCGACTTGCAGGCGGCCACTCGGGAGAGCGAAGTTGTGTTCATCGCGGTCGGGACGCCACCCACGGAAAGCGGCGATGCGGATCTGTCTTATGTGGAGTCGGTGGCACGGGAAATCTCCGGAGGCGTGGACGAGTACAAGGTCGTGGTGGAGAAGAGCACGGTTCCGGTGTATACGAGCCAGTGGATCCGTACGATCATTATGAGGAACGGGGCCGACGCGTCGCTGTTCGATGTGGCGTCGAACCCGGAATTTCTGCGAGAAGGGACGGCGGTCACAGATTTTCTCTATCCCGACCGCATCGTGGTGGGAGTCGAGGGCGAGCGGGCCGCGGAGGTGATGCGCCAGCTCTACGGGCCGCTGACGAGTGGATGGTACTACGGGCGGCGGGAAGCGATTCCGCGTCCGGAAGGTGCCACCGGCAAGGCGCCGCCGCGGTTGATCATCACGAGCACTAAGAGCGCGGAACTGATCAAGCACGCTTCCAACGCATTTCTGGCGATGAAGATTTCTTTCATCAATGCGGTGGCATCGATCTGCGAATCGGTCGGGGCGAATGTGCAGCAGGTGTGCGACGGGATTGGAACGGATTCGCGGATCGGGCCGCGATTCATGAATCCGGGGATCGGGTATGGAGGGTCGTGTTTCCCGAAAGACCTGATGGCGTTCCGGGCGGTCGCGAAGGAAAGCGGATACGACTTCCGGCTGTTGGAAGAGGTGGTTCGCATTAACGACGAGCAGCGGCACCGGTTCTTGCGCAAGGTGCGGAGCGTGCTGTGGACTTTCCGCGGGAAGCGGCTGGGCGTCCTGGGGTTGGCGTTCAAGGGTGGAACTGATGATATTCGTGAGTCTCCGGCGCTGCTGCTGGTGCAGGAACTGTTGCGCGAGGGCTGCCACATTTGCGCCTACGATCCAGCAGCCATGAATCGGGCGAAAGAGGTGTTGGAGTCGGGCGTTGAGTTCGCGTCGGATGCGTATGAAGCGGCGAAGGGCGCGGATGCGCTGCTGATCCTGACGGAGTGGGAAGAGTTCGCGGCGCTTGATCTGGAGCGTCTGCGGACGCTGGTGAAGTATCCGATCGTGCTTGATGGGCGGAATCTGTATGATCCGGCAGTGATGGTGGAGCACGGGTTCTCTTATTACAGCGTGGGGCGTCCGCCGGCATTGGCAGAGGAACTGGCGGCGGGGACGCGATTGAAGACCCAGGAGCGCGCCTGAAATCGATGAATGTGCGACCGACGAACAAACAACGTGCGCTGGTAACCGGAGGGGCAGGTTTTCTGGGTTCGCATTTGTGCGACGGGCTGCTGGGCGAGGGCTATACGGTTGTGGCAGCAGACAATTTGCTGACGGGGCGCCTCGGGAACATTGAGCATCTGCGGAACGACTCGCGGTTTGAGTTCGTGGAGAAAGATGTTTCCGAGCCCGCCGAGTGGGGCGCATTAGATTATGTCTTTCATTTCGCGAGTCCCGCGAGCCCCGTGGACTATGCCGAACACGGAATTGCAACCCTGCGGGTGGGATCGTATGGGACGTTTGAAGCGCTTGAAACGGCCCTGCGGTGCGGCGCGAAATTTATGATGGCATCGACGTCGGAGTGCTACGGAGATCCATTGGTGCATCCGCAGCCGGAGACGTATTGGGGGAATGTGAACCCGGTGGGGCCCCGCTCGGTGTATGACGAGGCGAAGCGGTTTTCAGAGGCGGTGACGATGGCGTATCACCGCTATCACCGGGTGGACACGCGGATTCTGCGCATCTTCAATACGTACGGGCCGCGGATGCAGATCAACGACGGGCGAGTGATTCCGAATTTTATGTGGCAGGCGCTGCGACGAGAAAATCTCACGGTCTATGGCGACGGCAGCCAGACGCGCAGCTTCTGCTATGTGAGTGATGAGGTAGATGGAATTCTGCGGCTGGCGCGGTCGGCGGAACATGACCCGGTGAATGTCGGGAATCCGGCGGAGTTCACGATTCTGGAGTGCGCGCGGATGGTAATTGCGACGACGGGGTCAGCGAGCCAGATCAAGTTCGAAGCGCTGCCGCAGGACGATCCGAAGCAGCGCTGTCCGGATATTTCGAAAGCGAAGCGTCTGCTGGGCTGGGAGCCGAAAGTAGATTTGGAGAACGGTCTGAAGCTTTCGCTGGAATATTTTCGCGGGGCGGCGGCGAAGAAAGAGCAACCGGCGTAGCCTCAGCGGCCAAAGGCGCGTCAACTTTTCCCAGCGCTGAAGCGCTGGGAGAAGCTCGGACGCCCCTCTGCGGCTGGATTCCAGGACATTATCATTCCACTGGATTGTCCGAAAGCGAATCTTGACGCGGGAACTGAAGTTCTGCGCCACCGAAATCAAGCGCGGCGTTATAAGCGCGCAGTCGAGTCTTTCAGCGAAGTTGTTTGTCCATCGACGGACCGGTGGAGAGGAGTGCGAGCAGGCGCAGAATCTCTTCGCGCTCGACGGAATCGCGGAACATGAAGCGCACGCCCATGCCGAAACCCGGATGGGCAGCCAGTACCTGGCCAGTGATTCTCAATTTTGTGTCGGCAGTGCGAACCACTATCTCCACGCCCGACCGCCCGGAAAATGGGGTTGGCATTTCGACGTAGCAACCGCCCTCGCTAATGTCGGACAGGATGCAGCGATTGGGAACCTTGCTGCCAAGACGGTAGACTTCCGCTCCCAGTTTGCAGGCAAAACGGTGTTCCCCGCGGCGGTTGCCAGCATTAGCAAAACGATGCTCTCCGCGGCGGTCGTCAGCATTCGAGACGAGAGTGGAATCTTCTGGCTCGGGCGTTTTCTCGCGCAAGGGGCCAGATGAGGTTGCGGATGACTGGGTTGCGGGGGATTGGGTCTCAGTGGGCTTGCTCGCCGGCGGTTGGGCTGGCCGTCCAATTGCGGGGTGCGCATTCTTCTGCTGAAGCCAAGTCTGCATGAGGCGGCGCGAGGACTGGGGCACGTCGAGGAAACGAATTCCGGTGCGGCCACTGGCGTCCTGCCATGCAACCTCGCCCGATAAGCGTACTAGTTGCTGCTGACCGGGAAGTGCGAACTCGAAATAGACCTTGCATGCGGGCGGAAGGCGATTGGCAGTCTGGATCAAAGTGCCGCCGTCACTGAGGTCGGTCAAAACGGCGTTAAGATCGGGCGTTCCCGGGTAGGCGACATTGGCGGTCGAACTGACGGCCGCCCGGGGAGCGCGGCGGCGTTCGCGGCGCATGAGGTTGCGGGCGGCGGGGAGGGTGATGCGCGTGCGCTCGGAAGAGAGCGGGCGATAGAGAATGAAGTTGGCACCGAGCCCGAACACCGGGCGGGCGTTGAAGTTGCCATCGACAACCGCAATCAGCATGCTGGCGCGATTCTTAGCGGACTGACGCAAACGTGAGAAGAATTGCTCGGAACTCTGATCGGCACGATAATCGAGGATGATGGCGTCGAAGCGCTGGCCATCGAGCAGTTCTAAACCACGAGCGATCGAGGACGTATGCTCAGCCGCCATCCCCAGCTCGGATAGGATAAGCGTGAGCAGGCTGGCTGAGTCCTGATCCGGACACACCACGAGGGCGCGTAGATCCATAGTGACAACATGGTAAGAGAGGGTCGCTGCCAGCGACAAGTTACCTGCGTCATGTTTGGGAGCAATTGAGCTTTTGTTCTTACATTGTTTCTTTCTGAATGTTCTTTCGGACGGTTTGCACTCTTAAATTGTCCTTCGCAGTCTCTTCCCGCCTTTGACAGCGCACGGCCGTTACAACCTTCAATTATCTTTCGATTCCTGTTGCCGAGATATAAACCCCCACAAACCCTAATTAGCCGACCCAAGTCCGGACCCGTGGCGGGGAAGGTGAAAGAAAACGCGCATTCGCGAACGAACGTGAACACGATCGTAACTCGCCTGGAATTACGTTACCAGCGGACGGTGTACGAAGGGCCGATGTACCGCAGTACGTTGACGGAGGGCGGGCCAGTTCCTACCATCAAGGGGCAGATGACGTTCCGCTGATCAGCAAAGGTCAGGGGAAATCCCGGGGAGATTCCACTTTACGAATTGATTCCAGTTACACGAATTTCGCGTGGGGGAACCGCAGGTAGCTAAACGGTTATGAGAAGCCTGGAAACAAATGCGGGGCATCGGCATTCGAGGCATCAAGCGAGCGGCTTCACCTTGATTGAAATGGTCTCGGTTCTGGCGATCATCATTGTGCTGGCATCGATCTCGTTCATAAGCCTGGTGCCAGTGATGAAGCAGCAGCGCGTAGCCAATGCGTATAACACGACGCTGTCCGCAATGCGCCAGGCGCGCGACAACGCGGTGTCACAGCGGACATCCTACAGTGTGACTTTTGCTACGAGTACTTCGCCGGCCAAGAGCACGATCACGGTAGCGCCGATGCTGACGACATTTCAAGGTGTGCAGAATTCAGTGACCTATCAATTGCCGACGGATGTTTCGTTTCTTGCGCAATCGGGATTACCCGCAACTGCTCCGGATGGGTACGGATCGGGGCTGGTGGCGATTGACATGGGCTACACGGCACACGCCACCGGAGGAGCACAGACGATTTACTTTTGCCCGGACGGATCAGCGCAGGATGACAGCACAGGAAATTGTGCGGGCAACTGGGATGGGGGCGTGGTGTACATCGCGCGTTCGGGAGATCTGCTGAGCTCGCGAGCGATAACGCTGTGGGGCGGGACGGGCCGCATTCGCGGATGGCGGCTCTACGGCAACGGGGCGGGAGGCTATCAATGGCTGCGTCAATAATCCGGCACGGCAGAAATTCCCCAGTGCCGAAGCGAGCGACGGGCGGATTTTCACTGCTCGAAGTGGTGATCTCAATGGCAGTACTGACGGTGGGGCTGGTCAGTCTGCTCGGTGTGTTCGGATTGGCCATGGCTTCGACGCAGACCTCACAGCAGGACATGATTGCCAAGCAACTGGCGAATGAGGAACTGGAAAGCATCGTGACCGCGCGAAACACGTCGCAGCTAGGCTGGGACGACATCCAGAATGTAGGTTCCACCAACTGCAGCAGCGGTGCCAGCAGCTGCGGCATATTCCTGGTGGGGATGAACCCGATCTACAACTCAGGAACAGATGGAATCTTTGGAACCGGCGATGACACGACGGCGGGCGAGCAAACTCTCCAACAACCGGGACCCGATGGGATCTATGGAAGCGCGGATGACGTGAAGATCCCTTTGACTGGCTTTCAGCGCAAGATTCTGATCTCGCCGGTGTACGACTCGAACGGCAACCTGGTGATTTCGCTGCGAGGTGTGAATGTCACCGTGCAGTACGCGACTACCCAGGCAAACCTGCCGAAAACGTACGTTCTGAGTTCGTTCATTTCGCAGTATCAGTAAAGGGGAGCTATGAGCAATTGCTCAAGCAAACGCGCGAGCGGATTCAGCCTGCTGGAAATGGCGATCGCCATGGCCCTGGGAACGATTGTGCTGGGCGCGGCGGTGCAACTTTACAGCCAGGGCGTAGCGGCGACATGGACGGTCACGCAGCGGGCGGAGCTGCAACAGGATTTTCGGGCCGCCTCAAACATGCTGACGCGGGACCTGAGCATGGCCGGGGCGGGCCTGAGCAACGGTGCAGCAATCGCCTTGCCGGCCGGCACCACCCCGGTGTACGGATGCGACCAGGCAGCGAAGTGCTATATCAATGGCGCCTCGGCGGCATATCCCAAGCAAGGCACCACGCCTTATCTTTACGGGCTGATCCCGGGATGGAAATACGGGCCGACGCTTAACGCGTCGCAGGGAGCGACCGACGTGGTCACGGTGGTGTACAGCGACTCCACCTTCTATTTGAACTGCTACACGGCCACCGTCACATCCTCCACGGTGGTGACCTTCACACTGCCCTCGCCGCTGACTTGTACGTTGCCGAGCGGTGTGACCGCACCACAAAACGTCAACGATTCGGTGGTGGGGCTGGCGCCCGGAGATCTGGTCTTGTTCAGTTTCACACCCAATGTGGTGGCCGAAGTTACCGCCGTCAGTGGCAACGTCGTCACCTTCGCCAGCGGTGATGTGCTGAACATGAACTCGACAACCGCCGCCAGCGGAAACCTGGCGCACGCAGCCGGTGCCGGGACAGGAACCCGAATTCTGGTGATCACTTATTACCTCGACAACACGATCAGCCCGCCACGACTGATGCGGCAGGTGAGTGGACACACTCCGATGCCCGTAGCAGAGAACCTGGCTTATCTGCAGTTCAGCTACGACCTTTTTGACGACGCCACCAATACGCCGTCGCCGGATCGGGCCGACGGAGGCGCCGGACTTACCCCCCCTTTGCTGCCCAACCAGATCACCAAGATCAATATCAAGCACATGGCGATGGACAGCACGCTGAAGGGCGCGCGGGGCGGTTATCAGGGGTTGGATTTGGAGACATCGGTAAGCGCACGGAATCTGACCTACAGCAATGGCTATCCCCAGTAGAGAGCGGAGATGTTAGAGCAAGTAACAAGACGACGGGATCGAGCACGATGGTTGGTTACGTGTTTAGTGACAACATGGGAGTGACATCATGAGTAGTGACATCATGAGTAGTGACATCATGGCGAGCTACGGCGTAAAGAACGCAAGACGGCGCGCCAAAGGATTCACGCTAATTGCGTCCTTGCTGCTGCTGTTGCTGCTGTCGGGGATCGCGATCGGGCTGATGATGATGGTCAACACCGAAGGCAAGGTGGGCGGGACCGATCTGCAGAATAACTCCGCTTATCACATTGCCGAAGGCGGGATCGAGAAGATGAACTCCGACCTGGCAGCGGTGTTCCAGAACGCGCAGTCTCCCACAGCCACTCAAATCTGCAATCTGGGCACGTTGCAGCCGAGCATGGGTGGAGTCACTTGGAAGGAATATCAGGTAACGCCGGGGACGCTGGGGGCGGCTTGCCCGGCAACGCTTACGGGGCTCACGAAGTGGGGACAGATCATATCCGGACCGAACCAGGGTTTGTGGGCGCAGATCATTCCAGTGCAGATGCTGGCGACGGCGGCCTTATCGGGGGGGCAGGAAGTAAGCATGATGCGGAAGTCTCAGGTGGCGCTGATTCCGGTGTTCCAGTTCGGAGTGTTCTCGGACAGCGATCTCGCCTTCTTCCCCGGCTCCAATCTTGATTTCGCCGGCCGGGTACACACCAACGGCGACTTATATCCTTTCGCTGGGACTGGCGCTAATCTGACTTTTCACTACAAGGTGTCAGCGTTCGGTAACGTGATCCGGACGCGATTGCCAAACGGATACAGCGCAAGCACCAAGTATGCCGGCAACGTATACGTTCCTACCGCCGACACTAATTGTCCGAGTCCGGGGACGGCATCGAGCACTTGCAAGCTGATGGATGCGCCGACTACCTCGGGGACATATGGAGACGGCAGTGTGCAAGGTGCGGGAGGATACCCGCCGGCGTCGAGCTATAACACCAGCGCCTGGAATACTTTTTCCAAGACGACGACTAACTTCGAGCTCATCAACGGGAACTATGGAAATACAAGCAACATCGGGACGGGAGCCAAGAACCTGTCTATGCCATTCGTCGGCGGGGGAGCCTTGCCGAACGAAATTATTCGCTGGCCGAAGACGGGTGAGGATCCCACGTCACCGCTGGGCGCGTCGCGGGAATATAACATGGCGCAGATTCGCGTGCTGTTGACCGACGATCCGAAGGACTTGCCGGGGGGCGCAGCGGATACGACGAACAATATTCGGTTGGCGAATGTAGCGGGCACAAACGGCAATCAATATGGAATTGCGACGTCGCTTCCGGCGGGGCTTCCGGCGCTGACGGCAGGAAGCACTTACAACACATACTTTGCCGCGGCGTCGAATGCGATCCCCGATCTGACCACTTGCGCGGGCAATTTGTGCGCATCCGCGGACTGGCCCTTCGCACCGGCGGCACAAACGCATGGGACACCACTTCCCTCGCTCCAGCCCCCGGGTGCCCCGATCAATTCAAATAATGCTACTCCGGCAATCAGCCTTTGCCCGCCAGCGGCCGTGAATCCATCTAGCACGCCGACGCCAACTGCCAATTGTCCGTGGACGGGCGCATACCCCTACTTTGCTCCACCCAACGGCGCGGCACCCTCCAACTCGGCCAGTTCCAAGACCTGGAATTTGATCGATGGCTGGCTGCGGGTGGAATACAAAGATGCTTCGGGTAACTGGAACCCGGTAACCATGGAATGGCTGCAACTGGGATTTGCGCGAGGCCTCACACCGCCTACAACTCCTGGAAGTAACCCGGTGAATCCGAACGCGATTCTGCTGCTCCAGGAGCCCGCGGATCGCGACGCTACCGGCGCGATGAATACTGCCGGGACTGCCCCGATCTGTACGAGTACGATCCTCGGCGTCTGCAAAACGTGGATCGGGGGGGTGCCGCCGGAAGTTCCGGCGGATACGGCAGGGTTAGCGGCAGCAGGGTGGTGGGAGTATGGCATCACCAATGCCGCGACGGCCACACAGAGCATCACCCAGTACAACTGGTATCCCATCAACTTTTACGACGTCCGCGAAGGCGAGGTTCGGGACATCGCCGTGGCAGACAACAGTTGCACCACCAACGGAGTGATGAACGCCGTTGAAATTGACGTCGGCAACCTGAAGAAATGGTTGGCGGGAACGATCGGGACCAGCGGTGCGAGTGTGGACTATCTCGCCCAGAATGGATACGTGCTGTATTTCTCGGATCGCCGGGGCATGCTGTATAACCCGAATGCATCCACCGCGAATACCAGGACTGGAGACGCGGGTCTGGAGGACGTAATTAACTCCTCCAGTGCGGGCACACCGGACGGAGCGCTGGATCCGAAGAACGGCGCCGCTTTTTCTCCTGAAGACGTCAATAAGAATACCGTCCTTGATAACTGGGG
>Ga0210400_10006163_pt1 | contig 10119 bp, 8 predicted proteins | sample IncBWH26MmetaG_FD_155456 | JGI IMG/M metagenome (GOLD analysis project Ga0210400, IMG submission 155456) | Forest soil microbial communities from Barre Woods Harvard Forest LTER site, Petersham, Massachusetts, United States - Inc-BW-H-26-M | ecosystem: Environmental > Terrestrial > Soil >... | reverse complement strand
GTACGACAGGAGCCGCAATTGCGGCTCCTGTCGTTAGCGCTGAAGACACATCTAGAAGGTAAATGTCGCACCCAGCCGGATATGGCGTGATATCTGCCAGAGGTTCGGCTGGCCGTAGAGTGAGTTTAAAATCACGCCACCGCTAGTAGCCGCCGCCTGCAAGTTGTATCCGGTTTCCGCTGCCTGGTAAAAGGCCGCGCCGTTGGAAATATTGAATCCCCCCGGTAACAAAGGCGTACCTGCGTAATTCGAGTTGAACCCCTCCCAGTACGAGGTGACGGCGTGCTGGTTCAGCAGATTGGTGAAGGTTGCGTTAAAGCTGAGCACTTGGTTCTCGTTGCTCTTGTTGACCTTAATCGAATGTTGCAGATTGGCATCAGTCTGGGTGAACCACGGCGTGCGACGGGCATAGGGGGTGCCAAAGTTAAGGGCCCCGGTTGTTGGATCCTGGGTTATATTGTCCCAGTTGCCACGGCCAAAGACGTAGGTGGCTTCAAACACGGCAGGGTTTTGCGGGCCATTTGGGATCGCGGTGCCCACATCGGAGTACGAACTCATCGGGCTGCCCTGGTAGGCCACCTGGAAGAGTCCGAAGGTTGTGGTATTGCCTTTGAGTTTGCCCGCCCAGGGTAGCGTGTAATACGCGTATCCCTTGAACACATTCGGGCGATCCGTCGGCAGCGGTCCGTTGGTTGACTTGCCATTCGCGCCGAAATAATAAAACGGCTCGTCAAACGAACGGGTGGTGTCAGGCGAGTTGCGTCCGGTCGTGCCGCCGTCGCTCTGGTCGGTAGTAGTGAGGCCGGTGTAGTTGCCCCACAGGCTGCTCCAGGTATAGCTGAACATTCCCGACCAGCCCTTGCTCTGGGTCTTGGTCACGCGGAATTCCAGCCCGTCGTAGTTGCGGATCGCCAGTGGATTGTTTGGGCACCCGGTACAAGCGCCGAATGGTGTATTGGGGTTGCCGTTAAACGCAACTGTCCCGGGTCCGTATGCATCCCCAATCGACGTCAGGTAGTTGGCATAACCGTTGAGGGTCTTGTCCACATTCTGGCCTGGATTGACGATGGTATAGAGTTCAAACGCACTTGGATCGGCCAACGAAGAGTCTTCAATCACGTGGTCGAGCCGGCGGCGATCATAACGCGCCTCGAATGCCCAGTCTTTGCCGAGCTGATAGTCCACGCCGGCGACGTATTCGTGCTGGCGATAAGGCTTCACGCCCGGCGAGACCGGCTCCTCCGGGCGCAAATTGACGTTCTCAATCAGTGACTTGCCCGTTCTGGCATCGATGAGAGACGGCGGCGTCGCGCCAGCGAACGAAGCCCCCACGCTGGCTACGCCCGTTGGGCAAGCGCGGCCACCAGCGCTGAACTGTATCGTAGACAGGTCGGCATTCGTAAACGTGCCATTAGCATCGGGACCAAGCGGATAAGTACAGTACTCGAAGCCCTGCGCTCCGAACGAAGTCTGGGCCAGCAGCAGCTTCATAACATCATTGGTGACGCCATAGCTGCCGAAGATTTTCATCTTGCCGTCGCGCGATCCCCAAGCAGCTCCCAGGCGAGGTTCGATCTTATCGCTCCATGAGAAGTTGATGGACTTGATTCCGGCAACCCCGATTCCTGCCGGAGCCGGCAAACTTTCCTTTTCAACACGGAGGCCAAGGTTCAGGGTCAGCCCGCGCCCCACGGTCCAGGCATCCTGGACGAACAAGGCATGGTTCCAGTCGGTGGCGGGAGCATATGCACCCGAGGCTGTTTTCAGAACGGTTGCAAAGTCTTGCACCTTCATGTAACCGTACTGTCCAGTGCAAAGTCCCTTGGTTGTAGGAGCAACAGGTTGGTTAGGCGTCCATTCGGCTTCTAGTCCCGATCCGGGCGTGACCACCCCGTTTAATATCGTAGCGGGCGCTCCGCAATTGGCGCTTCCGTAACTTGTTGCCGCCTGATCGCTATTCCCAGCGCCAACCCACAATTGTGCCTCGGGCAGATTGCCGTGCTGATCAATCACGTTGGAAAGATGATTGAGCTGGTAGCCGGCCTTAATGTTGTGGGTGCCCCACCAGCCGCCCTTGAAGAACGCAACGTCCTGGTCCAACTGGTAGTGCTTACTGGCATTGACCTGTGTGTAACTTGAATCGAAGGGTGCAGTGGTGCTGCCGGCAGCCAGCTGCAGACCTGCTGGCAACGGTTGGCCCAAGTTATCGACGGCGCCCACGCCGCCCGTAAAGAACACCATTTCTACACCTTGGGTAGGCCAGCCAAAGTCGTGATAATTCTGGAAGAAGTAGCCAAAGCGCGTGGTGGCGACGATCTTCGGAGTTAGGGTGATATCGGCCCCGGTGTTGTAAGTTGCATTTGGCGCCGAGTAACCGAGGCCATGTGCAAACTGCGTAAGCGGGCTATTGATCCCGGCTAGTGCGGAACCGCTTACTGTGATTCCAGTGTTTGGCAAGCCGGTCGTCGAGTCCGGCGCTGGCAAGCTATCCCCGCTCTCGCGCGTGTACTGGTACAACCACGAACCGAAGAGCCGGATTTTCTGTGTCGCAACAAAATCCAGGCGGGCGGTGCTGAAGTATTGCTGGTTGTCCGAGGTGAAGACTTGGTTCCCAAGGCTGCTATTCCCCGGAAATGTCGAAGTGGCGAAGTTCACCGTTCTGGCCAGCGAGTTGTACTCTGGAGCAAATCCCAGGAAGAACCACAAGCGATCCTTAATGATTGGGCCGCCAATGCTAAAACCGGGCTGAACGATGCTAAAGTGATCTCTCTTGGGCTGGTAGAGCTGCGTCGGGTCGTCAGCAAACGGAGAGACGGTGCTAGCGCTTTTCGTCGGATCGTAACGCAGGGCGGCGCTCGCGGAGCCATCCAGCTTGTCAGCTTCATATGTACCGAAAAATGATCCGTGGTAGGCATTGCTGCCCTTCTTCATGATCACGTTAACCACGCCGCCCAGGGCACCGCCGTGTTCCGCTTCGATACCCGAACTCTTGACTTGGACTTCCTGAATGAACTGGAAGGGGACGTTGGCGCTGGAGGCCCCGCCTGAAATATTTTCCGTGTCCTGACCTTCCACAAGGTACGTGTTCTCCGAATCCGCAGCACCGCCAACTGAGTAACCGACTGCCTGGCCGTTGCCGGTGCTGCCCGGCAGCGATCCGCCCTGGCCGCCAGCCCCCATCGTGGCCGAACCGCCAGCAAGAGGTTCATTACGCGCCATTGGAGCGTACTGTATGACCGACTGAAAGCTATAGCCATGCGGCGTATCAGTAAGCACCTGGTTCGTCAGGTTGGTTTGGTTGGTGTTCGTGGTGACGTCGATCACCGGCGCTTCGCCCGTCACCTCGACTACCGTCCCAGTTGCGCCTACTGCCATGGTCAGATCCAGAGTAGGAACGTGCCCGACTTCGATAGAAATGCCTTCGCGCTTAAGATCGGAAAAGCCTGAGGCCTTGACCGTTACGGTATAACTACCGGGTGGCACATTCGCGAAGCGATAATAGCCGCTGCTATCGGTGTCCAGGCTCTTCGCACCTTCGAGCGAGCTGCTTGTGAGTACTACGTGTGCCTTAGGAACCACGGCCCCGCTGGGGTCCTTAACAGTTCCCTGGAGACCGCCGGTGGTTTCTTGCGCGACAACAGGGGCAACGAGCAGCAGAGAGACGATAGACATCAGTAACATCCAGAACCTTCTTGACACGCGACTCATAGTGGTCTTCTCCGGCAATAGCCTATTTTGGTTCAGCTTTTCCCTACCATCACGCATAAGGTGGGACTGTCTCTGACGTTCCGCTACCCAAACTCCGTCTAGGAAGGGAACACGCTTTCCGAGCTAAGACTTCACCCTGTTCGCGACGACAAGTACGTAGCAATCACCACACCACACTGCGTTTATCGGTTTCTCAATTGCTTACATGACTTATCTGAGTCTGCGAATATGAATTAGCAGATGAAAGCAACTCTGCTCGGACCGCTTTTTCGCCGTTCTAAATGACTATTCGGTCATCCGTCCCGACAATTTGTACGACTGCATAAAAGCGGGACAAGAGTCTTCAACAATCCATATTCTTGGAGATCGTGGCAGCCAATGCACTTCGGCTTCCACAAGCCTTCAGGTCGATTCCAACGACTTTAGTTGACTCTTAGCTGCGTGTGGGTGCACTAGACCACAAAGACGATGGAGACATGATTTCGATAAGGCGAGTGAACCGAAACTAACTGTTACAGCAATGCGCCTGCCGGGCGGAACATGTAGCACCACAAGTACGATCCTGGCCAACAATGATAATTGGGTATCGTGATATCACATCAAATGGCTATTGCCGGCAGCGACTACTCCCACTTACTATTCACTGTTATCCACTTCACCACACGCGACTCGTTCCACTAATCGCGATGCTAAGAACTACCGGCACGGACAGGTAACTGACATGGCGACACATTCTAACCCGCTGTCGAGTCCTGGTGCGGACACAGGTAGGACTCTTGGGATAAAAGAGCCGGGGAGCAACTCGCCAATTCAGGAAGTCCTGCAATTGGCAGAGCAAGAACTGCGGCAACTTATGCGACAGCGCATCGTAATCGCAAGGCGGATTCTGACAACAAAACAAACAATCGTAGGGCTGGCCAAACTCTTTGGAGACGACTCGCTAACTGAAGAATTGCGCAAGCTTGTGGGCCTGAACCATAGAAGCCGACAAACTGGATTCACGAAGGCCTGCCGCGCAGTGCTGATGAAGACCAGTGCCCCCATGAGTACTAGCGACATCTGCGAGCAGGTCCAACCACGCACTCCGAGAGTGCGGCAGGGTCAGCAGGATTTATCGGCTTCGGCCACTACCGTTTTGAACCGACTGGTGCATTACGGGGAAGCCTCAAAAATATACAATAAAAGTGGACGGCGGCTATGGCAATGGCGTTGCGAGGGGCACACTAACGCGGATGCTGACTCTTGACGCCGCTTAGATTGGCGTCCTACAAAATCGAATGGTGATAGCACCTCGTGGCGTACCCCAAAACAACTCACCGAGTTAAAACATGTTCATCAAGGCCTGCATCATCGAATTACATTCCGCAACGCACGAGCGGTTGGACGTTTTGCTGCACCATATCGCAACCGTTCCTGAAGAGCTGCGTCACAAGCCAGTTTCAGGGTTCGGGCACCCCTCCATTTGGAAGCAGCTTGTGCATATCCTGACCTGCGAGGGGGGCTGGGTGCACGATTTGCAGAACGAGGCTTTTCCGGGATGGCACGAAGACGATTGCCGAACCATGGCAGGCCTGTTAACTGCCAAGCACCGAACCCGCGAAGCAACCCAAACATACTTGAACGGTCTCACCGACGCGCAACTAAACACGACACTGGCAAAGCGCCCCCTAGGTTGGAGCGGCGAACTCCGGAGTCCAGCGTTTATCTTGTTGCACCTCATAACTCACGCGTTTCACCACAAGGGACAAATTGTCGCGATGCTCCGAATCCTCGGATATCCAGCGCCTGACACAGATCTCCAGCCGGTATAGTTCGACAAGCGAAGACCAACCCTCCAAAGCGAGGCAACGTCTGTGCGCCACCTAGAGTGGGAAGCGTAGCGGCAGCAGGTATAATTGCGCGCGGCGAGGCCCCAGCGTTTGGAACTAAGCTCGTCTCTCAAGTGGTCGTGTCTCGCTATACGGATATGTGGAGGCCCGGGAGGGCAGAACGAATCGACCCAGTAAGTGCGCGGTCCACTCAAACCGCGTCGCCCGGCATCAAGTGATGGGAGGACGTACGTGATTACACTAATTTCTCCGAAGCGTCTTGTACTCGAATTGGTGGCAATGACTGCCATCCTGGCCAATGCGAGTGCACAGGAACCGTCCGTGCCCGTCATGACACTGGTTGTCGACGAAACGCAAAGTGCACGGCGGATTGCTTTTGTGCATGAGAAAATTCGGGTGCAGCCGGGCGCCGTCGCGCTCGCCTATCCCAAGTGGATTCCCGGAGAGCATGGACCGACTGGTCCGATTCAGCAATTCGCGGCGCTCCGGATAAATTCCGGGAGCGCGAGCCTGTCTTGGACGCGCGATCCCGATGATATTTTCACGATTCATGTCGAAATTCCGGCCAACACGGATCGCATCAGCGTCGACTTTGATACGTTGTTGGAGAATACGATCTCCGATCACCAAATCCTCGTCGCGTGGAATACGGTCGTGCTTTATCCCCGCGGCATCGACAAGCGCGAGCTAATGATCCAACCATCGGTTCTTCTGCCTCCAACCTGGCGACAGGGCAGCTCGCTGCAGGTGACCAGCCAGATGGGCGGCCGCGTGAACTTTGCACCGATTTCGCTCGAACGCCTGGTCGACTCACCACTTCTCGCCGGAGAGTTCTTTCGCGTAGTGCCACTGGCCTCGACTTGGCCGGCGGAGCTGGATATTACAGGCGACAGCCAGGCCGCGGTCGATAAGGCGGATGACGCGCACGCGGTGACTTTGTTTGGCAAACTGGTGGACCAGGACCGTGCTATGTTCGGCTTCCGGCATTGGCATACCCTCCACCTTCTCGTCTCGCAAAGCGAGGGGCGGCCCTTCGACGGCCTGGAGCACGAGGACTCGCCGTACACGGGAGTCGGGGACGCTGGACTATCAAAGAAAAATCAACTGGAGAAGTTCGGCTGGATGCTCCTTGCCCATGAACAATCGCACTCCTGGGATGGCAAGTACCGGCGTCCGGCGGAGCTCTATTCCAAGCCCGACTATCAGGGCCCGGAGCGGACGTCGCTGCTCTGGGTGTATGAGGGTTTGAATGAATATATCGGGATGTTGCTCGCGACCCGGGCCGGCTTCAACGACGCAGCCTACATGCGCGATTATCTCGGTCGGGTCGCCGCGGACTATTCCCACGAGCCGGGCCGGGCTACCACACCTCTTGTGGATACGGCGGTGGAAGACTGGGTCTTGCGCGCCTTCAACGTGGGATGGTTTTCGTTGCGTCGCGGACAGGACTACTACGATGAAGGCGCCCTCATCTGGCTGCGCGCCGATACGATCATCCGAGAACAAACACAGGGACGCCGATCGCTCGACGATTTCTTACGCAGCTTCCTCGGCCAGCGGGACACCGAGCCGATCGTCGTACCTTATACCAGGGAGGAAGTGGAAGCTGCGCTCGCGGCCATCTGTCCGTTTGACTGGCACACGTTCTTCGAGACGCGCGTTTATCAGGTGAATAAGAAGGCGCCGACCGATGGTCTCGAGGCCGCTGGGTGGCGTCTGGTGTACAACGCGACGCCCAATAATGAGCCTTTCTATTCTGATTTCCTCCCGATCAGCTATTACGGTGACTATTCGCTCGGGATCTCTGTTCGGAAAGACGGGACGATCTTCGACGTCCTCGCGGGGACACCAGGGTACGATGCGGGTCTCGGCCCGAATATGACACTTGTCGCCGTCGATGGCCGCGTTTACTCTGCCGACGCGCTGAACGACGCAATCGCGCATCCACGAAACGGAAAAATCTCGCTGCTGGTTCGCAACTTTGACTCGGTGGAGACCCACGAAATTCTATATGCGGGTGGCGTACGTTTCCCGCATTTGGAGCGGATCCCAGGAAGTCATGACTACCTGAGCGAGATATTGGAGCCGAGAAGCTACAGCGATCAGTGAGCACTTGATGAGAGACGGGCAAATCCCGGAATTAGTGTGAAGGGAGATTCCCATCATGTTCTTTCGCGACGGCCAGGGTTAGGTGCTGCTCAAGATAACTTCCTCGAAGCCGACTTGCCGTTACCTATCTCGATCTCCCTGATCACACGTTCTTGCGCGACTCTGAAACATTCGGCTGTTTCCTTCGTGCATGGAATTCGAGCCTTTTGGAGGCAACCAACCGCAGCCTAGAACTGCTGACGGGGGTTGGGGGCCAGTGTAAGCGAGCCGTCGAACCGTTATCGTTCAGCCTCTGGCCCGCTAATCGGATTCCCGCGAGGCTGGGCCGCTGTCGTTGGAGTAGTGATGGGATCGGCGCGATCTTCGCGGCCATGAACACCATGTACTCCGTCGTCGCGAATCGCGCAAGTGAAGTAGGTACGCTTCGCGCGCTAGGCTTCGCGCGCAGCGCCGTATTGATTGCGTTCGTGCTGGAAGGATTGCTCCTTGCTGTCGTCGGCGGCGTTTTCGGATGCCTGCTGTCGTTCTTGATTAACGGGATGAGCGCGAACACCACAGCAGGCATGAGCGAAATCTCCTTCGCTTTTCGGGTAACCCCGACTGATCTGACTTACGGCCTTTTGTTTGCCGCCACGATGGGAATCATCGGCAGCCTTTTGCGGACGGCCTGTGCTGCACGGTTGCCGATCACCTCGGCACTGAGTCAGGTTTGAGTCGTCTCGCGCGCCAAATCACCACGCCGAACTCGCGAGGTTGAAAAAGCGCAGGGTTTGCCGATACCACGCGCTTCATGGTTGGCTTCCTTGCATTTGCGAAAACGCGGGGTACCCACGCAGCAGGAGTAATGTCTGGAGGCGTCGGAGTATGAAAGCTACCGCAGTGAGGCACAGCTCATCCATGAACGTGCCTTCTAAGGCGGTTGCTTCCACACCGATTCCTACCGACCGAGCAACGAAAGCAGCCCTGTCCCAGGCAGTCTTTGGGCATTCAGCTGAGAAATACTTCGATTCAGGAAGTCAGAGTGCCTTTTGGTCAAACATTAGCCTGGTAGTCCCACTCGTAACCTACCGCAAAATGGGGCGCCTTCTTATATCGTGCAATCGCGATTTTGCACCCGTTGCTCGATACTGGAATGCAGTATTCGTCTACTCGATCAAGGCCAAGCAATTGACGATACTGTTTAAGGTGCCCTCTAACTTCGTCGCGAGGCCTGAGTCAGCCCACCGCACTTCCTCGAGCAGAGCGCCCACAGTGACCCGAAAAGCGCGTTTGAGTTCAACCGGTTCCAAGGAGCGAGCCATACACTCCGCAGCTCGCACCTTTTGCTCTTCCGCAAGGTCGTCAAGGCCTCTGCCGTGGACAGCTGCTATGCCGAGGCGCTTGCACATGAGCGCAAGCACGTTATCTCGCACTCCGCTCAACATATATTCTGCCTGCAACAGTCGAGAGCGCGCGAGACTCGAGCGCACATGCAGCGCATAGAGCCACGCCATCCCAATCAGGTCCTTTGAATCGGGAACTGGCGCTGAAATCTGCTCTCTAGCAGCACCAAAGATCAGACTAAACTTTGGGCCAACCGCACGCAATTCGTTGGTGGGCCAGAATGAGAGGTCGACTTGTAATGTGTTATCGAGCAGGAATACACGGTACAGAATGTCGCTACGCCTAACGTCGTAGTTCGTAATCGCCGAATGGTCACGATACAAACGTGTGGTCCAATCAATCAATACCTGGTTCAGATCGGCATCGGCGCACAAACACAGTGCGAGATCGATGTCAGACCAGCGGTCCAGCTGCCCAAGCGCCGCTGAACCCAAATGTGCGGCGCCACAGATACGTGAGTCTGCCTTCGCGGCAGCAACTAGTTCCCCACGAATCTGTTCTCGTATCTGCGATGTGAAAACCAAAACCATTCGTTGCCAAAAGCCGCCCGCCTGTTTTTCAGGTCGGCCAGAAGCCAATCGGGGCGAGTGAAGTCGTGCAGCAAACATAGAAAGCTTCCACTTGCTCCTGATGGCGATGAAAATCCACTCAAAACCGAATTGGTCGCGCGGTTTTGCGGCCGTCGTCCGCATCGTGACGCTGCTATTGGGGGCAGGTTTTTGGCATCAACCACCTCCCGGTTCGGAGCCAAGCCACAGTTCCGCCAACAGCCGAAGATTTTTCGCGTAGCTCCGACTGACTCTGTATGTTTTCCCAGATCGAATGCGGAGACCGTATTCTCCCGTCGGCAATGACCGAACTTCTTCGACATGCGCACTGTTAATCAGTGCAGAGCGATGAATGCGTACGAAGCCATAAGGCTCAAGCTTCTTTGCCATGATTGAAATTGATCCTCGCACCAGGTGGGAGCATGTTTGCAGTTGGAGCAGAACGTAATTTCCTTGAGCCTGAACTGAAACGAGATCCATCGACTCTAGTAACCGAATCCTGCCCTTCGACTGGGTCGCGATTCGGGCGGACTTTCCATTAA
>Ga0210400_10006161_pt1 | contig 10120 bp, 11 predicted proteins | sample IncBWH26MmetaG_FD_155456 | JGI IMG/M metagenome (GOLD analysis project Ga0210400, IMG submission 155456) | Forest soil microbial communities from Barre Woods Harvard Forest LTER site, Petersham, Massachusetts, United States - Inc-BW-H-26-M | ecosystem: Environmental > Terrestrial > Soil >... | reverse complement strand
CAGTCTGGCGAAACGCCTGGCTCTCCAGTGTCAAGAGTGGCGGAGTTCCGCGATCGCCTCACGAATGGCCTGCAAAACTCCATCCATCTGTTGGGGCGTTCCAACGGTGATCCGAACACATCCGTCGCAGCCGCGGTTGGTCGATGAATCGCGGACCAGGATGCCGCGCCGCTGCATCGACTCCACGAATGCCTTCGCCTTCGCACCGACTCGCACCAAAACAAAATTGGTTTGGCTCGGCCAGAAGTGTAGGTCCAGATCCTCAAATAATTCCGCCAGGCGTTCGCGGCCGCGCTTTACCTGTGCGACGTGCTCGCTTACGAACGCCCGGTCGGCCAGTGCCTCTTCGAGGCAGGCGAGCACCACGGAATTCACGTTGAATGGCAAACTGAACCGCCGTAGATAGTCGATCTGCTCCGCCGCGCCGGTCAGTACGCCCAGGCGCAGGCCGGCGAGTCCATAGACTTTCGAAAACGTGCGCGCCACGAATAAGTTCGGATGGCGCGCCAAGTCCGGGATCATTGTCCTGCAGGTCAGTGCCGCGCCGCAAAACTCGAAGTAGGCTTCGTCGATCAGCACAGCCGCGTCAGGCGCTGATTCTGCAATCTTTAACAAGTCCGCACGCGGAGCCGCGAGGCCGGTGGGGTTGTTGGGATTGGCAACCGCGATTACCCGCGTGAGCGACGAAACGCGAGCGAGAAAATCGGCAACGGGGAGCGCCAGGTCCTCGCCCGACTGGAGGCGCACGACTTGCGCACCAATCGCCTCGCCCAACGTGGGATACATCACGAACGTCGGGTCGGCAAAGAGCAGCTCATCGCCAGGGCTGAGGTAAGTTGTAAATAGAAGCGACAACGCCTCATCCATTCCATTGGTGAGCAACACCTGCTCGGGCGCAATGCTCAGGAAATTCGCGATCAGCCTCTCGCCGACTTCGCGCTGCGGATACAGCGACACGTCCGCCGCCGAGAGCGAGCGCAACCGCGCCAGCACACGCGGCGAGCATCCGGCCATGCTCTCATTGAGATCGAGACTCAAGCCGGCACGGCTCACGATGGGCGAGTGGTACGGACTTAGTCTGGCAATCGATTCCCGCGGTTTCAGCACGGAATGCGCCTAAATGAAATACACGTAAACATGACGCGATGAGTTTACGCGATTGTTTATGAAGGTGCAGGAGGTCGCGTGAGCTCATTCTTCATCCCACCAATCACTTTTCATTCCGCCTTGCATACTTCACCGCGACAAAGATCGTCGTGCAGATTGCGAAATCTACCAGCAGGCCCCAGTCCTCCTTGAAAAGCGCGTGCCGCGCCACCATGGGCAGATGTGGCATGAGCAGGAAGTAGATCGCGTTGCCGGCGAGAACGGCCACGAGCGCGTCGAGAAAATTCTTCATCGTCTTTCTCATCGGGGTCTTACTTCAGCCTCCGCTCCTGCTGGCATTAGTCCTGCTAACATCGCTTTAAGATGCTGGAACCGTCCACTCCAGTGCAGTACGTGAAAGGGATTGGCCCGCGCTTGGCCGAGATCCTTGCCGCCAAAGGTATTGCGACCGTTGACGACCTGCTGCATTACCTGCCCTTCCGCTACGAAGACCGGCTGAACCCGCGTTCAGTCGCCGAACTCCGCGCCGGAGAGATGGCGACGGTGATCGCCGAAGTCCGTAACTCGGGACTGTTCCGCAGTCGCCGCATGCCAATCTTTCAACTCACGGTCGGCCAGGGCCGCACAAAGTTGAAGTGTATCTGGTTCAACGCCGCCTATCTTCAGGATCGCTTCCAGGCCGGACAGATGGTGGCTCTCTACGGCAAGGTCGAAGAGGACCGCGACGGTCAGCTGCAGATCATGCAGCCGCAATTCGAGATTCTTGGCGACATCAATGAAGAGGGCGGCGCCGACGAGGCCGAAAAAAAGGCAGCTGCGTCGCTCGAGATCGGACGGATTGTTCCGATTTACGAATCGACTGGCCAGGGCAAACTCACGCCGCGCTGGTTCCGGCGCATTATCCGTTGGATGCTCGAAAATCTGAATCCCAATCTTCCCGATCCCATCCCCGCCGCGGTGCGCGCCCATCTGAGCCTGGTGTCTCCGCGTGAGGCATGGTGGAAGGTTCACTGGCCCGATGCCGGCGAAAGCTTTAGCGATCTGCAATCGTCGCGCACCGCGGCGCACATCCGTCTGATTTTCGATGAACTCTTTTTTATCGAGCTCGGCCTTGAACTCAAGCGTCGTGAGCAGAAGGCGCAAACCGGAATTGCCTTTCGGCTGGACAGCGGCGTCCGTGAAGCCATTAAGAAGATACTGCCGTTTCATCCGACCGCTGCCCAGAAGCGGGTGCTGAAAGAAATCGCCAACGACATGCAGACGCCATGCCCCATGCGGCGTCTGCTGCAAGGCGACGTGGGATCCGGCAAGACCATCGTGGCCTTCCAGGCCGCGATCATCGCCATTGAAAACGGATACCAGGTGGCATTGATGGCGCCGACTGAAATTCTGGCGCAGCAACATTATTTTTCCGCCCGCCAGATTCTCGAACGAGCGGGATACCGCATCGTGCTCCTGACCGGCTCGCTCGAGCAGGACCGCAAACGCGACGTGCGGCGCCACATCGCGCAAGGGAACGCGCAACTCGTAATCGGCACGCACGCGCTGATTCAGGATCGCGTCGAGTTTGAGAATCTGGGTCTGGTCGTCGTGGACGAGCAACACCGCTTCGGCGTGATGCAGCGGCTGAAGCTAATGAGGAAAGATGCAGCAGCACCCGTCCAGAAATACGTAGGGGCGGACGCATTCGTCCGCCCCAGCGAGCAACGCGAGCCCGTGTCCGAGCCCGACGTGCTGGTGATGACAGCGACGCCGATCCCGCGCACGCTTGCCCTCACTCTTTACGGCGACCTTGACGTCTCGGTGCTCGACGAACTTCCGCCGGGACGCACTCCGGTCGTCACCCGCTCCGTGCCTGACGAGCGCGCTCCCGAGGTCTGGGACTTCGTCCGTAAACAGATCGGCGCCGGACATCAGGCTTACGTGGTTTATCCGGTGATCGAGGAGAACGAAGAGCGCGAACTGAAGGCCGCGCAGCAGATGCACCGCCAATTGCGGGAAAAGATTTTCCCCAACCTTCATGTCGGATTGCTGCACGGCCGGCTTGATGCCGACGAAAAAGAACATGTGATGCGCGAATTTCAGCAGGGCAAGATCGAAATTCTTGTCGCTACGACGGTGATCGAAGTCGGTGTCGACGTCCCCAACGCGACCGTCATGGTGATCGAGCACGCCGACCGCTTTGGATTAGCGCAGCTCCACCAGTTGCGCGGACGCATTGGCCGCGGCGCGGCGAAATCCTACTGTGTGCTGATGCGCGGTGGCAAAGTCTCCGAGGACGGAGAGCGCCGTCTCGACGCCATGGTGCGCTCGAACGACGGTTTCCAGATCGCCGAACTTGATCTTGAACTGCGCGGCCCTGGCGAATTCTTCGGGACAAAACAGGCGGGCATCCCAAGCTTTCGCGTCGCCAATATCATCCGCGACCGGCAGCTGCTGGAGGCCGCCAAACGCGAAGCTGCGTTCGTCATCTCGGGGCCGAATGCGGAAATATCAAAGGAAGAGATTGATCGGGCGCTCCGGGAGATGCGGTCGCGCTGGGCGATGAGTTATGGGCTGGTGGAGGTGGGATAGGAGGGCGACTCACTAAGGAGGCTTCACTGTTTATCATGGTGCCGGCCAAACAGCTCTCGTATGTCATCGAAGGCGGTCAAGACCACAACGAGCACGGAACCAAGTATTCCCAATACGAACATCCCCTCCAGCATGCGAACCGCGAAGACTATCATGGCAGAACTCGAATTTGTGTTTACCTCTATCGAGTCCACCATAGAGTTCGTAAGGATTGCATAAAGGTCCTGAAATAATTCCAGAGACCCGACGCCATATATCCATCCCCTGACGTAATCAGGCAACTTCGCCAACTACTCCGCATTGCGCCGATATTCCCTAAATCATCCCGTCCGAATTACCATGCGAGCCATGCCTTCCCCCTTCCAACGATGGCTGCGTGATCCACTTTTTCTCGTGTGTCTGACCGCCGGCCTGCTCGCTTTTGTGGCGCAATCCGGCGAGTTGGGGACATCCGACACGATGCATCGGCTGCAGACGACGCATTGGCTCTGGACCTCGGAGCCGCAGGTTTTACCCAACGAGTATCCGGAGTTTGGCCTGCACGGCCGTGGAGGGCGCCTTTATAGCTGGTACGGCATTGGCCAGTCGCTGCTCATGCTGCCCGCCGATCTCCTGGGGACTTGGATGGAGCAGTGGCCCAGCTTCTCGGACTACCGAGACGACCCTGACGTGCGCAGCATTGTGGTCAGCTACGTCACCAATATTTTAGTGAGCGTTCTTACTGCGCTGATCGCATTCCGGTTGCTGCGCCAGTTGCGCTTTAGCGTGAAAGAGTCGGTGGCGGGCGTGCTGGCGTTGCTGTTCTGCACCACCCACCTTCACTACACGCAAAACATGATGGAGAACAACTACATCATGCTGCTGACGCTTACTGGATTTTCATTTCAGTATGAGTGGCTGCGCACGAACAGCCGGCGCGCGCTCTTCATCGGCTCCTGCGCGCTCGGGCTAAACCTGCTTACGCGTCTCACTACCGGGCTGGATGTCATCGCCGGAGGCGTCTTCGTCCTGCTTGCACTTTGGTTCGAGGAAGCAGGGCTTGGGGGAGCGCGCGTCCGCGGGTTGTGGCGGCGTCTCCTCGCTTACTGCAAAGTCGCCGCACCGGTTTACGTCTTCTTTTTCGCGATCGACCGTGCCTACCAGTTCTATCGCTTCGGATCCTTTACCAACACATACGTAGCGATATTCGCCCGGGAATATCGCCAGCGTGATCCTTCTCTGCCGGCGAACTTTCCCTGGAGCACGCCCTTTCATATTGGCGTTCTCGGCGCGCTATTCCAGCCGGAGAAATCGATTTTTCTCTTCGATCCTCTTCTCGTGCTGGCAATTTTCCTTCTGGCATACCTGTGGAAGCGCCTGACGCCAGAGGTTCGCGCCTATGGAGCAACCTCTCTACTCCTGTTGCTGGCCTATATTGGCTTTTACGCGAGATACACGTACTGGAGCGGCGACTTCGCCTGGGGCGACCGCTATGTTTCGACCGCCACGGAGCTGGCGACGCTCGTTGCTGTTCCGCTGCTCATGCGCTATCGAGAGCGTCTAGGAAAAACGATCTGGCGCGCGGGCTGGGTCCTGATCGTGGTCAGCCTGATGATTCAGTTGGCGTCGCTCGCCTTCTGGTTGCCGCTGGAAATTTACCAGATGGAGACGCTCGGGCATCCGACGTTCGTTGTCGCTCTGCGGTTTAAGAACATCCTCGCCTTCGCTTTGGGCAAGATGGATGCCTGGGGCTTGACCAACGACACCATGACCCAGGATCCGTGGGATTATGTTCACGTCACGACGTGGAATTTTCTGCCGTTTCTGCTCCGCCGCGTGGGAGCAGCGCCGGGCTGGGTGGTGGATATGGTGCAAGCCGTCTGGCTTGCAGGGATTGCGACACTGGGAATGGTTTTGCTGCGGTTACGACAGAGCTTGCAAATGGCTGGCTGAGGGCGAGGGATCATCGGCCCTTGGAAGGGAGTGTGTGAGACTCGCTCGTCCCCTCCGGGACTTCCCTCTGGGGCTTCTGCCGTGCGCGTTCCCGCAGTCCCTGCTGATGCTTCTGCTATCATCGCGGCTGGGCCGGGAAAACCGGCGGAATATACCCTTTTATCAGGAGTCTTTATCATGGAGATGCCCGCTCTTCCCCTGGGCTCCCGCCGCAACGAAGACATCGCGCTCGACCTCATGAAATTCATCGCCATGACCACCGGCTACGGCAAGACGATCGGCACCGGAGTCGGCTTCCAAGGCGGAGGAGCAGCCGCCAAGCCCGAGGATTACGCAGCCCATTTGCTGGAGCTCTATGGGCGTTGCTTGCAGTCGGTCGCTGGAAAATAAATCGAAGTCTCAACCACAGGGGGCACAAAGGACCACAGAGCAAGCCCATGTCTCAATCGGTGTCCTCTGTGGTAAAGAACTCAGCTGACCGAGGCAACCGCGCGGTAACCCCTTGCCGCTGAACCTCTTCGTTGACAAGCGCGTCGCTGCTGGGCTATCCTAAACTTCTTTGGAAGTCCTGCGGCTGCCCGCCTGGAACACCTAGCGCGCGTTCTGCGTGGATCGATCATTGATATTGATTAGGGCACTCAGCGGTCTTCATAAATAGCGTTCTCTAGTTCCTGGGAGATTTCCGATGTCAACCTATTTCCCGAAAGAGGGAGATATTGCGCGTAAGTGGTTTGTGGTGGACGCAACCGGGCTGCCGCTCGGGCGCCTCGCCTCGCGCGTGGCCCGCATTCTGATCGGTAAAGAGAATCCGAAGTACACGCCATTTATCGACACCGGCGACCACGTCGTCATCATTAATGCCGAGAAGATCAAGATCACCGGCATGAAGGCTGATCAGAAGGTCTATCACCGCTATACCGGGTATCCCGGTGGATTGCGCTCCGAGGAAATGAAGAAGCGCATGGTCCGCAAGCCGGAGCTGGTGATTGAAGACGCCGTGTCGCGCATGCTCCCCAAGAACAAGCTGGGCAAGCAAATGTTTACAAAGCTGAAGGTTTACCGAGGCGACAAGCATCCGCACGAGGCGCAGAAGCCGGAAGCAAAGGTGTTTGCGTAGCGAGGCAGGTCCCAGGTATTAGGTGTCGGGTCTCAGGGACTTGACACGATGAAAACTTGGAAAGGTGATAACGCGCTTTGGGTTAGCTGAACGCTGACGGCTGAGTGCTGAGGGCTTACATGGCAGAATTGGTGCAATATTACGGAACGGGACGCCGCAAGACGGCGATCGCTCGTGTTTTTCTTCGTCCTGGCAGCGGCGAGTTCAAGGTCAACGGCAAGGCGTTCGATGAATACTTTGTAACGCCCTCGCAGCGCATCGCCGCGAAACGGGCGCTGGTCTCGACCGACACTGCGGCCACGTTCAACGTCCTGGCAAACGTATGCGGTGGCGGAGTCGCCGGGCAAGCCGATGCGGTTCGCCTTGGCATTACGCGCGCTCTCATGCTGTTTAACGCTGAGCTGCGCGCCAAGCTCAAGGCTGAAGGCATGGTGACGCGTGATCCGCGAGCCAAAGAGCGCAAGAAGTACGGACAGAAGGGCGCACGCAAGCGCTTCCAGTTCAGCAAGCGGTAAGGTTTTGGGTTTGGCTGAGGGCTGAGTGCTGACGGCTGACAGCTGTTTTAAAATTCATCCCCCCACCTCCCCTGAGGCGGGGTGGACGGGAATGGCAATCCGGGGCCTCTTAGCGTCCGGATGCAGACCAACTGAGGAGGTTGATTGGCGAATATCACAATGAAGGAGTTGCTCGAAGCTGGCGTTCACTTCGGGCACCAGACGAAGCGGTGGAACCCAAAGATGAAGGAGTACATCTTTGGCGAGCGCAATGGTATCTACATTATCGATCTGCAAAAGACGCTGAAGATGTTCAAGGAAGCGTCGAAATTTGTGCAGGACCTGGCCGCCGATGGCCGGATTATCCTCTTCGTCGGCACCAAGCGCCAGGCGCAGGACGCAATTGCCGAGGAGGCGCAGCGCTGCTCGATGTTCTACGTGAATCAGCGCTGGCTGGGTGGACTGCTCACGAATTGGATCACGGTACAGAAGTCCGTGAAGCGGCTCAAGGAACTTGACGAAATGGCCACCGATGGCCGTTACGATCTGCTTCCGAAGAAGGAAGTTATCAAGCTCGAACGCGAGCGCAAGCACTTACAGGCCAATCTGGCCGGCATCAAGAATATGACGCGGTTGCCGGATGCGATCTTCGTCATCGATTCGAATAAAGAGCAGATCGCGGTGCGCGAATCGCGCAAGCTGGGCATTCCCGTGGTGGCCGTGGTCGACACCAATTGTGACCCAAGCGAAGTCGATTACGTGATCCCGGGCAACGACGACGCGCTGCGGGCGATCCGGTTGTTCACCTCGAAGATATCGGAGTCGATTGCCGAGGGCGTTCATGCCCGAGACGACAAGCAGATGGCGGACATTCAGGCGGTGGCCCAGCCAGAACCGGTCGAAGCAGCCGCAGCCCCGGAGGCTGAAGAACTGTATGCGGAAGTTGCCGCCGGAGGCGAAGTTGGCGTCCCCGCTGCTGGACCCGAAGGCCCGGCCCCGGAAGGCGAAGAGATCCGGATGGAAGACGTGCTGGGCAAGGGCACGCGCAAGCGTCCCTCACCCGCCACGGAAGACGTCGACGAGCTACAGGCGGAAACGCGCCGGTTCTAGCGTCGCCTGCCAGCTATTTGCAAGCCTTAGATTCGGCCCGCGCAGCTCGACTGTGCGCGGGTCGAGTCTTTTAACAGCAAGTTTCAATCGAAGGAAGAATTTCTAATGAGCACTACTATGGCAAATATTTCTGCTGCCCAGGTTAAAGAACTCCGCGACAAAACCGGAGCTCCGATGATGGACTGCAAGCAGGCGCTTACCGAAGCCAAAGGCGACCTTGAGCAGGCGGTCGTTTTGTTGCGTAAGAAGGGCGTTTCGGTCGCCGCGAAGAAAGCAGCGCGCGTGACCAGTGAAGGTTCAGTGGGTCACTACATACACGCCGGCGGCAAGATTGGCGTACTGGTCGAGGTCAACTGCGAAAGCGATTTCGTGGCGCGTACCGACGATTTCAAAGAGCTGGTCCACGACATCGCTATGCACATTGCGGCGAGCGATCCGAAGTTCGTTCGGAAAGAGGACGTTACGCCGGAAGACTACGCCCGCGAGAAGGACATTTATCTCGCGAAGGCCATCGCTAGCGGCAAGCCTGCAAACATCGCGGAAAGGATGGTCGCCGGCATGATGGAGAAGTTCTACGAAGAGGTCTGCCTGCTGGAGCAGCCCTTCATCAAGGATCAAACCATCAACATTGCCCAGCTTATCGCTGCCAAGGTTGGCAAGCTCGGCGAGAACATCGCCGTGCGGCGCTTTGCCCGGTTCAAGGTCGGAGATGCCACGGCTACAGTCGCCTTCACCAGTACCAAACCGGACGAGGGCGGCGAGGCTTCCGCTCCGGTTGCCAAGTAGCAGCCGAAGAATCCAGGGGCGCTGCGGCGCCCCTTTTTCTAACATCTACCATTTTTTCCCTGAGAACGAAAAAATCCACTCTTGCGGAAGTGTCTGATTCGACCGACGAGCTGTGCCATAGGCCCTCGTTCCAAGCCCTAGGAGCGCGTCTCCGCACATTATTTGATACGAGAGAGGCCCATCAGTTTCCTCCGGAAGTCGCACTGAGGCAAAAAGCGGTTCGACCCATTCCCTATTTTGTCTGCTTTGACCCCAGATCACTAGTCCCTGCACAAGCAGTTCGCGCGCTGAAACAATGGTTGCGGAGGTGGACGATATGGCATCTACCCAATAAAAGCGACTCCATTTTTCATGTCCCTCAAGCCGTCGTCCAAGAATTCTGGCCAGAGCTGAGCAAACCTCTCGCAGTCGTTGCTGTTCCACTTCGCTATCCAGATCGGGCTGGGCCAAATACGACCGCACACTGTTGGCAAGTAGCGCTTCCATATTCATATCTTCTTGGCATCTCATTTGCAGTTCTCGGTCGCTGTAGCGACACTTCGGAACCCAACTCCTTTGTGAGACAGCACTCACGTATGAGAGTATCTAAAAGATATGTCTGAGCCAATCTTCAAGCGCATCCTGCTAAAAATCTCCGGCGAGGCCCTTGCCGCCACTCAAGGTTTCGGCGTCGACACCACTCGCATCCATGAAATCGCGGCTGAACTTGCCGATGTAAACACTCTCGGTATCCAGATGGCGATTGTCGTGGGCGGGGGCAATTTTTTTCGCGGGGTTGCCGAGCAGGCCAAGGACATGGATCGCGTCTCCGCCGATCACATGGGCATGCTGGCCACCGTCATCAACGCGCTGGCGCTGCAGGACGCTCTCGAAAAGCAGAACGTCTTCACCCGCGTGCAGACCGCCATTGAGATGAACCAGGTTGCCGAGCCTTTCATTCGACGCCGAGCCATCCGTCATCTTGAAAAAGGACGCGTCGTCATCTTTGCCGGAGGCACCG
>Ga0210400_10006160_pt1 | contig 10122 bp, 8 predicted proteins | sample IncBWH26MmetaG_FD_155456 | JGI IMG/M metagenome (GOLD analysis project Ga0210400, IMG submission 155456) | Forest soil microbial communities from Barre Woods Harvard Forest LTER site, Petersham, Massachusetts, United States - Inc-BW-H-26-M | ecosystem: Environmental > Terrestrial > Soil >... | reverse complement strand
CTCCTAAATGATTTCGCGGACCGCTATTATCCTTTTAAGGCGGATCCCGCTTTTCAGAAGTTTTCCGATGATGAGCTGAAAGCGATCGCGGGGACGTATCAGGTTACGCGCCGGGCCGACAGCACGAAGTTGAAGCTAACAGGGTTGACAGAGCAAGAGCAAGCCTCGCTCGATAAGGACGGCGTGCTGAAGGTGGATACCGCGAAAGACCTGCGCGGGCACACGCTGAAGTGGAAGCCGATCGGCAAAGACGTATGGCAGGAGACTGAGGGACAGAACCGCATCCAAGCGATACGCGACGGCGGGGGGAAAATCGTGCGAATTGCGGTTAATTTTCCCGGCGTGCAGTACGAACGCGTGCGGTGGTACGAGAACAGCAACCTGATTCTGCCGCTGCTGGGCGTGAGCCTTGCGACTGTGCTGTTCGCGGTGGCGGCATCGGTCGTCCGGATGGGGCGGCGGATTCTATTTTCGAAGCGGCCGGGGTGGCAGGCGCAATCCGGAACACTCCGGCTGACAGTGGGTCCCCGGCTGGCGTCTTTCGTGTGGGTCGTTCTTGCTTCCGCGACGTTTGGCCTGATCTACAAGCTGCAGAATCAGACGCTTCCTCCTAGCCATTCGACGGACAAATATTTCGTGATGATCAATTGGGGCGCGGGGATCGCCATTTTTCTTAGCATTTTCGCGGTGGTGGCGGGCCTGCGCATCTGGGCGCGCGCCGACCTCCGGCCCATTTCGCACATCAAGTTTTCGCTGGTCGCGGCGGCGTGCGTGTTTCTGACGTGGTTTGCGATTCACTGGAACGTGATCGGGCCTGCGCACCGGTTTTAGGGACGAGAGTTTGCAGCCAAGGGCTGACAATCGATTAACTGATGAGGTTCCATGCGTTTGCTATCTATTCTTGCTCTCCTTGCCACCTATTTTGTTTTTTCACCTGGTAGCGACGGCCAAAAGCCCACCGCCGGACAAGCGGATATCAGCAGGTCCGGTAGCAACTTCTTGGAAGCCTGTTCCAGCATAGATAGTGGAGGGAACAAAAGCTCTGTCCAAATCAACAACGATGCCACGTGTTTGGGTTGGGTTGAAGGATTCGAAGATGGCTTCACGGTGCGTGATGAGCTGTTAGGTGTCCCCGAAAAGGACAGGATAGTTTGCATGCCCCGTGGTGTGACCACTCTTCAAATCGTGCGCATCATCAAGAAATATCTCGCTGACTATCCCGAGAAAGCGCACCGTCCAACTCGCTACATAGCCTCCATTGCGTTGGCGCGTGCATTTCCGTGCAGGGCAGGGAAGTAGCGACGCAATCCCAGGTGCTTCGGCTGAATTTTCTCCTGTCTGCCTCCCAATCCCCAGTAAGATCGCTGTGAACCTGCCGGATGTGTTATGCGGCCGCGCCGTTGGATTCAGCCTCTCGCGCACAATCGGGGACCGCAGAAAAAAATGAAATACCGCTAACTGATTGAAAGAAATGGTGGGCCTTAGTTGGCGATCTTGGAACTCTTCCGCTGGGTCAGATTGTCGTAGGGATTCCGCACATTGGAGAGCTCTCGCTTGTCTGATTCTAACGAAGAGCACCGAGCGCCGTTGTCGACTGCACCCAAGTGTCCTTCGGAAGCGCCGCTGCCGCAAAGCGGGTCCCGGTGCTGACTTGTCCCGTTGGGGCTAATCAGGAGTTGACCGCCGACCCGACTGCCCACCGATGAACCAGTCAAGTGCAACAACCGCGATAAGCAGCTCGATATTGGCCAGCGGTCCCATAAACAGCAAAGGCACCTTTTCCATTTGGGAGAGGAACGGAATTGTTATCGCCGTGAACACGGAGAATAGTGTTGCAATGACCACCCAGAGATACCAGTTCCTGCGGTAAGTCCAGAACGCTTTAGCGGCGTAGCCTAATGCAAAGCACGCACTACCTAATCCAACAAACCAGTCGTTCTTAAAATTGCGATGTATCCCTCTATCGGTGTCATTTATCGTCACAGCGATAACTATTGTGACCGCCGCCATTGCGACTGCGAAATAGAGAAGGTTGTCCCGCAGGGGATGCTGTTGCACGATGTCGCCCTGTTCAGCGCGAGCATTTTTGTGCGGTTTGTTTCCAAGCAATGCCCACGCGCCGAATGCGCTTGCGTACAAACAGGTCATCGCGACGCAGACGCCAGCCCAACCAGCCCCATAAGGAAATAATCGCGAGATAAGCAGCAGAACAAAGGCGAATATGGCCACAACCGCTGCGGCGGCGAGAGAAAGTCGCATCGTTGAGGTTCCTTCAATCCTCTCAGAATGTACCTTCAATTTCTGTTGCGGTCGATGGCTGGCAAAACAGACGATAGCACTCACAGCGAAATCGACGCAGTCCGGATTTCGGTGTGTCGAGCGGTAAGTAATCGACATGCCTGATGAACGCTGCGGTTACCGGACATCAGGTCAAAGACGCTTCTTCGCAAAGGCGCTGCCTGAGGCGGACTTGAGATATTTCTCGAACGTGAAGGCCTGTTTCTCGTCGGCGAACGCGATGTAGGTTTTGACGTCCCACGCGCGGTACTTGGCGGTGTGTGTGACCTCACCCGAGTTGTGCTTCGAAAGTCTGGCGTCCAAATCATCCGTGATATTGAAGGTCAGGCCGGTGCAATGTCAACTTGGCGAGCGAAGGTAGACGAATTTCACGGAGAGGTCCGCCTCCGCAAAGAAGCTCCGGCGCGACAGCCTTCGCTCGCTGATTTCCTTGGCCTGCCGAGCCGTAGCTCGCGGATATTAGAATGCGTTTGAATCCTTCGCAAGATACGCGAGCGAAGGCTGGTGGGCCTGGGTAGACTCGAACTACCGACCTCGCCCTTATCAGGGGCGCGCTCTAACCACCTGAGCTACAGGCCCAATCGGAGAACAACGTAGAAATTCTAGCATGGGCGGACGGCCCACGCACAACTGCCGCGCGTTTTTGGATTCCAAGAGGGGGCGTGCCCCTACTGAAGGACAAAAAAAGAAAAAAAGAACCGGTCTAAAGACCGGCCACTACAACGGCAGCCTGCCTTAGAAGGCAGCCATTACGACGACAGGAAGCCGAGAGCTATTGGATAAAGCCGACAGTGGGCGTGGGCTCGGTGCCCGCAGGAGCCTCTTTGATCGGCCCGAACTGGGTTTCGTAGCGCGCGATATTTTCTCCCAGGGCGCGCCAAATGCGCTTCGCGTGCCCCGGATTCACAATTACGCTGTTGAGGAGCTTGCCCTGGGCTCCATTGGGGAAAATGTAGATGAAATTCAGGGTGAACTCTTCCAGGTTGTGGTGAATCATCACCAGATTGCTGTACTGCCCCTGGAGTTCTTTTTCGTCGGCTTTGATTTGTACCTGGCCTTGCACTGGCCGCTGTTCGTCCATCGTGTGAGTCTCCCGGAAATGCTATTTGAAGTTATCACAGGCTGGGTTTCCGCGCCTGTGAGCCGAGGATTGCTGCTTGGTACAGCACGCGGGGTGGAAGTTCTATTGACAGAGAAGGGCATTAAATGTAGTTTATGCTGGAGGTTTAGTGCAGTTAACATAGGGCATGGCGCAGACACTTCCTCCCCAACTCGAGACGGAGCCGGCTATCGGCGAAGCGGCAGCCCCACGGAGTTTTACTTCGGCGCCATGGCGCCGCGAAGTGGCGCTGCCCTCGCTTCCCGAGTCGCACCGCAGCATTCCTATCTCCCACGGCGCTTCCTGGCTTCGCAAGATGCTGGCATTCGCCGGGCCGGGCTATCTTGTCGCGGTTGGGTACATGGACCCGGGAAACTGGGCGACGGACATCGCGGGCGGATCGAAATTTGGCTACTCGCTGCTGAGCGTGGTGCTGATCAGCAGCCTGATGGCGATGTTTCTGCAAGCGCTTTCAGCCAAGCTGGGCATCGCCACGGGGCGCGACCTGGCGCAGGCCTGCCGCGATCACTATTCCCGCCGCACCGCGATCGCGCTTTGGATTGTTTGCGAAACCGCGATTGCTGCGTGCGACCTCGCGGAGGTTCTCGGCTCAGCGGTCGCGCTGAAGCTGCTTTTTGGCGTGCCGCTGCTTGCCGGGGTGATCATTACGGGCCTCGATGTGCTGATCGTCCTGGCGCTGCAGGGCCGGGGATTCCGGCTCGTCGAGGCGTTTGTGATAACGCTGATCGCCTCGATCGCCGCGTGTTTCGCGTATGAAATCTTTTTTGCCCGGCCGCTCTGGCTGGATGCCGCCTGGGGGTTCCTGCCGAGAGCGGAAATCCTGCGCAACCGCGAAATGCTGTACATCGCGATCGGGATCCTCGGCGCCACGGTCATGCCGCACAATCTTTATCTGCACTCGAGCATCGTGCAGACCCGGGCGTTCGGGAGTTCGACGCGCGACCGGCGCGAAGCCCTGAAATACGCGGTGATCGATTCGACGCTGGCGCTGTGTTTCGCGCTGTTCGTCAACGCCGCGATTCTGGTTCTGGGCGCGGCGGCGTTTCACACGCGGGGCCTGTCGAACGTGGCGGAAATTGCCGATGCGTACAAACTTCTGAGTCCCGTTCTTGGTGTGAGCCTGGCGAGCACGGTATTTGCGTGCGCGCTGCTGGCCTCGGGGCAGAACTCGACCCTGACCGGCACGCTCGCGGGCCAAATTGTAATGGAGGGCTTTCTCGAAATTCGGCTGAAGCCCTGGCTGCGACGCTTGATTACGCGCTCTATCGCAATTACTCCGGCGGTGGTTGTCATCGGCATCGCGGGGGAAGGCAAAGTCACGGCACTCATTGTTTTGAGCCAGGTGATTCTCAGCTTTCAACTGCCGTTTGCCATTATTCCGCTGGTGCAGTTCACGGGTGACCGGGCCAAGATGGGTGAGTTTGTGAATTCCCGGCTGACTTCCGTGATTGCATGGATTGTCGCGGCCGGCGTGCTTTTCTTCAACGGGGAACTTCTCTGGCTCATCTACCGCGGCGCTTGAGTGTCTCGTCGCTTCTTCCACGCTAGAAGAGACTGTGCGAGAATTTCAGCGTCCTCATGACCACCTTCCGGAAACGCAACCTCGTCCTCCGCAAGACGTTGTTCGTGGTTTTCTTCGTTCTAATCGCGCTTTCCATCGTGTTCGCCGTGTGGCAGAGCAGGGAATGGGTGGTTCCCGAAGACGCGAAGATCTTGAAGAATCCTCTGGCGCCCACGGAGGCCGCGCTGGCATCGGGACGCGCGGTTTATCTCGACAAATGCACAGAGTGCCATGGCGAGACAGGCAGAGGCGACGGCCCGCAAGCGCGGATGTATGATCCCGCCCCCGGAAACCTGACGGATGCGCATCACATGAGCACGCGAACCGACGGCGAACTTTTCTACCAGATTAGCGAAGGTCATCGGCCGATGCCAGCGTTCAAGAAACGCCTGAGTGAAGAACAGCGCTGGCAGCTTGTGATGTTCGTGCGTTCGCTGGCCCGTTAGGCGGGAGACACGCGACTCCAGGCTCGCGTGGTAGCCCGGATAGATATAATTTCTTGTCTGGGAAAAGATGGACCATCGTCTCGCATTTGTTTTACTTGGAGGACTCGTATTGGGGGCTGGTGCGCCCCTAGCGCTGTGCTGGGCGCGGCTGCTTCCGGAGGATGCGGCGCCGTTTGAGGGCCCGGAAAAGGAAACGCAGAGCGCGGAGAAAAGTCTGGAAGGGGGCGAGAAACGAGAAAGGCGAGTGGATCCCATTGCCGTCGGCCTGCTCGTTTTCGTGACGATTAGTTACATGCTCCAGTTTCCGGGCGTGCAGCGCGACGCGGTGCTGCACTGGTTGGCCAGCCATTTCGACGAAACAGCGGCGGACTTGATTACGCTGGGAGCGGGAGCGTTTTTTGCCTTCGTACCCGGGCTGGCGGCGTGCTATTCGCTCGCGCGGCGCAATTTCGTGCGCATACCGCTGGTCGCGGCCAGCTTGCTGGTTTTGCTTCTCTGGTTGTTTGGGCCTACTCTCCAGGCCGCATTGGTCAAATCGTAATGGGATGATCCGTTCCGCAGACCTCAGCGGAAAGAGTGGAAGCTGAGATTCTTCGAGCATCCTCGTCGGATGCCCTCAGAATGACAAGTTTGGCTATATAGCAGCCTGTGAAGCGGTCTACTGAGGGAAGACATTTAAGTGAGGACTTCCCATTCAAAATGGAGACAGCGAGTAGGGTTTCTACGCGGTTGCGGCCTTTACCTGTTGCAGCGCCGCCGCCACTTCCTTGACATCGGGAACCACGGGGATGTCGTAATTCTTGAACCACGCAACCTTGCCGGCTTTGTTCACGATGGCGATGGAGCGGCCGGTGATGCCCTTGTCCGCGAGATAGACGCCGTATTTTTCGCTCATGGCGCCGCGGGGATGAAAATCGGCGAGCAATGAATATTTAATTCCCATTTTTTCCGCGTAGGCTTTGTGCGACCAAACACTATCGACGCTGACGCCCAGCACTTCTGCGTCGAGCGAATCGAACGACCTCATGTCGTTGACAAAGCAGGCGTGCTCGTTGGTGCATGTGGGGCTCCAATCGAGCGGATACCAAACCAGCACGACATTTTTCTTTCCGGCAAAATCGGATAGCTTGACTTCTTTTTTGTCCTGATTGAGCAGCGTGAAATCCGGCGCTGTCTGTCCAACGGCGATGCTCATGGTGATTCCTCCTGTATTTCTCAAATCGTGCGCGCTTCTGTGCTGCAAGCATCTTACCAAATCGAGCCTGCGATGAGGATGCTCATGACTCTTTACTTCCGTATCTCCTTGCGTCAAACTCGCCACCCGGAGGCGGTCATGAGCCGCAGAAGCCACTCGCCGCGCATCGTCGGACGCTTCGCGGCCGCCCAATCCCATGATGCCGCTGCGGGAATTAGTCGAACGCTACCGCTCGCTTGCCGGAGAATTCGGTAAGCCGGTGGCGCTGGCGGCGTTCCAACTCACCGCTGCCGAAACAGAGCGGGTCTTCTCGAGTTACGACGAGGACTACCACATCAGTCGCTTTTTTCACTTCACACAATCCAGTGGCACGCGATTCTCTATCAACGGCATTCCTGTGACGCACGTTTCCCTCGACGCGGAGATTGAATCGATCCTCTAAATTTCTGCCTGATTGAAAAGCAAGCGGGGCAGGAGCCTTGATCATGCCAGCTCCCGCCCCGCCCGATGATGCGTTAGTCGTATGTTCCAGCTAGAAGATGAACTTCAAACCCAGCTGGATTTGACGCGGGGGTTTGCCGCCGAACGCGTTTGCGGATTGAATCTGTGCAAACGTTGGCGCGTCGAAGTTAAGGTTGGGGATGTCAAAGTTCGGATGATTGAAGATGTTGAAGAAGTCGGCCCGGAATTGGAATTTGCGGATCTCGCTCGACAAAGGAAATTCCTTTGAGAGAGAGAAATCCACGTCCTTGAAAGTGGGGCCGATAAGCGTATTACGACCGAGATCGCCAAACGCCGGGCTCGCAGGTGAGGCGAAAGCGCACCGGTTAAACCAGTTGGACGGCGTTTGAACCTGGGTCGGAGCGAGACCATGCTGCCCCGCAAAGGGGCCGCTCGGGATAATTTGTGCTTGCGTGAACTGGCATAGCTGGCTTGGGTTCGCTGGGACAATACCGGCAACAAATGGATCGCTGACAATATTTGGCCGGTCCGCTCCTGTCGGGTTTGCCTGGAGATTGAAAGTGCCAGATTCGCTCTGGTCTACGCCGCGGTTAACGGTAAAAGGTTTCCCGGACTGGAACGTCATGATGCCACCCGCTTGCCAATGGCCTAGCAAATAGCCCACGGCACCTTCACGGTTCAGCCACCTCTGCCCTCTGCCAAAGGGAAGCTGATAGATGGAATTCAGGACGAAACGGTGCTTGGTCTGAAAGTTAGAAAGGCCGCGTTCGGCCGCCAGGTCATTGGAGTTCTGCGGAATTCCCGTTTCGGCCTTTGTGCCAAATTCGGCGGACGCGTCGTCAATGGAACGGGAAAAGGTATAGGCAGCGAGGAATTCCAGCCCGGCGCCAAAGCGCTTTTCGGCGCGGAATTGGAATGCGTGGTAGATGCTGGAAGCCGCCGATTCGATTAATTGAATGTCCCCGTACGCTGGGAACGGCAGATTGGCGGAAGCACCGCCCGGTGCGGAGCCTGGAGCGCCCTGGTCGAAGTTTCTCGTATCTTGCAGGTGCGTACCTTTGGAGCCAACATAACCAGCGTCCAGGACCAGGTTCTTGAGTGGCTCGAACTGCGTGTCCAGGTTCCATTGTTGCGCGTAGCCATCCCGATAGTTGCGAGCGATCATGCTCGGGTTGGCCTGAGGAGGCGCTCCGTTCTGCGCCACGATGCTGGATATAGTGAGAGTTCCTGGAGTTGTCTTAGTTTCATTGTTGCCAAAAAGCTCCGCCGTAAAAAATGGAGGATTGAAACGGGGCAGGATATTGCCGTTAAGAATCCCACCGTCGTAGAAAATTCCATATCCCGTGCGTACGATGAACTTATCGCTCGCGGTTGGCTTCCAAGCGAAGCCAATTCGCGGAGCAAAATTGGTGTAGGTCGGGTCGTAGGTGGCGCGAGGCACGCCGTTGGTGCCCGCAATAATGAATTGGCAATTGGGTTTCGGATTGCAAGTCAGCGCGTTGCCTGTCAAATCTGGAACGCTCAAGCGGTCGTGATTGTCCGTTACCGGGCTGTTGTACTCCCAACGCAGACCCGCATTCAGCGTGAAGCGCGAGTTGATCCGGATGTCGTCCTGGACAAAATAATCCATTTGCGTTGTCCGCTGCTCCGTTTGCGTGTTTCCAACGGTGGTAATCGCCAGGAACGGCGTTCCAGCCAGCAGGTCATCCAGTGCAGAGCTGGGTTTCAGCGGATTGGAGACGCCTCCCGTGAAAATCCATTCGCCTCGAGCGATCGAGTCGAGGAAGAAGTTCAATTGGAAACGCCGAATGTCGGCGCCGAACCTGAACTGATGCCGCCCCCCATTGAAAGAAGGATTCCACGCAAGCACATCGGAATAGTGAAATGTATTGTCGCGGCGGTCCTGGGGGAGGTTGGTTGGCTCTCCGATTCCGTCGAATCCTGCGATTTGCACGGCGGGGATTCCAAAGTCCACCGGACTCGGCAGAGCCGTCGGAAATCCCAGCTGCTGATTGATGTTGGTGCCGCTGTCGTGTTGGAAGATTCCACCCCGCGAACGATTGAAGCCAAACCGGACATCGTTCAACAAGCGCGTATTGAAAGTGTGTGTCTCCTCGATGCGAACGATCTGGCCGCGGTTCAACGTAAAGCTGCCATTCCCTGGCAAATTCGTAAACGCCGCTAGTGGGTCAAACGGATTGAAGCGGTGCTCGTTGAAGATGGCATATTCGCCGGAGAGCGTATTCGTGTCATTAATCCGGTGATCTACCTTTCCAATAACCTGGTAAACTTTGTTGCGGATAATAGGTGATGAAACGAAGCTTTCCGACGTAGTCGGAGTTGTACCCTGAGCGACGGCGTTAGAGGCGGGTAGCAAGTTAAAGACGGCCAATCCGGCAGGATTTGGATTGGGAACATCCGCAAGCGCATTTTGGCGATCGACCGCGGAAGGCACGGTCGCTTGGCGAGTTGAGGCCTGCCGAAGATTCAACCCTTCATAGGATCCGAAGAAGAAGGTCTTATCTTTCTTGATCGGTCCACCCATCGTGCCGCCATATTGGTTCAAGTCGAGGCCCGGAATTCCTGCGCAGCTTCCAAGCAATGAGGTGGCCGTGCAATCCGGTTGATCAAAAAAGTTCTTGGAATCCAGGTTCCGGTTGCGGAAAAACTCGAAGCCGGTGCCGTGAAACTGGTTCGTTCCGCTTTTGGTTACGACGTTGATCTGCGCACCGGCGCTCCGGCCGAATTCGGCGGAAGAGTTGCTGGATTGGACTTTGAACTCCTGGATGGCGTCGACCGAGGGGAGAACGGTGTACTGATTGATGGCCAAGTCATTGTTGTCCACGCCGTCGAGAAGGAAATTGTTGGCCTGCTCTCTCGCGCCATTGACGCTGATCGAGCCGCCCTGTGTGGAGTTCTGCGAACCATCCGAGGGCAATTGAGCACCCGGCACCAGAAGCGTGAACGCCAGGAAGTTACGCGTGTTCAGGGGGAGCTGGCTCACTTTTTGCTGGTCGATGACCTGTCCGACGGTGGAGGT
>Ga0210400_10006159_pt1 | contig 10124 bp, 5 predicted proteins | sample IncBWH26MmetaG_FD_155456 | JGI IMG/M metagenome (GOLD analysis project Ga0210400, IMG submission 155456) | Forest soil microbial communities from Barre Woods Harvard Forest LTER site, Petersham, Massachusetts, United States - Inc-BW-H-26-M | ecosystem: Environmental > Terrestrial > Soil >... | reverse complement strand
GCTCAGTTTGAATCCCAAACCTTGTACGCGACGGATGAAAGCCAGCGTTTCGATGTCACGTTCGCCGTACTGGCGAAAGCCTCCCTGCGTCCGGGCAGGCCTGGGCAGCAGCGCGTTGCGCTCGTAGAAACGAATCGCATCAACGCTCAGCCCGACCTTTTTGGCGACGATGCCGATTTGCATTGCCTTGGCTCCTTCATAGAAGCTACACCCTGGAGTATAGTCCAGAGTCAAGAGCTTCTTTTTCTTCTCTCTATGGTCTTCCACCTCCACCGTAACAAGCGTCCGCTCTGTTAACAGCAATGTGGATCCGGAGGGGCAGATAGCGTGTATCCTTTCATTGACTCAGGCGTCTAATCCACCTAGAGTCGATTTACGGCAAATGCGCAAAAGTCTACTTATCGCCGCATCAATGGTGGCCCTGTTGGGCCTGCAATTTGCTGACTGCATGTCCGCAGCGACCGAAGACCAGCAAAGCATGCAGTGCTGTGGCTCCATGTCGTGCGACCCGTCGAACCAAACCCACGATTGCTGCAAGTCTATGGTTTCTTCGCAGTCGCCGAGTGTTTTGCCGGCTGCACATGTCTCGTTGCACGCACCCGTGATGTTTGTGGCAGACGTTCTGACTTCTCCCCATGTCATAGAACTTTCCGACGCGACACGCACTGACTTCGTGCCCCCCCAACATTCGCCTCCTGAGCTCTACACGCTTTATTCTTCCTTCTTGATCTGATCCGCTTTTGAACCCTGCGTCCGCGCGCGGGTGTCTCTCTTTCTATTTCCATTCGTACCGTTACGCCCCGACTCGTCCTGGCTGCAAAGGTGGCACGCCGAGGTGACGACCCGCGGTCGTCCAGACCAGCGACGCATGTCAAGCGTTCGACAGTTCACCGGTTCCCACGATCTTGGGCCGCTCCAACGTCGCACTTTTCGGCCATTTGGCCAGCGCTTGCATCGCGGCCAGAGGAACGTCAAGTGCATTCGAAGTGCCAGAGGACTCGTTTTCAGGAGGAGGAAGATGCCTTTGCTCAGTAAGGAAAAGATTTTCCCACGCGGTCTGCGGGACACGTTGGCGCCGACGTTGTGCGCTCTGCTGATGTTCTTACTTTCAGGACGGGAAGCTCCTGCGCAAGATCCTGGGCGGGAACACGGCCCTGTGGTCACTCCGCTTGCAGAGTTGCTCGAAGAGGCCGAAAAGAACAACCCACAGATCGAAGCGGCACGGCAAGGCTGGCAAGCAGCGAAGGAGGTGCCAACTCAGGTCTCGACTCTGCCCGACCCGCAATTCAATCTGCAGCATGTCAGCGTCGGAAGTCCTCGCCCCTTTGCCGGCTACACGAACAGCGACTTCGCCTACCTTGGCCTCGGTGTTTCACAAGACATTCCGTACCCAGGCAAGTTGCGGTTGAAAGGTGAGATTGCAAACCGCGACGCGGATGTTTCGCAGCAACAAATTGCGTCCGTGCGCCGCGCCGTCGTCGCTGAGGTCAAGAGCACCTACTTCCAGCTAGCATACCTCTCTAAAACGCTCACGCTCCTCGAACAGGACGGCGAGTTGCTCAAGCAAGTGGAACAGGCCGCCGACGCCCGCTACCGCTCGGGCATGGGAACGCAGCAGGACATCCTCCAGGCGCAACTCCAAAAAACCAAACTGCTTCGCGAGATCGCCATGCATCATCTGCAGGTCGGCAAGCTCGAAGCCCAGCTCAAACAACTCCTCAACCGTTCGCAGGAATCGCCGGATATCGAGACAGCCGATCTCGTCGAAACACCCCTTGTGCAAACGTACGCTGATCTCTTGGCCTCGGCGGAAGTGCAGAATCCGGAAATCGCTAGCGCGAAGAAGATGATCGAAAGGCAGTCGTTGCAGGTGGACCTCGCCCGCAAAGACTTTTATCCAGACTTCAACGTGCAGTATATGTGGCAGCGCACCGATCCCACTCAGTTTCGCGCCTATTACATGCTGAGCGTCGGCATCAAGGTCCCGATCTATCGCAGCCGCAAACAGCGCCCCGAACTGGCCCAGGCCGAATCGGAGCAGCTTCGTGCGCGAAGTGAATTGCAGGCGCAATCGCAGCAACTCGCTGGTGATTTGCGGTCGCAATACGTGATCGTGCAGCAGACCTCCGAACTGCTCAAGATTCACCGCGAAGGATTGTCCCCGCAGGCTCGGTCGGAATTTCAAGCGGGTCTCGCGGCCTACCAATCCAACAAACAGAATTTTCAGGCACTGCTAACGGCGTTTCTTGATGTCCTGCATCTTGACGAGGACTACTGGCAGAACATCGCCGAATACGAAACGGCTATCGCGCGGCTCGAACAACTCACGGGACTGTCATTGCGGGAAGAAGGAGCGAAGTAATGAAATCGTATCGCATCGGATTTTTACTGGCATTGATTGGAAACATCGTTCTTGCCGTCGTCCTCGTTGGGTTGTGGCTGCACTATCGCGCTGCGAAACCCATGACGGACATGGAAACCAAAATGCCAAATTCCACCTCGCAGGATTCGATGGCCACACCCCTCGCATCGACAGAAGCGCCGCTCGTTCCGGTGCAAATCTCTCCGCAACGGCAACAGAGTATCGGCGTGAAGACAGGCAAGGTCGAACGGAAATTGGTCGCGGACGAGATTCGCACCACCGGCAATGTTGCTGTGGACGAAAGGCGGCTGGCCTACGTCCAAGTGCGGTTCTCCGGCTATATCCAGAAAGTATTTGCCGATGCCACGTACGAATACGTCCGAAAAGGGCAGCCGCTATTCACAGTGTACAGCCCGGATCTAGTAGCAACCGAACGCGAATACCTAGTGGCCAAGCAGAATCAGCGGCAAGTGGCGCAGAGCACGGTGCAAGGTGTCGCCTTCAGCGCAGCATCATTGCTCGACGCGGCTGCGGAACGTCTCAAGCAGTGGGGCGTTCCGCAAAAAGAAATCGCCCGCCTCGAATCCACCGGCCAAGTGCAACAGGAACTTGAAGTCGATTCGCCGGTCTCCGGTTACATCACCGAGCGCAATGCTCTGCCCAGTGTTGCTGTTCAGCCGGAAATGCGCCTCTACACCCTCGCGGATCTTTCGACTGTTTGGGTTCAGGCGCAGGTCTTCCAGAACGATCTCGAACGCATAAAGGTCGGCGCTCCTGCAACGCTCACCGTGAATACCTATCCGGGCCGGACGTTCGCTGGCCGTGTGGACTTTATCTACCCGCAGGTGGATATGGATACGCGGACGGCCAAGGTGCGCGTTGTCTTTTCGAATCCTAGGCTGCAACTCAAACCCGGCATGTTCGTCAACGTAAGTCTGAAAGTCCCGATGGGGAGCCAACTTGTTATCCCCGCAACCGGCGTCCTACACTCCGGCACTCGCGAGATTGCTTTTGTGGAGCGCAGTGATGGTTACATCGAGCCGCGCGAGGTGCAGTTGGGCTCCCGCGTGGTTGACGATTTTATCGTGCTGAAGGGGTTGAAAGCGGGCGAGCAAATTGTCACCTCCGCAAACTTCCTGATCGACTCCGAGAGCCAGCTTCAGGCCGCGCTCGGTTCGTTCGTTCCACCTCCACCCGGTGCGGGTGCGGCGTCTACTAGCAACGCCCCGCATGGAAATGTCGAATTAAGCTCTGACCCGACCACACCGCGGAAAGGAAGCAACGTGTTCCGCGTGAAACTCACAGATGCGAGTGGAGCGCCCATCTCCAGTGCGGAAGTCAGCATGACGTTTTTCATGCCGGCGATGCCCGCGATGGGCATGGCATCGATGCGCGTACCCGTCGCTCTCAGCGACAAGGGCAATGGGCTATATGAAGGCTCTGGACAGCTGGAGAGCGGTGGAACCTGGCAAGTCACAATTCTCGCAAAAAAGAATGGGCAACCTGTCGCTACGAAACAACTGAGCCTGAACGCCACGGGAGGGATGTAACGTGATCTCCCGATGGATTGATTGGTGCGCGCAAAATCGTTTCCTCGTTTTCATGGGGACAGTCCTGCTGGTGCTCACGGGAATCTGGTCCCTGCGTCACATTCCGCTCGACGCGTTGCCCGATATTTCCGACGTGGAAGTGATTATCCACACGCCTTGGGCGGGTCAGCCTCCTAGCCTCATCGAAGACCAGGTCACGTATCCCATTGTCACGACGCTTCTCGCCGCACCGCACGTAAAGGCCGTGCGGGCGCAAACCATGTTTGGCGATTCCTATGTCTTCGTCGTGTTTGAGGACGGAACAGATTTGTATTGGGCGCGTTCGCGCGTCTTGGAGTACATGCAACAGATCACGGGTCGCTTGCCCTCTGGCGTGCATCCCGTCATCGGACCCGACGCGACTGGTGCAGGATGGGTCTATGAATACGCGCTTGTGGACCACAGCCATCAACGCAGTTTGGCTGATTTGCGCAGTCTCCAAGATTGGTATCTGCGCTACCAACTTGAAACGGTTCCAGGAGTGGCCGAGGTAGCCACGATTGGCGGATTCGTTCGCCAGTATCAGGTCAACGTGGACCCTGACAAACTTCGCGCGTACGGAATCCCTCTCTCAACGGTCATCGAAAGAGTTCGAGCCAGTACGAACGAAGTGGGTGGACGCCTGCTTGAAATGGGCGGAGCGGAATACATGATTCGTGGACTCGGCTATCTGCATTCGCTGAGCGACTTGGAAACCGTTCCTGTAGCAACCAAGAACGGCACGCCGGTCCTCATCCGGGATTTGGGAACAGTTACGTTCGGGCCGGACGTCCGCGAAGGTGTTGCAGAGTGGCAAGGCGAAGGGGAAACCGTTGGTGGAATTGTCGTCATGCGCGATGGAATGAACGCTCTGACCGTCATTGATGGCGTTAAGAAAAAACTCGCTGAGATCAAACCATCTTTACCTCCAGGGGTCGAGATAGTCTCCGGTTATGACCGCTCCGGATTGATTCACGCCTCCATCGAAACTCTGCAACGCGATTTGCTCGAAGAGGCCGCCATCGTCAGCGTCGTGATCGTCATATTCTTATTCCACTTCCGTTCGGCGTTGATTCCAATTCTGACCCTACCCATCGCCGTGGTCGCATCCTTCATCCCGATGTACTACCTCCATGTCACTTCGAACATCATGTCGCTCGGCGGTTTGGCGTTGGCGATTGGCGTCCTGGTGGACGCCGCCATCGTCATGGTCGAAAACGGATACCGGCAGCTTTCGGAGCACCAATCCGCCGTATCCGAACCACTTCCCAAGCCGCAGAGACGGAAAATCCTGTTGGATTCAGCGAAACAAGTTGGTCCTGCCATCTTCTTCTCGCTAGTGATCATCGTAGTTTCCTTCCTGCCTGTCTTTTTGTTGGAAGCACAAGAAGGACGCATGTTTCGTCCGTTGGCGTGGACGAAGACGCTCGCCGTTGGCTTCTCCTCGGTCTTGGCGATCACGCTTGTGCCCGTACTCATGATCCTATTCATCCGTGGACGGCTGATACCGGAGTCGCGGAATCCCATTTCAAGAGTCACCCAGGCTATTTATTTGCCGATTCTGCGACTGTGCTTGCGGTTCCGCAAAACCACCTTGCTGCTCAATTTGGTTTTTCTGATCGTCACACTTCCGCTCGCACTCCACATTGGAAGTCAATTCATGCCGCCCCTCTTTGAAGGTTCGGCTCTTTACATGCCGACAGCCTTGCCCGGAATCTCCATCGGGCAGGCGTCACAATTGCTTCAGGAACAGGATCGAATCATTCGTACATTCCCGGAAGTCGAAACCGTCTTCGGGTCCATCGGGCGATCCGACAGTGCGACCGATAACGCTCCCCTCGATATGTATGACACGACGCTCATGCTCAAGCCGCGCAGTCAATGGCGGCCGGGGATGACCTACGAAAAGCTCATTCAGGAAATGGACGCGAAACTCCAGTTTCCTGGGCTGTCCAACACCTGGACCATGCCGGTCGAAAATCGGCTCGATATGGAATTAACGGGCATCAAGACGCCTCTTGGCTTGAAGATTCAAGGGCCGAATCTGGAGGGCATCCAGCAAGTTGGCGCGCGGGTACAGCAGTTACTCTCTACGATTCCTGAGATGCGCTCTATTTTTTCGGAACGGGTTTCGCAAGGGTTTTATCTCAACATCGAAGTGAACCGCGCTGAGGCAGCTCGCTACGGTCTGACTATTGCTGACGTTCAGCAAGCGGTCAGTTCGGGAATCGGCGGCGAAATGGTCACCGAGAATGTCGAGGGTCGCGAGCGATATCCAGTGAATGTCCGGTATAGCCGCGACTTCAGGGACAACGTCGAAGAATTGCAGCGCGTTCTGATTGGCACGCCCTCCGGCGCGCAGATTCCAGTTTCCGATGTCGCGAAAATCTCATTCTCTCGAGGACCGTCGATGATTCGCGACGAAGACGGCGCGCTGACGGGCTACGTGTACATCGATCTGAACACGAAAGACTACGGCGGCTTCGTCACGCACGCGACTAATTTGCTCAAGCAAAAACTCAACTTGCCTCCCGGCTTTACTTACAAATGGTCCGGCGAATACGAGTTCGAATTGCGGGCCAAAGAACGGCTGCAATTAATTCTGCCGATCGTCTTTTTTGTCATCTTTATGTTGCTCTACGTGGTGTTTCATTCCGTCACCGAGGCTGCTGTCCTCATTTTCCCGACGATCTATGCGTTGACAGGCGGCCTCATTCTGCAGAAGCTGCTCGGCTACAACTTCAGCGTAGCGGTGTGGGTCGGCTACATCGCGCTCTTTGGCATCGCCGTTGAAACCGGAGTTGTGATGGTTGTGTATCTCCACGAAGCCCTGGACCACCGGCTCAAGTCCGGCGTTCCTCTGCGTCACGAAGACATCGAAGCAGCCGTGATCGAAGGAGCGGTCCACCGCCTCAGGCCAAAACTAATGACGGTCAGTGTTGTGCTCGCCAGCCTGATTCCCATTCTGTGGGAAACAGGTGTCGGCGCAGATGTGATGAAACCCATCGCCGCTCCTCTCGTGGGCGGCATGATCACCTCAACGATTCATGTGCTGATTCTAGTGCCGGTGTTCTTCGCGCTGATGAAGGAACGCGCACTTCGTCGCGGCACCTTGCAACCAAGAGAACCACACACGGAAAACTAAGAGTTTGGCAGTTGCTTCAGATCATCCAAAGGAGAGAGTGCGATGAAAACCATGTTCTCAGTAAAGACAATTCTTGTGCTGGCCGCGGCGGTGTTCGCACCGCTTGTGATTCTGGCGCAAACGTCCGGCGGCCAGAAAACTCTAACCGGCGTCGTGAGCGATGCGATGTGCGGCCAGACTCACATGATGAAAGACAAACCCACCGCGGAATGCTTGCGATATTGCGTCAAGCAAGGAACCAAGTACGCGCTCGTCGCGGGCAAGACCGTCTACACGCTCGAAGGACACGAAGCAGATCTCGACAAATACGCCGCGCAGAGAGTCAACGTGAAGGGAACGGTGAAGGGCGAGACCATGACCGTCGAATCCGTACTTCCGGCGAAGTGACTTAGTTATGGAACGGAGCATTCGTCCGAGGCCCTGCGAAAGTTCGCAGTTCCAGGACAAACGATATGGGAGCAGGACATGAAAATGGCGCACAAAGATAACAGACCAGCATCCGACCCGCACGCTGGTCACAAGATGTCAGACGTTCACGGGAGCCACGACCGTCATGCCGGGCATTCCGTTGCCATGTTTCGCGACAAATTTTGGCTGAGTTTTGCCCTCACAATTCCCGTTGTGTTTTGGTCGACCGACGTTCAGCATTGGCTCGGTTACACCGCTCCTTCCTTCCCCGGCTCGAAATTTATTCCCGCAATCTTCGGAACAATCGTCTTCATTTATGGAGGACTGGTCTTTATCCGCGGGGCATGGGGCGAACTTGCCGACCGCAAACCCGGCATGATGACGCTCATCAGCCTGGCGATCGTGGTCGCGTTTGGAACTTCGCTCGCCGCGACATTTGGCCTCTTCGAGATTGACGTTTGGTGGGAAGTCGCCTCACTGATCACGATCATGGTACTCGGCCACTGGTTGGAAATGCGCGCCATTTCCCAGGCTCGCGGTGCGCTCAATGCGCTCGCCGCCCTGCTCCCGGACACCGCTGAACGCGTAAACGGCGCAGACACTCAATCCGTTCCACTCTCGGAGCTGCGCGTTGGCGACGTCGTTCTTGTTCGGCCCGGCGCACGCGTTCCGGCTGATGGCGTCGTGGCTGAGGGCTCTGCCGACGTTGACGAGTCCATGATCACCGGAGAGTCCAAGGCGGTATCGAAGGTGGCGGGTGCCAGAGTTGTCGCGGGAACAGTTGCCAGTGGTGGAAGACTTCGCGTCAGCATTACGGCAGTTGGAGACCAGACCGCGCTCTCCGGAATCATGCGGCTCGTCGCCACTGCGCAGGCTTCGGGGTCTCGCGCGCAAGCTCTTGCCGACCGTGCGGCCGCGATCCTTTTTTACGTGGCAGTCGTATCTGGCGCGATTACCTTCACCTACTGGTGGTTTGCAGGCGACAGAGAACACGCCTTGATTAGAACGGCAACGGTCCTTATCATTGCTTGCCCGCATGCCCTCGGACTCGCAATTCCGCTCGTAATCGCAATCTCCACATCCATAGGCGCTCAAAACGGTCTCCTTGTTAAGGACAGGCTCGCGCTCGAACGTGCTCGCAATTTGGATATGGTCATTTTTGATAAGACCGGAACCCTGACCCGTGGCTCCCCTGCGGTGTCGGGAGTCGCGGCTGCACCTGGCACCACCGAAGACATTTTGATTGCGCGTGCCGCCGCTGTCGAATCCAACTCCGAACACCCACTTGCTAAAGCAATCGTCACCGAAGCCAAGCGCCGAAACGTGACCCAGTTATCAGCCACGAATTTCGAGGCGCTGGCTGGTCGAGGCGCGAAGGGGCTCGTGGAAGGCGAGACCATCGGAGTCGGCGGACCGCGCCTCTTGACCGAGGCCCAAGTAGCGGTGCCGCCCGAAGTTGGAAAGCTGACGACCGCATGGACAGCAGACGGGAAGACGGTTCTGTATGCCGTCGCTCAAGACCGGTTGCTGGGAGCTTTCGCAGTCGAAGATGAAATTCGGCCCGAATCCAGCGAAGCGGTCGCCGAACTTCATCGGCTTGGTATCCAGGTCGCTATGATTACCGGAGATTCGAAAACAGTCGCCGATTCCGTCGCTCGCCGCATCGGGATCGATGAGGTCGCAGCGGAAGTTCTCCCCGCTGACAAAGCTGCCGCAGTGAAGAAATTCCAAGCGGGTGACAAGAAGGTCGCAATGGTAGGTGACGGCGTAAACGACGCACCAGCGTTGGCGACGGCAGATGTAGGGATCGCCATCGGAGCGGGAACCGACGTGGCGATTGAATCCGCCGGAATCGTGCTCGTGCGTAGTGACCCTCGCGACGTTGTCGGAGCAATCGAACTTTCTCGCGCTGCCTACAGAAAGATGATCCAAAATCTCGTTTGGGCAACGGCTTATAACTTGGTCGCCATTCCAATCGCGGGAGGTCTCCTCGTGCGCTGGGGATTTGATCTCCCCATGAGTGTGGGCGCAGTCGCGATGAGCGTTTCTACCATCATCGTGGCCGCAAACGCGCAACTGCTTCGCCGACTGAAACTGCTGCGCGAGGCCCCTCCAATTGGACGACCTATGCATGCTGCTCTTTGAATATCTCAAGACCTTGTCATGACGGGACCCATGAGCGCTCCACCAACCACTTCAACACACGCGACTGTTCACGAAGCACGTGCGTCCTTCTAACCCTCGTGTGGGCATGGCCGACCATTCGGTTACGGACCGAATGGCCGATCAAGTCTCAAAACCTGAATCCTCGCTCTGCGGCCGCTAACAACGATCCCGCAGCCCGGAAATCCAAAAGAGGTACTACATTCTAATGACAGCGCTTGTTCACTCTAGACACATTCCCCAGGAAGAACTTTCCCTTCAACAACTTCCGCACTGGTGATTTACATTTACATCCCAAGCATTCGGTCGGTAGCCGAATGCTCTACCCAAATTCTGTAAGTGCTTGATGGAAAAGAATTTTGGCTCCCCGGGGAGGATTCGAACCTCCAACATTTCGGTTAAAAGCCGAACAATCAACTTCATCAGAACTTGCCGGAGTTGGCACTAAGCGAAGGAAATCAGCAAGTCCCGACTAAAT
>Ga0210400_10006158_pt1 | contig 10125 bp, 13 predicted proteins | sample IncBWH26MmetaG_FD_155456 | JGI IMG/M metagenome (GOLD analysis project Ga0210400, IMG submission 155456) | Forest soil microbial communities from Barre Woods Harvard Forest LTER site, Petersham, Massachusetts, United States - Inc-BW-H-26-M | ecosystem: Environmental > Terrestrial > Soil >... | reverse complement strand
CTTCTCGGTTCATATCTCACTGAGCTCGGGATGGATTTCCGGCACTGGATAGCCGTCGAGATATCAGCGTGTCTTCCGATTCCGGGCCGTCTTCACCCAAGCCACTACAGTCTCCTATATTTCACAAAAGGGAAGCCCAAGACATTCCGGCGTATCCGTACGCCGATCCAGACCTGCCGCCATTGCAACGGTGAGGTTAAGGACTACGGCGGCCACCGTGGGGCGATGAATCCCAATGGTGTAAATCTCAAGGATGTGTGGACCGATGTACCGCCAGTGCGGCACTGGAAATTCAAATCGAAGGATCGCCGGGCCAACGCGCTCTCCACGAAGATCCTCGACCGTGTTATAGAGATGTCAACGAATCCCGGCGAGCTGGTAATCGACCCCTTCGGCGGTAGCGGCACCACGTTCGCCGTGTGCGAAAAGAAGGGCCGACGGTGGCTCGGCACCGAGATCGATTTCGCCCAGGAAATCATTGACCGCCTCGAAAGCGGTGAGATACGTTCCCATAAGAACGACGATTTCGTGGAGCGCTAGTCTTTCGCACGGCCGTCAGTGCCTTTGGGAATCCTAGGTACGTCGTAGCTCTCGGCGTCCTGTTCAATGACGACGATCTCAAGCACGCCGTTTTCGCATCCCACCGATTTCCAGAGCTTCACATACGGCTCAAGCTCGCGGTAATTACCAATGCGGTCCGTCAGGTAAACGTACAGCTTCCGCGACGGTATGACGAGCGTTCCGGCAGCAATCACGCCATTCACCACCAGCATAGTGAGCTTGTTCATCGACCGGTGGCTCGATGAGATATTCCCAGTCTCCCATTCGACAACGATGGGACCCTTGGGACCTACGAGGACAGCGTCAAAATCACCGAGGTTCTGCCCGAGATGGTTTTTCGCCGCACCTTCGATCGTCCATTCAAGTTTCCGCAGATGTTTGATGAACTCATTCTTGATCGGTACAACGCCATTGCCTTCGCCGCGCTTCTTGCCGCTTTGGGGATGGATCGTGAACTTCTTGCTTCCCGGCGGCCAGGCACATCGGCGCACAGCTTCGTGAATCGCGTTTCGCGTTTCAGCCCAATGTCTGGACTTCGCATAACGACCGCAGCTTAAGATCGTCTCGACATGGACGATCTTCACGCTGTCTCCCGGTAGAACTTGCGCAAGAGGCGGATCGGATCAATTCCCAGGGCGCGGGCGACCTCACCGAATTCAATGACATCGAGTCGCCGTTCCCCACGTTCGTACTTCGAAACGAAAGACTGGGGACGGTTGAGCCGAGAGGAAAGCTGCGCCTGGGTAAGGTCCGCTTTCTGCCGTTCCGTTGCCAACAGTTGACGGAACTTCTTATGGGCTCCGTTGCGCACCGTATTCGTGTCCGATGGGAGCGAGTATAGAACCTTTTATGGGATAATCCCAAATCCGGTTTAGGAAAATTTCCGCGATGTAGGCACTTCCCAGTATGTTCGCCTAGAAGACTTGTCTCTCCGGAGGGTGTGAAGACGCACCCGAAAACGACTGAGACGGAACATCGTCCGACGACGAAAAGTAGACGTGCAGTTTCTTGTGACGGCGAGCCGGCAGGCTTCACTCGAGGTTCCCCTTCCTTTATCGGAGCAGGGTAGGCCGCGTGACGAATATTTGGCTCCGAATTGCTGATGGTGCCGAATGAGCGCGTGATGCGGACCGGGCTTCATCGCAACCTCCCGGACCCAGGTGCAGGCAGTTTCTATGCGTTGGTCCTGGGCGGCGTTTGGCAGCATTGGCATTCCGTGATGGCCTCTTTAAGCTCGTCGAACGAAGAGGTTGCACGAAAAGTCCGGGCCAGGCGTTCTGCGCCCTTTCTGAACGCTAATCTTCTGGAGCCTGTTTGCCGATCAAAGGAGCGCGATATGTTGGATCGGCGTGTTGAGCCCAGGATGCTATGTGCGGACGTCGTCAAGGTCCGCTGGAAGGCGAATGGCCGCGACCACCAGTGCACTGCGGGTCTCGAAGACATTTCTCCCTCCGGGGCTTGCTTACAACTCGAACGCCCTGTGCCGCTGCTCAGTACGGTGCACATCCGCCACACGGCGGGTGAATTGACCGGGACAGTAAAGTATTGCACCTTGCGCGAGACCGGCTATTTCCTAGGAGTAGAGTTCGAGCAAAACTGTCGATGGTCATCCGTCAAGTTCCACCCGCGTCATCTGCTGAATCCTCGCCGACTGCGGTCATAAGCATCAATAGATCCCTCGGCCTGCGTTAGAGTTTGGCCGGCGCCTGGTCTTGTCCGGCATATCCGGGACACGTCGGGGCGGCCGCGACGGGAACCGCGAAATCGCGCGACAACGATGCGCTCGGCTCATTCGTTTTCAATTGTTTAGCGATGGCCCTCGGTGTGCATTTAAACTCCACCAAGAGGATCCTTGTCGATCGCTAAGATTCAAGTACTGGTTGTTGAAGATGATGACGTAAGCGCGCAGGTTGCCCGCACCATGCTGGAGCGACTAGGGTGCCAGGTAACCGTGGCCACCAACGGCGCGGAGGCGATCGTGCTCTTCCGCAAAGAAGCCTATGACCTGGTCCTGATGGGCTGGCAACTGCCTCTGATGGACGGCCTTGAGGCGACTGCGAGGATTCGCACCATGCCACGCGGCAAGGTTACTCCCATTATCGGCACCAGCGCCGGAGCAGCTAAGTCGGAGTGTCTGGCGGCCGGCATGAACGATCTCGTGCCTAAGCCTTTTCTGCTGGAGAATCTGAAACTAGCATTGTCCAAATGGACGCTCTGGGAAGAAAAATCCCCAGGCTAGGTCGCTGCGAGATTAGCAGCTCTCGTGGAGCGGCCAAGTCAGTCCGTTGAACCCCTCCCGGCTATGTGATATCCTCCGAAGCAATCTTCCCCGCATACCGCTGCACGGAGACGGAGGTCTATCATCAGATGCGAGTGCCCTCATTAAAAATCCTGTTTTTCGCTGTACCGATCGTCAGCGTCCTCGCCCAAACACCGGCGGTGCAAATGAACGTCGTTTATGAATGTCAGCCCCCCTTCAGCATCAAGATGCTTTCGTGCACGGGCACCACTGCCAACGACCAGTGCGACGTGCAATCCTACAATTCCGGCAGGCCATTTCAGAGGGGCAAATCGACCTATCTGCAGGTGACGACCCTTCTGAAGACGTGCCACCTCCAGACTCCGGCGGAGGCCCAGGCGGCGCGCAACGCGGCGGCTCCCGCCCCGAATCAGGCCGCGAATCAAAACGGAGCCGGACCCGGCGGATTCAAGGTCGGCGACACGGTGCGCGTTTTGATCAACGGCTGGGAGGAAGCAAAGGTCCTTCAGGTGCGCGGCAATTCTTATCTGGTCCGTACGCAAAATGGGGTTGAAGTTCCAAAATTCTGGCCGTATGAGGTACATCGACTCGGAAAGCTCACGGCGGAGGATCACGCGGCCGGGCAATACGATCTCCACGATCGCGTGCAAGTGCTGGTGAACGGCCGATGGATGGAGGGTGAGATCCGCGGGCAGAATAACAACATGTACGACATAAAGGTGCCGGGCGTCGATACGGGCTTCGGCTCCGACATTGTGAACACTACCGCCAACAATATTCGTATGTCGACCACGCCTGCGCCTCCTCCTCCCGCCCAACGCGCGGCTGGGCAAGTCCCCAAGGCGGGGCTCGCCAGTTGCGCCGGCAAGTATGAAGGCCGGTGGGAGCACGTCTCGGGCCTGGGCGGGATGAAGGTCATTTTCCGTTCCGGCAAGGCAACGATTACTGAAGGAGTGCAAGAACTGACGCCGGTCGATTGCTTCACGGGCGGCGGCAAGGTCGTCTTTTACGAAGCCGGATCGTTCAAGCCTTTCGCCTACGACTTCGACATTAACAACGACGGCACCTTGCAGACGCCACTTGGCGCCATCAAGAAAATGGGCAATTGAGGAGCCTTTACTCCATGAACGGCAAGACCTTCGCAGCAGTACTTCTGGCAGTGGCCCCGTCCATCCTCGCCCAATCAACCCTGGCTCAATCGGTCGCACAACCTGTCGCGGGGAAGTGGGACGCGACCATCCAGATCAATGGCGTCGAAACGCCCTTTCCCTTGGAGATTTCGGGCTCGGGCACGAACGTCACCGCGTCGTTCTTCAATGGCGATGACCGCTACGCTTCGACTCAAGGCCGCTTCGAGAATGGCAAGCTGGTCCTGAACTGGGACTACTACGCGGCGACTCTCGAAGCCACGCTTAAAGACGGCGTGCTTGAAGGTCAATATGCCGGCACGCGGCGCATGAAGGGTCCCTTTGCGATTCGGGCTACCCGGGCCGCCGTGGCCAAGCCAAGCGCGGTCTCAGCGACGGTCCCCTCCATTGACGGTGTGTGGGAGATTCCCAACAAGAGTGGGAAAGGTGAGCTGGCATGGCGCTTTATCGTGCGGCAATCAGGCGTGAGAGCCGACGCGACGATCCTGCGCGTGGACGGAGACACCGGGACCATCAGCGGCGCGTTCCAGAACGGCAAGTTCGTGCTCAGCCATTTCGACGGGGCCCGCGCCCATCTACTGGAAATTACACCCGCTGGCGACGGCACGCTGGATATCCTCCAAGACGGCAAAACCGAGCTGACCGCTTACCGTCCCGCGGCCGCCCGTGCCAAGGGTCTTCCGGAGCCCACCGACCCCGATCTGCACACCACCATGAAGGATCGGAGTGAACCTTTCCGCTTCAGCTTCCCGGACCTGAACGGACGCGTCGTATCCAACGCGGATGCCCGGTTCCGGGGGAAGGTCCTGGTGGTCGAGATCACGGGCAGTTGGTGCCCCAACTGTCACGACGAAGCTCCTTTTCTGGCTGAAATGTACCGCAAGTACGGCCGCCAGGATTTCGAAATTGTTTCGCTTTCGTTCGAAGAGGCCGACCAACTTAAGGATCCGGCGCGCTTGCGTGCGTTTGTGAAGAAATACGAGCTGGAATTCCCCGTGCTGCTGTGCGGCGACCCGGACGAGGCGAATGCCAAGCTCAGCCAGTTGGTCAATTGGAACACCTGGCCGGCCACCCTTTTCATCGATCGCGGGGGTTTGGTGCGGGGCATTCACTCCGGATTCCCCAGTTCCGGTAGCGGCGAACTTTTCCGCCAAGCGAAAGAAGAATTCAACGTCGAGGTGGGGCGTCTGCTGGCGGAGAAATAACGCCGCTCGAACCTTCCTGAACTGAATCCGTCTATAGTAATGATATATGCCAGATGAGCAGGGCCCGCCAGCCGTAAGTGTACCCCCGGCAAGTGCGCCCCCAGCCCCGTCGACCGCACGCACGGCGCTTTCCTGGCTCCGCGACCTTTCGGTCAGCGTGGTCATCGCGATTATCGTCATCCTGTTCCTCTATCAGCCGGTCAAGGTCGAAGGCACCAGCATGACGCCCGCGCTGGTCAACGACGAGCGGATTTTCATCAACAAATTTGTCTATCGCTTCGGCCTCTCCGACATCGTCCGAGGCGATACTATCGTGTTCTGGGCGCCCGAGGATTCCTCGAGGTCCTACATCAAGCGCGTGATCGGGGTCCCCGGGGACGCCGTGGAAATCGTCGGCGGCACGGTGTTCCTCAATGGACGCCGTCTGGAAGAGCCCTACATCAGCGAGGACAACCGCGATCGCATATCCATGAGTCGCCGCGTGGTCGAAGACGGACACTACTTTGTGCTGGGCGATCACCGCAACTCTTCGAACGACAGCCGCAGCTGGGGCACAGTGCCGCGCGAGGCCATCTACGGTAAGGCGGTGTTCGTGTACTGGCCGCTGGATCGCCTGGGCCTTCTGCGCTAACCCGCCCGCGACACAGGCTCCGTTTTGCGGAGGGCTATTTGGAAAATCGCCCGATAACCCACATCGCCAGGCTCAGGACGGCGCTCACTACCAGGCATGTGACCACCGGAAAGTAGAACCCGCTGTTCTTTCCGCGAACCACGATGTCGCCGGGAAGTCGTCCCAACTTGACTGGCAGCCGGTCGCCCAGCGTCACCAGCACGCCGATTGCGACTAGTATGAGCCCGATGATGATGAAAGTCCGTCCCACACCTTGATAATACCTTCGGGTGTTCCATAATAGGTGCGGAGGATCGTCTCTCGCCATGATCACGGAAGCCGCGCCGCCCTCGTCTCTGCCTCCCTCGCCTACGCTTAAAGCCGAGGAGGGAATGGAGGACGAGTTTAACCCGCGCCTGTCCGCCGAAGCCCGTTTCGACGAAGCCGCGGAGCGCCTGGGTCTGGATGACGGCATGCGCAAAGTGCTGCGGTCTCCCTCGCGCGAAATGATCGTCCACATTCCGGTCCAGCTCGACGACGGCCGTCTGGAGGTATTCACCGGCTATCGCGTGCAGCACTCCATCGCTCGCGGCCCGGCCAAAGGCGGCATCCGTTACGCGCCCGACGTGACACTCGATGAGGTCCGCGCGCTGGCGGCCTGGATGACCTGGAAATGCGCCGTGACCAACGTCCCGTTCGGCGGCGCCAAGGGCGGAGTTATCTGCGATCCATCCATACTCTCGCCAGTCGAGCTGGAGCGTGTCACCCGCCGCTACACGGCGCAGGTGTTCGAATTCATCGGTCCGGAAATCGACGTTCCCGCACCCGACGTCAACACGAATGACCAGACGATGGCGTGGATCATGGATACCTACTCCATGCACGCGGGTCACACGGCGACGGGCGTGGTCACCGGCAAGCCCATCGATCTGGGCGGCTCGCGCGGCCGCACCGAGGCCACCGGACGCGGATGCATGATCGTAATCGAACAGGCTTTGCGCCGTCTGGGCCTGGAACGTTCCGCGACACGGGTGGTGATACAGGGCTTCGGCAATGTGGGCGGCATGTCCGCCAAGCTGATGGCCCGTGCCGGATTCAAGATCATGTGCATCGTCGAATTCGACGGCGCCATCTACAATCCGCAAGGCCTGGATATTCCCGGACTGATGAAGCATCGCCAGGAGACGGGCTCCATCACGGATTTTCCGGGCGGTCAGAACATGGACCGCGAGGAGGCCCTGTTCCTGGAAACGGATGTCCTCTTGCCCGCCGCCCGCGAGAACGTGATCACTGCCCGGAACGCGCCCAAGCTGCGGACGAAGATCCTGTGCGAAGGCGCCAACGGTCCCACCACGCATTTCGCTGATCGCATTCTGGCGGAGAAGGGTATTTTCGTGATCCCGGACATTCTGGCCAACGCCGGTGGGGTCACGGTGTCGTACTTCGAATGGGTGCAGGACCGCCAGGGCTATTTCTGGAATGAGCAGATGGTCAATGACCGGCTGGAAGAGATCATGGTGAATAGCTTCAATGACGTGGTCGCCTACGCTGAAAAGCACGGAGTCAACAACCGCACGGCCGCGTATATGCTGGCTCTCGATCGCGTGGCGTTCGCCATCAAGCTGCGTGGTATCTACGCTTAATCACATTCGTCTAAACTCAGATTTAGATGCCTGTTCGTGAAGAGGTCCAATATACGGTCCTTTTTGAGCCAGCCGAGGAAGGTGGCTACGTAGTCACCTGTCCCGCCCTGCCGGGCCTCGTCACTGAAGGTGACACCTTGGCGCAAGCCCGGGTTATGGCCGCCGATGCAATCCGAACCTACTTAGGCAGCCTTCGCAAGGACGGCCAGCCCATCCCAGCCGACAAGAAACTTTCTGCCGATCCCATCAAGGAAGAGATCACGGTTACCCTCAACTCGGCATGACTCGTCTTCCCCCCGCGAAGCCCCGTCACGTGCTTCGTGCCCTGCAGCGGGCTGGATTTGTCATTCACCATACCTCAGGCAGCCATTACATTCTGAAGCATCCAGCGAAGCCCGAAGCGCGGGTTACGCTTCCTTATCACAACCACGACCTGAAGCGGCGTACTCTTGAGTCCATCCTCGACCAGGCCGGCCTGACCCATGAGGAGTTCCTGGGATTTCTTTAGTGGGCTGCGCTACCGATCGCCCATTCGACTCTCCGCGGGCAAGTGCGCGATGATGGAGATATACACGGAGAAAGGATTATGTATCTTTCCGAAGACTTCCGCTTGAAAGTCGGCCTGGCCGAAATGCTCAAAGGCGGGGTCATCATGGACGTGACCAACGTCGAGCAGGCTAAGATTGCCGAGAGTGCGGGCGCTTCCGCGGTCATGGCGCTGGAGCGCGTTCCGGCCGATATCCGCAAGGAAGGCGGCGTCGCGCGCATGGCCTCCATCCGCATCATCCGCGAGATTATGGACACGGTTTCCATCCCAGTGATGGCCAAGGCGAGGATCGGCCACTTCATGGAAGCCCGGGTGCTCGAAACGCTCGGAGTCGATTATGTCGACGAGAGCGAAGTGCTCACGCCCGCCGACGAAGAGCATCACATCGATAAGAAAACTTTCAAGGTCCCGTTCGTGTGCGGGGCGCGTAATCTGGGCGAGGCTCTGCGCCGCATCGCCGAGGGCGCTGCGATGATCCGTACGAAGGGCGAGGCCGGCTCCGGAAATATCGTCGAGGCCGTTCGCCACATCCGCACCATCGTCAAGGAAATGAAGCAGCTGACCGTGCTCGGCAAGGAAGAGCTGGTGCACCAAGCCAAGAATCTCGGCGCGCCGCTCGAGCTGGTGGAATGGGTCGCGGCTAACGGAAAGCTTCCCGTGCCGAACTTCTCCGCCGGAGGTATCGCGACACCTGCCGACGCCGCGCTGGTGATGCAACTCGGCGCAGAAGCCGTGTTCGTCGGTAGCGGAATTTTCAAGTCCGAGGATCCCGACTCTCGCGCCCGAGCCATCGTCAAAGCCGCGACGTATTACAACGATCCGGTCAAACTGCTCGAAGCCAGCGAGGAGCTGGGTGAAGCCATGCGCGGCCTGGACGTCTCAAAGATTCCCGAAGGCGAGCTTCTCCAGACCCGCGGCTGGTAATTGGAGGGCGGGCTTCAGCCCCGCCGTTTAAATAATCTCCATGAAAACCATCGGTGTACTCGCGCTTCAAGGCGATTTCGACGCTCATCGCAAAGCTGTGGAGCGCGCCGGAGGCCGGCCTATTGAAGTCCGGACGACGCAAGATCTGGATGCCTGCGACGGCCTTATCGTTCCCGGTGGCGAAAGCACCACCATGCTTAAACTCCTCGAGATCGAGAACCTGACCGAGCCTCTGCGCCAATTTGCGGGTCGCAAGCCGGTCTTCGGCACCTGCGCGGGAGCGATCCTGCTGGCGCGTTCGGTGACCAGTCCCGCCCAGCCCAGCCTGAACTTGATCGATATCGACGTCCAGCGCAACGCTTACGGCCGCCAGATCGACAGCCGAATCACACGCATTCAAGCAGGCGCCAGCGAGATGGAGGCGGTCTTCATCCGCGCGCCGAAAATCCGGCGCGTCGGTCCGGGCGGCACGATTCTGGCTACTTACAACGGCGATCCGGTGTGGGTGGAGCAGGGCAGGCACATGGTGACTACGTTCCACCCCGAGCTTACGCCCGATTCCCGCGTTCACCAGCGGTTCCTCGAAAAGGTAGCTACTTAACCTGCACCCGCTTGACGCCCGCGGGGAGCTTCAACTCAAACGCGGAATCGGGCAGCGCCGGATTCATCTGTATGTCCGAGTACAGTGCTTCATTGTAGTCGCCGGAGGTACGCGTCACCTTGACTTGCAGTGGGACGCCTTCTCCCTCGGCAACCCACATTTCGATCTTCTCGACCTGTTTCTTGAGGTCGCTGTCTTTGGGAACGAGTTGGATTCGCGTGGCCGGCTTTCCACTGATGGTCTCCACCACACCGGCCGTGATGTCAAAGTCGTGGCGCATATCGGCAACCGGAACGCCGATCCCAAGCAGCAGCAGTTGATTCACCACCTGTTTGCCCATCTTGCCGAATTTGCCGGCGTCGTAAGCCTCCACCCGCTTGGCGTCGGGATAGTATACTTCGAATGTCTTTCCGGCCAGCCGGATCGTCTCCGGATTCTTTCCGAAGAGCTCCACCATGTCGATGGTCTGACCGTTGGCGCGTTTCACTCGCCGCACACCGTCGGTCTCGTCCTTGTCGTTCGGCAGCACCTTGGTGTATTCCGTGCGCTTCATTTTGGCCGAGAACGTCCGGAAGTTGCGGGCCGACTGGTCCATGCGCGCCAGAACGTCATTGAGAGACTCCCCG
>Ga0210400_10006157_pt1 | contig 10125 bp, 10 predicted proteins | sample IncBWH26MmetaG_FD_155456 | JGI IMG/M metagenome (GOLD analysis project Ga0210400, IMG submission 155456) | Forest soil microbial communities from Barre Woods Harvard Forest LTER site, Petersham, Massachusetts, United States - Inc-BW-H-26-M | ecosystem: Environmental > Terrestrial > Soil >... | reverse complement strand
GAGCGCTCGAAGATCGCGAATACCACAGCAAGCTCGCGACGGCCGGCTTCGAGCAGATTCAGATCGAGCCGACCAGAATTTATCGCGTGGAAGATGCTCGCGAATTTCTATCAGGCCACAACATCGACGTGGATTCGCTGGCGCCTCAAGTTGACGGTAAGTTCAGAAGTGCTTTCATCAGAGCCGTAAAGCCTATGGCAGAGCAGTCCTGTTGTGCTTCGACCTGTTGCACCTGACGACGAGCGAGGACGAGCGATGAAGTCCCACTACAATGTCCTGTTTTTGTGCACAGGTAACTCGGCCCGCTCCATTATGGCCGAGGCGATCATGAATTTTAAGGGCCGACCGCAGTTCACCGCATATAGTGCTGGCAGCCACCCCTCAGGAACGGTGCGTCCGGAAGCATTGGGACAGCTTCAATTGGCGCACATACCGACGACCGGGTTGAGGAGCAAGAGTTGGGAGGAATTCTCGAAACCAGACGCACCAAAGCTCGATTTTGTTTTCACGGTCTGTGACAACGCGGCGAAAGAGGTTTGCCCGGTGTGGCCGGGGCAGCCGATGACGGCACACTGGGGTGTCGCCGATCCGGCTGCGGTCGTAGGCACACAGGAAGAGATACCGAAGGCTTTCCGGGATGCTTTCTTTACGCTGGATCGGCGAATCAGCCTTTTCCTTTATCTGCCGCTGGCATCCATAGACAGCCTCGCGCTTAAGAAGGAACTCGACAGCATCGGCCGGCAATGAGATTCACCCTGCATGCCCGCATCACCGCGGAGTTTGTCGGCACTGCATTCCTTCTTATGGCGGTAGTTGGTTCCGGGATCATGGGCGAGCGGCTCTCGGGAGGAAATGTTGCAATCGCCTTACTCGCCAACACACTCGCTACCGGCGCGGCGCTGGTCGCTCTTATCTTAACTTTCGGCCCCGTTTCAGGAGCGCACTTCAATCCCGCTGTCACACTGGCAGACGCATCACAACGCGGCATTCCCTGGCGTGAAGTGCCAGGCTACATCATCGCTCAGATTTTGGGTGCATACGTTGGCGTCATCTGCGCCCATCTAATGTTTGCGCTGCCACTTTTGTCCTCATCACGACATGCCCGCAGTGGCATCTCGCAAGTCTTCAGCGAATTTATCGCGACCTTCGGATTACTGTCGGTGATTTGGGGCTGTTCGCGACTACGCTCGTCCGCGGTGCCCTTTGCTGTCGGGACGTACATCACAGCCGCGTACTGGTTTACGGCATCGACTTCCTTCGCTAATCCGGCTGTGACTCTGGCAAGAGCGGCGACCGACACATTCAGCGGCATCCGTTCCGCAGACGTTCCGAGCTTTGTGGCGGCGCAGTTGGTCGGCGCGGCAGGGGCAACGGCTCTGTTCCGCTGGTTGGTTCCAGCCCTGCCTGTCATCGCCCGCGACGTTCTCGTCCCGAACGCCATCGATAGTCAGGAAAGACTGTCGGCCCAGAAGTAACCAGGAGTATCAGAAGAGGTTTATCAGAAAATACAAGAATTTCTTGACAAGCTCGAATCCGCGGTAGCAGCATTCCTCCCGGCCTTGGCGGATGACCGGCGGCGCTCTGAGCCGAGGGAGAGGCCAACGGCAGCCCTGGGTACAACCTAGCGCTGCTCCCGATCTTCCCTATCCGGCATTGCACGGCTAAGGCTCCCAGGAGGAAACAAGATGATCTCTCCAGCCATGCGCGCTTTCCTTTTTGTAGGTCTACTGATGTCATCTCTCTTGGCATCGAGTCAGGGCGTTCCAACGCAATTCAACGAAGCTACTGTGGCCCAACTCCAGGCGGCGATGACCGCGGGCACACTCACCTCGGAGGCACTAACCAAGTATTACATCGCCCGCATCATCGGCCTCGACCAGAATGGTCCCGGGGTCAACGCAGTAATCCAACTGAACCCCGACGCGCTGAACATAGCCCGCAACATGGACATGCTGCGCAGGAACGGCACAGTGCTCGGACCCTTGCACGGAATCCCAGTGCTGCTCAAGGACAACATCGACACTGGCGACAAGATGCAGACCACCGCGGGTTCGTTCGCGCTGCTCGGAAAACCGGCGCTTATGGACTCCACGGTGGCCGCCAACTTGCGCGCAGGCGGCGCAGTGATCCTCGGGAAGACGAACCTATCAGAGTGGGCCAACTTCCGCTCCTTCGAATCGGTCAGTGGCTGGTCCGGCCGCGGCGGTCAGACCAACAACCCTTATGGCATCGCTCGCAATCCCTGCGGATCTAGCTCCGGCTCGGGTGCTGCGGCGTCGGCGAACTTCGCAACCGTATCTCTTGGGACGGAGACTGACGGTAGCGTCGTCTGTCCCGCCAACGCCAATGGTGTGGTCGGCATCAAGCCCACCGTCGGCCTCACCAGCCGTGCCGGCGTGGTCCCCATCTCGCACATCCAGGACACGGTCGGTGTCCATGGCCGAACCGTTGCCGATGCAGCAGCAACACTGGGAGTGATACAGAGTCGCACCTCAGATGGGCGCGATCCGGCGACGGGGGGTGTACCGCTGGGCTGGCAGAGAACTGGCAAGAGGCGTCCCACAAACATTCCCACTGATTACACCCAGTTCGTTGACCCCAATGGTCTTAAGGGCGCAAAGCTGGGCCTGACGCGGATTGGATTGAGCGGATTCACAAACGTGACCACGCCGCAACCGGTGGTGGCCGCGTTCGAGGCTGCCTTCAAGGCGCTCACCAATGCAGGGGCGACCGTCATTGACCTGGATGCCGCGGGTTTCACATTTCCCAACGGCGGCTCGGGCCCCGGTGAGTTCCTGATCTTGTGCTTCGATTTCAGGAATGATGTGCAAACCTACTTCGCTACGCGCGTCGGGGTTCCCATGGCGGGCAAGACCTTAAGCGATGCCATCGCTTTCAACAACGCCCATGCGAACGCCGAGATGCCTTTCTTTAATCAGGACATCTGGGACTTGATCGCCACCATGCCAACCGGACCCGACGATCCGCAGCCGGCCTTCGGCGGAATGACCTACAACCAGGCGCTTACCCTTGACCATCAGTTTGGGGTGCACGGGATTGACGCCGCGCTGAGCCAGTTCAATCTCGACGCCGTGGTCACTGCTACCGACAACCCGCCGTGGGCCACCGACTTGATCTTTGGAGACCACTTTATTTTTGGTACGTCTGGCCTGGCGGCGCCGGAAGGTTATCCGATCGTGCAAGTGCCGGCAGCCATCGTGTTCGGAGCGCCGATGGGGATCAGCTTCTTCGGGACAGCGTTCAGTGAGCCCAAGCTGATTAAGCTCGCTTCCGGGCTCGAGGCGGCCACCCAGGTGCGCAAACACAACTTGCCTACGTTCGCGCGAACCGTGCCATCCGATCACATCTCCGGTACAACGCTGCATCCGTCGTTCGCGGTGCCGCCGGCGAGCAGCGGAAGCCAACCCGCGTCGCCGTCCAACGCAAAGCCGGAGCAAGGACAAGAGCATCGGGTGCCGCATCATCTGTGATTCGGATCCCGGCAGCGATTTCACCACGCAAAAACGCCTCCGCTTCCGGAGGCGTTTTTTTGGCTTACGCTTGCTTACTGATGGCTGGCGTTGTGCTTGGTATGGTAGATCTGGCGTGATTCCCTGTTCTGTTGGCGGTTGACCTGGGCCTTCTCCGCTCCGGTCAACTTGCCGCCGTTCGCCGCACGATCGTTGCGAATTTCCTTATTGATATTGGCCTCATTTTTTTCCACGCGGGCGGCTTCGCCAGCGGTCATCTGACCGCTCCGGATGCCCTGGGCGATGCGGTCCTGCTGATTTTCCGCGCGCTTGCCGACTTCACTCTTCGGGTTGGTATTCTGCACCGGGGTGTTGTGCTTGTCCTGATAGATCTGCTTGGAAAGCTGGTTCTGCTGCTGGTTTAGCGTCTTGCGGTCGCTAGCGGTCAGATGACCGTTGTCCAGTTTGCGCATGTCGCGCTCTTCGGCGTTCACCGTGGCTTCCTTCTTCTCCAGGTTCGCGGTTTCGCCGGCGGTGAGTTGTCCGCTTTGCACGCCGTTAGCAATACGGTCTTGCTGATTTTCCTTGCGTTGGTTGATGGTGGCGGGCTTGGCAGGATCAGCAGTCGGCTGATTGGTTTGTGCGACCGCCGGTAACATAAGGCTTGCCAATGTGGCAGTGAAGAAAACACTGTTCAGTTGCTTCGTCATGATGTCTCTCCTTAGCTCGGTTCAATCTCGGAACTCGATTCAGCCGGGTTTTGATGTCCACTCGGCTGGTCAATACTCTCAACACGCGGTTCTGGAAAATGTTGTGTTGATACTTGAGCAATTCATCGCCAAATGACTGGGTAGCATATGGTTACTAGCCATAGCCTAGGCAGGCAAGGATCCCTACAGACCGACTTCTATGCGCGAGCGGGGGTCGAGGAAGTCACGCAACGCGTCGCCAATAAAGTTGAACGAGAGCACTGCCAGCATGACCGCCACGGCTGGAAAGAGGACGAGATGAGGAGCATCGAAAAGATGGGCGCGGCCATCATTGAGCATTGCTCCCCAGCTCGCCGTCGGCGGCGGAACTCCCAAACCCAGGAAGCTCATGGTGGCCTCGGCCAGGATAGCGCCGGCCATTCCGATCGCGGCCTGCACGATTACTGGCTGAATAATATTGGGAAGAATGTGGCGGACGATTATGCGCAGATCGTTTGCACCCAGGGCCTTGGCCGCCTCCACAAACTCGCGCTCGCGAGCTGACAGTACCTGGGCTCGCACCAGGCGCGCATATCCTACCCATCCGCCGAGTGAAAGCGCCAGCACCAGGTTAAATATTCCCGGTCCGCGGAAGGCGACAAATGCGATCGCCAGCAGGATTCCGGGGAAGGAGAGAAACGCGTTCATCACGACGACGTTCACGAAACGGTCGATGTGTCCGCCGTAGTAGCCGGCGATCGAACCCACGATCAGGCCCAGAATCAGAGAAACCGCCACCACGCAACTGCCAACCATCATGGAAATCCGCGAACCAAAGATCAGCCGGGAAAGGATGTCGCGGCCGAGCTCGTCGGTGCCGCACCAATGAGCAGTTGACGGCGATTGCAGTCTAGAAGGTAGATCGATGTGAGCGGGATCTTGCGGCGCAATCCAGGGAGCGAACAGGGCAAAGACGATGAAGACGACGACCAACACTGCACCCATTGTCGCAAGGGGATTGTGCCGGGCAGCACGAGGGAGCGAGATGGCGATAGTCGACAAAGTCGTCAACGGTTCACTTGGGAAGATGAGAGAACTTGAGCTTCCCCGCGTTTTTTCCCATCAAGTTCTTGAAAACTAGACGGCCCAACTCATCCCCTAAACGCTTCGCTTCTTCGGGATCGCTTGCGGCGCGAAAACGTTCAGCCAGCTCGAAAAATTCCTTTTCTTTCTGCTTTCGTGCTTCGATACCCAACTCAATGAGCTCCACCAAAACCCGATTGTCGCTCAACCGTTGACTCTTCGCCAAGCGTTCTACTTGTTTAGCAATTAGAACGGGAAGCGATACGCTCCTTCGGACATGCTTTATCGCTGGCATAACATCATTATACACCAATTTGGTGCATGGCTTCGAGATTCGAAGTCGCCCCGCCGACGGAGGGACAACGCCAGTGGGCCCGAGTTCTGCAAGGGAGTGGCTATCACCGAGAGCCCTAAACTCCTCGCTCCTGACGCTTAGCTCGGCGTACTTCATTGTCCAGCAGGCGCTTCTTGCTCAACGCCATTAGCTTCTGGCCGAGATCACTTCCCTTTCGCACCTCTTTTCGCGCCAGAATGCCCAGGAACAAGACTTCCCTAACGTTCGGACCGGTCCGGTGCCAGCGTAGGCGGTTGCAGCGAGTGCACGCTGGTAGACAGTTTTCAGAGTTCTTCGCGCCACCCTTGTCGCGTTGAACAACGTGGTCGACCTCCCAATGCCCGTTTAATTCAGCTGACCATCCCCGCTTCACGAAAACTATGGGATCTCCACAGAAGTGGCAGTGACCGTGTGTTCTTGCAAAGACGTTCCGAAATTCTTCTTCCCTCATGTTGCGCCTCCGATCCTATTGCCTGATCCTCGGATTCGCCACCGAGTAGAGCAAATCTGTCATGAAGTTCACCGCGACATAGGTCAGCCCAATCGCCAGAATGCAGCCTTGCACCAGGTAGTAGTCGCGATTGGAGATCGCCTGGATCGTCAGCCGTCCAATTCCGGGCCAGGAAAAGATGGTCTCGGTGACGATGGCACCGGCCAGCAGCGCCCCGAATTGCAGACCCAGAACCGTAATGATGGGGATCATGGCATTGCGCAGAGCGTGGCGATAAACCACCGTACGCTCTGGCAGTCCTTTGGCGCGCGCAGTGCGGATATAGTCGTGTCCCAATTCTTCCAGCATGGAAGTGCGCACCATCCGGGTAAGGATCGCAGCCAGAGCTCCGCCCATAGTGATGGCTGGCAAAATGAGGTTAGCAAACGAGCCCGAACCAGAAACTGGAAGCCAGCCGAGCTTAATGGCGAAAAACAAAATCAAGATTGGGCCCAATGCAAAATTCGGGAATGACAGACCAAATAGGCTGACGACGCTAAGCAGACGGTCATCCCAGCGATCCCGCCGCCGCGCCGAACGGACGCCCGCTGGAATAGACAGCAGCATCGCAACGACGAGGGCGGCCAATGTTAACCGCAAGGTGTAGGGATAACGCCGCGCAATGAGGCTGCTTACGCTCTGGTTGAAGCGAAGCGATGGTCCCAGATCTCCGTGCAGCACACCCTTCCAGTAATTCGTGTACTGCCGGCTGAGGGGAAGATCGAGTCCGTAAGCGTGGCGGGCGGCTTGTATATCGGTCGCGGGAGTGCCTTCGCCTAGCATCTGCAGAATGGGATCGCCGGGGACAAGGTGAATCAGAAGGAAAACCAGCGAGACAACGAACCAGACAACGGGCAGCGTGTACAGCACGCGGAGGGAGAGATAGCGCAACATTCAGTCGTTGGTAGTCCTCGGCCGTTGCTTAACAAGACTCGTAGTTTCTATTTCAAGTCATCTACCTTGATTCCGATGTGGCTTAAGTGGTGCTTCATGTGTTCGAGGTAATCCTCAAATACAAACTTCAGGGTCAGAGGCTCCGAGTCCGCGATAGTGCAGGTGTGCAGCCAGGCACTCTCCGGCACCGCTTCCGCGGCCGAGAGCAATTGCCGGTTAAGAGAACTCCAGAGTTCGATCAGTTCGCGCCAGTTGCGGCGCTGGTAAGCATGCAACTCGACCCATCGATTGCCGTCATAACCCGGCATTTCCGGTTTGTCTTCCAGTTGGGTGCGGACGATTCGCTGGTGATTGTTGGCGGCGGAATCCAGCAGGTGACCCAGTTCTTCTTTCGGCGACCACTTGGACGGAGCAGACTTGAGTTCGACCTGCTTCGGCGGAAGTTGCTCCAGCCGTCTCGGCACCTGGCTTAATAATGAACGCAGTGATGCTAGTCCTTCCATTTGGATCCTCGGCGTTAACAGCGCGGCCCCACCCAAAATCGCTCCAGAGACCACCGCCTGAAGCCTGTGACCTGACCCCCGGTGTTCAATCTCCTGCCTTCCCCATCGCTGCGGTCTGCATTTTCTCGATCCTCACTTTGGCGATGCGGTGGCCTTCCATCTCCTCGACGGTAAAACGGTGGCCATCGTAGTCGAAGCTCTCACCTGGTTTCGGAATTTTCTGCAAGCGGGCAAGCACGAACCCGGCGAGAGTTTCGAAGCCGGCCTCGCGCGGCAGCGAGAGCTGGTATTGCGAATCGAGGTCTCGAATGCTGAAAGAGCCCTCCAGGACCAGCGCGATTTTCCCTTCCAAAATCGGCTGCTCAGGTGGGGGCACATCGAATTCGTCCTCGATTTCTCCCACTAATTGCTCTAGGACATCTTCGACTGTAATTACGCCAGCGGTGGAACCGAACTCGTCGACGACCACGGCCAAATGCCGCTTGCGATCTTTGAATTCCTCTAGCAGTTCGGTAAGCGCTTTAGTTTCGGGGACCACCAGAACATCGTGCATGATCTGGCTAATCCTCATGGCGGCGATGCGGGCCGCGATGGGCTGTCCCGTGAGTCGCAAACGGGTCCAGCGCATCAGATCTTTGGCATAAAGAACTCCGATGATATGTTCGGGACCACGCTGGGGATCATAGACTGGAATACGCGAGTGTTGCTCCTCGACAACCCTGCCCAGGGTTTCGTCAAGGGTCAGATCGCCCGGCAGTGAAAAGATGTCCGGGCGCGGCACCATGACTTCCCGCACCGTGATGTTTTCGAGTTCCAGTGCGTTGTGAATCATTTCTTCCTGGAAGGGTGGAATCTGCCCGAACTGGCGGCTGGCGGTCACAATCAGCTTCAGTTCGTCGGGGGAATGGATGGGTCCCTGCCGAATCTTGCGCGAGCCGAAAATCCTGAGGACAGAGCCCGCGGCCCGGCTCATCATGAAAAGCAGAGGCCGGGTCAGAGTCAGGAAAACATCCATGGGGGCGGCGACCGCCAGAGCGACTTGTTCAGCGCGTTGCAGGGCCAGCGACTTGGGCACCAACTCACCCAGAATCACGTGCAGACAAGTGATAAGGCTGAAAGCGATGACAATCGCAATGCCATGCGCGTAAACCGCGGCGTGCGGAAAGTCGCTTACCGGCCCCATCATCATTTTGGCAAGCAAAGGCTCGCCCACCCACCCCAACGTGAGGCTTACAATCGTGATTCCAAGTTGGACGCCATTGACCACTTCGTCGAGGTTGCGGTGCAGCTTCTGGACGATACGGGCACCGATGCGACGAGCCTCGATGAGTTGCTGGATGCGCGTGTCCCGAACGCTCACCAAGGCGAATTCCGCGGCTGCGAAGAAAGCGTTGGCTGCGACCAGGAGCAGGATCAAAAACACCCGGAGCAGCACGAAGGCGATCATGGATACCTAATTCTAACATTCCAAAGGAAGTACTACTCGGTTGGCCGTTAAGCTCTTGCAAAATGAGGCTCGGGCGCAAAGTGGTGATTCTGTATTGGCTGTAGTGGCCTCCACCGCCAGGGTCCTTGGCAGAAACAATATTTTCTGCTTCCATTTCCTAGAATTTGAGGTCTAACGCCAAGGATCTAGATGTGAACGCGGGTCGATTGCGACTCTGACTGCGGAGTTTCAGGAACAAAACCCAAACTACTTTCGTAATCATCATCGAAGGCCAAACCACTGAGTGGTTCCCAGCAGGAGGCAGATGTGAACGGGAACGGCAATTCTAAGAAGAGACGCAAACGGCTGATCATCATCGGCGTGGTTGCAGGCGCCGTCCTGTTGTGCGTAGGCGCGGTTTACGCCTTCACCCGGGGAGGGACCAAAATTGATCCTTCGAAGTTGGGAAAAGTCGAAAGAGGCGACCTAGCCAAGAGCGTAGTCGCGACCGGCAAGGTCACTCCCATCACCAAGGTCGAAGTTAAGTCCAAGGCTAGTGGCATCGTCAAAAAGCTGTTGGTAGACGCTGGTGACAGGGTGAAAAAAGGCCAACTCCTGGCTCAACTGGATAAAGTGGAAATCGAAGCCGGAGTCGAACAGTCGCGGGCAGCTTTGCAAGCCGCCGAAGCCAATTTAAGCAGCTCTGAAGCGGACTATGATCGGGCCAAAGTGGATGCCGAGGGTCCAGAGGTTCCGCTCCTCAAGCGTGCCTACGATCGTGCGCTGGGTATGGCCAAGGATGGCGTCGTTTCCGTGTCAGCCCTGGACGACGCACAGAAGAATTACGAGCTTGCCTTAAACAAACAGAATGTGGCCAAGGCCCAGGTGACGGTTCTGAAAGCAAAAATTGCTCAGGCCCGTGCACAGGTCGGCCAGGATTCGGCAAATTTGAAGCAACTCGATGAGCAGTTGAGCTACACCGACATTCAATCTCCTCTCGAGGGCGTGGTCCTCTCGCGTGACGTCGAACTCGGGGACGCTGTAAGTTCGATCCTGGTGCTCGGCTCGTCAGCGACCTTGGTCATGACCCTAGGAGATACCAGCGAAGTTTACGTGAAGGGTAAAGTGGACGAGAGCGATATTGGTAAGGTCTACCTTGGCCAGCCGGCGCGGATTAAAGTTGAATCATTCAAGGACAAGACTTTCAGCGGAAAAGTAACGAGAATTTCCCCTATG
>Ga0210400_10006155_pt1 | contig 10127 bp, 8 predicted proteins | sample IncBWH26MmetaG_FD_155456 | JGI IMG/M metagenome (GOLD analysis project Ga0210400, IMG submission 155456) | Forest soil microbial communities from Barre Woods Harvard Forest LTER site, Petersham, Massachusetts, United States - Inc-BW-H-26-M | ecosystem: Environmental > Terrestrial > Soil >... | reverse complement strand
GGCCAACTGCGCTTTGACGTCTAGAGGCGCTGCCAATGAGGCCAACAGAGACATCAGCGCAACAAGAAAATGTATTTCCTTTCGGCACTGCCTGAAATCCTTCGTATTTGTTCGAGTCCTCCTGGCCCACCTTAGATAAAATCTGCCCCTTTTCAGCGCCCCATCGACGTACCCCATGATCCCCCCGGATTCAGACGCGTCACACCGCGGTTGTCATAACAGCCACAACAGCCGCAATCACTTGAGTGCCAGGCAGCTCGTACTACACCTTTTAACTTGCCGCTCGTGCTTAGTCCTGCATCGTATAGATTCTTACTTCGGCGCTTGTGCTGGAGCCTGCTGACACCGCCAGATAGAAGCGGTCGAAGCCCTTCCCCTGCCTTCCGAAGTATCCTGCCGTGCCCGCACCCACAACGGTAGGAACCTTGGCGATTACGTTGTAGTGATCGGGATCGGCCTGCTGATATACCCAGATGAAACCTTCCCGGCCCGCTACGTATATGCGTTTGTGCTCAGGGCTGTAATACAGATCGTCGGTGTCCTGAACGGTTGGGACGGAGGCCACCGTTTTACCCGTGCTCGTGTCCAACACACTGATCGTCGCCGGTTCCCGAGTGCCAACGATCACACGATGATCGGCTTCATCGAGAGCCATGGGAAAGTTCTGGGCCGCGGTCACCGGCCATCGTGTGAGTTCCTTTGTAGTACGGTTGATGACCACAATTTGCTTCGCATCAGGAACGTTCACGTAGATGTTAGGGCCATTCTTTTCCAGTTGAAACGATTCCGGCTCTCCTCCAACTTTATAAACTTCATCCAGGCGCTTGTTGGTCATGGCGTCCACAGCGGCGATCGCGGCGTTTTTTTCGCTATCGCCGCAACCGACATAAACACGCTTGGTGGCCGCGTCGTAACGCAGATTATCGGCGCCGCCCTCAAAATCCAGCGTGGAGATTAGTTTGTAGGAGTCACCGTCGTAGATGTAGACTTTTCCTTTTTCGCTCGCCACGAACAGCTTATTGGCCTCTGGAGAAAAAGCGACGCCTTGGGGGTTCGGCACGCCGGTGATCTCATGGACGCGGGTGCCTTGAAACAGGTCGATGACCTCCACAGAATTGTTGCCCAGGCCCGAAACAAACACTCTCCCTTTGCCCGAGGCAAAATGATCGAAACGCCCCTTCACGCCCTCGAGCGGAACGGTAGCGGTTAAGATCAGTGGGGGCGCAACTGGCGCCGTTGGCGCAGCCTCCGCCGAAGGGGCGTTGGTTGAGTTGCTGCTCCGACACGCCGTGAGTGTGAGCGCTACTGCCAGTAACAAACCGATGCCGCCAATTTTTTTCATGTCGCCTCCCAAGTTAAGTGAATTCGACCAGAAACAGGAATGTCGCTAATCACTATCCTGAGGCAAGCAGTCTAAAACCACAACCTGAATGAAACCTGAAAAGAGCATCCCGGAGACTTTACCGACATCTCGTGTCTGTTCGTGAGCGCACGCGCTCAATATGCCTGAAACATTTGCGCGCAATTCTGAGGTTGCCTCGGCTAGATATCAGTTTTGCAAACCAAAGAGCGTGATTTCAGCCAACTTTCAGGTTCTAATGCTGGAATCAGGGGGGTACACCCCATGCGCGTCCTGATTGTCGAAGATGAAAGGAAGATGGCCGAACTCCTGAAGGAGGGGCTGGAAGAGGAAAACCATTTGGTGAGTATTGCCTTTGACGGTCGTGCCGGCCTCGAATTTGCCACCTCTTCAGAATTCGATGCAATCGTTTTGGATTTAATGCTTCCAGGGTTGGATGGTTTTGAGGTCGCGCGACGATTGCGACGACGCCAGAACGAGACGCCAATTCTGGTGCTGACGGCGCGAGATGCGATTGCCGATGTCGCAAAAGCATTAGACCTGGGTGCGGATGACTACCTTACGAAACCTTTCTCGTTCGTGGAACTCCTGGCTCGCTTACGGGCTGTCGCGCGACGGGGCTCAAGTCCGCGGCCAACATTATTGAAAGCCGCCGACCTCGTGCTCGATCCGGCGGCTCGCAGAGTAAGCCGGGGCAGCTCCGAGATTCACTTAAGTCCGACGGAGTACAGGTTGCTCGAGATCCTGATGCGGCGCGCGGGGCGGGTCGTGCCGCGTGACACAATCGTGAATTCGGTATGGGGCCTGGAGCAGGACGTCGAGGAGAACACGCTCGATGCATTCGTTCGCCTGCTCCGAAGCAAAGTCGACAAAGGCTTTGAGCCGAAACTTATTCAGACCGTCAGGGGCATCGGCTACTCCGTCTGCGAAGAACCGAGATCATGAAATCATTCCCCATTCAAACGCGGCTGACAGCCTGGTATTCCATAGTCCTGGCGGTGGTTTTGTCAATTTTTGGTCTCAGCGCCTATGTAGAGATGCGAAACAGTATTCATGAGACTGTCGATGAAACGTTGCGCGATCGGGTTAGAGCAGTCCGTGGACTAATACTGCGAACTTCCGACTATGGAGACGAGGACGTGAAACGCGAGCTCCGGCAGCATTCTGAATTGGCCGGAGGCGCCCTCTTACAGGTTGCAGACCAGCAGGGTAATTGGCTGTATCGTTCCGCATCAATGAGCGACCTTCAAATTCCGCCCGCGAACGGGAATTTCAGCGGACCTTTCACTTTTTCTTCCCAAAATATACCCTTTCGCCTGACGAATGCAGAAATCAAAGTTGGAAATCAATCCTATTTAGTTCAGATCGCTGCTCCGCTGGACGACTTTTATGAAGCCTTGCACCGTTTCGGAGTGGTGCTCCTGGTATCCATTCCTATCCTCTTGTTATGTGCGGCGGGTGGAGGGTACTGGCTCAGCCGGCGCGCTCTGGCCCCCTTTGATCAGATTACTCAGACAGCCGGGAGTATCGGTATCCAAAACCTGTCGAGCCGGCTTGTCGTGCCACAAACGCGCGACGTATTGCAGCGCCTGTCAGAAACGTTCAATGGCATGCTGGAACGCCTGGAGGCCGCTTTCAAGAAAATCACGCAATTTACGGCCGATGCGTCGCACGAATTGCGTACACCCGTGGCCGTAATGCGAACCAGAGCGGAGCTTTCGCTTCGCAAGACCCGAACCGTCGCCGAGTATCGAGAAGCGCTTACCCAGATTCACGCTGAATTAGAGAAGACCTCGGATCTCGTGGAAAAACTTATGCTTCTAGCGAGAGCCGATTACGGGACGGAGGTCCTCCATCTTTCCTCTGCAAATTTAGGCGATATAGTTCGTGACGCCTGCAGCCAAGGCAGGACTCTTTCAGAAAACAAACAGATTAGTTTCAATGAGCAAATACCAGACTCTCCTGTTTGGATTAAGGCAGACGCTCAGGCTCTCACGAGACTATTTTTGATCCTGATTGATAATGCTGTGAAGTACACACCGCCAGGTGGTCGTGTTGAAGTTCTGGTAAGTACGGAAAATGGATCTGCTCTGGCGGCGGTCCGTGATACAGGAATTGGAATCACGGCGGAGGACTTACCCAACGTGTTCGAACGGTTCTATCGTGCCGATAAAGCCAGGTCCCGCGACTCAGGAGGCGTCGGTCTAGGATTGTCCATTGGCCGTTGGATCGCGGAGGCTCACGCAGGGACAATTGAGGTTCAGAGTGCGGCGGGAAAAGGCTCTAGTTTTGAGGTTCGGCTGCCCTTGGTCGGTGGAAACAAGTCACATAGACCCCAAACTGAATAGGGGAAGCTTTTTATTCTCTAAGTGAATGTCGATCGAACGGAGACTTGCCTGGACGCACCGCCTCTCTTGCAGCATTTCGTCAAGCAAGTAGAGGGTATTCGTGTGGGCGAGGGAAGAGTCAGGATCAACTCGGCGAGGCCTCCCACAGGGAATCGGCATCCTGTCCGAGAGTAGCGAGAGATGACTTCCGCGAATCCTATGAACCCAAGTGCCGGCTTGTGGCATCAAAACGGGTATGAGCGAAGCGGTTCAGTTACGCCTCGCGCCATCCGAGCAGTCCATCGTGGCGCGCTATGAGGCGCTTATCCGCGTTTCCCAGGCAGTAAGCGCGTACCGAGAACCGAGAAAGCTTTTCGATGTTCTGGTCGATGAATTGCGCCGGGTCATTGAATTCGACGGGATCGGAATCGCCCAGTTCGACGAAACCACGCGCGCCGTCGAGTGGCATGTCTCAATTCGTTGTGACGAGCCAAATCCAGCCCTGAAAGACAGATGCGCTCAAAACGAGACCATGACCTGCTGGGTGTTTCAGAATCAGCGGCCTCTCGTGATTCCGTTTGTGGACGAGGAAACCCGGTTCCCCGACACCATGGAGTTCTTGAAAAGACACAGAATGCAGTCGGTCTGCATGCTTCCTTTGACAACTGTGCATCGCCGGATCGGGAGCATGTTTCTTGCCAGTGAACATCCCGATGCTTACTCCGAAGAGGAAGTGCGTTTTCTTGGCCTTGTCGCGGACCAGATGGCGCTGGCCATCGACGACGCGCTGAATTTCGAGACATCGCGAACCGCGCAAGAACAATTGAAACTTCTTCTGGATCTCACCAGCAGCGTTGTTTCTACGTTGGACCTGCGCGAATTGTTGCGAAGCGTTTCCGGCAATCTGCGGCGGGTAATGAGTTGTGATTTAGTTGGCGTTGGGCTGCCCGACGCGGAAAATAAAAACAACTTGCGTGTTTATGCGCTGGACTTCCCTGACAGCAAAGGTTTCGTAAGGGAGGAAGTCCTGATCCCCATCGAAGGAACGGCGCCGGGAATGGTATTCAGGAGCGGCGAACCCTGTGTGGGACTGATCTCTGATGTCTACAACATACCCGCGGATGCTCCGCCGCTTGCCGAAGGCCTGAAGACGTGTTGCGTCCTGCCGCTCACGAGCCGCGGGCGGATCCACGGTGTATTGCTCCTCGGCCGCCGCGATGAAAACACCTTCAGCCGCGAACACGTCCAGTTCCTCATGCAGGTAGCGAGCCAGGTAGCGATTGCGGTGGAGAACGCGCTCGCTTACAAAAAAATCGCCGAGCTGAAGGAAAAACTCACTCAGGAAAAACTTTATCTCGAGGATGAAATCCGCACCGAGCTGAATTTTGAGGAAATTGTCGGGAAAAGCGCCGCTTTGCGGCGGATTCTCCAACAGGTGGCTACCGTGGCGCCGACCGATTCGACAGTCTTGATCTATGGCGAGACGGGAACGGGGAAGGAATTAATCGCTCGAGCCATCCATAATCTGAGTTCGCGTCAGTCCAACGCGTTTGTGAAACTGAATTGTGCCGCGATTCCCATGGGATTACTGGAGAGCGAATTATTCGGTCACGAAAAGGGAGCGTTCACGGGCGCGATTGCGCAGCGAATCGGCCGCTTCGAGCTGGCCAGCCGGGGTACCGTATTTCTCGACGAGATTGGGGAAATTCCGCTGGAGTTGCAACCCAAACTTCTCCGGGTGCTGCAGGAGCGGGAATTTGAACGCCTGGGGAGCTCGCGTACCCTCACAACGGACGCGCGGCTGATCGCGGCAACGAATCGCGATCTCGGTGCGATGGTGGAAGAGCAGAAGTTTCGTTCAGACTTGTTTTATCGGCTGAACGTGTTTCCGGTCCGCGTACCTTCCTTGCGCGAACGGCCGGAAGACATTCCTTTGCTGGTGCGGCATTTCACCGAGCAGTGTGCCCTGCGGATGAACAAGAAGATCGAGACGATTTCCAGTGAGACGCTGAAACAGATGCGGCAATACCATTGGCCGGGTAACATCAGAGAACTTCAAAATGTGATCGAGCGCGCGGTAATCCTGTCCACAGGCCCGGTTTTGAACGTGCCGCTGAGCGAAATTCAAACACTCCAGCCTTTGGCGGTCGTCAATAAAAATGGGAGCCCGGATAAAAATTCTCAGTCCTCGTCGGGCAAGGATATTCGGAACGTTCTGGAAGAAACTGAGCGGAAACACATTTTGGACGTATTGTCGGAAACCAACTGGGTTGTCGCCGGACCTAACGGAGCTGCGACCCGGCTCGGCATGAAACGCTCCACACTGCAATTACGCATGCGCAGACTTGGCCTGTCCCGCGGAAACGCTCAATTGCTGCAGTAATTACACCTTCTCGTTTGATTCAATTCTCGGCAATTTGATCCATATTTTTTGGGTGTCATCAAGCTGGCAGACTGCCACAAATCTGGCAGTGACACCTCGGCACGTTGCATTCGCCCCGCGTTCCTCCCTCGTTTATCTCCAGCAATCCCAGAGACTTCACAAATCTCACCGGTGAGTCCGAGAATGGCACTCGGTATGCAATCGCAATATGCATACGGAGAGGGCATGTTGCGAATCACCATCAACGACGAACCCATGGAACAACGTTGGACTCTGCAGGGCCGCCTCTCCGGGCCGTGGGTTGCACAACTCAAAGCGAATTGGGAAACGTCACACGGTTTGAACGGAAGCCGCAAATGCGTTGTGGACGTAAGCGGCGTGACGTTCGTGGATCTGGACGGGGAACGCGTGCTGGCCACCATGATCAAGGATGGCGCGGAGTTCATCGCCACGGGCGTCTACACCAAACACGTGTTGGAGATGCTGGCGAAGCGTCGTCAGCGCTGGGTCCGCAAGTTACTTGGATGTTCTTGACCGCTCTGTTTTCGCCGAAGTAATTCCGTTGGCGATTATCGAGCGCGTCGTGGGGGTGGGAGGCGTCATGACGCAGTACGTGATCATCGCAGTAGTGGCGATCGTGCTGTTCCTCAGTATTACGGGAGATGGCACGGCACGGACGGAGAAATGACGCGCTGACCAGGAAAGAAGTAGGGAACCATAATTCATAAACGTTTCTACGCAAAATCAAGGAGGCAACGCAATGATAATTAAAAAGACGGTGGTTTCGGGACTGATTGCAGCGGCTCTGCTATTGGCTTCATCCGCAAAAGCCCAGGATGCTTTCATGCGTAACGAAGTCGGTCTGCAAGGCGCTGGATTTTTTACTAAAGATTCACAGCAAAATGGAACGCGCCAACATTCCACAAATACAGGCGCCTTCCTCGTGAATTACCGCTTTCACATCAACGGCTGGCTCGCGGCTGAGGCCAACTACGGCTACGCGCGCGACGCCCAACAGAATTTCACTCCCGCCGGAAATTTCGGTATCCAGTCAAACGTGCATCAGGCAACCGGAGCGCTGGTCGTCAACATTCCTGTTTACGTTCACAGGATGAGGCCCTACGTGCTCGCGGGAACCGGAGCGCTTGTGTTTAGCCCCACGAACGCCGCGGGAGGATTCGTTCTCGGAGCGCAGCGGCAGGCACGCCCTGCATTCGTTTACGGTGGAGGCGTGGACTACAAACTCGTGCAGCATGTCGCACTGCGACTTGAATACCGCGGATTTGTTTACCACCGCCCGGACTTCGGTATCGCCACGCTGAGTTCGAGCGTAACGACCAACACAGCGGAACCGTCCGCCGGAATCGTTTTCCATTTCTAATAACCCCAACCGCGCTCGGAGCCGGCGCCGATTTAGCCATGGCGCTGGCTCCGAAACCGCGATCCCGCCTGTAACAGAAATAAGCAGTTCAGTACTGAGGAAAAGTGTGAGTTTGCCAGGAGGGGCATTCGAGGATGAGTGCACATAACGGAGTTGCAGAAAAAATCGAATCGCAAGAGGTGATGCCCAACGAGGATACAGTCGTCGAGGCTCTGCAGATCGAAGAAGTTCTTAACCGTGCCTACGAGATTCGCCGCGCCCGCGGCGGGCTCTTCGGCTACAACCTTGAGGATTGGCTGGAGGCGGAACGGGAGGTAACCTTGAGGCGCCGGGCCGCCCGTTTGCGAGGTGTGGAGATGGCTCGCGCGAAGTCGCTCCGCGAGGATCGAGAAAGGATAAGTCGTCAATGTTCCTGAACCAATCGTTAGACGCGAAACTCCGAGGATTTCTGGTGGTTTCGACGCTCTTTTGCGCAGGTGTGGCGCTGCCGCAATCACTGCGCGCGCAGACCACGTTAACGCAGGGCCAGCTTATCTCGCCGTCGTCTTCTGTGTCGGTCGCGCTCGGGACCGAGAGTTCGTACCTGGGAAGTGTTCCTACCGGGACGCCCACCGGCACGGTCATACCGCTGTCGCTTAGCGAAGCACTGGATCGCGGGCTGAAATACAACCTCGGCGCGATCGAAAGTGACGTGCGCACCCGCACCAGCCGCGCAGAACGGCTCAGGAGCCTGAACGAACTTCTGCCGGACGTCACTGCGACGATTTCGCAGACCGCAGAGCAGGTCAATCTCAGGGCGCTCGGACTTAAGCTGCCCATCCCTGGATTTCCCGTGGTCGTCGGACCATTCGGCTTTCAGGATGCACGCGGAAATGTCTCGCAAAAACTGTTCGATTGGAGCTCGATCCAAAATTTGAGAGCGTCGACCGAGCGCCTCAAAGCTGCTCAGGATTCGTACAAAAGCAGCCGCGACCTCGTCGTGCTCGCCGTGGCCAACGCGTATTTGCAGGTGATTGCTGATTCTTCGACCATCGAATCTCAGCAAGCACAAGTAAGTACCTCCGAAGCGCTGAGCCGGCGGGCTCATGACCAAACGATCGCGGGCGTAGCCGCGCGCATTGATGATCTGCGGGCTCAAGTCGAGATGCAGACCCAGCAACAGCGCCTGATTGCCGCGCGGGATCAGAGGTCCAAGGATTTGTTGAGCCTGGCGCGCGCTATTGGCCTGCCCGCGGGGCAGGAATTCTCACTGACCGACAGTGTGCCGTACACACCACTTGAAGGAGTAACGCTCGATAAAGCTTTGCAGGATGCCTACACCAACCGTCCCGACTATTTGAGCGCTCAACTTGAAACGCGAGCCGCGGTCCTATCGAGGAAAGCAGCCGTCGCGGAGAACTATCCGACCGTAACAGCGTCTGCGAACTACGGCGACATCGGGCCCAATTTCAGCAATTCTCACGGAACATTTACAGCTGAGGCCAGCGTGAATATCCCCATCTTTCAAGGCACACGCGTGAAAGCGGATGTTCTGCAGGCGGATGCCACGCTGCAGCAGCGACAGGCGGAGTTGGAGGACCTGAAAGGCCACATCGATCAGGATGTGCGCTCCGCATTTTTTGACCTGGACGCTGCGAGCGAACTCGTGAAGGTCGCGAAGAGCAACCAGGACCTGGCGCGAGAAACTCTCGTGCAGGCGCAGGATCGCTTCAGCAGCGGAGTGACCGACAACATCGAAGTCGTGCAGGCGCAGGAATCGGTCTCTTCGGCGGATCAGGCTTACATTTCGAGTTTGTACGCCTTCAACATCGCGAAAGTTCAACTCGCGCGCGCCGTAGGCATCGCCGAGCAGGCAGTCAAAGGATACCTGGGAGGAAAGTGAAAATGGCTCAAGATGGGACAATAGATTTTGACGAGGCCGTATTGCTCGACGAGAAGCCGGAAGCGGCAGACCGCGGAGCGTCTTCGGGCGCAGGCGCGGATGATCGGCAGAAGCGCGATTCCGGCCAAAGCGTCAACGGGAAGCGAATGGCGCGCGCAAAAATTATTGTGCCCATCGTCGCGTTGCTGGTCGGGGCTGCCGGAGTGCTCGCTTACCACTATTACGCGGGATGGGAGTCCACCGACGACGCGCAAATCGACGGCTACATCAACCCGATCAGCTCACGCGTGTCGGGCTACATCACGAACGTCTATGTCGATGACAACCAGTACGTGAAGGCTGGAACGCTCCTCGCGCAGATCGACCCGAAGGATTACGAAGTCGCCTTGGCCAGCGCGCAGGCTACGTTAGCAAATGATCGGGCAACCGCGGACGCGACCCAGGTGAACGTCCCGGTCATATCAGTGAATACCTCGAGCCAATTGGTGTCGGCACAAGCTGATGTTGCCAACAGCCGCGCAGGAATTTCCGGCTCCGAGCAGCAACTTGCGGCGGCGCAGGCGGCCGTTCTGCAGGCGGAAGCGAATAGCGCCAAAGCGCAGGATGATGTGAAACGTTATAAACAGTTGGTCGACAAGCAGGAAATACCAGAGCAATTGTATGTGCAGGCAGTACAGACGGCCAATGGGGCCGCCGCCGCTGTACAAGGCGCTCTGGCAAATGTGCGGGCCGCGCAGGAAGCGGTGCGCCAGGCGCAATCCAGGTTGGCGCAGGCGGGCGCTTCGGTCGAGACA
>Ga0210400_10006153_pt1 | contig 10127 bp, 5 predicted proteins | sample IncBWH26MmetaG_FD_155456 | JGI IMG/M metagenome (GOLD analysis project Ga0210400, IMG submission 155456) | Forest soil microbial communities from Barre Woods Harvard Forest LTER site, Petersham, Massachusetts, United States - Inc-BW-H-26-M | ecosystem: Environmental > Terrestrial > Soil >... | reverse complement strand
GGTCCCGCCGGCCTCCCGACCGGGAGTCATCTTGCCGAAAGGCGTGAGATTCCTGTTCTCGGGCTCCACCCACCAGTACCACTTGCCGTTCTCCAGCTTCCACGAACTGGGTGTGGGCACCTTGAACAATTGGTTGCCGAACGCGGGATTGTTGATGCGCTGCTCGCACAGCACGATGGCTTTGGCCTTGGTGAAGTTGTCGAAGTACTCGATCTTGTTGATCTCCACGCTCACATACTTCGGCTTATTGTGGTCGTAGAAATAGTCCTGGGTATCTTCAGCCACCAGCGCCTCGGCTTTGCGGTACTCGCCGGTCACATGGTATTGAAAGAACGCCATGATGCGTTCCCGCAACGCCTTGTCCACTTCGGCGGGCGGCCTGTTGAAGGGATTATCGCCCTGCGCCCAGGCGGTGGAGACAAGCAGAGCCAGCATGGTAAGTCGCGACATCATCCTCCTCAATTATAGGAAGACGCCGTGCGGCGCAAAAAAGTTGGTTACCGCTTCGGAACCTGGATCGTCATGTTTCGGTACCGCAGGCCGCCGGTGTGGTCGCCCTGAATGTAAAAGGGCCCGGGCTCCGCTTCATTGGCATCGAGCGCACCGCCGGTGGGACCGGGAATCACTTGGTTATCAATGGTTTTGACGTCATTGCGCACCACAGTGATGCGCCGGCCCACCAGGGTCACGTCGAACGTCTCCCAAGTGCCGGGCGTGCGCGGCATCATCACGTTCGGCCCCACGAAGCTGTAGATGGAACCGATGGAGTGCAAGGGGTCGTGGGCGTCTACTTCCTGATATTCGATCTGCAATTCGTACCGGCCGCGCAGGTAGATGCCGCTGTTGCCGTCGTTGGGGCAGTTCACTTCGAAGTGCAGCGTGAAATCGTCGAAGGACCGGGTGGATTTCAGGTTGGCCCCGCCCGCCGTGTTGAGCAACTCCCCGTTTTCGATGGTCCAGTGATTGTTGTTGGGCGTCATCGGCTCCCACCCGGTAAGGTCCTTGCCGTTCAACAGCGGCTCGGGCGCGGACCAGGCCGCGGGCGGTTTGCGATCAAGCTTCGGAGCGGGTACTCCGGCGATCTCCGCCGAGGGCGTCCCGCCGCGCGAGATTGTGCCGGTGATGCGGCCGCCCGCGACGTCCAGATCCCAGGTGACCTCCGGATTCTTCGCGTCGGCTTTGGAAAAAATCAGATGCAGGTGCGATCCGGAGATCTGGAATTCGGGGATCTCCCTGGCACCGCCCGAGCGCGGTTGAATGCGCAGAGCGGGCTTGCCGCCGCGCTCCGACAATTCCATCCAATCCGGATACGGAGCGCCGCTCTTCGGCGTCACGGTCAGGTCCCAAGCGCCGGAGAAGGGACTGGCAGCGCCGAACAGCGACGGGCTCGCCGCGAGCAGCAGAATAAGACTGAATCGCATCATGCCTAGTTTACTCCGCAACTGGGCGTGTGCTGCGCCACCTCCATCTCCGGACTGAGCGCCACCACCACTTCGCTGCGTTCGCCGCGATAGACCACGTGCAATCGCAGGCGCTGGATCTCGTCGTCTTCAAACACGGAGTTCAGCACGTACAAAGCTCGCCCGGAGGGCATGGGGGGCCCTCCCAAAATCTCGTCGAGCGACTCGCGGCCGGACGCCACCCGATAGTAGTTGAGCGCGGCAGAGTACCTCCAGGAGCTGCCGATGCGCTTCACACCGTATGTGTGGTTGTAATATGCGACGACATCGTAAACTCGCTTCACGTCGGCGTCCCAGGACCACTCGCGGAAATGATCCAGCCGCAGGCAGAGCAGGAAGTAAATGCTCAGGCTGTAGAGTGCGATGGTAAGTCCGCGGCGTCCGGAGGCCACGGAGCCCATCGCCAGCATGATCAGGGGTACGATCCAGATGCCGGTTCGCTGCTTCGGCAACAGCAGATGGAAATAGCGGAAAGCCAGCCAGTGCGCCGCAATCGAGGCCGCGAGGATCGCGAGCATCACGTAGGTCAGACGCGTGCCGCGGCCGCGCGACCACTGCCATGCGGCGAGCAACAGCACCACGGGGATCAACACCGGTCCCACCCAGATCAGGATCGGGAGCAGCATGGGGTTGACGATCTGCGGGTTGAGTTGATAGAGCGAATCGCGCCCGATCTCGCCGAACCATTCGCCCAGCGAATGCGCGCCGTAGCCGAGTTGACCCTTGGGCCAATGGAGCACCACCGGGGCGCTGACGAACAACGTGACCAGCAACCCCGGCAGCACACACGCGCCCAACCGATGAACGCGTGACCCAAGCGTCTGCGTGCGGGCGCAGGCCCAGGTCGTAATCGCCGCCATCGTGAATGCATCCACGATTGCGAACGAAAAATTCGCGGCGAAGCTCAACGCCAGGCATGCCGACGCGATCGCGGCGGCTCGCGCGGGAGACCATCCGCGCGCCTCCGCATAGGCGACGACCGCGATCGCCGATAGCAGGAAGGCGAGCGCCAGCGCATAGCCGCGCGCCGCCACCAGATGATCGAAGATGAACGGGTTGAACACCAACCCCACAAACACCGGCCACTGCACCGTCACTGTAGAGGCCAGCAGACGGCAGAGCGCCCAAGCCATCGCGATATAGATCGCGGCCCCCAACAGCGCGGGCGCGCGGACCGAAAGATGGCTTACACCGAATAGTCCGGTGGTAAGCCGCATCAGTAGCGAATTCAGAACATGATTATTGGACGCCGCCTCCCAGTGCGAGGGGTTCGGCCGCGCCACCCAGGCGAGGTATGTGTCCGCCTCGTCGATAGTAATCGACTGCACCGCCGCGCGCGCGATCGCCCACAGGAACGCGAATACCGCGGTCGCGGCCATTATGAAATTTGGATAGAAGCGCTTGAGATTCATGGGAGAAATTGCGATCGAAGTGGACGCTTCGGTTACTAAGACCCGCGGGCCATGAATTCAACTACACCATTGTATCGGAACTTACTCCGCGTCCCGCGGCGGCGAACTGCCGTTCGCCTGATCCGATCTGGAGATCGGATCGCAGACCTGGAGGTCTACCCTACCAGCACGGGAACTTACTCTCTGATATGGTGTCCAAGGAGAGGGCGAAGGAGTGTATATGCGTAACCTCGCTGCAATATTTCTGATGGGTGGTATGTTCCTGATGGCGCAGGAGCCGGTGGATTTCAGCGGCTGGATGAGGCAGGGAGTGGAGCAATTCCAGACAGCTCACTATGCCGATGCCGCGTCATCCTTTGAACATGCCGTGGCGCTGGACTCTTCCAAACCCGGCGCGCGTTTGTATCTGGCCACATCCTATATGCAGCAGTACATCCCCGGGTCTACAGCGCCTGAAAATCAGCTGATGGCGCAGCGCGCCGGGGATGAATTCCAGCGGGTGCTGGCGATGGAGCCATCGAATAAAATCGCGCTGGGCTCGATCGCTTCGCTCAACCTCAACCAGAAGAAGTGGGACGAGGCGCTCGGCTGGTACGGAAAACTCATCGACGCGGATCCTTCCAATGCGGACGCCTACTACACGCTCGGGTTTGTGGCGTGGTCGAAGTGGTACCCGGTCTATAGCCAGGCGCGGAAGGATGCCGGCATGCGGCCGGAGACTCCCGGACCGCTTCCCGATGCCAATGTCCGCGCCTCGCTCAACAGCCAGCATGGCCCGATGCTCCAGGCCGGTATCGATGCCCTCAACAAAGCTCTCGAAATCAATCCGGAGTACTCCGATGCCATGGCGTACATTAATCTGCTGATCCGCGAGCGGGCGGACTTGCGCAATAGCGTTGCCGAATGTCAGCAGGATGTCGCGACCGCCGACGAGTGGGTACGTAAGGCAATCGCGACGAAAAAGGCCAAGGCGGAGCAACGGACCAGTTCCGCCAATTTCGTTCCGCCCCCTCCGCCGCCTTCGCCATATTCGCAGACCAGCATCATCGTTCGTCCGGAGACGCCCAAACGGATCCGCATCGGCAGCAACGTGCAGGACGCCAACGTGATCACCCGCGTCCCACCCGAAGCGTCGAGTCTTCATGGCGACGTGCTGCTTGCCGTGATCATCGATAAAGAGGGCAGCGTGATGGACATCCGGGTCAATGAGGGACACCCGATGCTGATCCGGCCGGCGATGGATGCCGTGAAGCAGTGGAAATACCGGCCCACGCTGCTCAACGGCGCCCCGGTGGAAGTGGAAACGACAGTCAAACTGACTTTTTAGCGGACCCTACCAGACCAGCCGCAAACCGGATTCCACGCGGCGCGGTGTATTCGCCTGGCTGCTGATCGTCCCGAACGCGGCGTTCGTCGGAGCCGTCTGCGGTCCCCCGAACGTCACGCGATTGGTCAGGTTGAACGCCTCCATCCGGAACTGGAAGTATCGCTTCTCGGTCAGCTTGAAGCTCTTGCTGAGCGTTCCGTCGAGTTGCTTCACCGGATCGCGCCGCAGATTGTTGAACTGCTGGTCGAAGTAGCGGACGTTGTCCACCAACTGCTGCGACGTATTGGTGTTGAAGCGCGTGATGTCGAATGACAGTCCGTCGGGCTGATGCATATTCAGGTTGAGCGGACCGCCATAGTAGAGGTAGTTGCCCCAAGTCAGCGTCGGACCCGATTGCAGCGTGACGATCCCGCTCACGCCCCAGCCTCCCACAAGAGCATCGACCACACGGTTCTGCAGATTCAGCTTGCGGCCGCGCCCGATCGGCAACTGGTAAGTAGACGCCAGCACATTGCGCAGCGGCCGCGAATCGCTGGACAGGCGCTTCTCCGGCTGCGGATCGGAATCGTTGAGATACGCCAGCCGGTCGATGAGGCTGTTCCAGATGAAGTTATTCAGCAGCGTCAAGTCGTTGGTGAATCGCTTCTGCAAACGAATGTTCAGGCTTTGGAAGTAGGAGCTGCCCGCATTGTTGTACTGCATCACGATGCCGTTGGTGGTCGCTGACGGCGTGCCCGGCACCGGATACTGCGGGAACGGAATCAGCAACTGGCGCAGCGCCACGGTGTTGCCGTTCAGTGAGCCGGCATTGGGTAGCAGGCCCTTGAACGGATTGGCGACGGTGCTGCTCAGCAGGGTATTGTTGGCGGAGTCGCGCGCCAGCGATGTGCTCAGATACTGTCGCGGCAGGTAATCGAGCTGCGTGGTGATGGGCAGGTGCAGCGCGTGGCTGCCGATGTACGCCACCTCCAGCACCATGCTGAACGGCAGCTGCCGCTGCACGCTGAGCTGCCAGCGGACGGTATACGGATTGCGCACATTCGGATTGAACAGCGAGATCTGCTGGCCGAGGTTCGTACTGACGCCTTTGCTGGAGCCGGCCGGCAGCACGAAGCCGTTCGGGAAGGGATCGCTGAGTGTGGCGGCGGGCGTCAGGTAGTTGTTGTTGGTGACCGTCATCGCGGTCTGCTGGCTGAAGCCCGGCTGATTCGGCGCGGGCAGTTGGATCGGATCCACCAGGATGCCGAAGCCGCCGCGGAGCACGGTCTTGTTGCCGAGCGCGTGCGGCGTCCATGCGAATCCGGCGCGCGGGCTGAAGATCGCACTCTTGCTGGAGTAGACCGAGCGATTGGACGATCCGGCGAAGAGCGGGCCGCCGATCGCCTTGAACTGTCCCACCGGAATCTGCGGTACGGGCGACAGATTGTACGCCGCGGCGGCGGCAGCGGAGATCGAGTTCGTGGCGGTCGGGTCGAAGCCGTTCGACGAACGGTCGTATCGTTCCACCTCGGGGAAATCGTGCTCCCAGCGCAGGCCGAAGCTGAGCGTGAGGTTCGGCCTCACGCGCCAATCGTCGTTGATGAACAGGCCCAGGTACTTGCTCTGCACCGTGCTTTGCGTGTTCAGGTCGAGACTGCCGCTGCTCGGCAGGCCGAGCAGGAACGCCGCCAGATCCTGACCGAACACGGTGGTGTTGCTGACCGCCGGACTGTTGGTGAAGCTGCCGGTAAACGTGTAGGTGCCCGACGGATTGCCGAAAGTGTACGCGCTCCAGCGATACATGCGACCATCGGCGCCGGCTTTCAGCGTGTGATTGCCACGAATCTTCACAACGTCGGCAAAGATCTGGTAGCTATCCGAATAGTTGGTGCCGTCGCCGTTGTAGCCGAGCGGTTCGAATCCGGCGCGGGCGCCCGCGGCGACCGTCGTGCTTCCCACGACTACGTACGGCAGCATCTTCCAGGGAGCGGTGCTCCCGATGTACCCCGGGAAGCCGAGCGAACTCGGGTCCACCGAATCGGCGGGCGAGAAGTGATGCTCCTCGTAGCGCGTCCAATTGCCGCGAACTTCCGCGACCACGGTAGGCGTGATGGTGGCGATGTAATCCATCCCGAACCCTTGATTCATGCGATAGAGAAAGTTCCCGGTCGACGGATTGCCGAAGAAATCGTTCTTGTTCTGGTTCCGGAAGTTGTGCCGCACGTCGAACGTGAAGCGATTGCGCGGGCTGGCGTTGATGTCGAGCCGTCCCAGTTCATTGTCGTAGCCGTCGCTATCGATTGCGTTGGTGACGAAGTTCTGCAACCCGTTCGCCTGACCCGGCGTGTTGGCCTGCGGGTAATACTGCATGTACTTGACCGCGATCGGATTCAGCCGATTCGTGGGAATGACGTTGTTCGGGAATGGTGTGCGCGAGACCAGCGAGCCCACCATGGTCGCGTTGTTCGGGTCGTAGATGGTGTAGTTGTTTTTGTCCGAGGGATTGCGCTGGCCGACAGTCAGGAGCGCCGAGAAATCGCCCTGACGCTCCGCCGGTGTCGGCACGGTCGTGAAGTTCTCGGGATTGCCGGTCTCTAGCGGCGAGGTGGCGGGGTCGGAATCGCGCATCCCCTCCCACGCGAAGTACCAGAAGACGCGATTGCGTCCGTTGAAGACCTTGGGCACGACGATCGGACCGCCGCCGTTGATGCCGTACTGATTCTGATGATAGGGAGGGCGCGGCACGCCCTTGGCGTTGTTGAAGAACGAATTCGCGTCCAGCGTCGAAGTCTGATTGAAGAGGTAGGCCACGCCGTGCAGGCCGTTGGTGCCGCCCTTGGTCACCAGATTGACGGTGCCGCCCATGGTGTGGCCGTAGCTCGCGTCCATCTGAAAGGTGTTGGTGCGCACTTCGGTCACCGAATCCTGCGGCGGGCTGTACGCCATCTGGTTGCTGAACCCGGCATTCGGCGCGCCGTTCAACAACACCTCATTGCGCGCCGCGGGAGCGCCTCCGATCGAGATGGAGTTCGGCGCGCCGTTATCGAAGGGTCGCACCGGACCGGGCTCAAACGTGGAGATTACGCCCAGCGCGAGATTGGCCAGCATCATCGGAGTGCGGCCGTTCACGGGGAAGTTCTCCACTTCTTCGATCGTGATCACCTGCCCCACGGTGGGGTTCGCCGTTTCGAGAATGGGCGCATCCGCGTGCACCTCCACCGACTCGGTGACCGCGCCGACGTCCAGGCGCAGGTCGATCACCGGATGCGCGCCGGCGCTGAGCGTGATGCCCGATTGTGTGAAGCGCTTGAAACCCGCGGCTTCCGCTTCCACGTTGTACTCGCCGAGCGCGAGGAAAGGGATGGAGTACGCGCCGGAACTTTCCGAGTAGGCCGTGGTGCGCACTCCGGTCCGGCTCTCGGTGGCGGTGATTTTGGCTTTGGCAATGGCGGCGCCGGAACTGTCGGTGACGCTGCCGCTAATGGTGCCGCGATTCTCCTGCGGGAAAATCGGGAAGGATGCCGCCGCTAGGAGCGCGGCGATAGTAACGACTTTCATGGTCGAGACCTCTCTGGTTGCTGTGCATACAGGGCAATTCCGGCAACTCCCGCTAGTGGCAACATTATCTGCGGGTCCGATGTTCGTGTCAAGGCGAAGCGTACGGATGCCGCTTAACCCCGGTCCTCACCTGATACACTTGCGGTTGCCGGACACTATGGCATCGCCTTTCGATACCCCCAACTCCGTAGACGTCCACTCCGACCGGAGTTTCTTCGGTCATCCGCGGGGGCTGGCCACCCTGTTTTTCACCGAGATGTGGGAGCGCTTCAGCTATTACGGAATGCGCGCCATTCTCCTGTACTACATGTTGGCCACTGTTGCCAACGGTGGCCTCGGCTTTGACAAACCTAAGGCCGGCGCCATTTACGGCCCCTACACTTCACTCGTGTACCTAATGTGTTTGGCAGGCGGATGGTTTGCCGACAAGTTGGCCGGCCAACGGCGTGCGGTGCTACTGGGAGCAATATTCATCACGACGGGTGAGTTCTGCCTGGCAATGCCAAGCGAGATGCTCTTTTACTTGGCGCTGGTGTTCTTGATCCTTGGTACGGGTCTCCTCAAAGGAAATGTGAGTACGATCGTCGGGCAGTTGTACGCCCCCGGGGATCAGCGGCGGGACGCCGGCTTCTCGATCTTTTACATGGGAATCAACCTTGGGGCACTGCTGGCTCCTCTTTTTTGTGGCTGGGTGGGGGAGCGAATCAGTTGGCGGTTGGGCTTCGCGCTTGCAGGAGCCGGCATGCTTGCAGGCCTGATTCAATACGTCGTTACTGCGCGGCATTTGGGGACGATTGGGCTCCACCCCGCAGGCGCCGGAACTCCCGAGCAGCACAGGCGACACAAGCGCACAGCCGTCCTGGGCGTTGCCGGAGCTTTATTGGTCGCCGGATCTGTGGCCGCGCTTGGCGCGAATGGAGTGATTCAGATAAGCGCCACCGGCCTCAGCGACGCCCTGGGATGGTGTCTACTCGCCATCTCGGGCATCGTGTTCTCGTGGCTTATCTTCTTCGGCGAATTCTCGTCCAAGGAACGAAAGCGGTCTGCGGCGGTCCTGGTTCTATTCATCGCTTCGGTACTGTTTTGGGGATCGTATGAGCAGGCAGGTTCGTCTCTGAGCCTATTCGCATTAGAGAGCACCCGTTGTGTCTTTCTGGGCTTCAATTTCCCCGCGAGTTGGTTCCAGTTCGTGCAGCCTGTTTTCGTTGTCCTGCTGGCGCCGGTTTTTGCATGGCTGTGGCTGAGAATGGGCCACCATGAACCTTCCAGTCCGGCCAAGTTCACCATCGGGCTTGTTTTTGCCTCGCTTGCATTCGCATTGATGGTACCCGCGGCTCAGATCGCTTCTGGTGGCAAGTTTGCCGGGCCTATGTGGCTAACCGGTTGCTACTTTCTGCAGACCATTGGTGAGTTGTGTCTGAGTCCTGTGGGTCTGAGCACGATGAGCAAGTTGGCGCCGGAGCGCGCGGCCGGTTTCATGATGGGGATCTGGTTTCTGTCGATTAGCATTGGCAACTGGATGGCCGGTAAAGCGGCCTCGTTGTATAGTTCCTTCTCTCTGCCCACGTTGTTCGGGGCGGTCGCGGCATTCAGCCTGGTGGCGGCGCTGGTTCTGGCGCTGCTTATCAAACCGACCGTGCGCCTCATGGGTGGAGTGAAGTAACGCCGGGCGGCGTGAAGTAACCGTTACAATATCCAGAACCCGATGCGCACCAACCTACTCGCTACCTCTTTCGCCGCGCTTTTGCTGCTGCCTCCCGTCAGCGGCCAGACCGCTGCCGATACCGATCCCATCAAAACCCTCATCGCGCGGCTGGACCTGCAGCGCTACAAGACAACGATTCGCGGTCTGACCAAGTTCGGCGACCGGCGGCAGGGCACCGATCGCAATCGCGCCGCCATCGATTGGATTGAAGCGCAGCTCAAGTCATACGGCTGTACCAACACCGAGCGCATTCACTACACGTACGAACCGCCCGCGGCCGGCGCGGGGCGTGGCGGTGCAGGTCGCGGCGGAAGAGGCGGAGCGCCCGGCGGAGCCAGGCTGCGAGGCGAGCGCGCACCCACGGCCGCCAACAACGATCCCGATCTGCAGCCCGACACCCGCCTGAGGGAGCTTAACTCGCAGCCTTCCACGCCGGGACCTCGCGAGGAGGTCTACTGCACCAAGATCGGCGCCACGCACCCCGAAGAGATGTACATCGTGGGCGCGCACATGGACGGGATCGGTTGGGGGGAGGCAGCGAACGACGATGGCTCCGGTACCGCGCTGGTGATGGAGATCGCCAGGATCCTGAGCGCCGCCGATGTGGTCACCGAACGCTCCATTCGCTTCGCACTCTGGAATAACGAGGAGACGGGCCTGAACGGCGCGCGCGCCTATGCCGACCA
>Ga0210400_10006152_pt1 | contig 10127 bp, 8 predicted proteins | sample IncBWH26MmetaG_FD_155456 | JGI IMG/M metagenome (GOLD analysis project Ga0210400, IMG submission 155456) | Forest soil microbial communities from Barre Woods Harvard Forest LTER site, Petersham, Massachusetts, United States - Inc-BW-H-26-M | ecosystem: Environmental > Terrestrial > Soil >... | reverse complement strand
GGGAGACTTCTTTACCGGCACATAGGTTAACGGCGCGACCCTACGCCGATGAACAAACAATTTCTTGAATATTTTCGCTGCCCCGCGGCCTTCGTGGATCTGCGCCTTAAAGGAGAGCTCCTTCCGAAGCCAGGTTTCTTCCGCATCGCTCCGGATCTGACGTTGTATGGCAGAGTCTCCGCTGGTCAAACGTGTCGTGACTCATCTGGTCCGCTGGATGATGTTTCCGATGCCTTGCGCGTTGAAAAGAACGCCTCTGTTCTACCGTTTGATCTGGACGAGGTTGTGGAGAATTTGCGCCGTGAGCGTTATGACGGTGCTACGACGGTTGTCCGCAGGTCTGCTGCCAAAGCTTTCGGTCGCAAAACCTATTACGCCATGCGACCCTTTTTGCCGACTTCGGTACGGAAGCATCTGCAGCGCGTGGCCCTCCGCGGATGGGATCGCGCCCGCTTTCCCGGCTGGCCTATCGACCAAACCGTCGATCGCCTGTTCGACCGAATGATGGCGTGTGTCATACGCGCCAATTCCGGCCAACGCGTTCCTTTCATCTGGTTTTGGCCAGACGGTTACTCAAGTTGCGCCACAATGACCCATGATGTCGAGACCGATGCAGGCCGCGATTTCTGTGGTGCGCTTATGGATCTGGACGACGCCTTCGGCATCAAGGCATCCTTTCAGGTTGTTCCCGAAGGTCGCTATGAAGTCTCCGATGAGTTTCTGAGCACGCTCCGAGAGCGCGGTTTCGAGATCAATGTCCACGATTTCAACCATGATGGCGACCTATTCCGCGATCATCAGGAATTCCTTCGCCGCGTCGCTCGCATCAACGACTACGGCAGAAAATTCCGTTCCGCCGGCTACCGTTCCGGCGTTCTGTATCGAAATCTCGATTGGTACGAATTCTTTGATTATTCCTACGATATGTCCGTGCCCAATGTCGGCCATCTCGATCCGCAGCGCGGTGGATGCTGTACCACTAAGCCCTACTTTATCGGCAAAATCCTGGAGATCCCCGTTGTAGCTACGCAGGACTACACGTTATTCAATATCCTCCGCCAATACTCGATGGATCTTTGGGACCAGCAGATTGCACTGGTACTTAAGCAAAACGGGCTGATCAGCTTCATCGTCCATCCCGACTACTTGTTCGATAAACGCGCCCGCGAGCTTTACTCCACTCTTCTGTCTCGTCTCGACCAGCTTCGCGGTCAATCGAAAATGTGGATTCCTCTTCCCGGGGACCTCAACAATTGGTGGCGAAGTAGAAACGAGATGCTTCTCGTCAAAGAGGGAAGCGCCTGGCAAATTGACGGCCGCGACAAACACCGCGCCCGCATCGCCTACGCCAGCCTGGACCGCGACCGAGTCGCCTACACCTTCGACTCCGAGTTCCAATCCCACGAACTTCCAACTCTCGCTGCTTCACAGCCAAGACCGCACGCCTGAGTATTACGCGTGTTTTGTCCGCCGGGATCACCCTTCCCGCAGATCTTTCGTGCGCGAATCAAGCCATCTCTCTTATACAAATACTTTATGATGTCGCTATTATTCGCGCAAGACCGTACGGTCTCGCGGCAGCCGCATATTTATGCCAGTTAAGGGGTCTTTGTGTCTCGCACAGCTGAAGCCGCTATCTCAACGCCTGGCGTCCACTCCCAATAATTTAATCTCCAACCCTCGCCCGCCGCCACGACCGCTCCGCTAAATCCCGTCGCCGGTTCCACGGCATAGCAGCTCCACATCGCTCCAACTTCATCCCGCACGAACTGCTCCTTCTCCGCAAACCTGACTGTGAAGCTCTGTAGTGGAATGCTCAGCCCTTGCCCGCGCGCTTTGACATAGGCTTCCTTCTTCGTCCAGCAGCCGAAAAACGCCTCCTCCGCTTGTTTGTGCGGCAGCTTTGCCAGTCCGGCCGTCTCCTCTTCCGAAAAAAAATGAGATGCAATCTCTATTCCTTTAAAATTGCATTTCACCCGTTCGATATCCACGCCGACTTCCTTGCCGCTGGCAAATGCGAACAAGCCCATTCCATGTGAATGCGAGACATTGAAGCAAATCCTCGAATTATGCTCCGGCGAAAGGAAGGGTTTCCCTTGCGGACGATAGCTCAGCTTGACATTGGCGGCATCGAGGCCCAAATAGTCTCCCAGCGATTCGCGTAGGATCCCTCGCGCTGCAACGAAGCGATCGCGCGCATGCGGAACTAAGAACCTCTCCGCCCGATTCTTTTCCTGCGCATTCAATGTATTTTCAAGCCGGTTGAGGATCGCGCGTGGCAAGTCCAACGATGCCCGCCACACATGCAATTCACTCTCGGCAAGCAGCGGCAGTGTCGCGATGGGCGACCATGCAAGAGGAGCAGCCATAAGGTAATCAATTTAGCGCCGGATTGTGACGAGTGCCCGCACTGTCTGTTCTTCAGCCTTTCGCAGGCAACTGTTCATCTTGTGCGCGAGAGCGTCTACATTCTGCTGCATGTAAATCGTGTAATGATTGCCCGGCGTCTCGTAGATCTCCAGATCGTCCCCGAGCAGTTCCGTCCATCCCAAATCCAGCACATGTCCAAATCCGAATGTCCGCTCGAGACTGCGAATCAACACTACTCGGCCACGATACACCTTCGGATGATATTTCGCCGCCGCCGCATACAGCACCTCCAGCGGGTTCCCCGAAGCGGCATCATCGAGCTCCGGATAAAACTTGCTCGCCCTGAACGCGCGCCGCAAAGATTGCTTCATTCTCGCCAGCTTCTTCGACGTCCGTCCCGCGATGTAGTCCCTCGTTTGTGCCGAATTCAATTGCTGAACGTAGGCATACTCAAACTTCAGCAGGTGAACCTTCAATTGCGCCCGCGCTATCATTCGCTTCCACCCGCTGTACTGTTTCCTCCGCACGGGATTCGCGGTTTCCAGCATCACCACCTGCGCCACCTCTTGTCCTTGCGCCTGCAGTTGCTGCGCCGTCTCGAAAGCAAGCAGGCCGTGTGCGCACCATCCACCAAGCATGTAGGGACCTTGCGGACGTCGCTCTCGTATGTTCTGCACAACCTGCTCCGCGATGCATTCCAGCGAACTCGGATCCTTCAGCTTCGAGAGCGTTGACATCCGCAGTCCCAAGCAATGAAGCTCGCGCAACTCACTCAACCGCTGCGAAAGCGGCCGGAATGTTGGGTCGCCGCCCAGAAAAAAGAACGGAAGCTGCCGGGCAACCTGCTCTTGTCTCCCGCCATCCTCCGCGCTGCTATTGCCTCGAAACTTTCTCACCAGCTGCGCCTGGCCGCGTACCGTCGGAGCCTCCAGCAGGGAAGCAAGCGGCAACTCCACTCCAAGTGAATCCTCAATACGCGCCATTAATCGTGCTGCCAGCAGCGAATGTCCGCCCAATTCGAAGAAATCATCATTGGCCCTGACCGGCTTCGTGTTGAGCACCGCTTCCCAAATCGCAATCAATTCCTCTTCCGCACTGTCTGCCGGAACAGTTGTGTCCTCCTCAGCCTTCGTCGCCGCGTGCTCTTCGGCGTGCTGTTTTGCCTGTTGGAGGTGTTCCGCCGGCAGCTCGCTTACCCGTACTTCAAACTGGCATGCCTTTACAAAATGCGTCACCGCCTGCTGCACGTCCACGTGCCCGCGTACCGCGGGATGCAAGCTCCAGATCATCTCGCACTCTTGCTTGCCGGTGAGAAGAAGAGCGCACCGCATAAGCGGAAAGCGCTGCTCCGAGATGCCTTGCTGCCCATCAGTTTCTAGAAAAGCTCTGATCCACTTGCGCGCCTCGGCGTGCGGCAGACCGCGAAGGTCGTGCTCCTGCCAGGGGACCGGTCGCCCCTTGCTTTCCGCACCGTTGCCGTTTCCATTTACGCGTTGAGATGGCAAATTCTCTGCCACTGTTTGCCACGCCGACCGCAGGCGCGTTGCCTCGATCTCGCCTTCCACCAGCAAATGAATCTGTGCCGGACGCTCCGTCTTGCTCGCGGCATTCCGGCCACCCTTTGCCGAGGTACCCTCTTCAAGCGCCAACTCTGTTCTGGGGTTTGCGGCAACGTCAGATCGGACTTTCACTCTGGAATCTCCACCCCGATGGTTCTCCTCCGCAGGGGACTGCGAATACACACTTCCTGTTTCGTCAGAGTATGAGCAAGGCAGGCTCGGAGGCAATCCGGTCTTCTACCAATACTTCTCGATTAAATGCCTGATTTCGTGAAATCCTCGCAGCTGACGCGAATCCTTACGGCAATCGAAAGACAATAGTAATGTCCGCCAGCGTCTCTGCCGGGTCACCATTAACAAATGTCGGCTCGTAGCGCCACTCGCGCACCGCCGTCACTGCCGCTGACATCAGCAACCCCGGCCCCGTTATCGGTGTCACGCTAATTATTTGTCCCGTGCGTCCTACGCGAGCCCGCAACTCCACAATCCCCTGGATACCTCGAGTCCTGGCTTCCATTGGATAGAAAGGCTCGCTGTGCGATATCAGTTTTCCAATAACAACGCGCTCGGATCGGCCCGATGCCGTCGGCAGGACCTCTAATGTCCTTCGCGCACTAATCGCGATCGACGCGGACGCACTGACTGCTTCCCCCGGAAAATTGACAACGAACGGTCGACTTCCCGGTCCCGGTGCGTTCACTAGAATCGAGTGTTCGATGGCTGGTCCGTCAGGCGCAACTTCCACGTCACGGCTATTGCGTGGCACTGCATTTTCTGTGGGACGTCGTGGCCCCCGTTCCTTGGTACCTGCAGCCATTGCGCTGGAGGCGGCGGAACCCACCGCGTTCCCGTTCTTCGCCGCCGAACCGCTCGCTGCTTCTGTCTTACTCGCCAGTGCGTCCTCGTCTTTATTTTGATTGTTGGCTTTGCCAGCGTCCGAATCTCCCGCTGTCCCGCTGGTCGCGCCGGCATCTTCTTCCGCCTTTATTTTCTCGTCTGCCGCGATTTTCGCTTCCTTCCTATCCTCAGTCTTGCGATCAGCCGCTCCAGCGCCGCCCGCCGCCTCGGGTGGAACGGGCGGTGTAACCCTCGGTGCCGACGGCTGGTTCCATGTCCAGTCTCCGAGGTAGGAAATCCACTGGTCCATCGTTCCCCGTCCAACGGTTGCACCCAGGGCGAAAAACAGCCCTGCCACCAAAATCACGAGTAGCGCGCCGCCCAATTTTCCTCGATGCCGCGCTGGCTCGGTCCAGACTTCTTCTTTTTCGAGGTCCGGTGTGAACATTGAGTATTCCGTGAATCGAAAATCCTGAAGCGGCGGCTCAGACACCGCGGCGCCAACAGTTTCCTTCCGCGTAGTCTGCTCGCGCTCTCTTTCTGCTCGCTCCAGGTTTGCCTGGGTTGTGTACCCACTCGCCTGTTGGTCAGCACCCCCGCCGCCGCGATACGGAGTATCGAAAATCTGCTTAGAAGGTTCTTGGCTTTCCTTGTGTACCTGAATCCTCTCTCTGGCCTCCGGGACATCGCCTTCTGCCGAAACCCACTTGCGAATCTCCCTGCGTGCATCCCCCGGCAGTTCAGTGAACTGAATCCCAGCTTCCTTTTTCGACTCGCTCATCCAGACGACGCGACCGCTGGCCTTCAGCCATCCGTGGAATGCGGGCACTTGAAACCGGAACTCGGGGAACTCATGCGAGGTTAGTTCCAGCGCCGACTGCACCGCAAACCCGCCCTCGCTCAGATTCAGGAGAATTCCCCCGTTGTCTTGTCCTAATTCCACGTACGCCATGGGCGAGAGCTTCCGCCGGGTATGCGCGCGACTTATATGCGGGCGTGCTTCAACCCTGTCCGCGTACTCTTCAGGTTTTGTCATGGCTGTGCCGGTTGCGCGGGGTGGGTACGGCGCAACTGCTTAGATACCTTAGGCTTACGAAGCTATTCTACGCCCACGGAAGATGCTCTTCAAGGACTCTACGGCTGCCGACTCCGCGCCTACCTCAACAACTCCTTTGCATAACGTGCCGGCACTGCCAGGTTCGATCCCCCAAATCCCTTCAGTATCGCGAAATTTACCCCGATCACTTTTCCGTCGCGATTAAACAGTGGCCCGCCCGATCCTCCCGAGGTCGTCGCCGCGTCATAAACAATCTTGTCCTTCAACACATCGCCGATATGACCCTGGGTCGTTGTTGGCCGTATCAACCTCTGCGTTGCCAATTGAGAAACGATCTGATTCACGCTCTGCGTATTGTCCGCGATCTTTTGCGCAACGTCCGTCCCCGCTCTGGCCAAAATCCCTTCGATTCCCGTGGGATATCCGATTAGCACCACCGGCTCGCCAGATACGCTGGCTTCACTGCGGTCATCCAGCTCTAACAGCGCGGCATTTGCCGGGGACCCCGTCTCGATCTTCAGCGTCGCCACGTCTGCGCTGGACGAAACCTTGTCGAGCTTCGCTGTAAGCCCCTCGGGGCTCCCAGGAAAATATGCTGTGTAGGACAAGACATATGCTGTCGCCCCGTGCTCGAGCAACTCCTTCAAGTCGTCATTGTCCCACCATGGTTCCGCCACGTGGTGGTTGGTTAGCAGCCTTCCATCCCGCCGCACCAAAAATCCCGTGCCAAACACATCAATCTGCAAATGTGGACCCGTCCCGCCCGACTCCAGTCGCACCATCCCTTTGTCGTCGACCTGTGGCTTGCCCGTTGCGTCCGCGGCGATTTGGATCGGCTTTCCGCTTTCTTTGTCCAAAAACTCCACTACCACGTGCAGCAAGCAAACGCTCGGCCCATAGCTGTGGACAATTGTTTCGGCAACCTTCCCTTCATTCTCCAGCAGCTTCAGCCGCTTTTGCGTATCCGCCAGTTGCTGCTTCAGCGACTGCGCGTCTGGTCCTTCCGCCGAGACCATCTTTTTGCGCAGATCTTCCGATTGCGCCCGCAGTGTGTCGCGCGCCGCGGAGTTGGTTTTCGCGCTCGCGTCCAGCGAACTCCGCATCTTCTCCGTGCGCTGCAAAAGTTCGTCGTGTAAACCCAGCCCGTTGTTTAGCCGCGCAATCTCCGCTCGCAGTCGCAGCGCTTCCTTCTGGCTCCGTCCGGTCGAGATCACTACGAACGCCGCCGCCAGAATCGCCGCCGCGCTAACCACAAAGATGGCCGGTATCAGCCAGAACCGGTGCTTGCTGATCGCCCCGCCGCTTACCGCTTCCACTGCGATGTCCGCCATCTGCTCGCGCTGCACCGCGTACTTCAGCATCGTCTTCAAATCTTCTTGCGGCTGCCGCTCGCGGAACTGCGTCCGCACCCGCGCGGCAAATTCGGCCGCTTCAAATGGGAAAGTGATTACATCGTCCGCGCCCAAATCCAGCGCCCGGGCTCGCTCCAGCGCTCCCCCTCGCACTACCATCACAATCTTCACGGTAGAGCGCGTATCCGACTGCGCTTTCAACTGCGAGATGATCCCGCAGCAGCTCAAATCCGTCGGTGAAGCCTCTGTGATGATCACTTCAGGTGAAAGCGCCAGTATCTCGTCGACCGTGAGCTCAGACTCCGTCGCGATCTCGTACCCTTGCCCCGCCAGCGCGCTGCTCACCAGCTCGCTCGTTTCGGAACTCAGATCAAGCAGCAGTAACCGCATACCCTGGTAGTCTACCACTCCTCGAAACTGCATGCCCGCGTCGCCCTTGCGCCCGCATGCCCATTCCTTTTTTCCCTCTTTCCGTTTATCCTCCTGTTCGATGCTTCAGGCTTGACGTGGTCGCCGTGCTTTCTTCTTATGCGTCAGCGTGATACAAAAGGCGTAAGTCTCGAATCGAATGAAGGATTTTTACTGAAGCTAGAATTGCACAGCGACCCTCAATTGCTCTGCGTAGTGCGTGGCGCGCTCGAACGCCTTACCGAGGTCTTCGGTTTCTCTCCCGCCGATCGCCGCTCCGTCACTCGCGCGGTCGATGAAGCTTTGACCAATATCATGCGCCATTGCTATAACGGACGGACCGATCAACCCATCGAAGTGTATTGCAGGCGTGTTGAGCCTCGCTCTTCGGATCGCGCCGATGGCCTTGAAATTTTGCTCTGCGACCAGGGTCCCGCTGTCGACCCCGCAAAGTTGCGGGGCCGCCGCCTCGACGAAATCAAGCCTGGCGGCTTGGGTCTCCACTTTATTCGGCAGAGCATGGATACCGTCGAGTATCGGCGTGTTGGCAGCACCAATCAGTTTCGGCTGGTCAAGTATCTCCAGCCATCGACGCAGTCCCGTGCGTGTTGAGACCCCAAGGAGGACTTCCGTGCAAATCTCCGCGCGGCATTCCGATCAGACTACGATTTTCGATGTCTCGGGAGACATAGACCTCGCCAACTCGCCAGAGGTCCGCAAAGCTCTGCTACGCGAGGTTCGCGAAAAGCGCACCCCTCGCGTCGTCCTGAATCTCAGCAACGTCCGCTACATCGATAGTTCCGGCGTCGCCTCCTTAGTGGAAGGCCTCAAGGCCAGCCGCGATCTCAATTTGCGCTTCATCCTATTCGGCCTGAGCCCCTCTGCCCGCGAGGTCCTCCAACTTTCGCGCCTCCTGAAGATTTTCGAGGTCTACGACAACGAGGATCAAGCCCTATCCTCCTGAAAGTAGTGTAGCGGCCACCTTCAGGTGGCCGGAGCGCCACAGTCTTTAGCACGATGTTGTAGGGGCGCGCTTTAGCGCGTCCCAGCAGCTTTAGCTGTTGTAGCCTTAATTTCGCTCCAGAATAAAAATGCAACTCCTCTCCCAAGTCGGCGGTTCCGTAACCAATGGTCTCGCCTACATCGGTGCTCTTGCCTCCCTCGGGGGCCGCGCCGCCTACTACACCTTCGTCGCGCCCTTTCAAGGCAAACCTATTCGCTTTCAGCGCGCCGTCTCGCAAGCCCTCGACGTCGGCGTGCGCGCTCTCCCCATCCTTTCTCTCATCACGTTTTTTATCGGGCTTATCCTCGCGCTTCAGGCCGCTTATGAACTTCGCCGCTTTGGCGCCATGAGCTACGTGGCCACCGCCGTCGCCATCTCCATGTCGCGCGAACTCGGCCCCCTCATCACCGCTATCGTCGTTATAGGTCGTTCCGGCTCAGCTTTCGCCGCCGAAATCGGCACCATGAAAGTCACGGAAGAAATCGACGCACTCGAAACCATGGCTATCAGCCCGGTGCATTTCCTCGTCACGCCCAAATTCATCGCCATGGCCGTCATGTTGCCCTGCCTCACCATCTGGGCCAACACCATGGGCATTCTTGGCGGGTCGCTATTCGGCGTTGCGCAAGCCGACTTTGCCTTCACTCGCTACATCGCTGCCTCTCTTGACTCGCTCTTCCTCCGTGATATCGTCACCGGACTGATCAAAAGCGTCATGTTTGGCATCACCATCACCGCTGTCGGCTGTCTCGAAGGGCTTTCCACCGGGGCCGGTGCCGAGGAAGTCGGCCGCTCCACGACGCGCGCCGTGGTCATGTCCATTTTTTTGGTCGTCATCGTCGACCTCATTTTCACTGTGCTGTTCTTTTTTATGAGCGAACACTAGGATCCAGCGATGGAAGAGCCCCTTACAAATTCGCTCGAAACCACGGCCACGATTTCCGTGCGAAACCTCCGCGTAAATTACGGCGAGCACGAAATTCTTCACGGCATCAGTTTCGACGTTACTCGCGGCGAGACTCTGGTCATCCTCGGCGGCTCCGGCTCCGGCAAGAGCACTCTCCTGCGCACCCTTGTCGGTCTCGAAAAGCCCAGCTCCGGCGAAATCTGGATTAAAGGCCGCAACATTGCCGCCATCTCGCAAGCCGAAATGGACGATATTCGAAAAAAAATCGGTATGTCTTTTCAAGGCGGCGCTCTCTTCGGCTCCATGACCGTCGGTGAAAATGTTGCCTTGCCGCTCCGTGAGCACACCCGTCTCGAAGAGTCCACTATTGAAATTATGCTGCGTCTGAAGCTCGAGCAGGTCGGTCTCCAGGGCTTCGAGTACTACATGCCCTCGCAGCTCAGCGGCGGCATGAAGAAACGTGCCGCCGTCGCTCGCGCTCTCGCCATGGACCCCGAAATCCTCTTCTTCGACGAGCCTTCCGCCGGTCTCGATCCCATCATCGCCGCCGGCATCGACCAGCTCATTCTCGAGCTCAAGCAGGCTTTTCGCATGACCATCATCGTCGTCACCCACGAACTCGCCAGCGCCTACT
>Ga0210400_10006151_pt1 | contig 10129 bp, 6 predicted proteins | sample IncBWH26MmetaG_FD_155456 | JGI IMG/M metagenome (GOLD analysis project Ga0210400, IMG submission 155456) | Forest soil microbial communities from Barre Woods Harvard Forest LTER site, Petersham, Massachusetts, United States - Inc-BW-H-26-M | ecosystem: Environmental > Terrestrial > Soil >... | reverse complement strand
AGCGCGCCCGGCGGACCGGGCATGGTATTTGGTTTTAGTCCGACCTGGTCGGACAGAAGGAAGGAACACGATGTGGAAGGGTTTTCAGAAGCCAAAGCGTCTTGCGTCCGAGCTGGAATCGCTGACCGAGAAGTACGGACGGTTTTCCGCGCAGCCTTTTGAGCGCGGCTGGGGTACGACCGTAGGAAACGCGTTGCGTCGCGCGCTGCTCAGCTCGATTGAAGGCGCGGCCATCACCGCCGTGAAGATCGAAGGCGTGCTGCACGAATTTTCTTCGATCCCGGGCGTGGTCGAGGATGCCACGGACATCATCCTCAACCTGAAGCAGGTGCCCATCAAGCTCAACACCGACCTGCCGAAGACGATTTACGTCAACGTCGAGCAGGCCGGTCCGGTCACCTCGGCGCAAATCGAGGAAGACGCGGACTTCGCCGTCCTCGATAAGAGTGTGTACATCGCGACGGTCAGTGAAGGCGGCAAACTCCAGATAGAGATGCGCGCCAAGAACGGCCGCGGGTATGTGGCCGCCGACCGCAACTACGACGAAGACCTGCCCATCGGATACATCCCGGTTGACAGCGTTCACTCGCCCGTGCGCAAGGTCAACTACTCCGTCGAAGCCGCCCGCCTCGGCCAGATGACCGACTACGAAAAGTTGATGATCGAAGTGTGGACCAATGGCGCAATCACGCCGCAGGATTCCATCGGCCTCGCCGCCAAGCTGGTCAAGGACCACATGAGCATCTTCATCAACTTTGAAGAGCCTGTGGAGACCGTCGAAACTCCGCAGGACACCGCGCACGATCCGCGCCTCGAGCACTTGGACCGCTCCGTCGAGGAGCTCGAGCTTTCCGTGCGTTCCTACAACTGCCTGAAGAACGCCAACATACAGACCATCCGCGAGCTCGTCCAGAAGAGCGAAAATGAAATGCTGAAGACCAAGAACTTCGGCCGCAAATCGCTCAACGAGATCAAAGACATACTGGTGAAGATGGGCCTCGCGCTGGGCATGAAGTTCGACGAGCACGGCCGCATCATCTGGCCGCCGCTCCCAAGCCAAACCGCCGCACCCGCTTCAGAAGAGAATATTGGACTGTAAGGGACAACATAAGCGATGCGACATCTCAACTCAGGTTCAAAGCTCGGAAAGCAGCCGGCCCACCGCCGCGCCGTGCTGCGCAGCCTGGTCACCAACCTATTCGAGCACGGGCGAATCACTACCACGCTGACGCGCGCCAAAGCGGCGCGCCCGGTGGCGGAGAAAATGATCACCCTCGGCAAACGCGACACGCTGCAATCGCGCCGCCAGGCAGCCTCTTACATCATGCTGCCTGCGGTCACCCAGAAGCTGTTCAGCGAGATCGCGCCGAAATTCTCAGACCGCGCCGGCGGCTACACCCGCATCATCCATGCCGGCAACCGCGTCGGCGACAACGCCAAGGTAGCCATCCTCGAGCTCATCGGCTACGAATTCAAGCTCAAGGAAAAGAAAGAAAAGCCGAAGAAGGAAGAAGCCGCTGAGGTAAAGAGTTAAGCGTCCGTTCTCAACCAGGCGTTCAGCAGCCCGTTTCGGCAAACCGGAGCGGGCTTTTTGTTTGTCGCAAATCTTTGGGAATTTTCCGCTACTCCTTAAGCTTCAGGCAGAAGGAGCTTTGCTTCCTCCGATTTCCTCTTCACGTGCAGATTGCCGCCAGCGGAACCAAGCCCACAGCGCGACGAAGGACGCGAGAGCCCCAATGGAGTCAAGCAGGGAATCGTAAGGCGAAGCGGTGCGGCTGGCCACAAACGCCTGGTGAATCTCATCCAGCAGCGAATATACAGCGGCGCAGAACCACGCCGTCACGCCCCACGTCCAGCGCCACCCTTTGCGGTCACCGCGTACGCCGCGATAGAGCAGCAGGCAAAACACAAAATATTCCGTGAAGTGCGCGCTCTTACGGATGACGTGATGGATGCTTTCAAACTGACCTGCCGTGAGTGATGGAATCATCCAGCGCAGGATGGGCTCGAATACCCAGGCGGTGTGCTGCGAAGAAAACGTGTCCGTGGACATCGAGAAGATAACGCCTGCCCACAGTAAAGCAGGCCACCAGGCGCGCAGCCACGTCGGCACGCGTGGTGGCTGCAAGCGCGCCTGAATCTCTGCCAACTGGGGAGCAGGGCGCGGGTTGCGCCACGGCGGGAGTTCCGGCACTAAGAATCGGCTCCTTCGTTCTATTTCTTCACGCTATTCAAACCGGCGCAATTCCCGGCGACTTCATTCCATTCGATAGTTCGGCGCTTCCTTAGTGATGATGACGTCGTGCACGTGGCTCTCGCGCAATCCCGCCGCGGTGACTCGAACGAACCGGCTCTTCTCTTGGAACTCCTTCAGCGTCGCCGCGCCAACATAGCCCATGCCGCTTCTCAGTCCTCCTACAAGCTGGTCCGTCAGCGCGCCAAGCTGGCCTTTATAGGGCACGCGTCCTTCGACGCCCTCCGGCACGGACTTGCCGCGTTCCTCGGTGTCCTGCACCAGCGCGTACCTGTCCGAGCCCGATTCCATCGCCCCGGTCGAACCCATCCCACGGTAAGACTTGAACGTGCGTCCCTGATACAGAATGGTTTCTCCCGGCGATTCTTCCGTACCGGCAAAAAGGCTGCCGATCATCACGCACGATGCCCCGGCCGCCAGCGCTTTCGAAATGTCGCCCGAATACTTGATGCCGCCGTCGGCAATGATGGCCACGTCCGTGCCCTTCGCGGCTCTCGCCGCTTCCATGATGGCAGTAAGCTGCGGCACTCCCGCCCCGGTGACCACGCGCGTCGTGCAGATGGAGCCCGGCCCGATGCCCACTTTCAGCCCATCGATCCCCAACGCAATCAGTTCCTTTGCGCCTTCGTAAGTGGCCACGTTGCCGGCGACCAGCTGCATTTCCGGCAAGCGCCGCCGAATCGCCTTGATCGCTTCCATCACTCGCTCGGAGTGGCCGTGCGCCGTGTCGATGGCCAGCACGTCGGCTTTCGCTTTCGACATTTCCACGGCCCGCTCCAGAAAATCGCCCGTCGCGCCCACGGCCGCGCCCACGCGCAATCGGCCCTGCTCATCTTTCGCCGCGCGGGGATATTCCAGTTTCTTCTGGATGTCTTTGACGGTGATCAGGCCCTTCAAGTTGAAGTCCTTATCGACCACCAGGAGTTTCTCGATGCGGTGCTGTTGCAGGATGCGCTCGGCTTCTTCCAACGTGGTGCCCACCGGCACGGTCACGAGATTCTCTTTGGTCATCACCGAGCCGACCAGTTGCGCGTGATTCTTTTCGAATCGCAGGTCGCGGTTGGTCAGAATTCCGGTAAGGCGCGAGCCGCGCGTCACCGGCAGACCGGAGATCTTGTACTTGTTCATGATTTCCAGCGCCTGCCGCAGCGTGATGTCCGGAGAGATCGTCACCGGGTCGACGATCATGCCGCTTTCCGAGCGCTTCACCCGGTCCACTTCCTCGCCCTGCCGGTCGACGGGCATGTTGCGGTGCACCAGCCCGATGCCGCCTTGTCTCGCGATGGCGATGGCCAGGCGCGATTCCGTGACCGTGTCCATGGCCGCCGAGGCCAGCGGGATGTTCACCCTCAGCTTGCGCGCGAAGTTCGTGGTGGTGTCGACCTCGGTCGGCAGCACGGACGACCGCCCCGGCAAAAGCAGCACGTCGTCAAAGGTAAGACCCTCGGAAATCGAACTGTCCATCATTCCAGCCTCACTCAAAAAGTTTGGGCGCGCGCAAACCTGCGCCATAAAGCAGCACAGCCCAGCGGGTGCCCGCTGGGCTGGCAGATGATTTCATCAAATTGAAAAAATGCATCACCGTGAATCATCAATTCTAAGGGGCATTGTGATTCCGGTCAAGTTAACCGGCCAAATTGCTTTTGTAGCACAGCCGCTCTTGCCTGTGCACGTAAGCTTAGGCGGAGGACGCAACGCAAAGGCTAGCGGAAGCGCTCCATCCATGGTGACCCTGCCCACGATCGCAAAAAGAAAACCGGGGCTGACTCGTCTGAGTCAGCCCCGGCGTTAGTTGTTAGTTTCGGCCAGTTCGCGCGTTTAGAACGTGAAGCGAGCACCGAACTCGGCCGTGAACGCCCGCGGCAGCGTGCCGCTCGTGGGATTGATGAACCCGATAGCCTTACCGAATGTTCCGTCCTGGATCACGTTATCGAAGTTGTTGCCGTAATTGGCATGGTTGAAGAGGTTGAATCCTTGGAACGCGAGCTGCAGGTTGCGGCCCTCGCCCAGCTTGATGTTCTTGGCAAGGCGGACGTCCATGTCAAAGTACGGGTCGCCGCGCAAGGAGTTGTACGGAACGATATGGCAGCTACTCGAGTAGTAGCAGGCAGCTTCCGCTAGGCCTAAGCTGGGTTTCCCGCTCGCAGAATCCGTCAGAGGGGTCAACTTCGTAGCGGAGAGCAGATCGTTCGAACTGCTGTTAGTTACAATGAGCGTGCCCGCGGCGCTGCCACCGCCAAGATTTAGCATATTGTTCGATGAGGTCGCAGTATACGGGCGGGCCGATCCTGCCTGCAGGATCGGAGAAAACTCCATTCGCCACGGCAGGTTTACCGTCGCCGCGATGGTGACGTGGTGCCGCTCGTCGTTAAAGGCTGGCCCGAATTCATTCGGCGAGAGCGGGTTCCGTGGGTCGCGCGGATAGTTGCGGAATGAACCGCCGTCTTGGTCATAGCCCTGGGCCTTGGCCAGTGTGTAATTGGCGATCAGATCGACCTTATGGAATCCACGTTGGCGATAGCTGATGTTCATGCCATCGTAGCGCGATCGACCGATCGAGGCTTCGTTACGAACGCTGCCCAATACCGGCACACCGGCTGCCTGGAACGCGGCATCGAGCGGCTGGTAGAAACCGCACGACGCCGCCGAGCAGACTGGGGCTAGTGTATTCTTGTCCTCCGTCTTGCTCGTCGTCGTTATGTTCGCAGGATTGATGGGGATTCTGGGATCAAGGTTGATGGTCTTGTTCTCGTGCAAACTGAGCACGTGAACGTATTCCGCCTCAATCACCGTCTTCGAGGTGATCGACCAGGTATACCCGGCGTTCCACTCCTCCGTGACCGGGTTGCGGTAGTTCGGGTCCATGATGCGGCCCGTGGCGCCGGGAGTTAGGTCGTGAGAGGGGGGCGGAATGGTTGGCAGCGGATCAACGCCATAGCGCCAGACGTTCAATGTGCAGGGCGTAACCGCTGGAGAGCCGCAAGAGGCTACTCCCGGCACAGGGTCGCTGCCGCTGATCGCGAACGCAGTCTGAAAGATGGTCGCGTTGCTCTGCTGCTCCATAAACAAGGGAATGTTCTGGAAGGTATTGCCGTAGTACATTCCGTAACCGGCACGGAGTACGTGGTTCCCGTGGCCGGTCAGATCATATGCAAGCCCTATACGGGGGCTGAAGTTCTTGTTGTAATCGCTCGCCTGCTTGCTCACCAAAGATGCCGCCAAGGGACTAAAGGCGGCAGCCGCCTTGAGCTCTTGAAGGGTGCGGCTGTTGGCAATATCCGACCCGCCGACGAAATCGAAATCCTTGTCCCAACGAAACCCGAGGTTTAAGGTGAAGCGCCGAGTTACCTTCCAATCGTCCTGGACGTACAATCCGAGCTGCTTTGCATCCTTGATAATGAAGTGGGGATCGCCGACCGCGATGCTCATCCCATTATTGTTGCCACCGATTAGCCCCCCAGTTGAAAACCCATTCGGGAAAACTGACGGTCCGCAACCCGCTTTCCCGGCATCTGGCCCCACCCCAAGAATGCAGGTCGGGTTCTTGTTAAAGTCGATCTCCAGAGTCGGATTGAACTCGAAGAAGCCGCCCATAAATGGAGTGTATATGTAATCAAATCCTGTCTGTAAGGTGTGCTTGCCGATTGTTTTGCTCAGGTCGTCCTTGAACTGCCACTTGCGCTGGATGGACTCCTGCGGAACGTTGGTGTTAGTGCCGAATTGCGCGCCGACCGGAAAGGTGACCAGCGGGGTCCGCGTCGTGCTGTCAATTAGGTTGTTCCAATACTGCCAACCGGCAGTAAATGTGTTTAACAGGGTAGACGAGAACGCAGAGTTCAGGGTGAAGTTGGCAACCTGCAAATGATTTTTGGTGAAGTTGCCTTCCGTCAGATCGAAGCTGCCGTTGCTCTGGTCGTTGAGGCTGTTATTGGCCTGCGTGGAAACCGATACATACGCCGTGTGCTTGCTGTTGATCGTCCAATCCATGCGTCCGTTAAGGCGGTTCTCGTAGAACGGCGTCGGGACCGTCGCCGACGGCTGCGCTCCCAACGAAGTCACCAGGTTGAGCTGGGTGAGCGCCGTTGGGTCTTCGGCGATCGCAGGTGTCGGCTCGCGCTGGCGCTCCATGGCGAAGAAGGCGAACAGTTTTTCTTTCTTGATTGGCCCGCCGATCGAACCGCCAAACCATTGGCGCGAATATGGCGGAGTCACATAACTATACGGATTGGTCGTGTTCCCTGGATCAGGAAGTTTCTGGGCCGCATTGAGCGCCTGATTGCGGAAAAATCCAAAGGCCGAACCATGGTAGGCGTTGGTCCCAGATTTTGTAATCACGTTGATGGCAGCGCCTTCGGAGCGGCCATTGACCGCCGAGAAGCGCTGCGTAGAGATCTGGAACTCCTGCACGGCCTCTGCAGGAAGCTGCATCACTGGCCCGCCAACGGTGTTGTCCTTATTGTCTACGCCGTTGACGGTCACGTTGACGTTGCGGCCGCCCTGACCGTTCACCGACAAGATTGAGTAGCGGTTCTTGGTAGGATCGTAGGAGTCCGCCGATTTCACCCCGGGTGAGAGATACGCAAGGTCGGCGATATCGCGGCCGATCAGCGGCAACTCCTGGATCTGTTGCGGCGTGATGTTCGTACTGACGTCCATCTTCAGCTGGTCCACCAGGGGCGGAGCGCTGGTAACTTCTATGATCTCGGACACCGAGCCAGGCTTGAGCGTGAAGTTCTGTGTCGTCGTCGCGCCAACCTGCAACACAACTTCCTTGGCCTCGGCGGTACTGAAACCAGGAGCGTTCACCTTAATGCTGTAAATCCCCGCGGGCAGCAGCTCGAACCTGTAAAAACCTGCGTCACTGGTGTCCGCGTTGCGAGTCCAGCCCTGTTCGCTGCTCGTGATTGCCACCTTCGCACCTTTGATGGCGGCGTCAGATTGATCCGAGATGGTGCCCTGAAGCGCAGCGCTGGCGTTTGCCTGGGCGAACGCCTTGCCGACACCGATACTGAGAAGAACAACTCCGACTAGCAGCAAGTATGTAAGTCTTTTCATTTTCTTTCATTGCCCCCTGAAGCAGCTAAGCTGCTCTCTCTCATTCCACTTCGATCTGCCGAAATCCCCATCAACTTGTTTTTGAATTCGACTGAGCCGGAAGACGCCGGACCGAGGAGACTCGTGGTGCAAAATCGGGAGACACGCCCCACAGAATTCTCGGTAGGACTCTCTGACTCAACCTTAATAAAATAAACGCGCGATTGAAGATGACTCCGTCCCGGGATCCATGAATCGAACTCAACTTCCTGGAATTGAGCCCAATCCTATCACAAGGTTTTGAGATTTAAGGGCAATTTATAGGCCATTAAGACAGCGGGATAAGCTGTTGGTAGAAAATAACTTAGGTTGCATTGCTTGCCTATGTTTATGCAGAATATAGAAACACGTAGGGGGAATATACGGGGATTCATAGCCAGGAAACTTGAAGGAGAGCTTTTGCCTGATTGTTCGTGTCCTCGGGCACGGGCATGCCTTGGTAACGGGACCACATTGCGCTTGATCGAAGATCCGTGTACGCGATGCAAGGCAAGCTCTGGCAAACCGGCTTCCCTCAAAGATAGCGGCTTTGGCTTGTCTACACCCTCTTCGTGAAATACAGTGTTGACGTGGAGCCCGGTATCCCTCCCTTTGAGCCGCACCCCCTTCTGAAAAACGGACACGCCATGACCATCGTCTCGGCTTTTGTGCCCAGGCGGTTCGACATCCCGCCTGCCGAGGCCAGGCTGTTCCAAGTCGATCCGGAATCCCGGCTGCTGGCGCATTGTCATTGGCAGCCCGGCAAGCGCGATGACGCGCCGGTTATCGTCATCGTTCATGGCCTGGAGGGTTCCAGCGATGGGAATTACGTTCGCGGCATTGCGGAGAAAGCCTTCCACCGTGGCTTTCACGTCGTGCGCATGAACCAGCGGAATTGCGGAGGAACCGAGGCATTGACGCCCACTTTGTACAACTCCGGCATGAGTGCGGATTACCGCGCCGTATTCGAAGAGCTATCAAATACTGACGGTTTCGAACAGATCTTCTTCGCCGGATACTCAATGGGTGGAAACCTGGTGACCAAGATGGCCGGAGAGTTTGGCGCGGCAGTGCCAAAGGCGTTACGCGGTGTCTGCGCGGTGTGTCCGGCCCTCGACCTCGCCGCGTGCGCCGACGCGCTCGAGCGCATGGACAACTATCTTTACCAGCGGCGCTTTGTGAGCGGCTTGATGTCCCGTTACGCCAGAAAGCACAAGCTCTTCCCCGAGCGTTACAATCTCGATGGCCTGCCACCGGTTCGAACCGTTCGCCAGTTCGATGACGTCATCACCGCTCCGCAGTTCGGCTATCGCGACGCCCAGGATTATTACGACCACGTTGGCGCCAAACGCGTCGCCGCGCAGATCCGCGTGCCCACGCTCATGATCACCGCGCAGGACGATCCCTTCGTCCCGTATGCTTCATTCTTAGCTGCCAAAATAAGCGAGAATCCCGCCATCCAGTTTGCCGCGCCCCAACATGGCGGCCACTGCGGCTTCATTTCGAAACATTCCGGAAGCGAGCGCTTCTGGGCCGAGCAACGCATCGTCGAATTCTGCGCCGCACAAGCCTTCTCCACCTAACGTCTCTCGCGAACAACTTTCGAGCCTGTCCTCCCTTTCCTTGCCGCTATAAATAGAATCCCGACCACATCCTCTTCGTCTTCCAACTTAAAACCAAGAAATAAGAACTGAAAACTGAAAACTGAAAACCTCACCCCAACGGCTTCTCCAGCGAAACGGGAAAACCCGGCGTCAAAAGTTGCGCCGGCCCGTCCGCGGTAATGACCATGTCGTCCTCACATCGCAATCCAAACTCACCGGGAATATAGATCCCCGGCTCATTCGAAAATGTCATCCCCGGCTCCAGCACCGTCTTGCTTCCTCGCACCAGATACGGATGTTCGTGTCCATCCAGTCCGATCCCGTGACCCAGCCGGTGTGTGAAATATTTGTAGTCCGGCCCGTACCCGCCGTCCGTTACGACCTTGCGAGCCGCATCATCGACCGTCCCCGACAGCCTTCCGGCGCGCGCTGCGTCAAGAGCCGCATCCTGCGCCTTTCGAACGATTCCGTAAACCCGCGCCATTTTCTCCGATGGCGTCCCGAAAATTCCCGTCCGCGTGACGTCGGAATCGTACCCATCCACCCCGCAGCCGCCGTCGATCAGCACCACGTCGCCTTCTTTCAGCTTTTGCGGCTTGATGGTGCCGTGCGGCAACGCCGCCGATGCGCCCAGCAAAACCAGCGCCCCGCCGTGCAAACCCATTTTTGAAAAGCCGCCCTCCACCAGCTTCACGATGTCCTCCTGTGACATGCCTTCCTTCAGCGAAGCGAACACCGCGCGAAATACGTCGCAGGTTGCCCCGCAGGCCAGCCGCATCAGCTCGAGTTCGTGCGCCGACTTGCGTCCCCGGCAAGCAATGGTTATAGGGTCCGCGGAGACGCATTCGAATCCCGGCCCCGCCACGCGCAAATGATCGTAAAACGTGAACGCCGCGGTTTCTTCCACGCCCACGCGTCCCGTTCGAATTCCGCGATCGCCCAGAGCCGCCGCCGCGATTTTCGTGGGGCTCTCATCCTCCTGCCAGACGCGGACTTCCGCTGGGAATTGCAATTTCTCGCGCAGGCGTCCCTCTTCAAATCCCGGCACCACAATTATGGGATTGCCCGCGCGAGGAAGCACGAGCGCGAGGAGCCGTTCGCTGCTTCCCCAACGGATGCCCGTGAAGTAATAAAGAGAAGTCCCGGGAGCAAAAAATAGAGCATCGTATTTTGGCGCCAGCTCCGACATCAGTTTTTG